>Ga0209794_1001358_pt1 | contig 19520 bp, 13 predicted proteins | sample EBPBio232013_DNA_FD_185869 | JGI IMG/M metagenome (GOLD analysis project Ga0209794, IMG submission 185869) | Wastewater treatment Type I Accumulibacter community from EBPR Bioreactor in Madison, WI, USA - Reactor 1_5/23/2013_ DNA (SPAdes)... | ecosystem: Engineered > Bioreactor > EBPR >... | reverse complement strand
TAATATACTTGACGCAGAGTATAAGAATATCGCCAAAGCTCCTGTGGGCTTGTGGATGTCGAGCGCCCGGCAATTGCCCATTTTGCGCCTGAACATCCGCATCGGTGGACCGCGAAAGATCAGGCGCGAAGAAGGCATGGTGTATCGAAACCAGCCTTATCAACAGATCATTGAAGATGTAAAAATCGACGTAAAAGAAGATTTCGCAGAAAGCCAGTTGGGCCTGGTGGCGGATGCACTGACCAATGATATTAAATCGATGATCAAGCGGGCAAGAAAATCGGATGATCTTCCCAAAGACAGCCTGCCTTACTATGTGTATTATGCATTCAGGTATATTGCTTTCTACCGCGTAACACCCAATAGTGAAATCAATGTAGGTGTTGAAAGAAACTACCAAACGCCCAGTAAGAAAAAATTCCTTCAACTGTTGAGCCTGATTCTATTCAAACTGGATATCGACAACAAGATCATCCTGGCAACTTCCCGCTATGGCCCTGATACCAAACAGGTATTGTTGGTGGATGATTTTGAATACATATTGAAGACCCTTGGCAACCAGGAAATCTATATGAGTGCCGAAGGCGTTTTTACCAATGCAGACTTCATCCCTGCAGAATATGAAGGACAGGATAACCAATCCATCAGTATTCGCGGTTCAGGAAAAGTGACCGTGAAGCCAAATGATGACCTGCCCGAAAAAATCCCCTTTACAAAAGCTAGCAGCAACATGCAAAAGGAGAACCTGAAAGTGAGTCTGCAAAGCGATATGGAAAAACTGCAGATCGATCGCCAGAGTACTTTGAGCGGAGAGATGAGGTGGGGTGCCCAACGCGCGTTGTTGCTATTTGAAGATTACTATGAAGAAGAGCGGATAGCCCTGAGTGTAAAAGAATCGTTTATGGAAACCTTTGCCGACAGCCGGAGAAACCGGTCGCTGGCAGAAGAATACAAAGCAGCTTTTGCCAAAGCGCGGTCAGAATGGAAAGATCAGTTTATTCGTGAAATAGAAACCGAGTATGGCAAGAAACCAACTGAGTTGAGCTTGTATCGCATCGACAATATGGGACTTCGTCATACCAAACCCAACCTGGTTTATACCACTCAATTTTCAATGGATGGCTGGGTGAAAAAAGGCGGTGCCAATTATATTGTTGATATCGGTCGATTGATCGGAACGCAACTGGAACTAAAGCCCGATCAAAAAGAAAGAAAGGTAGACGTGTATATGTCTTGTGCAAGAAGTTTCCAGTACACGATTCGTTTTGAGTTGCCGCAGGGTTATAAGGCGGAGGGCTTGGAAAAACTACCGGTGCAAAAATCCAACGAAGTAGGTGCATTCAAAGTAGATGCCCGGCAAGATGGCAACAGCATTGTGCTGGTGGTTACAAAAACATACAATGCTGCATTTGAACCTGTCAGTCATTGGCCGCAACTCACCGAGATCATCACTGCTGCACAGGATTTCGAGAATGCTAAAATTTTATTACGGAAAGGGTAAAAGCATTACCAACTACCGCCTGCACCACCACCACCAAAACTTCCACCACCGAAGCCACCAAAGCCGCCACCGCCACCGCTGCTGCCGCCTGATGACCAGCCGCCACCGCCCCCACCCCAGTTGCCTGGGAATATAACCGGGCCGGCACCCCATCTGCGATAACCGCGACGACTCATCATGCCGCCGCCACCGCCACCGCTGCGGCTGATGAAAAATATGACAAGGATGATGATAAGAATGATGACGCCAACTGGTATGGGCGATTGTTTACCGCGACGATTGTAACCTTCTGGCGCTTTGTACTCACCGGCTGCTGCCTGGATAATGGCCGTTGTGGCTTCGTCGAAAGCACGATAATAATTGCCCAATTTGAGGTTGGGGATCATTTCATTGTCGACAATTTCTTTCAACGTAATGTCCGGCAGCGCGCCTTCCAGGCCATAACCAGCCGTAATATATACTTTGCGTTGTTCACCGGTTTCGGGTGCGGGCGCCGAAACCAGGATGACTACTCCGTTGTTAAACTCTTTACCGCCCACGCCCCAGGCACGCCCGAGTTCGGTGGCATATTGGTTGGCATCCATATCCCCCAGCGTGGTCACGGTAACTATCACCACCTGGTTGGACGTACTGTCATCATAGGTGACCAGTTTGCTTTCGAGCGAAGCTATCTGGTCGGGCGTTAGCAAATGCGCGGCATCATTCACGAGCCGTGCAGGCGAAGGCTTGGGCAATACTTGCGCATAACCGCTGGTGATAAGCAGTATGAAAGACAATAATAGGAGTACACGTTTCATGGTTATGCGCTGAAATGCTTAGTCGCCAAATACAATATCATCAGGCAACTCGTTTTTGTCGGTTTTTGCTTCGTAAGGAAAATATTGGTGCAGTGTTTCGCCCAAGTCGTCGACAACCAACCTGATGCCATCTGCATAGGCGTTGCCCCTAAAGAGCGCAAGTAATTTATCTACTTCTTCTTTCCAGAACAGTTCGCCTGTTTTTTGGTGGATACCATCGTCGCCCCAAATGGCGGCCTGGTGATCGAGCGAGGCTACATATACCAGGATGCCATTTCGATGCAGGGTGCGATCCATTTGTAGCTGCCAGAAAATTTCTGCTGCGCGGTCAACCGCGTTCAGGTATTTGCAACGACTTTCTACGTATACACGTACTTCGCCACTGGTCTTCTTCTCGGCATCACGAATAGACTGCACAATGCGTGCAGTCTCGTCGTGTGTCAGAAAATTTTGTTTTTTCCCAAAAGAGAGAAATCCCATAGCTGTTTAAAATTGAACTTTGGGTGCTTTGTCGGCACCGGGATCAGCGGCAAAACCATTTTTCACCTGGAAGCCAAACATTTTGGCGAAGAGATTATTGGGAAAAGTACGTACAGAGGTATTGTAGCTCTGCACCGCCTCGTTGAAATCGTTTCTAGATACTTTGATCCTGTTTTCAGTGCCTTCCAGTTGCGCCTGCAGATCGCGGAAGTTCTGGTTTGCTTTCAGGTCGGGGTAATTTTCAACCACCGCCATCAAACGACCCAACGCACCGGTTACACCAGCTTGTGCCTGTTGGTATTCGGCCAGTTTTTCGGGGGTGATGTTTGAAGGATCAATGGTAACAGAAGTGGCCTTCGCTCTTGCTTCCATTACTTTGGTCAGGGTTTCCTGCTCAAAATTAGCGGCGCCCTTAACGGTATTCACCAGGTTGGGGATCAGGTCGGCACGGCGCTGGTAGTCGCTTTGCACGTTGGCCCACTTATTCTTTACGTTTTCGTCGAGTTTGACCATATTATTATAGCCAGAACAGCCGCAGCCGCCCAGCAATAAAATGGCGCCAGCAATAACGATGAGTAGAAGGTTCTTAGAGTTCATCTCAAAAAAGATTTAGTTGATATTTAAAATTAAGCTATGCACCGGTAACGAAACCAAAAAATATCAGACATTAAAAAAGGCCATCCGGTTGGATGGCCTTTGAAATATTTAGTAGTTTCTATGCCTTTACTGCTGCGATACCGGGCAATTCCTTGCCTTCAAAATATTCCAGCATAGCACCACCACCGGTAGATACATAGCTCACTTTGTCGGCAAAGCCAAACTGGTTAACCGCTGCGACTGAGTCGCCGCCGCCTACCAGTGAGAAAGCGCCGGTGGCAGTTGCTGCTGCTACCGCTTCGGCTACTTTGCGGGTACCATGTTGAAATTTTGACATTTCGAAAACACCCATGGGACCGTTCCAGAGAATGGTTTTGGAACGCTTTAATACATTGCTGAATTCGTCTGCCGCCATCGGACCAATGTCCAAACCCATCCATCCATCCGGAATGGCGTTGCTGGGCGCGGCAGATGTATTGGCGTCGTTACTGAAATTATCGGCAATGATGGAATCGGCAGGCAGGTGAATATTGACGCCTTTCGCTGCTGCTTTTTTCAGTAGATCAGTGGCTGTATCCAGGCGATCTTCTTCGCAGAGCGACTTACCGATTTTTCCACCCTGGGCTTTCATGAAAGTGTAAGCCATGCCACCGCCAATAATAATGTCGGTCGCTTTTTCCAGGAGGTTTTCGATGATGAGAATTTTATCACTCACTTTCGCCCCGCCGATGATGGCAGTAAATGGTTTCGCAGCCTGGTGCAATACTTTTTCGGCACTGGCCACTTCGCCTTCCATCAACAAGCCAAACATCCGCTTGTTTTTCGGGAAGAATTCAGCGATTACTGCGGTGGAAGCATGTGCCCGGTGGGCGGTTCCGAAAGCGTCGTTCACATATACATCACCCAGCTTGGACAATTTCTCAGCAAATGCTTTGTCCCCTTTTTCTTCTTCTTTGTAGAACCGAAGATTTTCGAGCAAAAGCACTTCGCCGTTACCAAGGCTATTGGCGGCGGTGCTGGCTTTTTCGCCAATGCAATCTTCGGCAAAATGGACTTTAACACCGGGCAACAAGTCAGCCAGGTGTTTAACCAGGTGCTTGAGCGAATACTTATCAGTGGGACCATCTTTCGGGCGACCAAGATGACTCATCAAAATAACCTTACCACCATCTTTCAGGATTTTCTGGATGGTAGGCAGGGCAGCCCGCATACGCGTATCATCGGTGATCTCAAATTTATCGTTGAGCGGCACATTAAAGTCAACGCGAACCAAAGCTTTCTCGCCTGCAAAACTATGCTTGCTGAATTCAGACATGATTGATTATTTGCTGATCAAACCGGCCAGGTATTTAACGGTACGAACGAGTTGGCTTACATAGCTCATTTCGTTGTCGTACCAGCTAACTGTTTTCACAATTTGCGAATCGCCTACGGTGATTACTTTGGTTTGGGTGGCATCGAACAAAGAACCGAAATGGATACCGATCACGTCGCTGCTTACAATTTCATCTTCGTTGTAACCGAAGCTTTCATTGCTGGCTGCTTTCATGGCTGCATTTACTTCTTCAACAGTCACTTTTTTCTTCAGTACGGCAGTCAGTTCAGTGAGGGAGCCGGTAATTACCGGTACCCGCTGGGCGCCACCGTCCAGTTTGCCTTTCAGGGAAGGCAACACCAGGCCGATCGCTTTTGCAGCGCCGGTACTGTTGGGAACGATATTAGCGGCAGCAGCGCGGGCACGACGAAGGTCACCTTTGGCGTGCGGGGCGTCGAGTGTATTCTGGTCGTTGGTATAGGCGTGAACGGTGGTCATGCTGCCGAGTACGATACCGAAGGAATCTTCGAGTACTTTGGCCATGGGTGCCAGGCAGTTGGTGGTGCAGGAAGCGCAGGAAATAATGTCTTCCGAACCGTCAAGAATATCGTGGTTCACGTTGAATACCACGGTTTTTAAGTCGCCGGTAGCGGGGGCAGAAATTACCACTTTGCGGGCGCCGGCCTTCAGGTGGGCAGCCGCTTTTTCTTTGTCGGTAAAAAAGCCGGTGCTTTCGATCACCACGTCTACATCGTTCGCGCCCCAGGGAATTTGGGCGGGGTCTTTCTGGGCGTATATTTTAACAGCTTCACCGTTCACCACGATCGAATCTTCGGTAGCGGTTACGGTGGCGTCGAAGCGACCTTGTGCGCTGTCGTATTTCAACAAATGGGCAAGCACTTTAGGCGAGGTAAGGTCGTTGATGGCCACCACATCGATTCCCTGCATATTATAGATCTGGCGGTAAACAAGGCGACCGATTCTTCCGAAACCATTGATTGCAACCTTAACAGTGCTCATACGTTCAATTTTGATTGATTTTGAAAAATTATGAGCCGCTAAGTTACTACTTACCGAAAGCCTGTAAAAATTTTAGAAAATATTTTTTGGGGAGACCGGCCCCAGGCCTATCTTTGCACTCCCAAAAGGGAATATGGCGCGTTGGTCAATCGGTTAAGACGCTTCCCTTTCACGGAAGAATGACGGGTTCGATTCCCGTACGCGCTACCCAGAGGGACTTCAGCGGTTTTTCCGCTTGAAGTCCCTTTTCATTTTCCCCTGAAACCCGCTTCAGGCGGGCGATCTGGAGGAAGACTGAATTTACTTTTGTGGTTCGACTTTCGTCTTTTTTCTTGTTATAGTAGATTCCTTCCGGAAAGATGAGATTTTGCAGCTTTTGTTTGTTGCTGTAATCGCTGGAAGCCCACAGGGACGGGAGTTCTGTGGAAATTTCCACTGAGCGATTGATGAAGTATTCAAGGTTCGACCCGCTAACAGGGCAACCCTTCATATTTTCCTCAATTGCCTGCTTTTCCTGCCTGAATTTTTTGGCAAATTTCTCGTACAAATCAGGCTTGATTTCCTCGTTAATGAAGCGTTCTTCCAGGCGTTCCAGCTTTGTTTCTACCTCATTAATTTGCCGCTGAAATTCCGCATTTGCTTTGTCTTTATTTGCGTTCAGTTCTGTATAAATATGCCTCAGTTGGTCTTTAAAAACCTCCACATACTTTTCCTCCAGGGTCAGTTCTTCCAGGATTCCCTGAAACTGGTTATGCAGGTCTTTGGCACTCTTATTACAGCCGCATTTTTTATCGCTGTTGCACTTGTAGTAATACAGCCCTTTCTTTTTTACGATGTAACCACGCATCAATTCCCCACAGCTTTCGCATTTCAATAAACCTTTCAACGGGGTATTTGCATACTTCTCATTCTTTACTTTTCCGTAGTTGCGGGGTTTAATGTCATTTACCTTCAGGAAGATTTCCTGTGATACCAGCGGCTCATGTTTGCCCTTTATCAGTTCACCACCCAACGCACTGTGCGATAGCATACCGCAATAAAACGGATTAGTAAATACTGCATGAAGGGTTTTGATGGTAATTTTCAATCCCGATGCCGCCAACCGTTTAACGATCTCTGAATGGGTGAGTTGTTCCTGCGCCTTCCAAAGGAATGCTTTCCGCAGTAGCTTACCAGTATCATTGATCTCAATAAAACGCTCCCCATTTCTTTTAACCGTATCATAACCCCTTGGGGGACGGGTACACCATATTCCATTAATCAGTTTTTCCTTGGTGCCATCCATTGACTTTTGCTTGCGCAGGTCATTGTCATACTGGCTGAACAGGAACAGGATATTTTGTTGTAACACCCCTGAAGGATTGGAGGTATCAATGGGCTGTGAAACTGAAATAATAGAAATGCCTAACCCCCGAAGCTGACGGGATAGCCAGATGGCATTGTCGCCTGTACGACTGAAACGTTCCAGACTATACACCACGATATGAGATACTTTTGTTTTCTGCCTTTTGCAGAACTCGATCATTCTTTTGAACTCTTTCCGTTCGTCCGTTTGGGCGCTCTCGTAGGTGCCACCGAAGTAGGCCAGCACATTGTACCCATACTTCAATACATAGGCTTCACAGCCCTTTTTCTGGGTTTCCAGGCTCATATTGGTATCTGCCTGTTCCTTGGTAGAAACCCTGGTATAGATCACACAGTTATTGGTGCTTTTAGCCTTGGCTAATTCGACCCCTTTGGCAAAGCGTTTGATTTCCATTTGTTTAACCATAAAAACTCTTTTTTGCTGTAGAATTACAACACAATTATATTGATAATCAACATTTTATGCAAATATTTCTATGCAACCTGGTTAATTCCAGCCTGCTGGTTAAGCTCTGCTGAAACCACCTCGTAGGTAATGAGGGCCAGTTGGTGAAGGGTATTGATAATGTTGATGATTTCTTCTTCAGGTGCATCCCTGAATTGGGGGTAGGCCCTTACCTGTTTCTCGGTTAGTAACAATGCCTTTTCGGAATTGAGTATATCGGGGTATTCCGGCAATGGATTTAGCTCCTTTACAATAGCTGACATAGGATAAATTTTAGAAGACAAACATAGCATCTCCCAAAATCTAACTTTCCAGTTTGAGGCAGTTGTTGAATGAATTTGCTATTTTTTGTTTCGTATGTCTTCTAATATTAGCCTTTGTAAACAAAAAAGGCCACTTTTCGTTGTGGCCTTTTCTCTCATGCTTAAAACTTCATTCGCTGGATTCTCACGGCATTTAATATAGCCAATAGTGCCACACCTACATCCGCAAAAACCGCTTCCCACATAGTAGCTAACCCGCCTGCACCTAAAGCCAAAACAATGGCCTTGACCGCAAAGGCAAGGATGATGTTTTGCCAAACGATTTTCTTTGTCTGCTTCCCAATATTAATGGCCATTGCAATCCGACTTGGTCTGTCATCCTGAATCACTACATCGGCAGTTTCAATAGTGGCATCGCTCCCCAAACCACCCATAGCTATCCCTACATTACTCAAAGCCACAACAGGAGCATCGTTAACGCCGTCACCCACAAAAGCAACAGTTTCATTTCTGTCTTTAATGGCTTTTACTTTATTCACTTTGTCCTCTGGTAATAAATCGCCAAAGGCATTATCTATTCCTAACTTATCTGCAACAAATTTTACTACAGAGGTTTTGTCGCCACTCAACATGGTAGTTTTAACTTTCATGCTGTGCAACTTATTTACAGCTTCCTGTGCATCTTCTTTAATACTGTCGGCAATAGTAAGCCAACCTGCAAATTTTTTATCATACGCAATGGCTATTGAAGTATAGACAATCGCTGAAGGGTCCATATCGTAATTGATGGAAAATTTATCCATCAGCTTGAAGTTTCCAACAATAAGTTCTTTTCCATCTACTTCTGCCTTCAATCCATATCCGGCAATTTCTTCAACAGCATTTAATTTTATTGTTGCGTTAATTATGCCGACATATTGCTGGATAGCAGTAGCAACCGGGTGTGTACTCTGACTTTCCAAAGCATTTACCATTGCCAGCAATTCCTCTTTTTTAAAGCCGGGTTTTATATTTACTTCCTGGACCTTAAAAACGCCTTCTGTCATAGTTCCGGTTTTATCCATCACTACATTTTGAATCCCTGCAATAATATCCAGGAAATTACTTCCTTTAAAAAGAATGCCGTTTTTACTGGCGGCACCAATACCACCAAAATATCCTAATGGAATAGAAATAACTAATGCACAGGGACAGCTAATAACCAGAAATACTAATGCTCTGTATAGCCATTGGCTGAATACATAGTTTTCTATAACAAGCATTGGTACTATACAAATAATTGCTGCCAGTAAAACAACAATGGGGGTATAGATTTTTGCAAATTTCCGGATGAATAATTCTGTAGGCGCTTTTTGAGCAGTGGCATTTTGTACCAGTTCTAAAATCTTACTTAACTTACTATCAGTATAAGCAGTTGTCACTTTAACCTGAGCAACAGTATTCAGATTTATCATTCCCGCCAAAACTGTTTCTCCTTTTGCCTTAGTGTCTGGTTTGCTTTCGCCGGTTAATGCTGCCGTATTAAATGATGCAGTTTCCGAAATCAACTCGCCATCCAGCCCTAACTTTTCACCTGGCTTCAATTGTATAATTGCCCCGATACTTACTTCTTCTGCCTTTACAGTTTTAGGCTGGTTATTTTCCAAAACAGTTACTTCATCAGGCCGCTGATCAAGCAAAGCCTTGATATTTGATTTTGCCCTTTTAACAGCTAAGGTTTGAAATACTTCGCCCACTGCGTAGAAAAGCATCACAGCTACACCTTCGGGATATTGGCCAATAGCAAAAGCCCCAACTGTGGCGATGCACATGAGTAAAAATTCAGAAAATATTTCTCCTTTTCTAATGCTTTCTACTGCTTCTTTAATTACCGGAAAACCAACTTGCAGGTATGCAACTGCATACCAGGCAATACGTACCCAGCCGGTAAACCATGTCTGCGGCAGCCAATTATCAAAAGCAATGGCAATTATCAAAAGCACAAAACTTATAATGGCAGGTAAAAACATCTGAAACACGGTTTGATTAGTTCCGGAATGGTCATGCCCGTCACCTTCCTCATGATTGTGGCCATGTCCATCATCATGCGTATGCCCATGCGGTAGTAGTTCTTTTGCACCCGCTTTGGTGTAGATTTTATCTTCCAGGGAACAGCATGTCATTCTGCCCTGTGCATCGTAAGTATGTTTATGATTTGGGTCTGTATTTATCATGTTATTGTTCTTTAATTGAGAAATAAAAAGGGTTACAGATGTTTTCACCCGCAACCCTCTAATTTAAATTGTAATTACTATTAAGCGCTCAATGCACTTACCATTCCCAGAACGGAGGCAAGCATTACTACACACTTCCAGCAATTGAGTCTGTTCATTTTCATGTCTTTTAATTTCATGGATGTAAAAATACATATCGTCTGATTTTTTAATTGTTAATCTTCATGTTCGCCGGTATTAGTCATTTTAGCCATTACAAAAAACGCTCCTTTTATTACAATTTTTGCATCCTTCGGGATCTCTTTCAATAAAGTTATCTGCGTAAAGCCCACTTCGGTCGTTCCTTTTGCCACAGGTACTATTTCAAAACTGGTCTCATTTTTTTGCTTTTTTGCAGAATCAGGCAAATTCCTCGTCACCATAAAAATATAATCTCGTCCCTGTAATGTAATTATTGCATCAGTTGGTACAGCAGGAACAGTAGCTTTTTGTAAGCTGATTATGGCAGTAACATTCATGCCATCAATCAGTCCGGTTTTATCTGCCATCACTTTAGCATGTACTGACACTGCTTTACTTTCACCTTCAAATGAAGAGCCGAGAGAGAAAATCTGTGCATCATATTCCTTACCGGGGTTATTAGTAAGAGTAAAGTGAATCAGTTGATTGTTTTTTAAGTTTGGCAGGTCTTTTTCATAAACAGATAGATCAAGATGCAACTGGCTATTATCAACTATTTCTGCAACCGGTGTTGTAACATCCACATAACTACCCATCTTTACTTTAACGTCACTTACAACTCCACTGATAGGGCTTGTAACTGCTAAAACAGAAATTAATCTCCCGTTTGACAGCCTTGCCGGGTTAATGCCCATCAATTGAATCTGCTGCGCCAAAGTTGACTTCAGGGTTCGTAAGGTTTTTAATTCTGTTTCAGCAGCCTGCAAATTTTTTAATGCCCCTGCATTACCTGCATTTAATTCTTGCTGACGTTTTACTTCTAATTCAGCCATTACGATTTTGGTGTTAACCCCCAGATAGTCGCTTTGTGCCTGTATGAAATCAGGGTTGCTAATTGTGGCAATAGTTTGCCCTTTTGACACTATATTCCCCGGTTGAATAAGCAGCGACTTGATAACTCCGCTGTAAACTGAGTTTACACTGGCTTTGTTTTGATTAGGCACTCTCAACACGCCATTGGCTTTCAAAGAGGAAGTAAGCTCTTTGTCTTCTATTACCCCAAGTTCCACACCAATGGCTTTCATTTGTTCTTCGGTTAGCGCAGTGGTGCCGGGACTTTTCTGATCATTTTCATGATTTCCTTCTTTCGCAGATGTTTCTTCTGTACTGCCGCTATTTCCGCCGCAGGAAACTATAGCTGCAGAGCTGATAAAAAGCATAACAATAATAAATAATTTCTTCATCATTATATTTTTACTGGTTGATGTAATAATTGTATTGAATGATAGACTGGTTATAAGCATTAAGATTTTCCAGATAGCTTTTTTGTATTTCAATAGCCTGAGTTAAGAATTGTGACAACTCTGCAAAACTAATTTCACCGGCTCTGTAAGCTAATGAAGCAGCTTTGATAATTTCATTCGCTTGTCTTAGTCCAGTGCTTTCATAAAAGGATAACATACTTCGATTCTTTTCTACTTCCTGCTGCATCTGCAATTTGCGGGTATTGAGTACCTGTGTTTCATACTCGTATTGCTTTTGTTGCACTGCTACATCAGCCTGTGCCACTTTTATCTTATTTTTATATGCTTTTGCGCCAAACAAAGGGAAAGCTGCTGATACTGAAAAGCCTGTAAATGGATCTTTGGCTCCCCATAATCGTTGAGAAAAGAAACGACCTGAAAATTCAGGTTTATTTTCATTCTTAACAATATTGATCCCGGCATTAGCGATATTAATATTTTGAGACTGTAGAGCAAGCAAGGGATGTGGGGTAACTGCAATTGTATCTGCAATCATTAGTTTTTCCAATGGTAACATCAACGGCAGCAGGACATCTGTAGTATTAAGCAGCTGCATTAAAGATTGTTGCTGTATCTGCATTTCTTTACTGACCTGTTGTATTAGCGCTTGCAATTCTATCATTCGCACATTTGCAGCTATACTGTCAAGGCCGGGGCTATCGCCAGTTTTTACTTTTAATATTGCTGCTGCATTCAATGACTTATAAATACTATCTAAACGATGATACAGTTGCTGCTTATCCTGTAAATACCAAAGCTGGTAATACACCATTCTTACATCCCTTTTTATCTGCACATCTATAGTGGCTGCACTTAAATTATAATACTTTAATTGTTCGCCATAAAGATATTTTTGAGCCTTGTATAACCCAGGCCAGGGCAATGATTGTGATACGCCAATTTTTAGAATCCCTGTATTATCACTTGGTCGCATGTCTTCATTTTCTGCAAATACACCCGTTTTGGGTATGTTAGTTGCCGTTTTGATCTGGGCCTTTCCTTTAATTACCTGCTGGTTATTTATTTCATATTGCAGATTATTTTTCGCAAAACTGATTGCTTCGCTGCTACTTACTCTTTTTGCAGAAGGCTGTTGTGCATAACTTCCGTTAGAGAAAACAAACATGCCAATCATAATACTTACTACTGTTGCTATCGGCTTCACTTTTAAATTTCTTTTTGATGAAAAAATAATATATAGAAGTGGCAATACTATAAGTGTTAAGAAAGTAGCAGTTATTAATCCTCCTATTACAACCGTTGCTAACGGTTTTTGAACCTCTGCTCCTGCACCGGTTGAAAGTGCCATAGGAAAAAAGCCTAACGCTGCTACAGATGCTGTCATTAGAACAGGGCGTAGCCGTATTTTTGTTCCTTCCAGCACCCGCTGGAAAATATCTTTCATCCCGTCCTTTTCTAATTGGTTAAATGTGCTGATAAGAACGATGCCATTCAACACTGCCACACCGAACAATGCAATAAAGCCTACTCCGGCTGATATACTAAATGGCATTCCTCTAATCAATAATGCAAACACACCACCAATTGCACTCATTGGAATCGCTGTAAAAATTAACGCAGCTTCTTTCATTGAACCAAAAGTGAAATACAGCAAAAGAAATATTAAGGCAAGCGCAACTGGTACGGCTATTTTTAACCTTGCAGAAGCTTCCTTCAGGTTTTCAAATGTGCCGCCGTATGTGTAATAATATCCTGTCGGTAATATTTTTGCTGCGTTCAGCTTATCCTGTATCTCATTTACCACACTCGAAACATCACGACCTTTTACATTAAAGCCAACTACAATTCTTCTTTTTCCTTCTTCCCGACTTATCTGTGCAGGGCCTTCTTTGAAAGAAATACTGGCAACTTGCGATAAAGGAATTTGATTGCCTTCATTTGTTGCCACAAATAAATTGCTTACATCTTCAATTGAGGTCCGGCTGGCACTATCAAGGCGGACAACCAAATCAAATTTTCTTTCATTTTCAAAAACAACTCCTGCTGCTTCTCCAGCAAAGGCAGTGCTAATAGTATGATTGATATCTTCAATATTTAATCCGTAGCCGGCAATTTTTGCCCTGTCGTACTGTATGGTAATCTGCGGAAGTCCTGTTGTTCTTTCTACCTGCGGTTCTGTTACACCCTTAACAGATTGAATAATCTTAGCCACCTGGGGTGCAATATTTGCCAGCGTATCAATATTTTCACCAAATATTTTAATGGCAACATCCTGCCTTACACCAGTCATCAATTCGTTAAACCGCATTTGTATGGGCTGTGAGGCTTCAAAGAAAACGCCAGGTATTACTTCTAGTTTTTCAATCATCATTTCAGCCAGTTTATTATAATCCTGAGTGGTTATCCACTGGCTTTTTGGTTTCAGCATAATGATGAGATCAGTGGCCTCTGGTGGCATGGGATCGGTTGGCACTTCTGCGCTACCTGTTTTGCCAACAACCATTTTTACTTCAGGAAAGGATTTGATAATACGACTGGCCTGCATGGAAGTTTCCACACTTTGCGTTAATGATGTTCCCTGCGGTAATATGCAATGAAACGCATAATCTCCCTCTTGCAGTTGCGGGATAAATTCGCCACCCATTTTGCCAAATATTACTAAAGAAATTGCCAATAAAGCAACAGCTCCCCCCACCACAACATATTTTACCCTGATTGCCCAGTTAATTAAAGGAGTATAGCCCCTTTGGAAAAAACTCATCAACCTGTCAGCAATATTTAATTTGTGAGATGTTTTTTTAGAAAGAAACAACGCCGAGGCCATAGGGATGTAAGTAAGAGAAAGTATTAGGGCCCCTAAAATGGCAAAACCAACAGTTTGAGCCATTGGCCGGAACATTTTTCCTTCAATACCCTGCAAAGAAAGAATGGGCAAGTAAACAATAAGAATTATGATTTGGCCAAAAGCCGCTGAACTCATCATACGTCTTGCACTACCACCAACCGCATTATCCATTTGTGCTTGTGTAAGTTTACCCTTTAATTTTTGCGATGTTAAAAAATGAAGTGATGCCTCTACGATAATCACTGCGCCATCGACAATCAATCCAAAGTCGATTGCTCCTAAACTCATCAAATTAGCACTTACACCAAATAGCCGCATCATTCCCAATGCAAATAACATAGACAGGGGAATTGCTGATGCTACAATTAAACCAGCTCTGAAATTTCCCAGAAATAAAATCAGCACCAGCAATACAATTAATGCACCTTCTATCAAATTAGTTTTAACCGTTCCTACGGCACGGTTCACCAAACCAGTTCTGTCTACATACGGCTCAACAACAACATCATCTGGCAATGCCTTTTTAATTGTCTCTATTTTATCTTTAACCCTGTTAACTACATCGGCACTATTTGAGCCTTTCAGCATCATTACAATACCACCTACTACCTCCTTTTCACCATTATATGTAACAGAACCGTAACGCACCGCATTACCTAATTTTACTTCGGCAACGTCTCTGACTAATACTGGTATATTGTTTACTTTTTTTACGACTGTATTTCTTATATCATCCATTGAACCAATAAGCCCAATACCCCGGATGAAGTATGCATTTGGCTTTTTGTCAATGTAGGCACCACCTGTGTTTTCATTATTCTTTTGCAGTGCTGTAAATATTTCTGCAATTGTAATGTTCATCCCCTTTAAACGATATGGGTTAACAGCAACCTCATATTGTTTCAGTAAGCCGCCAAAACTGTTTACTTCAGCCACACCCGGCGTTCCATAGAGCTGTCTTGCCACAATCCAGTCCTGCATGGTACGCAGATCCATTGCAGAATACTTGCTTTCTGCACCTTTTTTGGGATGTATTATATATTGGTATATTTCACCAAGTCCGGTACTGACCGGCGCCAGTTCTGGTGTACCCAATCCTTTCGGTATTTTTTCCTCAGCTTCTTTTAGTTTTTCATTTATTAGCTGCCTCGCAAAATAGATGTCGATATCATCATGAAAAACAACAGTAATAACGGATAAACCAAATCTCGAAATGGAACGCATTTCTTCTAAGTCTGGCAGGTTGGCCAAACTTTGTTCAATTGGATAAGTAACCAACTGTTCAGTTTCCTGCGCTGCCAGTGTAGGAGTAAGGGTGATAATCTGCACCTGGTTATTTGTAATATCAGGTACAGCATCAACAGGCAGTTTACCAGCACTCCATCCCCCCCAGATGATGAGTGCCAATGTCATTAACCCAATGATTAGTTTATGCTTAATGCTGAAATGAATAATTTTATTGAGCATGGTTTTGTTTCTATTTGGCTATATGCCTGTAGAAGTGAACAACCCTTTCTGCAATAGCTGCTAAAAGAATAGAACAACACAGTATTATAGCAATTACTTTAATTAGTCTAATCCAAAATGGCATATTTGCCTTTTGAGACTTTTTCTTACTTACCACTATTTACAATCAGTAATGAATGAGGTATGCAGCACATGCCAGGTGTGGCCATGCAGCAATTTTAAAAAGTTGAATAACTAAACTAATTGCGGAGGTTGCCAAACAGGCAGGGCAATATCAGAAATTTTTGAAGGAAGATGAAAACTGGACTTTTCAGTTGAAAGCGTATTCAAATGATTTACATTTTGCGGTGTAAGCAATACTGTAAACCCTGTACAACAGTTGCAGGTGCAAAATGGAGAACAGGCATCTGTATCATTATGTTCCTGCGGCTGGCCAGATTTTGAAATTAAAGACTTTGCATTTTGACTATTTATGGCATACGCATCATCCATACAGGGCATGAAGCTGAGTGCTAATACAATTAAAGCCATTATGAAAGCAAAGATTTTCATTTGTTGCAAAAATAAAGGGTATGTTGCAATTTTTGCAGCCTTGCGGTATCTAAAATGTACATATTGTTGCATTTATTGCAATTTTCCCAATATCGGAAGCTAAAGGGTTGAAAAAGAGCCTGATTTTTTACATTAATTATTTATATAAAAAGCCATACCGCTGAATATCAGAAATCAATTTCTAACTCCCCTCCATATAATTTCAGCCAATCCTTAGCTTTTTCAAAATTGGGCTGCATTACTGCAACACGATTCCAAAATTCAGGAGTGTGGTTTGCCTCCAGTAAGTGAGTAAGTTCGTGGACAATTATGTATTCAATGACCGTCATAGGGGCTTTAATTAGCCGCCAATTGAAATGAATATTATCCTTTGGCGTACATGAACCCCAGCGGTATTTTAGATCAAGGATATTGATATTATTATAGGCTACACCCAACTGCTTTGCAATGGCTTTCGCTTTAGGCACAAGAATCTCCGTTGCCGACTTAATATACCAGTCACGGAAAAGTTCGTTCCCTTTCTTTTGATTAGTCTTACCAATGAAAAACTTGTTATCAAATGAAACTCCATCATCAGGGTTATTAGTAACATATAGTTTGTAATGCTTGCCCAAATACAAAAGGGTTTCACCTGACACAAATTGTTTAGCAGGCTTTGGGAATGGGTACTTTTGATTGTGAGATATTTTCTCCTGAATTAGCCGCCTTTTTTTATTGACTTCTTTTGCGATGAAGTCCTCACTGGTATTTAAAGGCGCTCTTACAACTACACTACGATTCCTCTCAACAATAATGCTGAGTGTTTTCCGGGCAGAGTATTTTATTGAATATTTGATTTCCATTAGTCTTCTGCATATATTATCGCCGCTGTAATCCGGTCGTCTTTTGCCCAGGCAAGTATTTCATTTGCAATTGTTATCCTGTTTTGAAATGCTGCCGGGATGTTACTGCATTGTTCGGTGATAAAATTGGAAATTTCACCTTTAAGCCGGTTTACCGATGGGGTATTATTCCAAAAACCAACCATTGACAATTCCACTTTAATCATACCATAGATTTCCTTTGTCCAAATTACAAGATTGTTAATTTCATCATCAGTGAGGTCATCTTTTTTCGCATAAATAAAGTTGTGCAGCTTTCTGTAAATGGGCATTTGCCTTTTTCTGTCAAGCCCTTTAGTATCTTCCTGCTGTGCTGATTTAATTTTGCTTCTTAAACTTTCTAATAAACGATATATCTCATCCCAATTTTCTTTAAATGCCAAAAGGATATTTCTTAACTCCTCTGCAAACGAGGCATACAATTCAGGGTCTTCATCCATCTGAATATTGATTATGTCCCGTATGGCATGTTCTACTTTGGCAGCCTTTGTTTCCTTTCTCTTTATTGCTTTTACATTCTCAAAGAACTTATCATCAAGTATTGAAATAGGTTCAATTTTAGTCTCTATTCCTTTTGACTTTAAGTATTCATCAGTAACACGGCGTAATTTTTCTGAGACGCCTTTCATACTCATCCGGCGATCAAGAAAATGTTGCGAAGCCAGTGTATTTACCTCTGCAAAGCGATTTAAGTCTGGCAAATATTGAAGTGCTTCCTTTCTCGGAAATACATTGTCAAGGGCTTTAGAGAATTTGGCAAATGCTTCTGTAAAGTCCTGCCGTATATCTTCATCATAAAAGAGATTAAAAATATCATCTGGGTCTGAATAGCCATCTAAACCATGTGAGGAAAAAATCTTTAATAGTTCTTCATGGGCGGTCTTTAATTCTGCAAATAATTCCGCATTATCTTTCAAACAACCGGTAATTTCCTCCTGTTCTTTTTCCCAATAAGCGTCCAGTGCTCTTTTCATGTGGTTGCCCATACCTACATAATCTACAACGAATCCTACATGCTTATTGTCGTCATACACCCGGTTGACACGGGCAATTGCCTGCAATAGGTTATGATTGACAATAACTTTATCTAAATACATTACCTGCTCAATAGGCGCATCAAATCCGGTTAACAGCATATCAACAACAATAAGAATACCGATATTACCATTAGCTATTTGTTCTTCCTCATCGTTCAGAGCTTCCTTTTTCCCAAAGGGCAATTTAAATCCGGCAATGGACAATTTTCTTTGCTTGCTATCAGAGTACTCCTTTAGATGAGGGGCATCATTGTGGCTAACATCCGAAATAATTACAGCAGTTTTAAGATTTTCAAGACTGGATAACAAAGCCTCACGACCTTCAGTTGATTTTAATTCCTCAATCATTTCAGAAATAGCCGTATCAAAAGCCAGGCGGTAACGGTGTGCAGCCTCTTTACTGACACAAACAACCTGCGCTTTATACCCATTTGGAACAACCTGCTCTACATAATGTTTGAGCATGTCTTTCGCCTTATCATTTATTGTTTCTTGCGATTCCAGGTAAGCTCTTCTTGTTCCGTAAGCTAAAATCTCTACCTGTTCGGCTACATTATAATCCTTAAAAACATCCTGAAATTTTTTATCTGCATTCGCCTGGTCATCTACACCGGCATCATGGGTTTTTCCTTCATATACTATTTCAAGCGTTACGCCGTCCTTTATTGCCTGCCGCATGGTGTACTTATCAATATAATCACCAAAGGTATTTTCAGTTCTTTCTATTGGTGTTCCGGTAAATGCAATCCTGGTAGCATTCGGCAAAGCCCGGTCAAGATTTGCGCCCAATTTTGTGTATTGGCTTCTGTGTGCCTCATCAGTGAGAATCAAAATTTTATCACTGGCATTTAATTCAGGGAAACTGGCGGCATATTCTCTTTCCTGAAATTTATGAATCATTGCAGAAACTATCTCGGAAGAATTTGTTCGCAATTCCTTTTTTAATCCTTCAATATTTTTGGGGTCTTTGATAGTGTAGCCAACAGATTGAGCCGTTTCTTTTATCTGGTCATCAAGTTGTGTTCTGTCAGTTAACAGAACAACCTTGTATCCTTGTAAATGTGGATGCAAATACATTTCTCTGATAAGAAAAACCATTGTGAGAGATTTGCCACTTCCTTGTGTATGCCAGATAATGCCGCCTCTTTCATCCCGGTTTACGCCTGTAAGTGTATTTTTCGGTCAAATTGACCCCGTTTATTCGGTGTAAACTGACCCCCTGTTTTGATGTTGGGTAAATGGAGTTAGACTGGTCATGTTGTTGGTTTGAAAATAGGGTTAAAAAATCACTGTTCTG
>Ga0209794_1001353_pt1 | contig 19649 bp, 21 predicted proteins | sample EBPBio232013_DNA_FD_185869 | JGI IMG/M metagenome (GOLD analysis project Ga0209794, IMG submission 185869) | Wastewater treatment Type I Accumulibacter community from EBPR Bioreactor in Madison, WI, USA - Reactor 1_5/23/2013_ DNA (SPAdes)... | ecosystem: Engineered > Bioreactor > EBPR >... | reverse complement strand
CTGATCCGGCGCGCCCACCAGCGCGCCAGCGCCATTTTCGAACAGGTCATGGACGGCATGGACGTGACGCCGGTGCAATATGCCGCGCTCGCCAAGCTGCACGATCTCGGGCCGACCTCGCAGAACCAGCTGGGGCGCATGGTCGGCATCGACCCCGCCACCATGTTCGGCGTCGCCGGCCGCCTGTCGAAACGCGGGCTGGTCTCGCCGTCGGTCGACCCGAACGATGCCCGCCTGGTCCTGCTGACCTTGACCGAGAGCGGCCACGCCACCGTGGAGGCGATGAAGTCGCTCGGCCCGGAAGTGACCCGGCGGACGCTCGATCCGCTGTCCGCCGACGAGGCGGCGCAGCTTCTCGACCTGCTCGGCAGGATCGGGTGAGCCATGTGGGACGCGCCCGTCGTGCAGCGCCTCGACGGCGACCGGCTGCATCTCCAGCACGGCCCGATCGACGTGGTGCTGCGCGCCTGGGGCGCCGCCAGCGCGGTCCGCGAGGCCTATGAGGCGGCCATCGCGCGGTTCGGCGGCATCCTCCCGGAACTCGCCGGCGAGCTCGCGGAGTTGCGCAGGCCGATGAGCGAGCGCCCGCACGTCGAGACGTCCGTGGCGCGACGCATGGTCAATGCTTGCCGGCCCCATGCCGGCATCTTCGTCACGCCCATGGCGGCGGTCGCCGGCGCGGTCGCCGACGAGCTCATGGAGACGATGGTCGAGGCGGCCCCGCTGGACCGCGCCTTCGTCAACGATGGCGGCGACATCGCGATCCACCTCACCGAGGGCGAGACCATGGAGGTCGCCGTGGCGGCGGATTTCTCGCGCGGCGCCATTCCGGCGCTCAACGGCCGCATCACCCTGCGCGACACGGACGGCATCGGCGGCATCGCCACGTCGGGCGCGCAGGGCCGCTCCTTCTCGCTCGGCATCGCGGATTCGGTGACGATCCTCGCCCGCGACGCAGCCTCGGCCGATGTCGCCGCGACGCTGGTCGCCAATGCCGTCGACGTCGACGATCCCGCCGTCACACGCCGCGCCGCGCGCGATCTCGATCCCGACAGCGACCTCGGCGACCTCATGGTGACGACCGGCGTCGGGCCGCTAACGCCCGCGAGGATCGCCGAAGCGCTGGAGGCCGGGCGCGCCCGCGCCGAACAGTTCCGCCGGCGTGGCCTCATTCGCGACGCCGCCCTCGCCCTCAAGGGCGAGATGGTGACGCTCGGACAATTCAGAAGTCTCAGGGAGATGAAACCATGACCATCGATGTGAGGAAGATCGTCGTCGGCGTCGAGGAAGTCCGCCACGACGGCGGGCCGAAGCTGGCGAAGCCGATCCTCAAGGGCTGGGTGGCCGCGATCCTGAAGAACCCCTTCGCTGGCCGCTATGTCGAGGATATCCAGCCGTTCATGGACGAGTTGAAGCCGCTGGGCCTGGAATGTTCCACCAAGCTGCTCAAAGCGCTGGGCGGCGATGCCGGCGCCATCGAAGCCTATGGCAAGGGCTCCATCATCGGCGCGGCAGGCGAACTGGAGCACGGCGCGCTCTGGCATGTGCCGGGCGGCTACGCCATGCGCGAACTGCTCGGCGAGGCGCTGGCCATCGTGCCCTCGATGACCAAGGTCGGGCCGATGGGAGCGATCCTCGACGTGCCGACCCATCACCGGACAGCGGCTTATGTCCGCTCGCACTTCGACGGCGTCACGCTGATGGTGCAGGACTCCCCGAAGCCCGACGAAATCCTGTTCGCTCTGGCCATGACCACGGGCGGCCGTCCGCATCCGCGCATGGGCGGGCTGACGCAGGACCAGATTTCCAAGCGCGACGGGCAAAGGTGATGGTCGAGAGCGTCGTCATTGGCGCCGAAACGCCGCTCCAGGCGGAGATCGAACAGCTCGTCGCCGCCTCCGACGCCTTCTCGGCATCGCTCTATCCGGCGGAGGGGCGGCATCCCGTCGATATCGCCCGCCTCGCCGCGCCCGACGTCCGCTTCCTCGTCGCGCGGCGGGACGGCATCGCGGTCGGCTGCGTCGCGCTGCTGGTTGCCGCCCCTGCCGGTGAGATCAAGCGCATGTTCGTCGCGTCCGAGGCCCGGGGCCTGAAGCTGGGAGCAGCCCTGCTGGCGGCCATCGAAACGGAAGCGCGGGGTGCACGCCTGTCCCTGCTTCGGCTGGAGACCGGGCCGCGCAGCGTGGCCGCCCTCGCGCTCTATACCGCCGGCGGCTATCAGCCCTGCGGACCCTTCCCGCCCTATGGACCAAGCCCGCACAGCATCTTTATGGAGAAGCGACTGACCTGAAACCCTCGCCGCAGGCCGGAGCCGCACGCATGTCCTCGCAAACCGACCTTTCCGGCCTGCTGGTCGTCTCCGTCGAACAGGCGGTCGCCGCGCCCTATGCCGCCTCGCGCCTCGCCGATGCGGGCGCGCGCGTCATCAAGATCGAGCGCGAGGAGGGTGACTTCGCCCGCCGCTACGACAATGCCGTGGATGGCGAGAGCGCCTATTTCGTCTGGCTGAACCGCGGCAAGGAATCGGTCGTCCTCGACCTCAAGGATGCCGGCGACCAGGCCCTGCTCGCGGCCATGGTGGCCAAGGCCGACGTGTTCATCCAGAACCTCGCGCCCGGCGCCCTGAAGCGCATCGGCTTCGATCCCGAAGACCTTCGCCGCAAGCATCCGCGCCTCATCACCTGCTCGATCTCCGGCTATGGCGAGGAAGGCCCCTGGCAGCACCTGAAGGCCTACGATCTCCTCGTGCAGGCGGAGTCGGGCCTGTCCGAAATCACCGGCGAGGGCGACAGCCGCGCCCGCGTCGGCGTCTCGGTCTGCGACATCGCCGCCGGCATGACCGCCTTCCAGGCCATCCTGCAGGCGCTGATCGGCCGCTCGATCACCGGCGAGGGCCGGCACATCGCGGTCTCGCTGTTCCATGCGCTCGCTGACTGGATGAACGTTCCCTACCTGCAATATGCCTATGGCGGCATCTATCCGCCGCGCTCCGGCCTCAACCACCCGACGATCGCGCCCTACGGCGCCTATCCCTGCGCCGACGGCAAGGCTGTGCTGTTCTCGATCCAGAACGAGCGCGAATGGGCTTCGCTCTGCGAGAACGTGCTGGGCGACGCTGCAGTTGTTAGGGATGTCCGCTTCGACGCCAATGTGAAGCGGGTCGCGAACCGCGCCGCCCTCGACGCGATCATCCTCGGGGTCTTCGCGCGCGAGCCGCGCGAGGCGATCATCGAGAAGCTGGAAAAGGCGAAGGTCGCCTATGGCCGCGTGTCGTCGCTCGACGACCTGAAGGTGCATCCGCAGAACCGCTATATGGAGGTCGACACGCCCGCCGGCCGCAAGCGTCTGCTGACGCCCGGCGCGCTGCACGACGGCGCCATCCCGCAGTTCGGCCCCGTGCCCGCGCTGGGCGAGCATACGGTAGCGGTGAAGCGAGAGTTTGGCTGAGCCCTCACCCTGCCGCGGTGGCCTCCCAGCCGCCGCTGGTATGGGTGAACAGGATCGGCGTCGCGTTGCGGCGCAGCTCCGTGTGGACGTCGACGCCGGTCAGCGCCGCCAGTACCAGCAGCACGCCGCCATGGGAGACCAGCAGCAGGTCGCCGTCCGGGTCGTCTTCGCGCGACAGCCAGCGCGCGAGGCTATGGCCGGTCCGGTGGACGAAGGTCTGCAGCGTCTCGCAGGCCGGCGGATCGACGCGCCAGTCGAGCGTGCCGACGGGCGTGCCGAACAGGCCGACATAGAGGCGCTCCTGCAGGCCGCCATCCGGCTCGGGCGTGATGTCGCGGCCATCGGTGACGACGGCGGCGGTGCGCCAGGCCCGCATCATCGGGCTCGCCACGACGCGGCTGATGGAGGCGAGCGCCAGGACGGCGGCGGCTTCCGCCGCCTGCGCCTCGCCGGCGGGGTTCAGCGGCGTCTCCGGAAACTGATAGACGCCCTTGCGGTTGCCCTCGGTCTCGCCGTGGCGCAGGAAGATGAAGCGTGACAGGCGCGGCTTGAACGGAATGGCGCGCGCCAGATCCTGGATCGCGTCAAAGCCGAGAGTCGGGGCTACCTGTGTCGGGGTTCCGCTGGCCAAATGCTCGTCTCCTCGCAAAGCGGGCGCTGGCATGAACGAGAGCCGCCCGGATGTCAAAGGGGAAGGTGATTGCCGGCCATGCGACCTGCCCTCGCCTTTGGACAAGGCTTGCGATAGCAAGGCGCCATGACGACCGCATCCCGCCCCTCGGTCCGCGACCGCATCCGCCATCTCGACGCCGGCGAGCAGGTTCTCTCGGCCCATTTCCTCAAGTCCGTGCCGATCCTGATCCTCGTCTCCGGCGAGATCATCGTCGCGGACGGCAATGACGCGCGCGTGACCCTGCACGATGGCGGCATTCTCGACACCGCCTCGAACGGCGACATGCTCCTGACGTCAGGCGACGACGGCCGTGTCGTCAGCTTCACGCCCAAGGGCGGCGCAGCGACCGTTCACGACACGGGCGGGACCTGGGTCGACCATGTCGCGCTCGGCCCGAACGGCGCACAGGCCTGGAGCGCCGGGCGCAAGGTGTTCGCGAGCCAGGGAAAGGGCGAGCCGAAGACGCTGGCGCTGCCATCGGCCGCGGGCGGCCTCGCCTTCTTCCCCAAGGGCTTCCGTCTCGCCATCGCGCACTATAACGGCGCGACGCTCTGGTATCCGAATACGGATGGCAAGCCGGCCTCGCTTGAGTGGAAGGGCTCGCATCTCGGCATCTCGGTCAGCCATGACCAGCGCTTCGTCGTCACCACGATGCAGGAGCCGCAGCTCCACGGCTGGCGGCTGGAGGACAACCAGCACATGCGGATGTCCGGCTATCCCGGCAAGGTGCGGTCGGTGTCGTGGACGACCGGCGGCAAGTTTCTGGCGACCTCCGGCGCGGCCGAGGCCATTCTCTGGCCGTTCACCGGCAAGAACGGCCCGATGGGTGCAAACCCGACCATGATCGCGCCGGGCGCGAAGGCGGGCGTGAAGGTGACGCAGGTCGCCGGGCACCCGGTCGCCGGCATCTGCGCGGTCGGCTTCGCCGATGGCCTGATCCTGCTGGCGCGGATCGAGGACGGCGCCGAAATCCTGATGCGCGAGCCGGACGGCGATGCCGTCACGGCGCTGGCCTGGCGGGCTGACGGCAAGTCCATCGCCTTCGGCACCGAGGGGGGCAAGGCCGGCGTCGCCGACCTCTAGAGCCTCATGCCGGGTCGCCCGGCGGCGGCGCGGCGGCGCGCACCTGCGCGATGCCCAGCACCCGCTGGTAGATGCGCCCGACGAGCAGCAGCACGAGGCCGAGGCCGATGAAGGACAGGGCACGCCAGAGCCCGGTCAGGCCCGCCATGTCGATCAGGAACACCTTCAGCACCGCGAGCGCGACCAGCGCCGCTGAGGTCAGGCGCAGTGTCCTGCTGCCGAGCCATGCGCCCGCGCCGAGCAGCGCGAGGCCAACCGCCAGCCAGAGGGCCGAGTAGGCGTAGAGCTCGGCGTTCGAGACGTCGTAGAAGCCGACCTCGCCGGAGAACAGCATCGAGACCGTGATGTTCAGGTAGTTGAACAGCATGCCCGTGCCGATCAGGCCCATGATCCGCCCCTCGGTGCGCCGGCCCGCCGCGCGCTCGAACATGGCCGAGGCAACGGCCAGGACAGCGCCGAAGCCGTAGCCGAGCAGCGCCCAGTTGAAGATGGGATGCGGGCCGACCTGGGCGCCCGACACCCACGGGTTCATCACCACGCCCATGACCAGCACGATCCAGGCCCAGGACAGATAGCGGACGATCAGCGTCGCGTTCTGCCAGAAGCCGGAGGTGCGGATCGCCGCGATGCGCGACAGGCCGAGGCCGAAGGCGAGCATCGTCACCGTGTGGGTCGCGGCCTCGGCGAAGCTCATCCGCGCGCTGAGCAGGCGGAAGCCGTGGGAGCCGAAGGCATGGCGCACCTGGACGATCACCAGCAGCGCCGAGAAGACCATGGCGAGGGCTTCGAGAACCTGCACGGGCGCGTCCTCGCCGCGCCGGCGGCGCAGCAGGAACGCTGCGGCGGCGGTCGACAGCGCCGGCAATCCGTAGCCGGGCAGCAGCCAGTTGAAGACGATGGTCTGGCCGATATCTGCGCCGTTGATGCCGGGGTCCCAGAGGACCCGCCCCAGAACGCCGATGCCGGCAAGGGCAGCGACCCAGCGCAGCTGCGGCAGCGGCCGAAACGTGTAGACCCAGGCGATGCCGGCGACGAGCGCAGCCAGCGCCAGCGTCAGCCAGGCGCGCTCCAGCAGCAGCGTGAGCGCGAAGGCGAGCGCCGCGAGCGCGCCGATGGCATAGATCGCGGAGGCACCGGCCAATCCCGGCCGGTAGCCCGAGCGCAGGCGGTGAGCGGCCTCTGTCGCCGCGCCGAAGCTCGCCGCCAGCACCATGGCCAGCGCCGCGAAGCGCGGGGAGATGACGAAGCCCTCGACCTTGCCATAGACGATGGCGAGGATCGCGAGCGGCATCGCGATCGAGGTCGCGGCCAGAACGAGCACGGTGCGCGCTTCCGGCTGGCGGCGCCAGATGCCGATGATCGCCGGGCCGATGCCGAACATCAGCGCGAAGGCCGCCCCGGCCCAGACGATGCGCGACAGTTCGACGGGGAAGTCGGGCGGCACGCCGAGCAGGTCGGCCATGCCGGCTGACGGCCGGACGCCGGCGACCCACGAGAGCAGCACGAGCAGCGTGAAGGTGCCCGTCGCCGGCACCGCGAGAACGATGCTCGGGGTCCGCCAGCAGAGCGCCATGACGCCGGCCGCAAAGAGGCCGAACAGCACGACGGCGGCGGTCTCCTGCCGGCCCTCCATCACGGCGAGCATGCCAAGGGCGGCGAAGCAGACCAGAACGGCGGTCGCGAGCGGTTCGATGCCGTGCTCGCGATCCGGCGCGAAGCGGATGCCCGGCACGATGAAGACGGCGGCCGTGGCAAGGCCGGCCAGCACCTGCACGAGGGTCGGCAGCGCGCCGCCGCTGCCCGCGACCATGACAAGCGCGCCTAGCAGGACGGAAGTCACCGTCGCGGCGATGGTCAGCCAGGGCCAGTTCCTGATCCAGGACAGCGTGAAGCAGGCGGCGGTGATGACCGCCGCATAGACCGGGAAGACGTAAGGGTTCGGGTTCTGCGAGGCGACGAGGAACGGCGCGGCGAAGGCGGCGATCAGGCCGATGCCGCCGAGCAGCGGCCCGTGCAGGCCGGCGAGCACCAGCGTGCCGAGGCCGACCGCGCCGAGGAGCACGAAGGTGACGGCCGGGCCGATGAACTCGTAGAGGGCATGGGCCGCATAGACCGTGCCGAAGGCGGCGACCGCGCCCGCGCCGGTCAGCGCCGAGGGGATGTCGGCGACGGGCAGCGTCGGCAGACCCTTGTCGGTGCGGCGCAGCCATTCGCCGCCCGCCAGCAGCGCCAGCGAGAACAGGAAGCCGAGCGCGATGCGCATGCCGGGGCCGACGAGGCCCTGCTCGATCGAGTAGCGGACCAAGAAGATGCCGCCGAGGCCGAGCGCCAGCGCGCCGACCCAGACAGCCCAGCGCGAACCGATGGTTTCCTCGAGGCCTCCGAGCCCGGTGGCAGCAGCCGGCTGGGCCGGCGCAGGCGGCTCGGTGACGGGATCGACGGCGGGCAGCGGCTCGCTGCTGGTGAAGGCAGGCACCGTGCGCCGGGCAGGAACGGGTTCGCCTGCCCCGACTTCCGTCTCGACGGGCGGAACAGGCTCGGCGCCCGGCAGCGGTTCGATCACGGGAGCCGGCTCGACGACAGCCTCGGGCGGCGTGAGGTCGGCAGCCAGCGGCGGCATCGGCGCGCCCGCCTCCCGGATTCCCGCGGCCTTCATCAGTGCCAGCTCGGTCTCCACCTGCTTCAGGCGAATATCGGCATCGGCCAGCTGGCGCCGCAATTCACCGGACCGGACGAAGGCGATCACCGCCAGCACCGGAAAGGCCAGCACCAAAGCCAGCGCAAAGAGGATGCCGACGACGAAATCCATGGTTCAGCGACTCCGGATTACCGATTCGTGCGTTCAGAGCCGCAACATACGGCAGTTTCGCCGTCTCAAGAGCCTGACAAACGTTTCGCGGCGATGCCGCGCGCCGGGGCGACGTTTCAGCGCACGAGCCTGAGGCTGAACGGATCGCCCTCGAAGGCGTCCCGGCCGCGACCGATGGCTTCGATGGCCGCGACCATGCGGCCGTCGCGGCGGAGCATGTCGTCGGCGAGCGCCACGAGGCGGATGTTCGGCGTCGCGCTGGGGCTCAGGCGCCGCAGTTCATTGGCGATCAGCGCCTCGTCGTCACCCGGATTGACCATGCAGGCGGTGATGAAGGCCGCCGCCGTCGAGCGGCTGATGCCGGCCCAGCAGTGGATGACGATGGGGCTCTCGCGCCCATGGTCGCGCCACCAGCCATCGACGAAGCCGAGCAGCTTCTCGACATGGGCGGCTCCCGGAGCAACGTATCCATCCATCGGCGCGACGATGTCGTTCATGCCGAGGAACAGGTGATCGGCCTCCGCGACCGACACCGGCCGCGGCACGATCGTATTCTGGTTGATCAGGGTCACGACATGGCGCGCGCCGGTCGCCTCGACGGTGGAGGCAAGACGCGACAGCGAGCAGACGTGAACTTCCACGGTGGTTCCTCGGAGGTGGTTGGCGGCACCGAATCAACACCGATTCGGTGACGGCGCGAATGTCAGCCGCCGAGGGCTGAGATGCGTTCCAGAAAAGCCGCCTTGGCGGCCTCCGCGTCAAGAGGCGACAGCTGCGGCGGCACGCCTTTCGCGCCACCGAATATGCCGGCAGGCGATCCGAATATGGTAGTCGCCTCGTCCACGGAGAAGCCGGCGAGCTGCGTCGCCTCCAGGAAGGCGGCGACCCTGTCGGCCCGCTTGGTCAGCGCGGCGACCTCCGCCGGCGGTTCCGGCGGCAGGCCGAAACGGATGTGGATGGCCGCCATGAGCCGCGCCTCCACGGCCTTGTAGTCGCCGCCGATCACCGCCTTGAACGGCGAGATCATGTCGCCGACGACATATTCCGGCGCGTCGTGCAGCAGCACCGCGAGGCGCCAGCGCGGTGCGAGGCCCGGCTCGATCCTGACCGCTATGTCCTCGACCAGCACGCTGTGCTGGGCGACCGAGAAGATGTGCGGGCCGGTGGTCTGGCCGTTCCAGCGCGCCACGCGCGCGAGCCCGTGCGCGATGTCCTCGATCTCGACGTCCAGCGGCGAGGGATCGAGCAGGTCGAGGCGGCGGCCCGACAGCATGCGCTGCCAGGCGCGCGGGCTGGCGGACTTCGCGGCCCGGCGGGCCGAAGGCAACCTTGGTGGCATGGGCCGCGTTGTGACCGGTTCGTCCGGCGCCGGCAAGGGGGCGATTGCGGCGCCGCTGCCGGTGGACGGCAGCAGCCCTGCGGGCTAGGCATTCCCGGCCCCGGCCAGCGAGGACGAGACATGACACCAGCCGCCTTCGAGCGTCCGGCCCCGAACGCGCCCCCGCCGCGGATCGCGGCGATCGACGTGGCGCGCGGCATCGCCATCGTCGCCATGGTGATCTTCCACGCCGCCTACGACCTCTCGACCTTCCGGGTGATCGCCACGGATGTCGCCAACAGTCCGGGCTGGCGGCTGTTTGCCGGCGCCATCGGCGGCTCGTTCCTGACGCTGGTTGGCGTCAGTCTCGTGCTGGCCACCCGTCAGGGTCTTGACTGGCCGGACTTCCTGCGGCGGCTGGCGCTGGTCGCGGGCGGCGCGGCGCTGGTGACGCTCGGCACCTGGCTGTGGATGCCGGACTTCTTCGTCTTCTTCGGCATCCTGCACCTGATCGCTGTCGGCAGCGTCATCGCGCTGCAGTTCCTGGCCCTGCCGCCGGTCCTGACGCTGGCCGCCGCCGGCCTGTGCTTCGCGCTGCCGCTGCTGGTCGCGCTTCCGGCGCTGGACCAGCGCTGGCTGCTCTGGACCGGCCTCAGCCAGTTGCCCGTCGACACCGCAGACTATTATCCGGTCCTGCCGTGGTTCGGCTTCGTGCTGCTCGGCGTGGCGCTTGCCCGCATCGCCGTGAAGCAGGGATGGGCGAACCGCATCGCGGCCTTTCGCGCCGATACGCGGCCCTGGCCGATCCTGACATGGATGGGGCGCCGCAGCCTGCCGATCTACCTGATCCACCAGCCGGTCCTGATCGCGCTGATCAGCGCCTTCGTCTGGATGAGGCCGACCGCTGCGCTGCCGCCAACCCGGGCGGATGCCGAAACGCGGCCCTTCGTCGAGGCCTGCATGCGCACCTGCGTCAGCAACGGCAAGGCAGCCGACGACTGCCAGGATGCCTGCCAGTGCACGGCCGACGGCCTGCGGCGCGACGGGCTGTGGCAGCAGGCACTCTCCGGCCAGATGAGTACGCCGGAGCGGACGCGGGTCGGCGAGATCGCGCGGGTCTGCACGCAGGGGGAGTGAGAGGAGCGAATTCGCGACTCGACCTCTCCAGCCTCGCCATGGCCGGGCTCGTCCCGGCCATCCACGACTTGAACACCGTCGTAGACAGGAAGTCGTGGATGCCCGGCACAAGGCCGGGCATGACGTGATGAATGCGCGCGGTCTTATCCGAGCGCCTTCACCTCCTCGTGCCGGAAGCAGCCGGTCATGTGGTCGTTGGTCATGCCCACCGCCTGCATGAACGCATAGACGATGGTCGGCCCGACGAAGGTGAAGCCGCGCTTCTTCAGGTCCTTCGATATCGCCTGCGCGACCTCGGTCTCGGTCGGCACTTCGGAGCGATCCCTGAAGTTCGGCTGCAGGGGCCGGCCATCGACATAGCCCCACAGGTAGTCCGAGAAGCCCTGCCCCCTCGCCATCATGTCACAGTAGATGCCCGCGGACTTCACGGTGCCGACGATCTTGGCGCGGTTGCGGATGATGCCGGGATCGGCCATCAGCGCCTCGACCTTGTCCGGCCCGTAGCCGGCGATGACCTCCGGCCGGAAGCCGTCGAAGACCTGCCGGAAATGCTCGCGTTTCCTCAGGATGGTGATCCACGACAGGCCCGCCTGGAAGCCGTCGAGGATCAGTTTCTCGAACAGCGCGCGGTCGTCGCGCTCCGGCACGCCCCAGTCGGTGTCGTGATAGGCGACATACAGGGGATCATGGCCGGGCCACCAGCAACGGGGCTTGCCGTCTGCATGATCGGTAAGCAACATTCAGGTCTCCTGCCGAATTATTTTACACTTAAAATATTTTGCGCGGGCGGGCTTGTTCACGGCGATTCCGCAACGATAATGCCTTGGCATCGGCCGCGACCACGGACAAGCCCGGGAGCGGCTTTGGACCTGAGGCATCCTCGGGGTGGGAGGTTTTCGATGAAGCGTATCCTTGCAACACTGGCGCTCGGCGCCGCCGGCCTGTTCGGCATGGCCGCAGCCCATGCGCAGGAGCCGATCCGCATCGGCGTGATCCAGACCCTATCCGGCCCTGCTGCCGTGCTGGGTCAGCAGGCGCGCGACGGCCTCCAGCTCGCGGTGCGCCAGCTCGGCGGCCGGATGGGCGGCCGCGAGGTGCAGGTCATCGTCGTGGACGACGAACTGAAGCCCGATGTCGCGGTTCAGCGCGTTCAGGCCCTCCTCGACCGTGACCGCGTCGATTTCGTCGTCGGCCCGATCTTCTCGAACATCCTCCAGGCGATCCACGCTCCGGTGGTCAATTCGCAGCGCGCCTTCCTGATCAGCGCCAATGCCGGCCCGTCGAGCTTCGCCGGTCGCGGCTGCCATGAGAACTTCTTCGTCACCTCCTACCAGAACGACCAGGTTCACGAGGTTCTCGGCGCCTATGCCCAGCGCCGCGCCATGAAGAAGGTGTTCCTGCTGACCCCGAACTATCAGGCCGGGCGCGACGCCATGGCCGGCTTCAAGCGGCATTTCCGCGGCGAGATCGCCGACGAGGTCTATGTGCCGCTGAACCATCTCGACTTCGCCGCCGAGCTCGCCCGCATCGGCTCCTCCGGCTCGGACGGCCTGTTCACCTTCATGCCGGGCGGCATGGGCGTGAACCTCGTGCGCCAGTACGGGCAGGCGGGCCTCACCCAGCGCGTGCCCTTCCTCTCGGCCTTCACGGTGGACGAATCCACCCTGCCGGCCCAGCAGGACGCCGCCATCGGCATGATCGCCGGCATGACCTGGGCGCCGAACATGGACAATCCGCAGAACAAGAAGTTTGTCGCGGACTACGAGGCGGCCTTCGGCTCGGTGCCCGGCTCCTACGCCATGCAGGCCTATGACGCCGCCATGCTGATCGACAGCGCGGTGCGCGCCACCAACGGCAACCTGTCCGACCGCGCCGCCGTGCGCACGGCGCTCCGCAAGGCCGACTTCACCTCGCTGCGTGGCCGCTTCCGCTTCGCCAACAACCACTATCCGATCCAGGACTTCTACACCGTGCGCGCCGCCAAGCGTGCGGACGGCAAGTTCCAGACCGAGATCGTGGAGCGCATCTTCGAGAACTACACCGACGTCTACGCCGCCCAGTGCCCGATGCGGTGGTGACGGCACAACCCACCCTCTCCCGAGGGGAGAGGGTGGCAGCGGCAGCTGCCGGGTGACGGGCGCAAGCCGTCACCCTCGCAAGCCTTCTGTTCTGCGGGCTGTCATTGACCCGCCTGCCCTCACCCGGCGCCTTGCGGCGCCACCCTCTCCCACGAGGGGAGAGGGTTTCCGATCGGCCCCCGATGTCCTCCACGCTGCTCATCATCCAGACGCTGAACGGGCTGCAGCTCGGCATCCTGCTGTTCCTGATCGCGGCGGGGCTGACGCTGGTCTTCGGCGTCATGGACTTCATCAACCTCGCCCACGGCGTGCAGTACATGCTGGGCGCCTATCTCGCCGCCATGTTCGTCGCCTGGACCGGCAGCTTCGTCATCGGCCTCGTCCTCGCGCTCGCCACGGCGCTGGCCTTCGGCCTGCTGCTCGAAGTCGTGGTGATGCGCCACCTCTATGACCGCGACCATCTGGACCAGGTGCTGGCGACCTTCGGCCTGATCCTGTTCCTCAACGAGGGCGTGAAGATCGTCTGGGGCGCGGCTCCCCTGCAGGTGCCGATCCCGGCCGCGCTGTCCGGCTCCATCCGCATCGCCGACGGCGTGCTCTACCCGGTCTGGCGACTGGCGATCATCTTCTCCGGCCTCGCGGTCGCGCTCGGCCTCTATCTGGTCGTCGCCAAGACCAAGGTCGGCATGCTGATCCGCGCGGGCGCGACCAATGCGCCAATGGTCTCGGCGCTCGGCGTCGACATCCGCCGCCTGTTCATGATCGTCTTCGGCTTCGGCGCCATGCTCGCGGGCTTTGCCGGCAGCATGGCCGCGCCGGTCTTCTCGGTCGAGCCCGGCATGGGCGACAACCTCCTGATCCTCGCCTTCGTCGTCATCGTCATCGGCGGCATCGGCTCTATCCGCGGCGCCTTCATCGGCGCGCTGCTGGTCGGTCTGGTCGACACGCTGCTGCGCTCCTTCTCCGTCGACCTCCTGCGCATGACCGGCCTCTCGCCGTCCGACGCGCGCACCATCGGGCCGGCCATCGCCTCCATGTCGATCTACATCCTGATGGCCGCCGTGCTGTTCTTCCGGCCGACCGGCCTGTTCCCGGCCAAGGGCTGAACCATGGCCGACACCGCCCTCGCCGCACCCACCGCATCCCCGCCCCTCTGGCGGCGCTGGTGGCTGCCGGCCCTCGTCTTCCTGGCGCTCGCCGTCGTGCCGCTGATCTGGCCGGAGCGCTTCGTGCTCGGCCTTGTCTCGCGCGCCATGATCATGGGCATTGCGGCGCTCTCCCTCGACCTGATCCTCGGCTACGGCGCGATGGTCTCGTTCGGCCATGCCGCCTTCCTCGGGCTCGGCGCCTATGCGGTGGCGATCCTGTTCGAGCACGGCATCGTCGAGGCGGGCATCGCCTTCCCCGTCGCGATCCTCGTCGGAGCCACCTTCGCCCTCGTCACGGGCGCGATCTCGCTGAAGACCCGCGGCGTCTATTTCATCATGATCACGCTGGCCTTCGGGCAGATGGCCTTCTTCACGGCCACCAGCCTCTCGGCCTATGGCGGCGACGACGGCCTCAGGATGTTCCACCGCTCGGAACTGTTCGGCACGCGCATCCTCGCCAACGAGGCAACCTTCTATTTCGTCGTGCTCGGCACGCTGCTCGGCTGTTATCTCCTGCTGAAGGCCATCGTCGCCTCGCGCTTCGGCCGCGTGCTCAGGGGCGCCAAGGAGAACGAGCGGCGGATGCGTGCGCTCGGCTTCGACCCGTTCCGCTACCGCCTCGCGGCCTATGTCATTTCCGGCGCGATCTGCGCGCTGGCGGGTGCGCTGTTCGCCAATCTCGGCCTGTTCGTCGCGCCCGCCTACATGACGTGGCAGCGCTCCGGCGAGTTCATCGCCATGGTGGTGGCCGGCGGAATGGGCACGCTGCACGGCGCGATCATCGGCGCCATCGGCATCACGCTGATCGAGGAATGGCTGGCCGAGCTGACGCAGCACTGGAAGGCGATCTTCGGACCGCTCGTCGTGCTGGTCGCGATCTTCGCGCGGGGCGGCATCGTCAGGCTCATCGACCGGGGAGGCCGCTGATGAGCTCGCCCATCCTCTCGCTCAACGGCCTCGCCAAGAGCTTCGGCGCTCTGAAGGTCACGGATGGCGTAACGCTGGACATCGCGCCGGGCGAAATCCATGCGGTCATCGGCCCGAACGGCGCCGGCAAGACCACGCTGATCGGCGAGATCACCGGCGAGGTGCCGCTCGACGCAGGCACGGTGACTTTCGCGGGCCAGGACATCACCCGCTGGCCGGTGCATCGGCGGGCGCTGGCCGGCCTGACCCGTTCGTTCCAGATCACGCAGGTGCTGCCGGGCTTCTCGGTCGTGGAGAATGTCGCGACCGCCGCGCAGGCCCATGACGGGTCCTCGTTCAGCTTCTTCCGCCCGGCCGCCACGGAGCGACGGCTCAACGACCGGGCCATGACCGCGCTCGCGCAGGTGGGGCTCGCCGACCGCGCGCGGTCGGGTGCGGCCAGCCTGTCCCACGGCGAGAAGCGCCAGCTCGAAATCGCCATGGCGCTGGTGGCGGAGCCCAGGCTGCTGCTGCTCGACGAACCGATGGCCGGCATGGGCCGCGAAGAGACCGAGCGCATGGTCGACGTGCTCATGGCGCTCAAGGGGCGCTATCCCATGGTGCTGGTGGAGCACGACATGCACGCTGTGTTCCGCCTCGCCGACCGCATTTCCGTGCTGGTCTACGGCCGCGTCATCGCTTCGGGCACGCCGGACCAGGTGCGCGCCGATCCCGCCGTCCGCGAGGCCTATCTGGGCGAGGAGGAATTCGCATGAGCGATCCCGACCTGCCCGAGACACTGGACGCGGAGACCCGCCTCGCCCACCAGCCCCGCGATGCCCGGCCGGAACTGCGCCTGTGGCTGCGGCTGCTCACCTGCACCACCATGATCGAGCGTGAGATCAGGCGGCGGCTCGCCGACCGCTTCCAGATCACCCTGCCGCGCTTCGACCTGCTGGCACAGCTCGACAAATCGCCCGAGGGCATGACGCTCGGCGAAATATCGCGGCGCATGATGGTGACCAACGGCAATGTCACCGGCCTCGTCGCCCGCATCGCCGAGCAGGGCTATGTCGAGCGCCGCCGCGACGAGAAGGACGGGCGTGTGCAACGCATCGCCATGACCGAGAAGGGCCACGAGGATTTCGTCCGCATGGCGCGCGAGCACGGCGCCTGGGTGCGCGAACTGCTGGGCGACCTCGAACCCGGCGAGCGCGAGGTGCTGATGAGCCTGCTGGCGCGCACCAAGGCGAGCGTCGCGCGCGCCTCGGCGCCCCGCGTGGAGGCGGCGGAATGATCAGGTTCCTCCGCCCGTCATCCCCGGCCGAGCGCAGCGAGGGGAAGGGGACCCAGGAGTTGCAGAGCGCCATCCCCCACGGAATCGCCCGTCCATTGCTGGTCCCCCTTCCCTCGCCCTTCGGGCTCGCCGGGGGTGACGGGAAGCAGCGGAAACGCGGTGCCTCCCTATGCTGACCGTCTCGAACCTCGAAGCCGGCTACGGCGACGTGCAGGTGCTGTTCGGCGTTTCGTTCAGCATCGCCAGGGGCGAGGTCGTGACCCTGCTCGGCCGCAACGGCATGGGCAAGACGACCACGGTCAAGTCGGTCTTCGGCCTCCTGAAGCCGGCAGCAGGGACCATCGACGTCGGCGGCATCGCGCTCGCGGGACGCCCGCCGTTCAGGATCGCGCAGGCGGGGCTCGGCCTCGTCCCCGAAGGCCGGCAGATATTCCCGAACCTCGACGTCGAGGAAAACCTCGTCGCCACCGCCGCCAATCGCGGGCACGGCGACAGTGCCTGGACGCTTGAGCGCGTCTATGCGTTCTTCCCGCGCCTGAAGGAACGCCGCCGCAACATGGGCAACCAGCTGTCGGGCGGCGAACAGCAGATGCTGGCCATTGGCCGCGCGCTGATGACCAATCCGAAGCTGCTGGTGCTGGACGAGGCGACGGAAGGCCTCGCCCCCGTCATCCGCGCCGAAATCTGGGCCTGCCTCCAGCGCCTCAAGCAGGACGGCCAATCGATCCTGGTCATCGACAAGAACGTCGATGCTCTGGTCAAACTGGCGGACCGGCACCTGATCCTGGAAAAGGGCCGGATCGTCTGGGAAGGGACCGGCGCGGATTTCGTCGCCAGCCCCGACCTGAAGGACCGCTACCTGCACGTTTGAACGGGGCATGACATGACGACGCCGCTCGCCGAGACGATCGCCCGCGAATACGGCACGCCCGCCGTGGTCATCGACATGGACCGGGTCGAGGCCAATATCGCCCGCGTGCAGGCCCAGTGCGACAAGGCGGGCCTCGCCAACCGGCCGCACATCAAGACCCACAAGAGCCCGGAACTCGCGAAGCTGCAGGTCGCGGCCGGCGCGAAGGGCATCACCTGCCAGAAGATCGGCGAGGCCGAGGTGATGGCGGCGGCAGGCATCGACGACATCCTGATCAGCTACAACCTCCTCGGCGAGGAGAAGATGGCGAGGCTCGGCCGGCTGCTCGAGTCGACGACCGTGACCGTCGCGGCCGACAATGCCACCGTGATCGGCGATCTGCCCAAGGCCGCGGGCATTGCCGGCCGGCCGCTCGGCGTCGTCATCGAATGCGACACCGGGCGCAAGCGCGCGGGCGTCGAGACGCCGGGCGAGGCGATCGAACTCGCCAAGCTGATCGCCGCCTCACCCGGCCTCGCCTTCAAGGGCTTCATGATGTACCCGACCGAGGACGGCTGGCCGGAGGCACAGAAGTTCCTCGACACGGCGCTGGCCGGCATCAGGCTGGAAGGGCTGGAGGCCGAGATCATCTCCACCGGCGGCTCGCCGAACCTGAAAAATCTCGGCCGGCTGAAGGGCGCGACCGAGCACCGCCCGGGCACCTACATCTACAACGACCGCATGCAGGTCGAGGCGGGCGTGGCAACGCTCGACGACTGCGCCCTCTCCGTCTACTCGACCGTGGTCAGCCGGGCGGGCGCCGACCGCGGCATCCTCGATGCCGGTTCCAAGACGCTGACCTCCGATCCCGGCGGCGGGCTCGACGGTTTCGGCCTCATCCTCGAGCACCCGGAAGCGCGGATCGCGAAATTCGCCGAGGAACACGGCTTCCTCGACCTCGCCAGATGCAACGAGCGGCCGAAGGTCGGCGATGTCGTGCGCATCGTGCCGAACCATGTCTGCGTCGTCGTCAACATGGTCGACGAGGTGGTGATGGTGCGCGGCGACGAGATCATCGGCATTCTTCCCGTCGCGGCCCGCGGCAAGCTGCGCTGATCCGCCGCCGGGACGCGCGCCGATCCCGGCCTTGCCAGACGAGGCCGCGGCCGGCCACAGTCCCTGCCCCGCATGCCGGAGAGACAGTCCGATGAGCCCTGAAGACAAGCTTGCCCAGATGGGCCTGATCCTGCCGGCGACGCCGACGCCTGCCGGCAATTACGTGCCGTTCAAGCGCGACGGCAATATCGCCTATCTCGCGGGACAGGGGCCGAGGAAGGCCGACGGCACGCTGCATACCGGCAAGGTCGGCGGCAATGTCACGGTTGAGACCGCCTATGAGCACGCCAAGCTCGTCGGCCTCCAGCTTCTGGCCTCCGCGAAGGCAGCGGCCGGCGGCGATCTCTCCAAGGTCGAATTCCTGAAAGTGCTGGGCATGGTCAACGGCACGCCGGATTTCGGCGACCATCCGCGCGTCATCAACGGCTTCTCCGACCTCGTCGTGGCGGTGCTCGGCGAGCGCGGACGGCACGCCCGCTCGGCGGTCGGCATGGGCTCGCTGCCCATGGGCATCACCGTGGAGATCGAGGCGGTGATCCGCATCCACGACTGAATGACAGGAACGGCCTGACGACGCGGCCACCGTCTTCGTCCTGACCCGGCTTGCCGCGACGCGTCATCCCCGGCCGAGCGAAGCGAGGGGAAGGGATCCAGACTTTTCTTGAAAAAGTCGGCGCACGGCTTTGGGACCATGCCTCTTGAATAAAAGCACCTGGACCCCCTTCCCTCGCCGCTTCGCGGCTCGCCGGGGGTGACAGGCTGAGTACCCGTCAAGCCGCGGCGGGCGTCCTACTCCGCCACGACGGCCGTCGCCTCGATCTCGATCTTCGCGGCCTTCTCCACCAGCCGCACCACCTGCACCACGGCCATGGCCGGATAGTGCTGGCCGAAGATCGCCCTGTAGGCCTTCCCGAGCGGCTTGAGGTTGGCGAGATACTCCTCGACATCGGTCACGTACCAGGTCAGCCGCACGATGTGCGACACGCTGGCGCCGCCCGCCTCGATGATCGCCTTGATGTTGCTGAAGCACTGAAGCGCCTGCCCCGCGAAGTCCTCGGGAAACTTGCCCATCAGGTCCCAGCCGACGACGCCGCCCGTGACGACGATGCGCCCCTTCGCGCTCATGCCGTTGGCATAGCCGACAGGCTTCAGCCAACCCTCGGGGTTGAGGCTGACGGGGCGCTCGTCCTCGTCGGCGAGCGGCATGGGGATCACGGGTTTCACGGGCTTGCTCATCTCGTTCACTCCGCCGCGGTCATTCGGCAGCCTTGGCGGCATCGCGCGCGACGGCCTCGCGCACGGCTTCCTCGCGGAGCGCGAAGCGTTGCAGCTTGCCGGTCTCGGTGCGCGGCAACCGGTCCACGAAGGCGATCTCGCGAGGATATTTGTACGGGGCGATCTCGTTCTTGACGAAGATCTGCAGCTCGACGGCGAGTGCCGGGGTCACCGTCACGTCGGGCTTCACCACGACATAGGCCTTCACGATCATGCCGCGCTCGGGGCATGGCTGGCCGACGACGCCAGCCTCCGCCACCGCCGGGTGCGCCAGCAGCGCCGCCTCGACCTCGGGACCGGCGATGTTGTAGCCGGCCGAGACGATCATGTCGTCGTTGCGCGCCTGATACCAGAAATAGCCGTCGGCATCGGCCATGTAGGTGTCGCCGGTGATGTTCCAGCCGTTCTCGACATATTTTGCCTGCCGCTCGTCGGCGAGGTAGCGGCAGCCGGTCGGCCCGCGCACGGCGAGGCGGCCGGGCGTGCCGGGAGGCAAATCCTCGCCCGCGAGG
>Ga0209794_1001349_pt1 | contig 19717 bp, 23 predicted proteins | sample EBPBio232013_DNA_FD_185869 | JGI IMG/M metagenome (GOLD analysis project Ga0209794, IMG submission 185869) | Wastewater treatment Type I Accumulibacter community from EBPR Bioreactor in Madison, WI, USA - Reactor 1_5/23/2013_ DNA (SPAdes)... | ecosystem: Engineered > Bioreactor > EBPR >... | reverse complement strand
GAGAAGGCGCGACAGAAAGGCCTGGCGTTTTCGATCGAAATTGACGAGGAACTCAAGCAACAGCGGCTATTCGGCGATGCGCTTCGCCTGTCGCAGGTTTTGCTGAACCTGACCGGCAATGCAGTGAAATTCACCGAGCGCGGCAGCGTGCATGTGCGGGTTCGGCAAACGGCGGATAGCCAGAGCGAGGTACAGCTGAAATTTTCAGTTCAGGATACCGGCATCGGGATTTCGGCCGACGAGCGACAACGGCTGTTCCGTTTGTTCGAACAAGGCGACGGCACGGCGACCCGCAAGTACAGCGGCACCGGCCTGGGGTTGATCCTGACCCGGCGCCTGGTGGAGTTGATGGGCGGCACTATCGATGTCAGCAGCGAACCGGGGCTGGGGAGCACCTTCTGGTTCTCGGTAAAACTGGCCAAGGCGGATGCACAGGCCTCAGCCCCCATCACGCTGGCCGCCATTTCCGCGGCGCCCGCAGAAGCCTCTCCCCTGCCCGCGCCCGATGCCACGACCTTGCAGCGGGTGGTGGCAGAACTGCGCACCCTCCTCGACCGCGGCGATTTCGAAGCGTGCTCGAAACTGGAGGAACATGCGGCGATCTTGCTGACCGCCTCCCCGGTGGCCTATCGAAGGCTGGTCATGGCATTGAAGCAGTTCGATTTCGACGACGCCCTGGCGGCACTAACGGGGTTTGAGAAATCCTGAAATGGCGCAGTCCCTCTGTACCTTCTGCTGGCCTGCGGGGCACCACGTGATACCCGGGGATGTTATTGCGCTGGCTTGTAGCGATCAGCACGCGCCAGTACCTTAAAAGATGCCCAGCCCAGGGCAAAACCGAGACAGTTAGCCACCAGATCCCACGGCGTAGCTGTACGGCCGGGGATGAAGGACTGGACGACCTCGATCCCGACCCCAAACGCCAGCAGCGCCAGCGCAGTGCTTGTCCAGGAAAGCCGCCAATAGCGCAGCAGGCCGACGGTGAGGATGAAGAAGGCCAGGATGTGCTTGCTCTTGTCGTTGAAGTCATCGACCAGCGTGACGTTGCTCGGCTGGACGGCCAGGTAGGCTATGGCGACGAAGGCCAGCAGCGTTGCCCAACGCCCTGCCCGGTTGAGGTGTTCCATGGGAGCTCAAGGTGATATGTCGGCGATATTCTAGACGGTTTGCCTTTTTCTGCGGATGACAAGCGAGCGTTCGGCGCATGCCTGTAAAATGCCCTTCACCCAACCTCCGGATTCGACCGCGATGCGTTTCATCAACTTCCGCCCTCTTCATTTCCCCAGCCTGCTTCTCGCGGGCACCGTTGCGCTGGGCGGTAATTGCCTGGCGTCGGAAGACAGCTACAGCCGGGCGAGCGATGTACTGGCGGTCGGTGTACCATTGGCGGCAGCGGTGATTTCGGTTGCCCATGACGATGCTTCCGGCCTGCTGCAGTTGAGCAAATCGGAAGCGCTGACCCTGCTTTCAGTCGAGGTGCTGAAGCGGACGACGAACAAGACCCGCCCGAACGGTCGCGACGACCGCAGTTTTCCTTCGGGCCATACGGCAGTGGCCTTTGCCGCGGCGCAGTACATGCAGATTCGTGGCGGCTGGCGCTACGGCGTGCCGGCCTACCTGGCGGCAGCGGCAACCGGGTACAGCCGGGTCAAAGCCAAGGAGCATTACTGGCGGGACGTGCTGGCCGGGGCGGCCATCGGCATGGCCACCAGCTATTACTTCACCGATAACCGCGAGCGTGTGAGCTTCGGCATGATGTTCGGCCGCGACTCGGTGTACGCCCACGTAAACACAAGCTGGTAATGGCCCGATCCGGCAGTTTCTGGCAGCAACGCCTTTTTGCCTTTCGCGACGCCGGGCGCGGCGTGGCTTTCCTGATCCGTGGCGAGGCGCACGCGCGCATCCACCTGCTGGCCACGCTGATCGTGCTCGGCCTGGGACTATGGCTGGGCTTGCCCCTTACCGATTGGCTGCCCCTGATTCTGGCCATCGGCCTGGTTTGGGTGGCCGAGGCCGTCAATTCGGCAATCGAGGCCACGGTGGATCTGGTATCGCCGGACTGGCACCCGCTGGCCGGCAAGGCCAAGGACATCGCCGCCGGGGCGGTGCTGCTGGCGGCGCTGTGCGCGGCGAGTGTCGGCGTGCTGGTGTTCGGCCCGCATTTCTTCTGAGCAGGCCGAGAACCCGGAGTTTCAGTTCGGCATCAGCGCCAGACAACGCTGCAACGCTTCGCGATAGACGTGCGGGTCCGGATAGCACCGCGTTTCCGCCGGCAACAGGCGGGCCACGCGCTCGCCGCGCTGCGCATCGATCTCCGGTTGCCAGCCGTCCAATACCTGGGCAACGGCGTCCGGCGCATTGCACACAAGCAGCATGTCGCAACCAGCAGCCCAGGCGGTCTGCACGCGCGCCAGCATGTCGCCGACGACACCGGCACCGGCCATCGACAGATCGTCGGTGAAAACCACCCCATCGAATTTCAGTTCATCGCGCAAATAAGCGATCCACTTGTTTGAAAACACCGCGGTATTGCAATCGAAACACTCGTAAATCACGTGCGCCGCCATCACCGCATCGAGCGCCAGTTCGCGGTAGGGACGGAGGTCGTCGGCCATCGCCGCCAGCGGCCGGTCGTCGACCGGCAGCTCGACGTGCGAGTCGGGAATGACGTAGCCGTGGCCGGGGAAATGCTTGCCGCAAGTACCCATACCCCCCGCTTTCAGCCCCTCGCCGAGGGCACCGGCGAGTGCAACGACGACCGCCGGATCGCGATGGAAGGCGCGGTCGCCGATCACCCGCGACGGACCGTAGTCGAGGTCGAGTACCGGCGTGAACGAGTAATCGACACCGCAGGCGCGCAGTTCGGCGGCGAGCACCAAACCGGCGGCGCGGGCGGCTGCCAGGGCGGCAGCCGGATCGCTGTCGTGCAACTGACCGAGGGCGCGCATCGGCGGCAGCCGGGTGAAGCCGTCGCGGAAGCGCTGCACCCTGCCCCCTTCGTGATCGACGGCGATCAGCAGGCGCGGCTCGCGCAGTGCGTGGATTTCGTCGCACAGCGCCGTCAGTTGGGCACGGTCGCGGTAGTTGCGGGTAAACAGGATGATGCCGCCGACCAGCGGATGGCATAGGCGTTCACGGTCGAGGTCGGTGAGGTCGGTACCGGCGATGTCGATCATCAGCGGACCGGGCAGTTTGGCGCTCATGCTTGCTCCAGCAAAACGTAGGCGACGGCGTATTCGGCTTCGTCGCTGATCGAAAGATGCGCGGTCAGGCGGCGGCTTACGACGACTTCCGCCAGTTGACCGTGAAAGTTGAATACCGGCTTGCCCAGTTCGTCGTGACCGACGGCAATCGCCGGCAGCAGTACCGGCGGCCGCACGCCAGTGCCGAAAGCCTTGGCAAAGGCCTCCTTGGCGGCGAAGCGCTTGGCCAGGAAGCGGCCCTTGTCAGCGGCCTTGGCGAAATCCGTCCGCTCTTCGGGCGCCAGCAGCCTCTCCAGCGACCTTTCGCCGTGCCGTTCCCACATGCCGCGCAGCCGGGCGACGGCGACGATGTCGGTGCCGATGCCGACGATCATTCGGCTTCCGGGTTCGCCGCAGCGGCGACCATCAGCGCCTTCATCTCGCGCACTGCCTCGCGCAGGCCGGTGAACACGGCGCGGCTGACGATGGCGTGGCCGATGTGCAGCTCGCGGATGCCGGCCAGCCGGGCGACCGGCTGGACGTTGTAGTAGTTGAGCGCATGGCCGGCGTTGAAGCGCATGCCGAGCTGACGGATGGCACGGCCGGCGACGCGGATTTTCTGCAGTTCGGCCAGCACCGCTGGCGCTTCGGCATCGCGGCCTTTTTCGTAAAAGGCATGGGCGTAGGGGCCGGTGTGGATCTCGCAGACGCTGGCACCGATCCGCGCCGCCGCCTCGATCTGCGGGATTTCGGCATCGATGAAGACGCTGGTGGTGATGCCGGCGTCGCGCAGCCGGGCGATCACGTCCTTGAGGCGGGCTTCCTGGCGGACGATGTCGAGGCCGCCCTCGGTGGTCACCTCGTGCCGGCCTTCCGGCACCAGCATGGCCATTTCCGGCCGGGTCGCGCAGGCGATCCCGACCATCTCGTCGGTCGCCGCCATTTCCAGGTTGAGCTTGATCTGCGTCGTTTCCTTGAGCCTGCGGACGTCGGCATCCTGGATGTGCCGGCGATCCTCGCGCAGATGCACGGTGATGCCGTCGGCGCCGCCCAGATGCGCCTCGACGGCCCCCCAGACGGGATCGGGTTCATAGGTGCGACGGGCCTGGCGGACGGTGGCGATGTGGTCGATGTTGACGCCGAGTTCGATCATAGTTCCTGCAACTCCTTGAAAATCTTGCGGGTTTCCAGTTCCTGGCCACCCAGGTAATAGCTCAGCAGCGTGCGCATCAGCGTCTTGGCCTCACCGCGCGAACGCGGGTTGGAGAAATCGCCGGCGCCGAGATCGAGCAGGCTGCTGCCGCGCACCACCTGGGCGTCGGCCTCGGCATGCGCCAGGCGCACCGGCCCCTGCTCCATCCGGTAAGTGTAAAACGCCTCGGCGGCAATCGGCTCGCCGGCGGCGTCATGTTCGAGCATCAGGCCGTAGCCGAGCTCCTGCAGCAGCGCCTTCTCGAAGCTGCGCAGGTCGCCCTCGCGGGTCGCCGCGTCGCTGTGCGCGGCCAGGCGCTGCAGGGTTTCGGCATAGCGGGCGAACAGCGTCTGGTGGGCGTCCTCGCGCGGCAGCAGGTGCATCAGCAACTCGTTCAGGTAATAGCCACAGAACAGCGCCTCGCCGCCGAGCAGCGGCTGGCCGCCGACCCATTCGGCCTTCATCAGCGTCAGCACCTCGCCCTTGCCGGCCCAGCCGATTTCCAGCGGCTGGAAGCCCATCAGCAGGCCGCGGATCGCCGCCCGCGGCCGACGGGCGCCGCGCGCCAAAAGCGCCATGCGCCCGAAATCGCGGCTGAAGACTTCGACGATCAGGCTGGTCTCGCGAAACGGCAGGCTGTGCAGCACGTAGGCGGGCTGGCCGTCGACCTTGCTGCGCAGACTCATGGCGAAACAGGCTTACTCGTAGCCGAGGCTCTTGAGCAGGCGCTCGTCGTCGTTCCAGCCCGACTTCACCTTGACCCAGACTTCGAGATAGACCTTGCCGTCGAACAGCCGCTCCATGTCCTGGCGCGCTTCGCTGGCGATGCGCTTGAGCGACTCGCCGCCCTTGCCGATGACGATCGCCTTGTGGCTTTCGCGGTCGACGACGATGGCGGCAAAGATGCGGCGCAGATTGCCCTCGACTTCGAACTTCTCGATCTCGACGGCGGTGGCGTACGGCAGTTCGTCGCCGAGCAGGCGGAAGACCTTCTCGCGGATGTACTCGGCAGCGAGGAAACGCTCCGACTTGTCGGTCAGATCGTCCTCCGGGAACATCAGGCCTTCGTTCGGCAGGTGCTTGCGCGCCTCCTTGAGCAGGTCCTGGGTTTGCCGGCCCTTGGCGGCGCTGACCGGAACCACGGCGGTGTAGTCGAAATCGGCCGAGACCTCGGCGAGGAAAGGCAGCAGCGCTTCCCGGTTCTTCAGCAGATCGGTCTTGTTGATGACCAGAATCACCGGCCGGTCCTTCGGCAGCAGGCGCACCACCGCCTTGTCCTTGGCGTCGTAGCGGCCGGCTTCGATGACGAAGAGGACGAGATCGACGTCATTCAAGGTCTGCGTCACGCCACGGTTCATCGCCCGGTTCAGTGCATTCGAGAACTTGGTCTGGAAGCCCGGCGTATCGACGAAAACGAACTGGGCGTCGGCTTCGGTCAGGATGCCGGTGATGCGGTGCCGGGTGGTCTGCGCCTTGCGCGAGACGATGCTGATCTTCTCGCCGATCAGGTGGTTGAGCAGCGTCGACTTGCCGACGTTGGGGCGGCCGACGATGGCGATGTAGCCGGAGCGGATTTCGGTCATGGATTGAGGGCTTTCAAGGCCGCTTCGGCGGCGTTCTGTTCGGCGATGCGGCGACTGCTGCCACACCCTTGGGACCGCAGCGCCGGCTGATCGATTTCGCAGGCAACGACGAAGGATTGTTCATGGGCGGCGCCACTGGTTTCCAGCAACACATAGCGCGGCAGCGGCTTCTTCCGACCCTGCAGCCACTCCTGCAGGCGGGTCTTGGCGTCCTTCTGGAACTGGCCGGGCTTGAGCCCGGCGAGCAGCGGCGCGTAGAGCCGGGCGATGACTTCGCTGGCAGCACCAAAGCCAGCATCGAGATAAACGGCGCCGAAGACGGCTTCGAGGGCGTCGGCCAGGATCGACGGGCGCGCCGCGCCGCCGCTTTTCAGCTCGCCCTCGCCCAGGCGCAACGTCTGTCCGATACCCAGACCGATGGCCAGACCGTGCAGGGTTTCCTGGCGGACGAGATTGGCACGCAGGCGGGAGAGGTCGCCCTCGGGCAAATCCGGAAAACGCGCGTAGAGAATGGCAGCGATCACGCAGTCGAGCACGCCATCGCCGAGAAACTCCAGGCGTTCGTTGTTTGGCGTGCCGAAACTGCGGTGCGTCAGCGCCGTGCGCAACAGGGCGGAGTCGGCAAAGCGGTGCCCGATGCCGTCGGCAATGGTTTGCGGGGTCATGCCTATTCCGCAGTCGTCCCCTTGTAGTCAATCAGCAGACTGATGTTCCTGAACAGCGGAATGCGCTTTTCATAGCCGAATTCAATGACCACCTTACCGCGATCGTCCTTGAAGATTTGCAGTTCACGCGAAGAGAAGGAAAGGTGGTCCACCTCGGCAAACTTGTCAAAGGAACTGCGCAGTTCGGCAACAGTCACGTCAGGGTTGGCCTTGGCAACGACCGCCTCAATCGCTTTCTGGATTTTGAAGTACTCGATAACCGTTGGCGTGACCTTCATCGCCAGAACAGCCACCAAAACGAGGACGATACCCCAGACGATCAGTCCCGAAAGCGCTACACCTCGCTGAAATTTCATCGCTATCACCTTACTTGAACGAACCAATACGGCCGAGATCGTCGAGATTCAGCCAGATAAAGAAGGCCTTGCCGACGATGTTCTCTTCCGGCACGAAACCCCAGGCCCGGCTGTCGCGGCTGTTGTCGCGATTGTCGCCCATCATGTAGTAATGACCGGCTGGCACCTTGCAGATCACGCCACTGGCATTGTATGTGCAATTTTCCCGGTAGGGAAAGGACGAGACCCCGGGAATGAAGGCCGGGGCATCGGCATCGTTGAGCACCTTGTATTCGGCATTGCCGAATTTTTCGACGAACTGATCGGAGTAGTAGAGTCGTTCAGCATGCAGGAATTCAGGCAAGCGCTCCATCGCCACCGGCTGCCCGTTGATGGTGAGCTTTTTGTTCTGGTAGGCAATCACGTCGCCAGGCAAGCCGATCACCCGCTTGATGTAGTCGAGCGAGGGGTCTTCGGGGTAGCGGAAGACCATTACGTCGCCTCGTTGCGGCTGGTTGACGTCAATGATCTTGGTGTTGATCACCGGCAGGCGGATGCCGTAGGTGAACTTGTTTACAAGGATGAAATCGCCAACGAGCAAGGTCGGAATCATCGAACCCGACGGGATCTTGAACGGCTCGAAGAGGAAGGAGCGGAGCACGAAGACGATCAGGATCACCGGAAAGAAATCTGCGCCCCACTCCACCCACAGCGGCTGCTTGTCGTTGGCAGCGCGCAACTTGCGGAACTTGAGGATGTCGATGGCGTAGAGGATGCCGGTGATGACGACCAGGATGAGAAGGATCAGGGCAAAGTTCATGCGTTATCTCAGTTATCGACGCGCAGCACGGCGAGGAAGGCTTCCTGCGGGATTTCGACTGATCCGACCTGCTTCATGCGCTTCTTGCCGGCCTTCTGCTTTTCCAGCAGCTTCTTCTTGCGGGTGATGTCGCCACCGTAGCACTTGGCCAGCACGTCCTTGCGCATTGCCTTGACGTTCTCGCGGGCGATGATGTGCGAGCCGATGGCGGCCTGAATGGCGACGTCGTACATCTGGCGGGGGATCAGTTCGCGCATCTTCGACGCCAGTTCGCGGCCGCGATATTGCGAATTGGAACGGTGCACGATCAGCGACAGTGCATCGACCTTCTCGCCATTGATCAGGATGTCGAGCTTGACCACGTCGGCGGCGCGGTATTCCTTGAAATCGTAGTCGAGCGACGCGTAGCCCTTGGAGCAGGACTTCAGCTTGTCGAAGAAATCCATGACCACTTCGGCCATCGGCATTTCATAGACCAGCTTCACCTGGCGACCGTGGTAGTGCATGTCGACCTGGTTGCCGCGCTTCTGGTTGCACAGCGTGATGACGTTGCCGAGGTAATCCTGCGGCACGAAGATGGTGGCGGTGATGATCGGCTCGCGCACCTCCTCGATCTTGGAAATTTCCGGCAGCTTGGCCGGATTTTCGACCTGGATCACCGAGCCGTCGCGCTGCACGACCTCATAGACCACGGTCGGCGCAGTGGTGATCAGGTCCTGGTCGAATTCGCGCTCCAGGCGTTCCTGGACGATTTCCATGTGCAGCAGGCCGAGGAAGCCGCAGCGGAAGCCGAAGCCGAGCGCCTGCGAGACTTCCGGTTCGTACTGCAGCGAGGCGTCGTTGAGCTTGAGCTTCTCCAGCGCTTCGCGCAGCGAATCGTACTGGTTCGATTCGACCGGGTAGAGGCCGGCGAACACCTGCGGCTTGATTTCCTTGAAACCGGGCAGCGGCGCATCCGCCTTGCGGTCGGCCAGGGTGATCGTGTCGCCGACCTTGGCCGCCTTCAGCTCCTTGATCCCGGAGATCACGAAACCGACCTCGCCGGCCTTCAGCGACGGACGCTGCAGCGACTTCGGGGTGAACACACCGACCTGCTCGCACAACTGGGTGGCGCCGGTGGCCATGAAATACAACTTGTCCTTCGGCTTCATCTCGCCGTCGACCACGCGCACCAGCATGACGACGCCGACGTAGTTGTCGAACCACGAGTCGATGATCAGCGCCTTTAGCGGCGCCTCCGGATCACCTTGGGGCGCCGGCACCCGGGCGACCACCGCTTCCAGGATATCCTCGACGCCCAGCCCGGTCTTGGCCGAGGCGAGCACCGCGTCGGTGGCATCGATACCGATCACGTCCTCGATTTCCTGACGGGCGGTATCCGGATCGGCCGACGGCAGGTCGATCTTGTTCAGCACCGGCAGCACCTCGACGTCGAGCTCGATCGCCGTGTAGCAGTTGGCCACCGTCTGCGCCTCGACACCCTGCGAGGCATCGACAACCAGCAGCGCGCCCTCGCAGGCCGACAGCGAGCGCGAGACTTCGTAGGAAAAGTCGACGTGTCCGGGCGTATCGATCAGGTTCAGGTTGTACACCCTGCCGTCGCGCGCCTTGTACTGCAGCGCGGCCGTCTGCGCCTTGATGGTGATGCCGCGTTCGCGTTCGATGTCCATCGAATCGAGCACCTGTGCCTCCATTTCGCGGTCGGACAGGCCACCGCAGAGATGGATGATGCGATCGGCCAGGGTGGATTTACCGTGGTCGATGTGGGCGATGATGCTGAAGTTTCTGATGTGGTCCATTGCGGCAGTAAAAAAGGGCGCTAACGGCGCCCTAGCGATTCGGAAGACCCTGAATTCTAGCGGATTCCAGCCAAATATTCACGGGTTTTGGCCTCATCGAGGAAGTAGTGGCAGAGCTCGGTCTCACCATGCAGCAGAACCGGCACCAGTTCGTCGTAACGTGCTTCGAGCGCCGGGTCGGCATCGACATCGAGCACCGTCACCGTCGCCCCGAACTCGGCCGCCAACGGCGCCAGCGCCGCTTCCATGTCATGGCACAGGTGGCAGTAGCTGCGGCTGAGCAGGGTCAACTCAATTGCCATTCAGCCCTCGCAGCGTCACGAAAGTCTGCATTTCACCGCGACGGATGAGCAGGCTGACATTGCTCCCCTTGTCGAGTTTCGCCAGAAGCTTGTTGAATTGCTCGACCGACTTGAGCTCGCTGGTATTGCCGCGATGAATCAGGGCGATCAGCACATCGCCTGGCAGCAACTCGGCACGCGCGGCTGCACTACGGACCTCCTCAACCAGCAGGCCGGCCTCCAGCCCAAGTTCCCGGCGCTGTTCCGGACCAAGCTCGCTGACCACCAGACCCAACCGGTTGGCCGCCGACTCCGGGGCGCGCGCGGCACGCGGCGGACGGCTGGCAGCCTGACTCTCATCGACCAACTGGCCCACAACCACGGAAACCTCGCGCAGCTTTCCCTTACGCCAGAGCTGAACCGTCGAACGCGTGCCCGGGCGGGTGGCAGCAACCATGCGCGGCAAATCCGAGGAGACGGCAATCGGCTTGCCGTCAAAACGAAGAATCACGTCGCCGGCTTCGATACCCGCCTTTTCCGCGGGTCCGTCGCGCTCGACGGCATTGACCACGGCCCCCATGGCACGTGCCAGGCCCAGCGAATCGGCAAGTTCCTTGCTGACTTCCTGGATGACGATGCCGATGCGGCCACGATTGACCTTGCCGCTGGCGCGCAACTGCTTCTGGATGTCCATCGCCACGTCGATGGGAATCGCGAACGAAACCCCCATGTAGCCACCGCTGCGGCTATAAATCTGGGAGTTGATGCCGACCACCTCACCGCTGAGGTTGAACAGCGGCCCACCGGAATTCCCCGGGTTGATGGCGACATCGGTCTGGATGAAGGGTACGTAGTTTTCCTGCGGCAGGGCACGCCCCTTGGCGGATACGATACCGGCGGTCACCGAGTTTTCGAAACCGAAGGGTGAACCGATCGCCACCACCCACTCGCCCACCTTCAGCCGGGACGGATCGGCCAGCTTGACGGCCGGCAGGCCGGTGGCCTCGATCTTGAGCAGTGCCACATCGCTGCGTTTGTCGGCACCAACGATCCTGGCCTTGAATTCGCGCTTGTCGGTAAGCCGGACCATCACCTCATCCGCACCGTCGATAACGTGGGCATTGGTCAGGATGTAACCATCTTCACTGATGAAAAATCCCGAGCCCAGCGACTTGTTCTCCAATTCCCTGGGTGCGGCACCAATGCCAGGCAGGCGCGGAAAGAAGCGCTTGAAGAATTCGAACGCCGGGTCGTTCTCGTCAAAGCCGAACGACGACCCGCCGGCCTGACCGCGTATGACCTGGGTAATGCTGATATTGACCACCGCCGGCCCCTGCTTCTCCGCCAGTTCGGTGAAATCAGGCAGCACCCGTCCTTGCGCATTGACCAGCGAAAACCAGAAGAGCAGAACCACGAGGGAGAGCAGCCTTGTCATCAGCCGGCCCCCTCACCTTCTCCCAGACGGGCAATGATGTGCGGCCTAGCGCCGGGCTCGCCCACCGGTTGCCGCGACTTGCGCGCGGCCAGCAGGAAGGCCCCGGCCATGCCGAGGAAACCGCCGGCAATCGCCCCGAGGTCGCCAGCCATAGTGGTGCCGACAGCAGCACCGCCGATCAGGCCGAGCACGGGCAAGCCGTAGGCCAGGTTGGCACTCCGCCGCAGGGTTCCCGCGACGACAGCGACTGAGACGGTATCTCCAGCCTGAGCACCAATCGGATTATCGACCCGGTAGCTGCGCGGACCGGTACAAAAGGCTTGCGTCAGATGATGACCGCCACAGCCCCCCTTTTCGTGGCAGCGACCGCAGCCACCCTGAGCAACCTCGACAACGGCGCCGGCAGCATCAACCGAACTTACCCGAGCGCGAATGACCGTAGCTTCGCTTTCCATCACCAGCGGCGATCCGGGGCAATGTCGAGCAACGGACGCAGCTTGTCGGCCACGGCTTCACGGGCGCGGAAGATCCGGGACCGGACGGTGCCGATGGGGCAATCCATGATGCCGGCAATTTCCTCGTAGGAGAGACCTTCGATCTCGCGCAGGACGATTGCCGTACGCAACTCCTCAGGCAAGGCATCCATCGCGCTGTTGACCGTCTGGCCGATCTGCTTCGACATCAGCAGACTTTCCGGCGTATTGATGTCGCGCAGCATGCCCGCGTCTTCGAAACCTTCGGCTTCGTCGGCGTCGAATTCGGTACTGGTGGGCGCCCGCCGCCCCTGGGAAACCAGGTGGTTCTTGGCGGTATTGATGCCGATCCGGTACAACCAGGTGTAAAAGGCACTGTCGCCGCGAAACGAGGGCAAGGCGCGATAAGCCTTGATGAAAGCTTCCTGGGAAACATCCTCGACTTCTGCTGCATCGCGAATGTAGCGCGACAGCAGGCGCCCCAGCTTGCGCTGGTATTTGCTCACCAACTGGTCGAAGGCAGCCTGATCGCCGCCTTGCGCCCGCTCGACCAGCAACTGATCGATCTCGCGCTCGCTCATGGCTCTGTTTTCCCGGGGAATGGTTCTTGTGGGCCAGAGTATAACGCAGGCCCTTTGCCGGCATCTCTAGGGACTTATCCCTATTTGTGACTTTCTGTAACGATGTGAATCGTTTCCCGCGTGCTATATTGCGCGCCGGATCATCTTCTCCGGGAATTGCCGTGCTCAACTTTGATGTACTCATCATCGGCAGCGGTCTGGCCGGCCAGTCGGCCGCGCTGAGACTGGCTGATCGTTGCCGTGTCGCGCTGATCAGCAAGCGCAAGCTTGAGGACTCCGCCTCCGGATGGGCACAAGGGGGAATTGCCGCAGTACTCGACAACCGCGACTCGATCGAAGCGCACATTCAGGACACTTTTGTTGCCGGTGCCTGGCTGAATGACGAAAAGGCCACTCGCTTCGTCGTCGAGAACGGCAGACGCGCCATCGAATGGCTGATCGAACAAGGTGTTCCCTTCACCAAGGACGAATCCGGCTATCACCTCACCCGGGAAGGCGGCCACAGCGCCCGCCGCGTCATCCATGTTGCCGACGCAACCGGTGCCGCAGTCCAGCAGACGCTCACCGAGAAGGTCCGCAAACACCCGAACATTCACGTCTTCGAAGACCATATCGCGGTCGACCTGATTACCGGCGGCAAGCTGGGCACCGGCGAAAACCGCTGCTACGGCGCCTACGTGCTCGACACCGTCGCCGGCGAGGTGATCACCCTGGGTGCCGGCAGCACCCTGCTGGCCACCGGCGGGGCCGGCAAGGTCTATCTGTTCACCACCAATCCCGACACCTCCACCGGCGACGGCATCGCCATGGCCTGGCGGGCGGGTTGTCGGGTGGCCAACATGGAATTCATCCAGTTCCATCCGACCTGCCTGTACCACCCCAAGGCCAAGTCCTTCCTGATTTCCGAAGCGGTACGCGGCGAAGGTGGCTTGCTCAAGCTGCCCGACGGCACCCGCTTCATGCCCGAGCACGACGAGCGCGAGGAACTGGCGCCGCGCGACATCGTTGCCCGGGCGATCGATTTCGAGATGAAGAAGCGCGGCCTCGACTGCGTTCACCTCGACATTTCCCACAAGGGCGAGGCCTTCATCCGCGAGCATTTCCCGAACATCCACGCGCGCTGCCTGGAACTCGGCATCGACATCACCCGCGAACCGATCCCGGTGGTGCCGGCGGCGCACTACACCTGCGGCGGCATCGTCTGCGACCTGCACGGCCGCACCGATGTCGAAGGTCTTTATGTCGCCGGCGAAGCCTCGTGCACCGGCCTGCACGGCGCCAACCGCCTGGCTTCGAACTCACTGCTTGAATGCCTGATTTTCTCCGAATCGGCAGTCGCCCACATGCTCGCCTATCCGCCGCCGCCCTGCCCCGAGCTGCCGGACTGGGACGACAGCCGGGTTACCGACGCCGACGAGGAAGTGGTGATTTCCCACAACTGGGACGAGTTGCGCCGCTTCATGTGGGATTACGTCGGCATCGTCCGCACCACCAAGCGCCTGCAACGGGCCGAGCACCGCGTTCGCCTGCTCAAGCGCGAGATCAACGAGTTCTACGCCAATTTCCGCGTCAGCCACGACCTGATCGAACTGCGCAACCTGGTGCTGACGGCCGAACTGATCATCCGTTGCGCGATGCTGCGCAAGGAAAGCCGCGGCCTTCACTACTCGCCGGATTACCCGGATATTGCCGACAAGCCCCGCAACACAGTACTCAGGCCGCGTCGCCCGAAAGCCTGAAACGCATTGCCTGCCAGCGGAGAAACACGCGCAGGCGTCTGAAATCCTCGGCCGAAGCGGAATCCCCGAGCATCACCAGGGTCTGGACCGGCCCGCCCGCTGCCGGCTTCAGGCGCAGCACCGTCAGCCAGGGATGCACCAGCGGCCCGGGTAGGCAGTGCAGCGGCTGAAAATCCGTCGCTCCCGGCAGACGCCCGTCAATCTGCCCATCGCGCACCAGGCGCAGGGCTGAATATGGGGGGTGCAACCGGCGCCAGGCCAGTCCGGCGATCAGCCAGATCAGCACCAGCAGGCCACAGAGCAGCCACGGCGAGCGCGGATAGAAAAGAACGAAAACACTGCTCGCCAGGGCCAGCAGGCCCAGCGCCCGCGCCAGAAAAGAAGAACGGTGCAGTCCGACGATCACCGGAAACTGCACCGTTCGTGTCCCCGAAGGAAGCGCCTAGATCCGCTTGAACACCAGCGAACCGTTGGTACCACCGAAGCCGAAGTTGTTCTTCAGCGCGATGTCGATCTTCATCGGCCGCGCCTGGTTGGCGCAGTAGTCCAGGTCGCATTCCGGATCCTGGTTGAAGATGTTGATCGTCGGCGGCGAGATCTGGTGATGGATGGCCAGCACCGTGAACAGCGACTCGACCCCGCCGGCACCGCCGAGCAGGTGACCGGTCATCGACTTGGTCGAATTGACGACGATGGACTTTGCGGCATCGCCGAAAGCCGCCTTGATCGCGTCCGATTCGTTCTTGTCGCCGAGTGGCGTCGAGGTGCCGTGCGCATTGACGTACTGGACGTCGGCCGGCGTCACGCCGGCGTTCTTCAGCGCGTTGACCATGGAGCGGCGCGGGCCGTCCATGTTCGGGGCAGTGATGTGGTAGGCATCGGCACTCATGCCATAGCCGGCCACTTCGGCGTAGATTTTGGCGCCGCGGGCCTTGGCGTGCTCATACTCTTCCAGGACCAGGACACCGGCGCCCTCGCCCAGCACGAAGCCATCGCGATCCTTGTCCCACGGACGGCTGGCCGTGGCCGGGTCGTCGTTGCGGGTGGACAGCGCGCGGGCGGCACAGAAGCCACCGAGACCGAGCGGCGACACGGTCGATTCGGCACCGCCGGCGACCATTACGTCGGCGTCGCCGTATTCGATGATGCGGGCAGCTTCGCCGATCGAGTGGGTGCCGGTGGTACAGGCGGTGACGATGGACAGGTTCGGGCCCTTGAAGCCGAACTCGATCGACAGGTTGCCGGAAATCATGTTGATGATCGAACCGGGAACGAAGAAGGGCGAGACCTTGCGCACACCGGCGGCGTTGTACTCGTCCTTGGTGGCTTCGATCAGGGGCAGGCCGCCGATGCCGGAACCAATGGCAACGCCGACGCGCTCGGGATCGGCAGCACCCTCCTGATCGAGACCGGCATCGCGCACGGCCTGCATGCCCGCCGCCAGGCCGTAATGGATGAAGGTATCCATGCGGCGGGCGTCCTTGGCGGAGATGTACTGGGTGATGTCGAAATTCTTGACTTCACCGGCAAACTGCACCGGAAAGGTCGAGGTATCGAAGCGGGTGATGGGGGCGATGCCGGAAACGCCGGCAACGATGTTCCGCCACCCTTCCTCAACGCTGTTGCCGACCGGGGAAATCAGGCCCAGGCCGGTGATGACGACTCTACGACGTGCCAAGATATGCACTCCGAAAGCAAAAATGGCAAGGCCGGCCTTGGGGGCCGGCCTTGCCTGGTTGAAACCGGAATTGGCTTACTGCTTGTTGGCGAGGATGTAATCGACAGCCTGCTGGACCGTCGTGATCTTCTCGGCCTGGTCGTCCGGAATTTCGCATTCGAATTCCTCTTCCAGCGCCATGACCAGCTCGACGGTGTCCAGCGAATCCGCGCCCAGATCGTCGACGAAGGAGGACTCGTTCTTGATGTCCGCTTCGTTCACACCCAGTTGTTCGGCGACGATCTTCTTGACGCGCTCTACGATGTTATCCATTCGAAAAACTCCTTCCCCTCGGGGTACGAAAAAAAACGTGTTGATTCTACCAAAAGCCGGGACTTGGTGTAATCAATCCATGAACATGCCGCCGTTCACATGCACGGTGGTTCCCGTGACATACGAGGCAGCAGGAGAAACCAGGAAGCCGACCGCACCGGCGACGTCTTCAGGTGTGCCGGCACGCGCCAGCGGAATCGAGGCCAGCATTGCGGCCTTTTGTTCTTCGGTCAGCGCATGCGTCATGTCGGTGGCAATGAAGCCCGGCGCGACGCAATTGACCGTGATGTTGCGGCTGCCCAGCTCGCGCGCCAGCGACCGGGAGAGCCCGGCGACGCCGGCCTTGGCGGCGCAGTAGTTGGCCTGGCCGGCGTTGCCGGAATAGCCAACGACCGACGAAATATTGACGATGCGGCCGAAGCGCGCCTTCATCATGCCGCGCATGACACCGCGCGACAGGCGGAAAACCGCCTTCAGGTTGGTGTCGATGACCGCGTCCCACTCGTCGTCGCCCATGCGCATGGTCAGATTGTCGCGGGTGATGCCGGCGTTATTGACGAGTACGGTGATGGCGCCGAATTCCTTGGCGACATCGGCGAGCACGGCATCGGTCTGGGCGTTGTCGGTGACGTTGAGAACGACGCCGCGGCCCTTGATGCCGGCTTCGGCAAGGTAGGCCGAAATCTGCCCGGCACCGGCTTCGCTGGTCGCCGTACCGATCACGGTGGCGCCCTGACGGCCGAGTTCGAGGGCGATGGCGCGGCCAATGCCGCGGGTGGCGCCGGTAACCAGGGCAATCTTGTCGGTGAGCATCGCTTACTCCAGACCGAGGTTGGCTTCGATGGCCGCCGCGTCAGCCAGGGCAACCCCGGCGACGCCGTCGGCGCAGCGCTTGGTCAGACCGGCCAGGACCTTGCCCGGACCGCATTCGGCCACGGTCGCCACGCCGATGGCGGCCATTTTCTGGATCGTCTCGACCCAGCGCACCGGGTTGTAGGCCTGGCGCACCAGCGCATCCTTGATCCGGGCCGGATCGTTTTCGATCGCCACGTCGACGTTGTTGATCACCGGAATCTTCGGCGCCTGCAGCGTCAGTTCGGCCAGACGCGCCGCCAGCTTGTCGGCGGCCGGGCGGATCAGCGAGGAATGGAACGGGGCCGACACTGGCAGCGCCTTGGCCATCTTGGCGCCACGCGCCTTGCAGGCGTCCATGGCGCGTTCGACGGCGCCCTTGTGGCCGGCGATCACGGTCTGGCCGTTGGCGTTGAAATTGACCGGTTCGACGATCTCGCCCTGCGCCGCTTCGGCGCAAGCGGCAACGATACCGGCGTTGTCCAGGCCGAGCACTGCGGCCATGGCGCCGGTGCCGAGCGGCACGGCTTCCTGCATGGCGGCGGCGCGCAGGCGAACCAGCGGCACCGCATCCTTGAATTCGATGACGCCGGCGGCAACCAGCGCCGAATACTCGCCCAGGCTGTGGCCGGCGACGACGGCCGGCATCTTGCCGCCCTTCTCGCACCACAGGCGCCAGGCGGCGATGCCGGCGGTGAGCATGACCGGCTGGGTATTGACGGTCTGGGTCAGGACTTCGGCCGGACCGTCGGCGACCATCGCCCACAGGTCGTCGCCGAGCGCGGCGGAAGCTTCGTCAAAGGTGGCGCGAACCACGGCGGCATCGCCGTAGGCGGCCATCATGCCAACGCTCTGCGAGCCCTGGCCGGGAAATACGAAGGCAAAAGACATGGATCAGTCTCCTGTTATCAGAATTCGAGCAGGGCCGCGCCCCAGGTGAAACCGCCGCCAACACCCTCGACCAGGACTTTCTGGCCGCGCTGGATGCGTCCATCGCGAACGGCTTCGTCCAGCGCCAGCGGCACCGATGCGGCCGAGGTATTGCCGTGACGATCGACGGAAACGATCACTTTTTCACGGGGCACGCCAAGTTTCTTGCCGGTCGCTTCGATAATGCGGATATTGGCCTGATGAGGAATCAACCAGTCCAGGTCAGCGGTCGAGATACCCGCCTTGGCGCAAACTTCCTCGGCGATGTCGGCAAGCACGCGCACAGCGAATTTGAACACCGCCTGACCATCCATGCGCAGGAAGGGGTCGCCGGTAACCTGACCGCAACTGACCTGGCCGGGCACGTTGAGGATGCCGAACTGGCTGCCGTCGGCGTGCATCGCCGTGGCCATGATGCCCGGGGTCTCGGCGGCTTCGAGCACCACCGCGCCGGCACCGTCGCCGAACAGCACGCAGGTGCCACGATCATTCCAGTCGAGGATGCGCGAAAACACTTCGGCGCCAATGACCAGCGCCCTCTTGTGCGAGCCGGAAACGATGAACTTCTCGGCAATGCCCAGGGCGTAGGTAAAACCGGCGCAGACGGCCTGCACGTCGAAGGCGGCAGCGCCCTTGTTGCCCAGCTTGCCCTGAATGATGCAGGCAGTGCTCGGGAAGATGAAATCCGGCGTCGAGGTAGCAACGACGATCAGGTCGAGGTCAGCGGCAGCGACACCGGCCATTTCCAGCGCCCGCTGGGCGGCGATCAGGCCGAGCTCGCTCGAGGTGGTGCCGGCTTCGGCCAGATGACGGCAGCGGATACCGGTCCGGGTGACGATCCACTCGTCGTTGGTATCGATCCCGCGCGCCGCCAGGTCGTCGTTGCTGACGGGTTTGCCCGGCAGGTAGCTGCCGGTGCCGATCACGCGTGCATACATTCAGACTGTCTCCACAGCAGCGGACGAGGCCGCATTGGTTTGTGCTAGGCGCTCGGAGATCCGCTCCAGGACGCGATTCTGTGCCGCGTCGTAAGCGCGGGCGATGGCGTTGCCGAAGGAGAGTTCGTCGGCCGAGCCGTGGCTCTTGACCGAGATCCCCTTGAGGCCGAGCAGGATGGCGCCGTTGTAGCGGCGATGATCGAAGCGCTTCTTGAAATTGTTGAGCACCGAAATGGCGATCAGGGCGGCGATCTTGGTCAGCCAGTTGCGCTTGAATTCGGAACGCAGCGACGAGGCCAGCATCTGCGCCAGCCCTTCGGAAGTCTTCAGGGCAACATTACCGACAAATCCGTCGCAAACGATGACATCGGCTTCGCCTTTGTAAATGCCGTCACCTTCGACGTTACCGATGAAATTCAGATCGGAGGCGCGCAGCAGGTCGGCGGCGGCCTTGACCACCTCGTTACCCTTGATCTCTTCCTCGCCGATATTGAGGATGCCGACCGTCGGCCGTTCCTTGTGCTCCATGGCGGCAACCAGCATGGCCCCCATGATGCCGAACTGCAGCAGGTGCTCCGGCCCGCAATCGACGTTGGCGCCGAGATCGAGCATGTGCGTATGGCCGTTGATCGTCGGCAACGGCGCGCAGATGGCCGGCCGGTCAATGCCGGGCAGCATCTTGAGGACGAAACGGGAAATCGCCATCAATGCCCCGGTGTTGCCCGCCGAAACGCAGGCATCGGCTTCACCCGACTTGACCAGGTTGATGGCCACGCGCATTGAGGAGTCCTTCTTGTTGCGCAGGGCGAGCGCGGGCGACTCGTCCATGCCGACCACTTCGGTCGCATTGACGATGCGCAGGCGTGAATCTTCGGCCGAGGTGCCGAGCAGCGGACGCAACACCTCCTCCTGACCAACCAGG
>Ga0209794_1001345_pt1 | contig 19808 bp, 26 predicted proteins | sample EBPBio232013_DNA_FD_185869 | JGI IMG/M metagenome (GOLD analysis project Ga0209794, IMG submission 185869) | Wastewater treatment Type I Accumulibacter community from EBPR Bioreactor in Madison, WI, USA - Reactor 1_5/23/2013_ DNA (SPAdes)... | ecosystem: Engineered > Bioreactor > EBPR >... | reverse complement strand
CGACTATCAGGCGATCGACCACGGCTATGCGACGACGATCCACAAGAACCAGGGCGCGACGGTCGATCGGTCCTATGTGTTGGCGTCGGGGACGATGGACCGGCATCTGGCCTATGTCGCCATGACCCGGCATCGCGACGGGGTGCAACTCTATGCCGCCCAGGACGAGTTCGCCAATGCTAGCCAAATGGTGGCTTCGGGCCGCCTGGTCGAGCATGGCGTTGCGCCCTACGATCACCAGCCAGGCAAGGGCGACAGCTATTTCGTGGCGCTGGAAAACGACAAGGGCGAACGCCGCACCGTTTGGAGCGTAGATCTTGCGCGGGCCATGAAGGAAGCCGCGCCTGACATCGGGGAGATGATCGGCCTTCAGCATCTAGGCTCCACCCCCGTTATTTTGCGCGATGGCACGCAAACGCATCGGAACACATGGAAGGTTCAGAATGCCGGCGAGCTGGCCTATGACCAGCTTGAGCGTCGCCTGTCGCGGTCGGGTGTGAAGGAAACCACGCTCGACTATACCAAGGACTTTGCCGAACGGCGGGGGATCGCAGCCGACCAGGGGATTGCGGAACAAATGGGCGTCCGTAGTGAGGTCGACGTTCGGGCCGATCGTGCTGCTGGGCTGCGGGCGAAAAAAGAACCGGAGGCGTCCTGGAAGCAGGCGATGAAAGCTGGCGCAGATCTCGGGCAGGACCCCCGTTTGGAGCCTCGGGGAGATTTAGTCCATAATCGTGGAGAAGTCCGCCCGGACGGCCGAGAAGGGGGGGAGGAGGGCGAGCGGCGGATAGACTGGCGGGAAATCATGTCACCGGTAGCCGCCGGTGCACAGCAGGGCCGCGATCACCAGGCGCAGGGGCTTGGGTCGAGCAAGGCCGGTACACCCGAGCCTCTCGTGCCGGCGATCACGCGCCACGATCGCAGCATTGAAGACGTCGCGCGCGAAAAGGCCATGCCCATCATCGAGCAAAGGTTTGAAGTCGTGGAGTCGATTGTGCGGGATGTGTTCCGCGATCCGGCCGAAATCGCAAGGCGCCTGCGCGCCGCCGTCACAGAGAAAGAGGGTAACGGCAAGGTGATGGCGAAGGCCATGGCCGAGCAACCGGAACGGTTTGGGGAACTGCGCGGAAAGTCCGGTCTGTTGGGGGACAACAAGGAGCGGAAGGCCGCGCTGCATTATGCCAAGGCAGTTTCTGCCCATATCGGCTATGCCTCCGAGGCTTGGGAGCGCCGGCTTGGGGAAGAACGGGCCTCCGAGCAGTGGCAGCGCGAAAAGCGCGATGTGGTCGAGGTTCCTGGCCTTACGTCTCGCAGTGCCGAAATTCTCGATCGGGTGGACAAGGCGCCCATTGGCAAGCGCAGCCAGCTCATTGATGAGCTACGTTCGACGCCGGAGGGCAAGGCCGCGCTCGAAGAGGCCAGGCGGGTTGCCGAGGCGCTCAAGCACCGGTTTGGTTATTCTGATCCTCGAAACTTTGCCAAGGAGCTTGAACAGCGCCCAGAGCTTGTGACGCGAGCCGAGCAGATCAAGTCTGTAGCCCGAGTGGTCGAACGCACGAGGATGGCTGAGTTGAGCCACGATCACGCCCTAAAACTGCAGCTTTCCCATTCCAAAGGGCTTGGATTAAGCAGATAGGAGTGTCGGGCGTTTCTGAAATGAAACTCAGGTTCCGATCCGCATCAAATCAGCGAGGATCGAGCGCAGCATTGGTACTGGGGTGTCGGTCATGAAGGCATTTGGGTCTTGCATTTCGATCATGGAATGCAGTTTGGCCACTACGCCATCAAGGGAATTGGCGGAACTCTGCCATAGAGCTTCCGCCAATTCCCATTCTAATCTGTCCGCTATCACCTCCTCTTCGCAAGCTTGAGTGTATCCGAGCTCCCACCTTGTAATGCTCCATTCGTGTTGGAGAGACCGTAGCTGCTCGACGGCAGTGTTTCTGGCCTCAACGGTCTCTGCTCCCGGAAGAGCTTGCTCGATCTCCTCAACAGAGGAGACGAAGAGAGGCATTTCCTCACCAGGAATATGCATCGCAACCAAGGGCTTGTCCGTAACCTCCGAGAGCTTTGCTTCGAGCTGCCGTTGGAGTGCGGTCAACTCACACCGCCGCTGATGGGCACTGTTCCACTTGCGCCAAAGAGCGAGAAGAGAGGCGTCGCTTTCCGGAGGGGTGCGGGGCGTGCCAGATGCCTGCTTTGTTGCAGCGGCCATGAAGAGCGCTGCCCCAGCCGAAAGTATGTTTCGGCGGGTTTTAAAAGGCAAAATTCTGCTATTCTCGGAATCAGCCATGATCCGAGCTCCTACTAGCTTGGTTGCGGAAAGACGACTGTGGTTCTGTATACCAGAAGCGTCTTTGGGAGTTCTAATTCGTAACGTGGATACGATAATCAAGGATGCTGCATTTTTCAACAATTAATCGTATCGGCGTTACGAAATGATGCCGGTTCAATGTAAGATGGCGCGTGTGGCACTGGGTTGGGGCACACGCGATCTGGCCAGATCTGCTGGCGTATCGCCTGATACCGTAGCCAGGCTGGAGCGAGGCGAGCGCTTACGAGACTCCACCATGATCGTCATCCAGTCAGTCTTCGAAAAGGCCGGCATAGAATTTATCCCAGAAAATGGTGGGGGTGTCGGCGTCCGGCTGAAAAAGCCAATGCCTTAATTGGTGCAGTTTTGGCCTGGAGTGTAACCGTGCCGATCACACCGGCACAAACGGACGGAGTGTGTGGGGAGGGCGATCAGTGGTGCGCCTCCCTATCGCGTTCATTTTTGCCAATAGCCTCCGCATGGACCGCTCGGCAGGGAAGAGCTATATTATTATCAGGTATTGCTAAGTGATAAGAGGCTCTGGATATGGCGACGTCCCTCAAGATTGATGATGGGCTGAAAGCCGCGTACAGAAGCTCGCCAGCCAGCGCCGGCGCTCGGCACACTGAATCATGCTAGAAGCAATCCAGCAGTATGTAGATCGCGAGAAGGCGCAAGAGAGCTTCAAACAGGAAGCCTTGGCGTCCTGGGCAGCCTATCAGGAAACAGGTCGGCACCTGACCAGCCAGGAAGTTCGAACCTGGTTGAACAGCTGGGGTACCGATGACGAAGAAGCGATGCCTGAGTGCCACAAGTAGTCATTCCTTCGCTGCCGGCGAATAGACTATTTTTTTCGTGATTGTTTGAGGCCTGATCGCGCGTTCGACGATGTTGGAGTCGATTTCGACACGGCCGTCCGCCAGGAACTGCTCCAGCGCGTCCCGCCGGGAGAGCGCATAGCGAATCGCCTCGGCGGTCTTGGATTTCCCGGAGATTTTGCGCAGCTCTCTCTCCCACAGACCGAAGAGGCCGGTGACAATGACTGCGGACTTTTGCTGTCGCAGCATCGCTCTGGTATCGGCGTCCCTGCCGCGAACCTCATCCTCGACCTTCCATAGCGCGCTCATGGCGACGACCGTATCCACCAAAAGTATTGGCGAAATTCTCGATGAAGAACTTGCTGGGGACAGCCGCGCTTGACCCGACACGACTACATCCTGACGGATGCGGCAAAAGCCGATTGAACGACAACGGTGCTGGCGTGACAAGGCTGCGCGCAGACCAGCTTTAGAGCCAGGAGGCCGGTGTCTTCGGCAGGCGCTGGTCGGGATCGATGACCTTGAGCGATGGCTTACCCGGACCGCTCCAGTGCCACAAGGCGACGCAACTGCCGCCGGGCGACATGAAAGACAGGTAGACGACGCCATCGAAGCCCTCGTCCAGCAAGCGCTGCCGCAGCAGATGGGTTTGCGGTACCGTGCCCGCGTCGAGATCGGTGCGCCACTCGCATCTGTGGATGCCGGCATCGAGGCCGAGCTCGTCCAGCATCGCGGCATCAGTCAGGTCGGCCAGCCTCGCCTCCGACAGTTCGAGCTGGGCGATTAGCGCCGGATGCTGGACGAAACCCTGGTTGTACTCGGCCCAGGCGGTCGATAGTTCGCAGGCCGCATAAAGCGTCGCCGCACCGACAGGATTCCACCGTCCGCCAAAACGCGCAGCACCCTCGCCCGAAAGCGGTATGTGGGCCCAGCGGGGCACGAAGGCTCGCCACAAGGTCCGCTGCTGACGTGAGCCTGCTTCAGGCATAAACGCCGGAGCGCACCGCCTCCAGATAGGCCAGAACCTTGTCCGCCTTGCCCTCGCCGACTAGGTCATAAGCCGTCTTGCCGGCCCAGCCCGGTATCGGCTGATGCTTGAACCAGATCGCTGCGCGGCTTTCGTCGCCGGCCATTTCAGCGGCCATCGCCAGGATGCGGACGACGGGGCTGAGCGCCTGATCGACCTTGCGGGCACCGGAGCGCGCGGTCAGCGTGTTGCGTGCGACGCCAACAAGCCGTGCCAGATCGGCTTGGGTGACACCCAGCAGTTCCGACACGCGGCGAGCCGACAGGAACTGTGATCGCGCCTCACCGAAATGAGTCGCCGACATTCCCAAACTTTGAGCCGCCATGACACGCTCCTGACTTAACTTGATGTCTATGCGCTCAATATGAGCACATTATGTGCTCAATTCAAGCTCAAAGCGTGACTTGAGGGTGCTCCGGCCGCTCTATCGCGTGGAGCTATCGCCAAGTCGCACAATGGAAAGTTCTACAGAAGGCAAGCGATTATTTCTCGGACTGGTAGGACGCGCCGGCTTTGCCTATGGGGTGGCCCGCCCTTCCGAGGACATTGAGTATGATGCCGTTCTCTTGAATGGGAAGGAGCCAAGCCATGCAGATTTTCATGTTGGGTATCGACATTGGAAAGAACAGCTGCGGCGTGGTTGGGGTATTCGCCGAGCTCGCCGCTTCGATGTAGCCTCGAGCGCGCTCAGTCAAGACCTGTAGCTAGGCGGCATGGGAGGAGGAGACGCGAGCGCCGACAGATCCTCCTCCGCAGCGATTTCACCGTGCTGTGTCATGCCGCCTGGATATCGGTTTGTTTGAAATCGTTGCCTTTGTAGAGCAGTGGCTCCCCCGACAAGGTCGCCAGCGCATAGGAGAAGCAGTCCCCATAGTTCAAGCCTGCGGGATGACGGCCCTTACCATAGCGGCGCCAGGCCCTGCGAGCTTGATCGGAATGCTCTGCCGTTACTGCCACGACCTCGATCTCGGCCTTATGCAGCCAAAGATCGAGCTCGGCTCCGCCCGCCTCGCCGAAACGGCCCTCTAGCACCATCGCGGCTTCGAGGAGGGTCGCAGCCGAAATCAGTCGAATGGAGTCGTCTGCGATGCGATTCCGATAGGACGCAGCATCGGGTTCATTAAAGAAGATTGCCACGATTGCAGAGGTATCGATCACCATCAGGTTGGGAGCCCATTTTCGTCGTAGCCGATGATGTCATCGGGGCTTCGGTGATCAAGGACAGGAAGGGCGCTTAAGCGGCGCTGCATTGCTTCCATGTCCTCGATCAAGGCTGCTTTCTTCGCTTGCAACCCGGTCCGTTTGAGGCGCTCCTCGAGCGCACGCCGCGTTGCGATGGTAATGGTCTCGCCGGTTCGCGCAGCGAGTGCGCGTGCGAGTTTCTCCGTCTCCGGATCTTTGATACTAAGTGCCATCGTAGGTATCCAGGCTCCTTCTTATATATAATCCACCTATAGCGTGAATAGTGCCGAAATTCCAGAACTCCGGGATCTTGGGTTCTCGCGCTCCTCAGCTAGCCGCATTTCATGGATCTCTGATTTGTTCGACAGCCGAGGAGGCAAGGCGGGCGCGCAGCAAATGGCCGGCAAAAAGCTGGCCGCGCTCTGCCTCGGAAAGATCGCCAAACATGCCGGCGGCGAGTGCTTCTTTCTTGCGAGCGGGGCAAATTTATCTATGCGCTCCAGTGCTGCGATAGGGCAGGTGACGTCGGACGAGCCACGCAGGGACACCAGCGCTCCGTTGTCGAAAGTTTCGACCCAGCCGCGCCCATCGTCTGTCTGGTCGCGGCCAAGGTCGCGCCCGGTGATCTCCGAGCGACGCAGACCGCCGGCAAAGCCGAGCAACTGCATCATGGCCCGGTCGCGAAGCCCGCGCAACGAACCGCGGGTACCAGAGGCCACAACTTCGGTGAGTTCGAGTTTATCCTCATGTCTAGCAAGATAGATCTCCGACTTGAGCTGCAGGCCTGCAAAATGAACTGCGTCGATCCGCTCGACTGGTTCTCCCACATATTGACCCGCATCCCTCAAGGCTGACCGGCAGCCAAAATCGAAGCGCTTATGCCCCGGAACCTCCGGCCAGACGCCATCGGCTGACCGTTTACGTTCATGTGCATCAGATATTTGCCCGGTCTCTCACGGCTTTGACCTTGAGAGCGGCACAGGGGACCGGGCGACAACCCGAGCAATGTGCATGGTATTGTCCACTGGGGACTTCCCCTTTTTTCAGTTTTGCTATACCGATCTACGAAAAAGGTATAACGGCGTTAAGGCCATCGCGCTTGAAGCGGCAACAAACGAACTTAACGTCTGCCAGCGGAACAAAACGAGGTCCGCTGAAGCTGTTCTCAAGATTGGCGGCTATGTCATTGATGAGGGCCGATACGAATACGCCTCAGGCTATCTCTGCTTAGAAGGCATGGGATTGAACGCTGGGAGAGGTCCAAGGGCAGTCACCCTGTTGGGGAGCATCACTACCGATGAAGAAGATCGATCTCGTCTACCAGACTATGCTTGCGGAATTGGGCCAGCGATCCATGGACGCGGCATGGACAGCCGATTTTCCACCCGAGGGCCGCTTTCAGCGTGTCGTCGTCAAGGAGAAGGCTTATTGGTATTTCGACATCCCGGACGGCTCCGGCGGCAAGTCCCGGCGATACGTCGGCCCTGCTGATGATACGGAGATCACGCAGCGTGTCGAAACCCACCAACAACAGAAAGACGATCTCATCGCTCGGAGGCGCATGGCTAGCACGCTGACACGCGACGGCGGCATGGTCGCCCCTGACGCGATGTCCGGCAACCTCGTCGAGGCACTCGCGGCCAGGGGCCTCTTCCGGCTCCGCTGTGTCCTCATCGGGACAGTCGCATTTCAGACCTACGCCGGACTGCTCGGCGTACGCCTGCCCTCGGCATCAGTCCTGACCGGGGATGCGGATATTGCGCAGGACTATGCGATCTCGCAGGAAGTCGAAGACAGCCTCCCCCCGATTGTCGAACTCCTGCAGAGAGTCGATCCCACGTTTCGACCCGTCCCTCATCGATCGGGATCCGTGGCTTCGTCTGCATTCCAAAATTCGACTGGATATCGCGTGGAGTTCCTGACATCGAACCGCGGCTCCGACGACTATATCGACCAGCCATCGAAGATGCCTGCCCTCGGCGGGGCGAGCGCGGATCCGCTTCGCTTCCTCGACTTTCTTATCAGGGAGCCTGTGCGGACAGTCCTGCTTCACAAGAGCGGTGTCCCTGTGACAGTCCCGGATCCGGCGAGATATGCCGTCCATAAGATGATCGTCGCCACGAGACGACGCACCGACGGTATGAGCGCGATCAAGCGGGACAAGGACATCCGACAGGCGGAGATCCTCTTCGAGGCCCTGTTCGAGACACGTAGAGCATCCGATTTCGCCATCGCGTTCGATGAAGCATGGGAGCGCGGCCCGGCCTGGCAAGAAGCCCTACTTCAGGCCGAACGGAGTATGCTATCGAAATCTGGAGCTAGCGCGTTTCGTCAGATCCTTTGGCAGGGGAATCAGGAAATCGGCAAGGAACAGTCTGACGATCCTGTATGAGGAAATAGAAAGAAGAAGGTGTATGCTGCTGCCGCCTACCGCAAGGCGCGCCAGATCTAGTCGACAAGCGCTGGATGACCGGACGGCGCCCGGGGCTCTATTCCCTGCTCACCGACCGTCTCGGCAACGAACGTTCAGCACGAGCTACGCGCCTTGATCTCAAGGAGTAGCGTGTCGCAGGTTTCGGAGAGGCCGTCCTAAAACGCGATGGGCGTGGGGTTCCATAGGCGCGGCGAGTATTCGCCGAGCTCGCCATTTCGACATAGGTGCGCGCCCGGTCCGCCAATTGCTTGAGGTGCGCCGGCAGGGCAGGGGAGAGGGCATCCACCACGTCGCGCACGATATCGATGATGTCGGGGAGTTCGTCGTCGGCCGAACGTGACTCGCTCGTCATCGTTAGGCAGCCTGAATATCCGTTTTGGAGAAGTCATCGCCGATGAAAAGCAGCGGCTCGTCGCTGCGCTTTGCAAGCGCGTAAGAGAAACAGTCGGCAAAATTCAATCCGGCCGGGTGACGGCCCTTGCCATAGGTGAGCCAAGCCTGTGTCGCCACATCGACCAGATCGGCATCGACCGCAATCACATCGGCCGCGATCTTGGTGAGCCAGAGGTCAATCTCGGCAAGCGCATGTTCGCCACGCCGGCTCACAAGGACCATGCGCGCTTCAAACACGCAGGTTGCGGGAACAAGCCGCACGGTGTCGGAAACTATAGTCCTGCGCAGGGTCTCCGCTTTCAGCTCATTGCCCAGTATCGCGACGATCGCGGAGGTGTCGATCACCATCAGTTCGGAATCCCGTGTTCGTCAAAGCCGACGATCTCCTCATCAGTACGCGTATCGAGCTCGGGCAGTCGCGCCACACGCTCGCTGATTGCGCGGAGTTCTCCGAGAAGGCGGTCCTGTGCGACATCTCCGTGCCCCAGCCGGTGCAGCCGCTCGTTGAGCGCCTGATGAATGGCCGCGGTCTTGGTGATCCCTTGGCGGCGCGCAAGCTCGTCGGCGAGGGCGACGGTCGCCGGGTTCTTAATGTTTAAGGACACGAAAGGCTCCTATAATCTACCATTTTCATGTTTTCTACCATGTCCTTGCGCAACCGTCAATTACGAACGATAAGCCGGACTTATCCAGCATAATTGAAGGAGAACGAGAAGTGCGGTTATAGTGTCTTGAGGTGTTTAAACTGCGCCAAGCGAAATCAGCCCAGCCAAGGGTCGACGATGATTGCGCCTGTGCCCTCGAAGTCCTTGACGTTGCGGGTGACGACCGTCAGTCCATGAATAAGGGCTGTGGCCGCAATCAAAGCATCAACTTCATTGCGTCGATCGAGAATGTGCAGATGGGCGCAACGCGTCGCGACGACATCGTCGATGGCAATGATGCGGCCGCCAAATTCAGGCCGGACATGGTTATCGAGCCAGGTCCGTAACCGGGCGCCTTGCCGGGCATCGCGCCGCTGTACGCCAAGGATCCCACGCTCAAGCTCCAGAATGGTGATTGCCGAGAGGAAGAAGGAGGCTGCATCTTCCCGATTGATCCAGGCGATGACATTGGCGTCGGCCTTGCCGTCACCGATCTTGCGCAATTCTAAGACGACATTGGTATCGAGCAGGTAGGTCAAGACAAATCCATCGCGCGCAATACAATCGCGGCACGCTCGGGCGAGAAATCGATCTCGGAAAGCCCGGGCATCGACAGCGTCTCGACCAGGCTGCGGCGCTTGCCGGACAGACGATTGAAGTCATCATAGGTCATCAACACGTGCGAAGGCTTGCCTCGGTCGGTGATGATCACAGGTCCATTTTGCGCCGCTTTCTTGGCGCTACTGACATCATGATTGAGTTCACGGCTTGTGAGAGTGGACATGGCAAGGCACTCCAATGTAGGTATGTACCTACATACAGCATGGATTGCCGCCGCTGCAAGCCTAGATCTTATCGGATAAAGACGTGCTAAAGGAGATGGGGTGGCGCACCGTTCCATCTCAAGACATCCGGGTCGTTAAGCGGCTTCCCAGACCAGGTTCAATATCTTGGCAGCCAAAGCCGCCTTGTCCCGTGGTAGAAAGCGGTCATAGGGGTCTCCGGAAAACCTAAATCGCTCATGAGAGGGTGTCATTTCGCCCGCAGCCGGAACCGACCCCCTGTACATTCCATGGTGCGGCTTCAGCTTAATCCGCTCTCTCTAGCCAGTTTTCAACTTTGAGACCGCGGATCCGGCCGAACTCGCGGATATTGTCCGTCACTAAGATCAAGCCAAGGGAGTAGGCGTGCGCGGCGATCAGCAAATCGTTTTGACCGATGATCAGCCCGGCCGCCTCAAGCTCTGCGCGAATACCGCCGTATCTCGCGTCCACAGGCACATCCAGCGGCAGGATAGCGATGGTTTCAAGCAGGCTTTCGACCTTCGCGAGTAGCTTCGGTGATCCCTTTTTGGCGCAGCCATAACGCAGTTCGGCTGCAACGATGATGCTGGTGCAGATTTGCTGATGCCCTACGCTCTCGATCCGGCGCGCCGACGCGCCGTCCGGGTTTCGGATGAGATCGCTGATGATGTTGGTATCAAGCATGTAGTCGCTCAAAAGATATTCTCCGGCTTGACGGGGATGTCATCGATATCCGGAAAATGATCGTCCGTATCCAGCGGAGCTTCCTTCCTCCATTCGGCTAGCAGCTCAGCAAGATTGGCCGGCCTACTCACGGGCTCGATGATGAGCTTTGCGCCTTCGCGATGGATCAGGACGCGATCCCCCGGCAACTCGAACTCGACCGGGATGCGCACTGCCTGGCTGCGGTTGTTGCGGAATAGCTTGGCCTCTTTCGGCTTCGGCGACGTGGATGGAATGGGCATAGCTCGCACCTCTTTTGTATATGCCTTATGTATATGCCAAATTTTGAGCGACGGCAAGTCTGGTCGCCGCATCCTCTCTCCTCCTTTCTTCAGCGGATCATCATCCATGAAAATCATCTCCGATTGGAAAGCCCCCATCGACCGATCTACTGGCCCATGTCTCGTTGCTGGGGTGGGAGCACATCAATCCCGCTGGGGAATTTCGTTGGCCAAAGCCTTGGCGGAGGATCCACCTCCTCCCGCAAACGACTCCATATATGTTCGTGCCCACGGATTCGCACGCCGCCCACGCTTTAGTCGTAAACGCGATTTTTGGTTCACCTATAAACAGGGCGATCGCTTAGGCAGTTTGTGTCCACAAGCAAGGTAATGGACACGATACGATAGATGATGTGAGCGAGCCCCGGTTATTGAGGGTGTTGGCAGCCAGGGTGACAACGGTGATGAAGAAGGGGTAGGGGGGCTCGCGCAGGGGCAAAACGATTACCGGCCCCGACAACGAGCTTCCCGATATCATCGAATTCGACTGGCGAACTTGGCCGTCGAAGTGCGACCTGCCTGAGGGGCAGTTCGTCCTGAACACGCTATGGATGATCAGGCCGACGCTGTTTCCCGAGAAGGAAATCCGGATTCAGTCGATGTGTTTTCGGTGCGCCTTAACAGGCCATCCAAGATCCTGTCGCGGTGTCGCTACCAGGTGTTCCGCTGGATCTTGAATCGCAAGATCTCTATCTCTTTTTCCGTGAAGCGCGGCACATTCTGCAGTACATCCTTGGCAATTTCGATCACGTCGCTATCTGTGAGTTCCTCACCGTCCCGACTGATTGGGATCACTGCCAACAGAGCGCTATCATCGACCGGCGCATACACCTTTACCATTACTACGCATGGCATAGCGATTACTCCGTCTAATCATCATGATTGATAGACGGATTTACGCGGGTTTGTATTCATCTACTGGCTATTGCGGGGCGGCAGCCGAATTTCCTTCCGCTCTCGAAATTGAAGGGCGCTTCGCGTTTAGGGCCTGATAAAAACGCCAGCCTCCTCAGCTGCATCGAGAAACGATTCTCTGGCCCTGGCGGGATCTGCTTCTTCGTGAAGAACCAGAAAGCAGGCGGCCTCAGCCGTAGACGATATAGCTAGATAGGCTCCGAGCTTCTCGCCTACAAAGATTATAGGCGCGCGCCACTCGCCCTGTCATGGTCTTCCAAAAAAGAACCCCGCGGGAGCGGGGTAATTGGAGTTTGAAGCGTGCCTCTAAACAGGATCATTATGAATTACGTGTCGGTCGAGTCAACTGGGCATAACTTCTGAAATGCTGCCATAATTATCGGGGCCGAGCACTTTTCTTCAATTAACCTACAGGTACCAACCCGTATTGACATCATCAGGCGAAATTTCCCCAGAAGTGTTACTCTGCCCTCGCGCCCGACATTTTGAGAATGGCATCGCCATTTGCGCTTTCGACAACGATGTAGCTCTGGCCGTCGAGTTTGGTGATATCGCGGTCGGCCTCAAAGTTGCTGATCACGTCGTTGCCAGAGCTGGGTGAGCATTGTCACAACCTCGGTTAGCACGCTCGGTCCGATACTGGAGATCTGTTGTGTCGTGATCAGGTCGTTGATGGCATCAAGCGAGCCGGCGATGCCGTGCGCAAGTAGGTTGGAGAAAGCTGGATCTCTAAACGGCGCAGTAGGAAGATCAGGATCATGTTGATCGCCAGATAGATGGCGGCCACCATGCAGAACACTTCAATGACGGCGAAGGTCTGGCTCATCAGATCCTTGGCGACGCCGGTCAGTTCCATCACCGTGATGGTGCAGGCGAGGGAGGTGGACTTCAGCGTGACGACGATCTCGTTGCTGTAGGCGGGCAGGGCGCGCCGGATGGCGATGGGGGCGGTGACGAGCCAGAAGATGCGCAAACGCGACAGGCCGAGCGCCCGTGCGGCCTCAATTACCCCGACGGGAACGGCGGCAAGGCCGCCGCGCATCACTTCTGCCGTATAGGCGCCGCCGCAGATGCTCATGGCGATGACAGCGCAGGCGAAGGGTTCGCGCAATAGCAGCCAGAGCGGGCTTGCGCGCAGCCACGCGAACTGGCTGAGACCGTAGTAGAGCAGGAAGATCTGCACAAGCAGCGGCGTAGAGCGAAAGGCCAGCACATAGCCTTCGGCTAGAACCTGCAGCAACCGGTAGCGCGAGCCACGCGCCCAGGTAGTGAGCGCGGCGAAAACGAAGGCGAGCGGCAGGGTCACGGCGGCTAGCGCCAGCGTTGTCCAGATGGCACCGGCAAGCTCGGTCGCGACGTGAAGCGTGGTTTCGAGGTCCATGGTCAGGCCCACCGCAGTCTGTTTTCGACCGCCTTGAATGCGCGTGTGGAGAGCGCGATCAACACCATGTAGATGATGGCCGCCGCGCCGTAGAAGACGAAGGGTTGCCCCGTGGTGCGCCCGGCAAGGCCGACCACCCGCATCAGCTCCGCCAGCGAGATCACTGAAAGCAGGGTTGTCTCCTTCATGGCGAGGATCCAGACATTGCCGAGACCCGGTAGCGCGAGACGGAACATCTGCGGGATAACCACCGTCCAGAGCCCGGCAAGCGGTCGCAGGCCGAGCGCGGCGAAGGCTTCGAACTGGCCCTGCGGGATCGCGCCATGCGCGCCGCGGAACACTTCGGAACTATAGGCCGCTGCCACGAGGGTGACGGCCATGACACCGACCGTGAAGGCATCGACCTCGATATAGCCAGTATAGCCGAAGCCACCGGCAACCCACATCAAGGCCCCGTTGGCACCGAAGAACAGCAGGAAGATGACGAGCAGCGGCGGCACGCCGCGCAGCACCGTCGTATAGAGCGTGGCTGCCCCCGCCAGCCACCGATTTCCGCCGAGCTTGGCGAAGGCCACGGCAAGCCCGAGGGCGATGCCCAGCACATAACCGATGGTGGCGCAGGCGACGGTTACGCCGAGGCCGATGAGGAGCGGTTTCGACCATCCGCCGGGGCCCCATGCGAAGAGATCGGCGAGGGAAGCCCCGGCATCCATAATGCGTCAGGCTCCGCAGATCTTCGGGTCGGCGGCAACGGAGATGTCGAAGCCGAACCATTTTTCAGAGATGCTCTTGACCTCACCCTCGGCCTTCAGCTTGCACAGCGCGGTGTCCCACGCCTTGCGCAGCGCGTCCTCGTCCTTGCGCATCAGCCCGCCGACGCCCACGCCAAGATATTTGAACTGGCGATAGTCGAGATCGGGCGCGAGGATTTCGATCGGCCGGCCCTGTTCCGTCTTTGTCAGCGCGATCCACGGCGAGCGGCCGGCGAGCGCGGCGTCGATGCGGCCGGCGAGTAGATCGAGATTGAGGCTATCCTGGTTGTCGTAGAGGCGAATGGTCACGTCGCCCTTGAGTTCGTTGTCCATGAACTTCTGGCTCTGTGTGCCCGATTGCACGCCGAGCGTCTTGCCGACGAGCGCGGCCCGCAGCTCATCCCAGTTCGCCTTACCGTTGAGGCCGGCCGCCTTGGGAGCGGCGAAATTGATCGGCAGGTTGGCATAGCTCTGGGTGAAGGACAGGCGCTTCTGCCGTTCCGGCGTGATTGCGATGCCCCCGATGACGATATCGTATTTGCCCTGTTCGAGCGCAGGGATCTGGCCTTCCCAAGGCTGCGTGGTGAAGCGGCACTTGCGCTCCATGCGTTCACAGACGAGCTCCGCCAGCTCGATGTCGAAGCCGGTCAGCTTGCCCTCCGGCGTGATTGCGGTCCATGGCAGGTAGCCGCCATCCGTGCCTATACGCACCTCTGCCTGCTCCTCCGCCATAGCCGGCGCAGCGAGCGTCGCGCAGAGCGACAGGATGCTCGACAGCCTTGCCAGTGTCTTGAACATGAAACCCCTCCTCCTTCGTTTGGTGATTAGAGCGTTGCGGTTTTTCCTGAAACCGGAAAACGCCCTATCTCTTTGTTGTTGTGAAATTCCGTTCGGGGCCGCCCGGCGTCCCGAGATCCCAGAAAAGGCCAGCCATGATCGCCAGTCCCTCGCTCACAAGCGGCTGGAGGAGGTGCTCGTCCGGCGCATGCTGGGAACATCCGGAATAGGAATGCGGCACCCAGATTGTGGGCATGCCGAGCACGTCGGCGAAACAATCGTTGGGCAGCGAGCCGCCGGCATTGGGCAGGATGGTAGGCGCCTGTCCCGTCGTCTTCTCTACGGAGGCTGCGGCCCAGCGCATCAGCGGATGCTCCGGATCGAGCCGTGTCGCGCCCCAGTCCGATTCCTGTGCCATCGGCACGATCGTAACATTCTCAAAGCCGTGCGCATCGAGATGGGCGCGGATGACGGGAATAAACGTCGCGGGGTCGGTATCGACCGTATAGCGGATCTGCAGCCGCGCCGAAGCGCGCGGCGGGATGGCATTAATCGGCTGTTCCGGCGTGCCGGCGGTCATGGCCAGCACCTCCAGCGCATTCCAGCCGAAAACCCGCTCGGGCTGGCTCAGTCCCGGTTCGCCCCACCAGGGATCCAACGCGGGGCCGTCCTTGTCTGCCTTGAGGTCGATGCGTGACAGCGCCGTGCGCACGCTCGGCGGGATTTCGGCCGGCAGGATGCCACGCACATGAATGCGACCGGTCTGCGAGATCAGGCTGGCGATGGCATTGGCAAGGATGGCAGCGGGATTGGCGATGAGGCCGCCCCAGTTACCGGAATGGTGCGCGCCAGCGCGTAGGTCGCAGACGAGATCGAAGTCGACCGTGCCACGCGTGCCGCCATCCAGCGTCGGCCGCTCCATGGCAAGGCGGGGGCCATCGGAGGCAATCAGCCAGTCGGCGGAAAGCTTCTCGCGATGGGCGAGGCACACCTCCCTCAACCCCGCCGAGCCGGTTTCCTCCGAAGTCTCGATCAGCGCGACCGTATTGAAGCCGAGATGGCCGCGGGTCTGCAGCACCGCTTCCAGCGCCAGCATGACGATGGTGTGCTGACCCTTGTTGTCGGCAGTGCCGCGGCCGTAAATGCGTTCACCCTCCACGCTAACATGCCAGGGGTCACGCTCGTTCGCCCAGCGCCCCTCCATGCCGGCGACGACATCACCATGACCGTAAACGAGCAAGGTCGGCAGATCGTCTCCCTCCTGTCGGCGAGCGATCAGCAGCGGGCCACCGGTAGGGTCAGGGTTCTCGATGATCTCGCTAGCGAAGCCGAGCCCCGCAAAACCCGCCTCGATTTCTCGCAGATAACGGTAGCATTCCGGGCGTCGTTCAGGGTTCTGGCTTTCGGTGGCAATGGCAACCCGGCGGGTCAGATCGGCAAGGAAACGCCCGTTGGAAGCGAAGTCAGTGGCGATGGAGATAGCTTCGTCACGAGGCATAATTCTATTCACTCCTTCTCTTGACAGGACGATGTCACGGGGAAGAATAACGGCGCAAACGAAAAGTTCTCTCGGAGAGCCTTAGTGTGATTGAGCCTATGCCATGACACGCCATCTGCCACCCCTGCCGGCCTTGCGCGCCTTCGAAGCCGCTGCACGTCATCTCAGCTTCGCTCGTGCGGGCGGCGAGCTCGGTGTTACGCCCGGCGCGATCAGCCACCAGATGAAGCAGCTTGAGGACTGGGTAGAGGCCCCCCTATTCGAGCGGCGGGCCAATGGCGTGCGGCTGACAGAAACGGGCCGTGTTTTTGCCACGCGCCTCGGAGCGATCTTCGACCAGATCACAGCGGCGAGCGTGGCCGCCCGTGCGCCTGGCGGCACCAGCACCGTGACGGTGCGCTGCCAGTTCTCGCTGGCGACGAAATGGCTGGTGCCGCGTATCTGCCGCTTCCATGCGGCACATCCCGATATCGCGGTCGCCGTTCTAGCTCTTCCACACCGCTGGAGCGCCAACGAGCGTGATCCCGACATTGCCATCTATCACGATCGCGGCACCATTACTGGCGTGCGGCAGGATATGCTGATCGGCGGAAAGCTGATCGTCGTTGCTGCACCTGAGGTGGCGGCGCAGTTGCCGGCCGTGCCCACTCCGGCCGACCTCCTGTCACGCCCGCTGATCCGCGTGCACTTCTCCGAACCCGGCTGGTACGACGAGGGCTGGGAGGCATGGTTTGCCGCCACCGGTTTTGGACATCTCGAACTGCACATGACGCTGTCCTTCAACCTCGTTCACCTCGCCGTCGAAGCTTGCCTCGCCGGCGCCGGCTTCGCCTTGGTGCCGGATTTCATTGTGGAGCAGGAGCTTGCCAGCGGGCGCCTCATCGACGCCTTCGGCATCACCTTGCCTATTCGCCAGCCCTATGTACTTACAACGAATGAAGCCAGTCTCGTGCGCCCAGAGGTCGCGATGCTACGAAGCTGGCTGTTGGATGAAGGAATGCGGCGTGCCGAGGGTGTTGCGACGGTTCAGGCGTGATGGGATTGCGCCTCCAACCGGAATTGCCCCCTGTTAGAGAATAGAGACCAATCAAGTGCGAAGCATTAGAATCTTCAAATCGTGCAGCCCATTGATCCTCGGCATGATGCCGTCTGCCCCATCTCCTGATAGAAAAGGCCTCTCGCAACCTTGCTTAAATCGCACGAGTGACACATCGACCTGATCGAAGGTAGGGTAGTAAGCGATTATAACCCTGTGGCAAAAACTTCTCACAACATTTTGTTTACATACATAATTTAATCAGCCCATCATGGGTAAAACAGCCTGGACGTCGAAATCACATGGACGGATTGCAGAGAGGAAGCCTCTGCGCCAATTGCCGGGATTTCCGTCTCTATCGACGCTCCGCCAGGAAGATCAGTCTTGATATGAAAAGCCTCTGGTGGAAACTGGTCCCGGTTTTGTGCGATCGCATTGAAGAGGGCGATATGCCGGTCATTCGCCGAAAGCGTATCCTGCTCCTTGAGAAAAGCGATTGTGTCGGCGAGACGTTCAGCGAGGAGCGCCTCCAGACTTGCCGCGTCATGTGGCATCTCGACACTCTCGCTGGATACTGCGGAGTTCGCCCGCAGCTCCGCGGGTATATAGAATGGTTCGGCGTTGAAGACGGGCATAGAGGTTCTTTGCGCAAGGGGCGAGGTGGCGCTGATGGAACCGACTTGCGACATGGAACTCTCCGGGAAAAGACAGTCGTTCGACTATCCATTCCCAGACTTGTGTGAACCTAACGGGGCAGGCTTTTAAGGACACGCCCGCGGTGTCAGCTCGCAGGCTAGGGAATCCTGGAAAACAGTACGACCGCACCATGAGAGTGATTCTGGTCGTAGTGGAAGCCGCGGTCGTGGAAGGTCTGGAACACGTCCCGCATGCCTTCAGGGCCAATGACCCGTTGATGCAATTCCATATAGACGCTCCGGACACCAGCGAGATCGGATGTCGGGAAAAGCACCGTCTCCCCGCCCTCGATGTCGCAGACAATCACGTTTGGCCGAACTGACTTGAGTGTCTTGTCGAAGCTGGCGAGCGGTACCGGGCAGGAGCGGATCGTGCCTGCCGTCTTGCGCAGGGATGAAGCCCAGAAATCCTTGTGGATATGAAAATCAATCGCTCCGGTGTCGTCAGCGCCGAGAATGTTGTTGTGTAGCTCGAAGCGCTGCCCCCCGAGATTGTTGTCGTCGAGCGTTCTCTGAATCTTGGAAATCAGCAGAGGATTTGCCTCGAAGGATATGACCCGTTCGGCTGCCGGATTCTTCAGCATGAGCGCAGTCATGAAGCCGATGCCGGCGCCAATTTCGAGAATGACGTCGCCCGGCTGGATAATCTTGCCGATCTTGCGCGCTTCGGGAGCCTCGTACTGACCGCTCCGCAAGCTGTCGATCAGCTTGGGCGACATGAATTCCGGGTCAATGCGCAGGCGTATGCCGAAATGCTCTATAAAGTCAGTCACGGGTGCGCCTCTTGCTTCAGGGTTCCAAGAATCTGGCCCGAATTTTGTCACCGTCGCGGAAAACGACATACCGTTTCGGTACGTAGGGGGATAGGGCAGCCGATTCGATACGGCCCGCCAGGTCGTCGATTGTGGCTTCGAGATTGTCCCAGTTGAGGTCCAGCCGGACGATATCGTATTGCCACCAGGCAAGGGCACGAAGCCTCTCGACTGTCTGATCCGGGAATCGGCTGCGGATGAACCGGGCCGGCACGCCGCCGACGATGGCATAGGGCGCGACATCCTTCGTGACGACGCTGCCCGCGCCGATGATCGCACCATCGCCGATGGTCACGCCCGATTTCAGCCGTACGCCGGAACCAATCCACACATCATTGCCGATGACGGTCTCACCGAGGGATTTGAACTCAGTTCGGGGCGGGCTGTCGAAAGGGGGGAGAAAAAGCGGCTGATAGGCAAAAGGCGACGTGGTCAGCCCGTCCAAAGGATGGGCGGAAAGAACCTGCACACCATCGCCGATCGAGCAATATCGGCCGACCCGCACATGATGCAGGGCGCAACCTGGGGAAAGATAGCTGAAAGCGCCGACTTCGCTGTGATTGATCGTGCAATTGCCGAAAATCCTGACCGGCGGCTCGGTGACGACCAGCCCGGCCAGGCGGCAGGCGCCATCGATCTGAAGCGTCGTCATCAGGTTGTCCACGCGGTTTCCTCTCTGGCGTTGCACCTCTCTTAGGCGGTCCCTCGCAAAGAGTGCAAGATCACATCGATAATTTAAGCGGCGGCGTATTGAATGTCGCAGAGTTTTGGCGTAAGCAGAATTTGCTGTGCCGTGGAAATCAGCGCTTTAGAGGCAAGAACGCGGAAGGTTTGCTGGGCCTTCCGCGTTTTTCTTTGTTTGCGGCCGCTTTATCCCAGCCTTATGAAGGTCGATCAGTCTATAATGTTGCGCGCTGGCAACATTTCCGGCAAATTTCGATAAATATCGCGGAATGATTGAAATTCCCGAAACATTGGCTGCGGAGCAAGCATAATTCCACGGCGGCCTGAGTTGACTTTCCTTTATAATCTTGGCATGCACGTCGAAGCATAGCTGCAGCTATGCATCCCAGCAGTGAACAATTTTGAAGAGGGAGCCTCTAAATATGGCTACGATCACGGGCACACTCGCTAACGACACCCTGGCAGGTACGGCTGCCGCCGACACCATCACGGGTCAGGCTGGCGACGATCTGATCACCGGCGGCGACGGCGCTGACAGCGTTGACGGCGGCGTTGGCAACGACAGCATCTGGGCTGGTGCAGAAGACACCGGCGCTGACACCGTTCTCGGTGGCGCTGGCGACGACTCCATCGGCGGCG
>Ga0209794_1001344_pt1 | contig 19850 bp, 17 predicted proteins | sample EBPBio232013_DNA_FD_185869 | JGI IMG/M metagenome (GOLD analysis project Ga0209794, IMG submission 185869) | Wastewater treatment Type I Accumulibacter community from EBPR Bioreactor in Madison, WI, USA - Reactor 1_5/23/2013_ DNA (SPAdes)... | ecosystem: Engineered > Bioreactor > EBPR >... | reverse complement strand
ACAGCTCAGTCTGGCCATAGACCTGTTTCAGCGGGATTCCGAGCGCGTGAAACAGCCGGATCGTATCCGGCGCCAGGCTTCCGCCGCCAGTCATCGGAATGCGCATCCGCGCGAGACCCAGCCCGTCCTTGAGGTGCCGGAACAGCAGCGTCTCGGCGACCTGACGCCCTGCCCTCACCCATAGCGGGATTGGCTTCTGGCTGGTCCTCTGCGCCTCGGCGGCCGCGACGTAGCGCGTGCCGAGCGGCAGAAGCAGCTTGTACATCAGGCGCTTGAAGGGCGTCGTGTCCTCGATGCCCGAATAGATCTGGGAGGCGAGGTTCTGCCAGTACCGGGGCGGGCCGACGATGAAGTTCGGCGCGATCTCGTAGATGTCGTGCGCGACCGTTTCGAGGTTCTCCGGGAAATTGACGGTGAAATGCGCCGCGAGGTGGCAGCCGACAACCGACATCTGCTCGCCCATCCAGGGCATCGGCAGGGCCGAGAGATAGTTGTCGCCGACATGCTTGGCATCGACCCGGTTCATGCCCTCGGCCATCTTGCCCATCGCCGAATAGGTGATGCAGGCGAGTTTCGGCCCGCCGGTCGTGCCAGACGTCACCGCGAGAACCGCGATGGCGTCTTCCGATCCGTCGGCAATCAGCTGCTCGACATCAGCGACAGACGGAGGCGTGTCGCCGAGTTCCGCCCAGAACGCCTCCATCCTGACGACGCGCGGGTCGGCGTACTCGTCGAGCCCCTTCGGCTCGAAATAGACGATCTTCCGGACATTCGGGATCGCATCGCCAAGCGCGAGCAGCTTGTCGACCTGCTCCTGGTCCTCCGCGAAAACGAAGGAGGCATCGCACTGGCTGACGACGTGCAGGATCTCTTCCGAAGTCGACTCCAGATAGATCCCGACGGCATAGGCTCCGATCGCCTGAACGCCGAGCTCGGCATAGAGCCATTCGACGCGATTGGCCGCGATGATGGCGACGCGGTCGCCGTCTTTCGCGCCGCTGGCAAGCAGGGCGCGAGCCGTCGCGATCGCCCGGTCGGCATATTCGCGCCAACCGATTTCCTGCCAGATGCCGTAGCGCTTCTGGCGCAGCGCCACCATCGAGGCGGGAAGCTGCCGCGCGTTGGCAAGGAGTTGCTGAGGAAAGGTCATTGCGCGCGCCCCTCGGCAATGGAGTCGAACATTTGAGGGTCGCCGAGATACGACCGTTGCACCTGCGGATCGGCCATGACCTCGTCGGGCGTTCCGCGTGCAATGACTTTGCCGAAGCTGAGGACCGTAATGTCCTCCGACAGATCCATGATCACGCGCATGTCGTGCTCGATCATCACGATCGTTATTCCGGCCGTGCGATTGAGGTAGACGATATACTTCGCCATATCCTCCTTCTCGGTCAGGGTCATGCCGGCCATCGGCTCGTCGAGCAGCAGCAGTTGAGGCTGCATTGCCAGCGCCCGCGCCAGCTCGATCTTCTTCTGCTGCCCGTAGGCCAGCGTGCCGGCGATCTGATGCCGGAGCGGCTGCAGTTCGAGCAGGTCGATGATCGCCTCGACCTCCTCGCGCGCCTCCACCTCGCGCCGCCGGCTCGGACCCCAGAACAGGCCGTCGAGCAGCACATTGGGACTGAAGCGCCGATGCCGGCCGATCAGGATGTTGTCGATGACGCTGAGGTGGCTGAACAGCGCGAGGTTCTGGAACGTCCTCGAAATGCCGTGCGCGGCGCGCGCCGACGGCGACAGGCGCGTCAGATCATGGCCGGCAAAGCGGATGCGTCCCCGCTTGGACCGGTAGCGGCCGCTGATGCAGTTCAGCAGGCTGGTCTTGCCAGCCCCGTTGGGGCCGATGATCGAAACCAGCGCGCCCTGCGGCACCGACAGCGACACATCGGTAAGCGCATCGATGCCGCCGAACGAGAGCGCGAGACTGTCGACTTCAAGCAGAGGTGCCGTCACGTCGCCGCTCCCGATTTCCGGAAGTAGGCGGGTTCGCCATAGGGCCAGACGTCGCCCCACATCTGCTGGCCGCCATCGACCGTGATGACCTCGCCGGTGACGAACGCCCCGGTGGGGCCGGCGAGATAGGCGGTTGCACCCGCAATGTCCCACGGCGAGCCACAGCGCCGCATCGGGTTGGACTCCGCGAAGCGCGCGGACGCCTCCGGCGGATAGACCCCGAACCCGGTGGTTTCGACCATGCCGGGCGCGACGCAGTTGACCCGGATGCCGTGCGGTGCCCATTCGACCGCAACGGACTTGGACAGGTAGATCACCCCGGCTCTCGCCGCACAGGTATGCGCGACCTGCGGCATGCCGCGCCAGATGTCCGCGACGATGTTGACGATCGTGCCGCCGCGCCCGTCCTTGACCCACCGGCGCGCAGCCGTCTGCATCATGTACCAGGTGCCGTTCAGGTTGGTATCGACGACCGCGTTCCACCCCTTGATCGGGATTTCCAGCGCATCCTTCGGGAACTGGCCGCCGGCATTGTTGACGAGGATGTCGAGACCGCCCTGCCCGGCCGCCACGTCGATCAGTTGCTCGACGGCGTCGGGATCGCGGATCGACATCGGCACAGCTGTGACCTTCGCGCCGAGGCCTTCAAGGAAGGTGCGCGCGACGTCCAGCTTGTCGGCCTTGCGGCCGCAGATCACCAGCGACGCGCCGGTCCGGGCGAAGAGCGTGGCAATCGCCAGTCCGATGCCGCTTCCTGCCCCGGAGACCAGCACCACCTTTCCGGCGAACAGATCGGCGGCATAGGCGAGCGGCGCGACCGCGAGGTCATCCGGCGACGGACCGAATTGTGTTGGGTTCTCGGTCATGGACTGTCACTCGTAGCGCTTGGCGATTTCTTCGAGCATCACCTCGGTGGCGCCGCCGCCGATCGACAGGATCCGCGCATCCCGCACCATCCGCTCGATCTCGCTGTCGCGGATGTAGCCGAAGCCGCCGTGGAACTGCTGGCAGGCGTACATGACCTCGTTGACGAGCTCGCCGCCGAAGGCCTTCACCATGGAGACCTCCTTCACGCAGTCGATCCCGCGCTCCATCAGCCAGGCCGTGTGGTAGACCAGCTGGCGCAACGCCTCGACGCGGGCATCCAGCGCGGAAAGGCGCTGCCGTATGGCCTGCTTGTCCCAGAGCACGCCCCCGAATGCCTTGCGCTCCCTGGCATAGCGTCGCGTGATCTCCAGTGCGCGCGAGCACTCGCCGATCGCCATGGCTCCGATCACCAGCCGCTCGTTCTGGAAGTTCTTCATCACGGAGTAGAAGCCGTGATTGGTCTCCCCGAGCAGAGCATCGGCGGCAATCTCGCAGTCGTCGAACACGAGTTCGGCCGTGTCGGACGAGCGCCAGCCGAACTTCTCAAGCGGACGGGCGACCTGGAATCCCGGCGTGCCCTTCTCGACGATGAACATCGACAGGCCGCGCGACCCCTTGGCGGTGGGATCGGTGCGGGCGGCAACGAAGAAGACGTCGGCGTGGACGCCGTTGGTGATGAACATCTTGCTGCCGTTCAGCACCCAGCCCTTGTCGGTGCGCCGCGCGGTCGTGCGCAGCGCGGCGACGTCCGAGCCGGCATCCGCCTCCGTTACGGCAACCGCAGTGATCTTCTCGCCGGCAATGACCTGCGGCATGTACCGGGCCAGCTGATCGGGGGTGCCGACATGCGCGAGATGCGGTGACGCCATGTCGGTGTGCACGAGAACGGTCGCGCTGAAGCCGCCGAAGCCCGATTTTCCGGCCTCTTCCGCAAGGACGACCGTCGCCAGCTGGCCGAGTTCGGCGCCGCCATACTCGGCGGGATAGCGGATGCCGAGGAAGCCGAGCCGGCCCATCGCCCGCAGCACATCGCGCGGCACGAAGCCCTGATCTTCCCAGGCCCGCCCGGCGGGCCGGACCTCGTTGTCGATGAAGCGGGCGATCTGCTCGCGCAGTGCGCGGTGTTCTTCGCTGAAATAGATACTATTCACGGTTTCCCCCGGTATTCAGGATTTCTTGGGAAGCCAGCAGCGCACGGCTGGCATTGCTGAAATTGGACAGTCCGAGCTCCCGGCACAGCGACTGGCCGATCTGAGCCACCCGGCGCGCATCGATGCCGGTCTCAAGACCGTGGCCGTCGAACAGCGTCAGCACGTCCTCGCTCGCGACGTTGCCGCTGGCGCCCGGGGCGAACATGCAGCCGCCCAGCCCGGAGACCGCTGCATCGACGCGGCGAATACCCGCCAGCAGGGCAACGTCGAGATTGGCGACGGCCTGGCCGTAGGTGTCGTGGAAGTGGACGCCGAGCCTGTCGAGCGGAACCCGTCGAAGCACCTGCTCCAGCAGTCTTCGCGTCGCTGGAGGCGTGCCGCGGCCGATCGTATCGGCGAGATAGATGTCATCGACGCCGAGCTGGAGCAGCGCGTCGCACAGCTCGCCGACGCGGACCGGATCGATCACCCCCTCGTAGGGGCAGACGAAGCAGCACCCGATATAGCCGCTGATGCGTGCGCGGCTGCCACGTCGCAGTTGCTCGATACCGGCAATCCGCTCGAGCGCCCCCGCCCTGTCGCAGCGCTGGTTGCGCGCGAGAAACGTATCGGAGGCGGCGACAACCACCCCGGCCCAGTCGAGCTCAGCCGCCATGAACCGGTGCATGCCGCGGACATCCAGCACGACGCCGCCATAGGCGACCCCGTGACCGCGCGGCAGCTGCGTGCACAGCGTGTCGGCATCGGCCATGGTCGGGACCAGCTTCTGGTGAACGAAGCTCGCCACTTCCAGTCTGGAACATCCCGCTGCGATCAACGCCTGGATGAGTTCGATCTTGCGCTGCGTCGGAACAACGGTCGGGAGTGACTGCAGTCCATCCCGCAGGGTGACATCGGTCAGCATGATGGGTATCTGCATAGCCACCCCCTACGCTTCGCCGGCAAAGCGGATGAGCGCACGGCCCATTTCCACGGTGTCGCCCTTGCGGCATGCCACCTCGGCGACCACACCGGGCCCCGACGCGGTCAGGTTGTGGATCATCTTCATGGCTTCGAGCACCACGACCGGCTGGCCGGCCTCGACGGCGTCGCCCGGTGCCACCAGCACCTCGACGACAAGACCCGGCGTTGGCGCCGCGATGTCCAGGCCGGATTTGGCTCCGGCGCTGGCGCTGCCCATCAGTTCCACAGGGTCCACGTGACGGAACGCCTGCCGAACCGCGCCCGAGGTCACGAACCGCTTGGCACCGCTACGCTCGACCCTCGCCGTGAAGGCACGGTCGCCGGAGCGAAGCAGAAGCCGCTCGCCATCCTGCCGGGCCTCGACCGTGATCATCTCGCCGTCGCAATCGACCCGGTACAGGCCCTTGCGCCCATGCACTGCCACCCTGTGGCTCGCTCCCGCATCGTCTTCGAAATCGACGACGAAGCGCGCTGCGCTGCCCGCCTGTTCGAGCAGACGCCAGCCGCCGAGGCTGCCCCACGGGCTGTTCCGGTTCCGGTCGCGCTGGGCCGCTTCCAGCTCCAGCACTTCCGCGACCGCAGCAGCGATCAGGCTGCGATGCGCGTCCTGGCGCGACGGGGCGACCTCCCATGGCTTGAAGCCGTCGAGGAAGCGGGTGGTCGCGGTGCTCGTCCGGAATTCGGGGGTCTGGAGGATCGAGCCGAGATAGGCGGCGTTGGTCGCGATGCCGCCGACCGCAAGCCCCTCCAGCGCCGTCGCAAGGCCTTGCCGCGCACGCTCGCGATCGGGGGCCCACACGATCAGCTTGGCGAGCATCGAGTCATAATAGGGCGTCACGGTGCTGCCGGCGGCGATGCCGGTGTCGAAGCGGAAACGGCACGACGCTCCGACCTCGTCGGGAACGGCGATACGCTCGATCCGGCCGAGCGCCGGGACGAAGCCGTGCTCCGGCATTTCGGCATTGAGCCGCGCTTCGATGGCGTGGCCCTGAACGGCGATGTCGGCCTGCGCGAACGGCAGCGCTCCGCCACCGGCGACGAGGATCTGCAGCGCCACCAGATCCAGCCCCGTCACCATCTCGGTCACGGGATGCTCGACCTGGATTCGCGTGTTCATTTCCAGGAAATAGCAATCGCCGGATTGCGGGTCGTAGAGGAACTCGACCGTGCCGAGCGAGCTGTAATCGATGGCCTTGGCGAGGCGCACCGAGTTCTCCAGCAACCGGAGGCGCAGGGCCTCGGGCAGCAGCGGCGCGGGCGCCTCCTCGAACACCTTCTGGTGCCGGCGCTGAAGCGAGCATTCGCGGTCGAACAGGTGGACGAGGTTGCCGTGCGTGTCGCCGAGAACCTGCACCTCGATATGGCGACCGGCCGGGATGAACCGTTCCAGCAGGACCGAGGAATCGGCGAAGGCGGCTGCGCTCTCGCGGCGTACGAGGTCGAGGGCCGAGGCGAAGCCGTCGGCATCGTCGACGATGCGGATGCCCTTCCCGCCCCCACCGGCGCTGGCCTTGATGAGCAGCGGGAACCCGACCCGCTGCGCGGCGGCGGCGAGCACTTCGTCGCTCTGGTCGGCGCGGTCATAGCCGGGGACGGTGGGTATGCCGTGCTCCGATGCGATGCGGCGGGCCTGCAGCTTCGAGCCCATGGCGACGATCGCCTCGGGCTCGGGCCCGATGAAGACGATGCCCGCCTCCGCGCAGCGCCGCGCGAGGTCTGGATTCTCGGCCAGGAAGCCATAGCCGGGATGAATGGCGTCCGCGCCAGTCTCGCGTGCGGCCGCCACCAACCGATCCGGCAGCAGATAGCTCTGGGCCGCGTCCGACGGGCCGATCAGAACCGCCTCGTCGCAGGAGCGCACATGCAGCGCGTCGCGATCGGCCTCCGAATAGACCGCGACCGAGACAATGCCGAGCTTCCGGCAGGTCGCGGCGATGCGGCAGGCGATCTCGCCGCGATTGGCGATCAGAACCTTGCGGATCAGGCGCGCCATGACGGCACCGTCTTGTTCAGGAAGGTGCGGATGCCCTCGCGTCCGCATTCGGTTTCCCACGCGTCGGCCAGCCGGTCCGCCGTGTAGGGGATGTTGTCGTGGTCGGCGTGGCTGTCGACGTAGGAAATCAGCGACTTTGTAATCCTGATCGCCTCCGGAGCGGCTTCCAGGAAGGCCGCGATCTCGCGTTCGACGCCGGCGTCGAGCGCGTCATCGGAGACGACCTCGTGAACGAGGCCCAGCGCACGTGCCTCGGTGCTGGAGAATTGCCGGCCGGACAGCGCGAAGCGGCGCGCATTCGCCGCGCCGATGCGCCGCACGACATGGGGAGCGATATTGGCGGGCACCAGCCCGAGCCTGACCTCGCTCAGCGCGAAACGGGCGCTCTCCGCCGCGACCACGCTGTCTGCGATCGACACGAGACCGACACCTCCGCCGAAGGCCGCGCCGTTGACGCGCGCAATGACCGGTTTGCCGATGCCGTTCGCCGCCTGCAGCATGTCCGCGAGGGCACGGCTGCTGGCGACCCGCTCGCTTCGGGAGGCCTCGTTGATGGCGAGCATCCATGCGAGGTCGCCGCCCGAGCAGAACATCTTGCCGGCACCGGTCAGGACCACGAGCCGCACTTCGGCCATGCGGTCGCACTGCAGAAATGCCGCGTTCAGTTCACCGATGAGGCCGTCATTCAGCGCGTTGCCGTTCCGGGGCCTGTTCAGCGTGATGCGGGCGACGCCCCGCGCATCGGTTTCGATGGTGAGATTGTCGTACATGGTGGTCGATCACATCCGGAAAACGCGGAAGCGCGCAGGCTCGGGCGGCACCCGATCCGCAAGCGCCAGACAAAGCCCGAGGACGTCTCGCGTCTGTCCGGGCTCGATGATCCCATCGTCCCAAAGGCGCGATGTGGCGTAGTAGGGGTCGCTCTGGGTGTCGTACTGGTCGCGCACCCGCTCCTTGAGCTCGGCGATCTCCTCGTCGGTGACGGCGGCTCCCTTGAGACCGTTGCGACGCACGTCGACGAGCACGGTCTCGGCCGTCTCGGAGCTCATCGTGGCCACCTTCGAGTTCGGCCAGGTGAACAGGAATCGCGGCTCGAACCCGCGTCCGCACATTCCGTAATTGCCGGCTCCGAAGGACGCGCCGATGAAGACCGTGTATTTCGGCACTGTCGCGCAGGCGACCGCCGCCACCATCTTGGCGCCGTCCTTGGCGATGCCGCGCTCTTCAGCCTGCTGGCCGACCATGTAGCCGGTCGTATTCTGCAGGAACAGCAACGGCGTGCCGCGCTGGTTGCACAACTCGATGAAATGCGTCGCTTTCAGCGCCGATTCCGAGAACAGGATGCCGTTATTGGCGACGATGCCGATCGGATAGCCGTGGATGTGGGCGAAGCCGGTGACGATCGTGGTGCCGTAGGAGGGTTTGAACTCCTGGAATTCGCTGGCATCGACGAGCCGCGCGATCACTTCCCGCACGTCGTAGCCGATCTTGTAGTCGACCGGCACGATGCCGGTGATCTCGCTCGCGTCATACAGCGGCTCGCGGACCTCGCGCCGATCGAAGGTCTGCGTGGTCGGCCAGTTCATCTTGCCGAAGATGCCGCGCACGGCGTGATAGGCCTGCTCCTCGGTCTCCACCAGAATGTCGGAAACGCCGGACTTGTAGGTGTGCAGATCCGCGCCACCGAGGGTCTCCGGATCGACGATCTCCTTCAGCGCCGCTTTGACGATCGGCGGGCCGCCGAGGAAGATCCTGCCGATGCCCCTGACGATGACGACCTCGTCGCACAACGCGGGGATGTAGGCGCCGCCGGCGGTGCAGCCGCCGAGCACCACCGCGATCTGCGGCAGGCCCTCCATCGACAGCCGGCACTGGTTGAAGAACGAATTGCCGAAATGGTCCTTGCCGGGAAAGGTCCGGTCCTGCGTGGGCAGGAACGCACCGCCTGAATCGACGAGGTAGAGGCACGGCAGCCGGTTCTCGGCGGCGATGCGCTGGGCGCGAACGTGCTTCTGCACGGATTCAGGGAACAGGGTGCCGCCCTTCACCGTCGCATCGTTGGCGATGATCATCACGGGGATGCCGTGGATCTGGCCGATGCCGGTGACGATGCCGGCCCCCGGCGACTGGCCGTCGTACTGGCCGTAACCGGCGAGCGTCGACAGTTCGAGGAAAGGCGAACAGGGGTCGATGACCTGCCCGATCCGGTCGCGGGCCAGGAGCTTGTTGCGCTCGAGGTGCCGGCTGATCTCCCGCTGGCGATTGCCGGAGACCACCCATGACTGGCGCTCGCGCAGGGTCTGAGCCAGAGCCTCGTGATCGGCTCGGTTCCGCGCAAAGTTGGGGCTATCGCGCTCGACGCGCGTTTTCAGCGACTGCATGATCTGGGCCTGAAACCAAGGGTCTGGCTGGCGGCCGGCTGTCTGCCGGCCGCCGGTCTGAGGGCTGCGGCGAGGAACCTAGTTGCCGAGCCAGGACGGGCGGCGCTCAAGCCTGACCATGCCAAGCGGGACGGGCTTCTTGGACTCGATGCGATACAGCAGGGCCACGTCGCTCGACCGGTGATCCGTCGCGGTAAACGCCACCGGCTCCATCAGCCCATCGACATCGATCGGCGCGCCGGAATCGAGGGCCGTCTTGATGCCCTGCCCCGTGAGGTTGCCCGCACGATCCGCGACCTTCATCGCGGCTGCCAGCGCCATCATCGACGCCCAGCCACGCACGAAATTCGGGTCGTCAAGCTGCGCGGGATTATCGGCAGCCGCCGCCATGACGGTCGCCACCGGCAGCCCGCGCGCCGTCAGCGCGGCAAGCTGGACAGTGACCATACCCTCGATGCCGGGGCCGGCCAGATCGATGAGGTTGGGATCATAGGTCCACACGCCACCATAGAACTTCGCGGTCAGACCGCTCTTGTGAGCATCGCGGATGATGACGGCAACGGTCGAGGCGATCTGCTGCAGCCAGATGAAGTCCGGCTTCTGATCCTTCAGTCGGGTGATCGGGGCAACCGCATCAATCGCGCCGGGATTGACCACCTCGCGGCCGACGATCTCGATCTTCAGCTCGTCGGCATAGCTCTGGATGGCGGGCAGGACGCTCTTTCCGAAAGCGTTGTCCATGTAGACGATGGCCAGTCGGGGGCGGCGCGTCGTGTCCGTCCAGCTATCGGCGATATGCTTCAGGCCGGCACGGGCCTGCGCCGAATAGTCCGCGCCGACGAAGTAGTTGTAGGGCGCCCGCCGCGGGTCGGCGAGATGCGCCGAATAGGACGCCGAGAACCACGGCATGCGGTCGCGCGCCACGGTGTCCATCAGCGCCTCGGTGTCACCGCTGCCGAAGCCCTGGATCGCGATGACGCCCGCGCTCTTCATCTTCCGGTAGGCCGCGAGCGCGCGGGGGATCTGATAGCCGTAATCCTCGGCCAGCAGAGTGATCTGCTTGCCGCCGATGCCGCCAGCCGAATTGATCGCCCGCACCGCGGCCTGGATGCCCCGTGCATAAGGCACGCTCTGCGACGCCACCGGGCCGGTGGCGTCATAAAGCAATCCAACCTTCACATCCTGTGCGCGGCTCTCCGCCGCCATCAAGGCGACTGCAAGCCCCCCGACGATCGCCAGTCTCTTTGCGAAACTGCTCATGGCATTTCCTCCTACCAAATGCTTGTTTGGCAAAAAGGCTTCAGAGCGCTCCGCTTGTCAATGGCCGGCCGAACCCATCGGATGGCTGATAGACCTTCGGCATATCACCCGTGGGGGCCGCTCCTACGCGACCCGCCCCCCCCCCCCCCCCCGGCGCTGCCAAGTCGGCGCTGGCACCCGGTCAGCGCCGCCGCCGGCTCCCGTTCGCGCTCGGCGCGTCGCCCCAGATCCCGCCGCGCAGGAAGTCCAGCAGCGCGACGCGCAGCTCGTCGGTCCGCGACGTGTCGGCCTTGCCGCCGGACAGGCGGGCGATCCTGTTGTTCTTGGTCGTGTCGGTCAGCGTCAGCACCACGGCACTGACCGTGAACAGGTATCGCCAGGATATGTCCCTGACCTCGAGATGCGGACAGGCCAGCGCCAGCGCCGCGATGAAGCGCTTGGCCATGGGGTCGAAATGCTTGCGGATGACCTTCCGCGTCAGCGCCGAGGGCTCAAGCCGGTGCTGGACGATGAAGCGCGCGAGAAGAACGCCCTGCTGCTCGTTGCCGGTCTCCAGATAGGGCGCGACGAAGAGCGACAGGACCTCATCGAGCGCGGGGCGGCGGGTGCCGAGCCCGGCCAGGTAGGCGTCGAGGTCGGCTATGCGCTTGCCGTTGACCCGGCGGGACAGCGTCTCGAAGACGGCCTCGGCCAGACCGTCCTTCGAGCCGAAATGATAGCTGACCGCGGCGAGATTGACCCCGGCTCTCGCCGTGAGTTCGCGCAGCGAGACCTTGCCGATCCCTTTCTCCGCATAGAGGCCGGCCGCCGCCTGCAGCATCCGCGACGCCGCGTCGGTATCGTTGGCAGGTGCTGGTCTGGCGGGCATGTCCGTCCGGATGTGATGGCCTTCCGCAATCTGTCATCACGAGACCCGTCAGCACAATAACGCAGCGACCCGCCGCCCGCTCATCGGCCAACAGGTGTTTCAAACACGCGTTTGACTTTGAACGAACAGCCTCCGACCCTTCGCCACCGGAGCCCGCGTGAAGCTCCACGGCATTCGGAGGAAACAAGCGTTGAGCCGCCAAATCATCGACATCTCGATTCCCCTGCAGAACGACGTGCCGGCCGATCCGCCGGGCGGCCATCCCACCATCGAGTACATCGACCATCAGGCGGGCATGGCCCGGATGCTCTCGAACTTCCCGGGCATGAAGCCGGAGGATCTGCCGGACGGCCAGGCCTGGGCGGTCGAGCGTGTCACGCTGTCCACCCATAACGGCACCCATCTCGACGCGCCCTGGCACTATCACCCCACGATGAATCGCGGCGAGCGGTCGTGGACCATCGACGAGGTGCCGCTCGAATGGTGCTTCCAGCCGGCGGTGAAGCTCGACTTCCGCCACCTTCCCGACGGCCACGTGGTCAGCGCCGCGGAGGTCGAGGCTGAACTGAAGCGGATCGGCCACGAGCTGAAGCCGCTCAACATCGTGGTGGTCAACACCAGCGCCGGCAAGAAGTTCGGCCAGGCCGACTATGTCGCCTCGGGTTGCGGCATGGGCTACGAGGCGACCATGTACCTGCTCGAGCGCGGCGTCAGGGTCACCGGCACGGACGGCTGGAGCTGGGACGCGCCCTTCGTCCACACCGCCAGGAAATATGCCGAGACGGGTGATGCCAGCCTCATCTGGGAGGGCCACAAAGCCGGCCGCCACATAGGCTATTCGCACATCGAGAAGCTGCACAATCTGGAGCAGCTGCCGTCCACCGGGTTCATGGTGGCCTGCTTCCCCGTGAAGATCGAGCGGGCCTCTGCCGGCTGGACCCGCGCCGTCGCGATCATCGACTGACTGGGTTGACGGCAAGGGAACGGCGGCGGAACCTCCGCCGCCGTTCTCGTCCAGGGCAGGTCAGGCCTTCTGGACCCGGACCGAGTTCGCCAGCACACCGATCTTCTCGATCTCGAGCTCGATCCGGTCGCCGTCGCTCAGCAGGCGGCCGTTCTCCAGCCCGCAGCCGTTGCCGACCGTTCCGGACCCGATGAACTCGCCGGGCATGATCGTCTCGTCCTGCGACATGTGCGCGATGATCTGCTCGAACGAGAACAGCATGCCCTTGCTGACATTGTCGCAGACCGTCTCGCCGTTGATCCGCGCCTGCATGCGGAGCGAATAGGGATCGCCGATCTCGTCATAGGTGACGATCCACGGTCCCAGCACGTTGCTGTTGTTGAAGCTCTTGCCCTTGGCCGGTCCGAGTCGCCCGGCCATCTCGATGCGCTGCGCGTCGCGCGCCGAGAAGTCGTTGAAGATCGTGAAGCCGAAAATGTGGTCCTTGGCCCTGGCGGCGGAAATGTCGGCGCCCTTGCCCTTGGTGATGCAGCCGAGCTCCAGCTCGTAATCCATCACCTTGCTGTATTTCGGCCAGTTCACCGTCGAGCCCGGCGCGCCCACCGTGAAGCGGTTGGTGATGTAGTAGATCGGCACCTGCCGGTAGACCTCCGGCAGTTCGCCGAGCGGCTCCGCCTCGAGGCGCTTCAGCTCCGCCATGTCGCCGCGCGCGCGTGCCGCCATCTTCGCACTGCCCTTGGGGCTCTGCAGGATGTGCTGCGGGAAGGACATGCCGTCGCGCATCTGGCGGGGCAGCGGCAGCGGCGCGAGCAGGGCGACGTCGCCTGCGCCATAGCGGAGGTCGGCCTCGCCGCCTCGCGCATCGATCAGGCCGCGCGCCGCGTCCAGCGCGCGATCGCCGCCGTCGATGAGGTCGAGCATCGAGCCGAAGTGCCCTGCGCCCTGCCCGCTGCGGCGTGCCGCGGCGGCGACGTCAAAAAATTCAGCGCCATCGCCCAGCACGATGGCAACCTTCTCTGCATTCTGGTGGACGATGGTCGCCAGTTTCACGGCTTGCTCCCCTTGAGAAAATATATAAGGATGAAATATCGATAAAACACTGAAGTCAACAACCGCACTCGGGAGGTCAACATGAAGAAGCTCGCACTCTTTCTCGCGGCATCCGCCGCGCTGCTGATGGCGCAGGGCGCCGCCAGCGCCCAGCACCGCATCAAGATCGGCTGCACGGCGACGAGCGATTGCTCCTCGGCGATGATCGCCGTCGACCAGGGCATCTTCCGCCGTCACGGCATCGAGGCCGAGATGGTGCTGATCGGCATCAACTCGAACATCCCGGCGGCGCTGCTGTCGAACTCGATCCAGATCGGCGGCCCGACCTCGAGCGTCTTCCTTCAGGCGGCGGACGGCGGCCTGCCCATCGTGGCGGTGGCCGGCGCCTCGGTCATGTCGCCGGTGACCAATCCGGTCGTCGCGGCCTTCGTCCGCAACGGCCTGACGCTGTCCAAGCCCGCCGATTTCGTCGGGCGGAAGGTCGGCGCTCCGGGCTTCGGCGCCTATCTGCACGTGCTCTTCGTCAAGTGGCTGATGGAAGGCGGCGTCGATCCCGCCCGCGTCAATTTCGTCGAGGTCAGCTTCCCGACCATGGCGGACGTCGTGCGCTCGCAGGCAGTGGACGTGGTGCTGGCCGGCGAACCGACGGTCGCCCGCATGGTTCAGGCCGGCGTCGGCACGGTCGGCGCGCGCTATGTCGCCGAGCTCAACCGCACCGACCCGATCATCTTCTACGCGGCGGCCCGCGCCTGGGCTGCGCAGAACCCGCAGGCCGTCGCGGCCTTCCGCGCCGCGATCCGCGAGGCGGCCGAGATCGCCAATACCGATGACGCGAAGGCCACCCAGTCGATCGCCAATTTCACCAAGCAGCAGATCGAGCTGGTCCGCTCCGTCCCGCGCAGCCGGCAGCAGCCGGCCCTGGTCGCCAACGACCTGCGCTGGTGGATCGAGGTCATGAAGCAGCAGAAGCTGCTCCAGGGCACGCCGAATCCCGAGACCCTCATCCTTCCCTGAGAGGCCGCTTATGGCGCGTTCGCTCGCCGCAGCCCCCAATCCCGCACCGGTCCAGGACACGCTGACCGACCGGGCCATCGCGATGATCCAGCGGGACATTCTCGCTGGATCGCTGCAACCGGGGTCACGGCTCGGTGTCGTCGGTCTCGTGCAGCGCTACGGCATCGGGGCGACGCCCGTGCGGGAAGCTCTGTCGCGGCTGGCCTCGCGCGATCTGATCATCGCCATCGGCCAGCGCGGCTTCCGCGTCGCGCCGCTGGAGCGGAGCGACCTTGCCGACATCACCAACATCCGCTGCGTCCTTGAAACCGAGGCGCTGCGGCTGTCCATCGAGAACGGCGCGGATGGCTGGGAGGCTGCGATCCTCGCGAGCTTCCACCGGCTGAAGCGCTACGTGGCCCGCCACGGCGCGGCCTTCGGCGAAGGCACGGAGGAGTTCGACGAACTCCACAAGACCTTCCACTCGGAGCTGATCGGCGCGGCCGGTTCGGCGCGGCTGAGACAGGCGATCTCCGATCTCTACGATCAGGCCTATCGCTACCGGCGGATCATGATGAAGCAGTTCTCCGACCCCGACCGGTTCATCGCGTCCCACGAGCGACTCGCAAACCGCGTGCTCGAGCGCGGCTTCGATGCGGCCCGCGCCGAACTGATCGCCCACATCCATTCGACGCTCAAATACGTCTATCCCGAGACGGGAACGCCATGACCGACAGTGCAATGAACTCCGCCGGCCGGCAGTCGCTTTACGAATTTCGCGACGTCGGTCTCACCCTCGGCGGCAAGCTGATCCTGAACGGCATCGAGATCACCGTCCGCAAGGGCGAGATCCTCTGCATCGTCGGCGCCTCCGGCTGCGGCAAGACCACGCTGCTGCGCCTTGCAGGGGGCCTCTATCGCCCCTCGCAGGGTTCCGTGCTGTTCGACGGCGCGCCGATGACCATGCCGCGCCAGGACGTCGCCATCATCTTCCAGGACTATGGCCGGGCCCTGCTGCCCTGGCGCACCGCGACCGGCAACGTGGCACTCGCTCTGGAGGCCGCGAAAGTACCGGCCGCCGAGCGCAAGGGCCGGATCGAGGCCAGCCTCGCCAAGGTCGGCCTCGCCGACCACGCTGACAAATATCCCACCGAAATGTCCGGCGGCATGCAGCAGCGCCTTCAGATCGCCCGCTGCCTCGCACAGGAGCCGCAGGCGCTTCTGATGGACGAGCCCTTCGGCGCGCTGGACGCCATGACCCGCCAGTCGCTTCAGGACGAGACGCTGGCCCTGCATGCCGATTCCGGCGCGACCATCATCTTCGTCACCCATGACCTCGAAGAGGCGATCTATCTCGGCGACCGCGTCATCGGCCTGTTGCCCCATCCCGGTCGTGTCGGCATCGAGATCGACGTCCATCTGCCGCGGCCGCGCAGCCAGCTCGCCACCCGTGAGGAACCCGAATTCCTCAGGCTGCGGCGCGAATTGTTCGACTTCATCGAGAAGTCGGAGGGCCACCGGTGATGTCCTCGGATCGGCTGAAAGGGCTCATCCTGCCGGCTCTGGCAGTGCTGGCCTTCGAGATCTGGCTCAGGGCCTTCCCGATCGCCAGCGACGCTCTGGCGCCGCCATCCGCTGCCGTCATGGCGCTGGCGCAAGGCCTTGCCGACGGCTCGGTGCTGCTGGCGACCCGCGACACCCTGCTCGGCGCGATCATCGGCCTTGGCATCGGATCGTCGATCGGGCTGCTGCTCGGCGTGCTGACCGGCCTTCTGCCACCGCTCGACCGGCTGCTGGAAGTGTCCATCGAGTCGATCCGGCCGATCCCTTCGGTCGCGCTGCTGCCGATCGGCCTGATGGTTTTCGGCTTCGGCTATGCCCTGGAATTCTCGATCGTCGCCAAGACCTGCCTCTTCGCGACGCTGATCCTGACGCGCTCGGCGGTCAGGGGCGTCGAGCCGCGCCTCATGGAGGTCGCCCGCGCATTGCGCCTGTCGCCCTTCGCGCGCGTCACCAAGATCGTCCTGCCGGCCGCCCTGCCGCAGATCTTCGTCGCCTTCCGGCTCGCGGCCGGCGCGGCCCTGATCGTCGCCGTGACGGTCGAGATCACCATCAACCCGCAGGGGCTCGGCCACGCCATGATGACGGCGCAGCAGGCGCTGCGGCCGGACGTGATGCTCGGCTATCTCCTCTGGATCGGCATTGTCGGTTTCCTCTGGAATGCGGCCCTGCTGCTGGCGCAGCGCCACCTGTTCGGCCGTGCCGCTGTCTCGGAGGCGATGCGATGACGCCGCTCGCGCAGATTTCCTGGCGGATCGCCAGTTTCGCCTTCGCCGCCAGCCTCGTCGTGGCGTGGCAGCTCGTCGCCAACGCGCAGCTGATCTCGCCGATCTTCTTGCCCGGTCCCGACCGGGCCTGGGCGGCGCTGGTCAACGGCTTCACCGACCGCGGTCTCGGCGGCAAGCTCGTCGGCACGCTGAGGCACATGACCTTCGGCTGGCTGGCGGCCTCCATCGCCGCCATTGCGCTCGGCTCGCTGATTGGCTCGTCGCGACGCGCGCGCATCTATGTGGCGCCGTCGCTGGAATTCCTGCGTCCCCTGCCCGTCTCCGCCATCATTCCGGTGGCCATCGCGCTCTACGGGCTCAGCGAAGGCATGGCGATCTTCGTCATCGCTTTCGGCACGCTCTGGCCCATGCTGCTGGCGACCATCCAGGGCTATGCCGGCGTCGAGCCGCGCCTCCTTGAGGTCGCGCGCGCCCTGAACCTGTCGCGGCTGGAAACCGTCACGAAGATATCCCTGCCCTCCGCCATGCCCGACATCCTCGCCGGCATGCGCGTCAGCCTGACGGTGGCGCTCATCCTGTCGGTCGTCTGCGAAATCGTCGCGGGGCTCGACGGGCTCGGCCAGTGGATCCTGATCTCGGCCCGCATGTTCCGCTCGCCCGATCTCTTCGCCGGCGTCATCCTTCTGGGTGCGGTCGGCTATCTCGCGGCGGCCATCATCGCCGAGGTCGAACGCCGGCTGCTTGCCTGGCGGAAGACGCATTAGACCCGAACGCGGAGGCATGGCGCGCCGGGTGCGGCGCACCATTTCGACACCCTGCCGCCCTTTCCCCCGCCCTCGGCATGGCGTATGGCCCCCGGCAACACAGTCTCATCGGGTAGCCCGCGCGTATGATTCGTCTGGAAAGCATCGGCAAGCAGAACGGCAAGCAGATCGTCTTCATCGAGGCCTCGGCCGCCCTCCAGCGGGGCGAGAAGATCGGCCTCGTCGGCCCGAACGGCGCCGGCAAGACCACCCTCTTCCGCATGATCACCGGCGAGGAGCAGCCGGATGAAGGGCAGGTCTCGGTCGATCGCGGCGTGACCATCGGCTATTTCAGCCAGGATGTCGGCGACATGGCCGGCCGCAGCGCCGTCGCCGAGGTTATGGAGGGCGCCGGCCCCGTCAGCGAGGTCGCGGCCGAGCTGAAGGCGCTGGAAACGGCCATGGCCGATCCGGATCAGGCCGATCGGATGGACGACATCATCGCCCGCTACGGCGAGGTGCAGGGCCGGTTCGAGGAACTCGACGGCTATGCGCTGGACGGCCGCGCGCGCGAGGTTCTGGCCGGACTCGGCTTCTCCCACGAGATGATGGAAGGCGATGTCGGCAAGCTCTCCGGCGGCTGGAAGATGCGCGTGGCTCTCGCCCGCATCCTGCTGATGCGCCCGGACGCCATGCTGCTGGACGAACCCTCGAACCATCTCGACATCGAGAGCCTGATCTGGCTCGAGAGCTTCCTGAAGGGCTACGAGGGCGCGCTGCTGATGACCTCGCACGACCGCGAGTTCATGAACCGCATCGTCGGCAAGATCATCGAGATCGACGGAGGGTCGCTCACCTCCTATTCCGGCGACTACGGCTTCTACGAGCAGCAGCGGGCGCTGGCCGAGAAGCAACAGCAGGCGCAGTTCGAGCGCCAGCAGGCGATGCTGGCCAAGGAGATCGCCTTCATCGAGCGGTTCAAGGCGCGCGCCTCCCACGCCGCCCAGGTGCAGAGCCGGGTGAAGAAGCTCGACAAGATCGACCGCGTCGAGCCGCCCCGCCGCCGCCAGACCGTGATGTTCGAGTTCCGGCCGGCGCCGCGTTCGGGCGAGGACGTCGTCAGCCTGAAGAGTGTCGGCAAGAGCTATGGCAGCCGCACCATCTATGACGGGCTGGACTTCAGCATCCGCCGCAAGGAGCGCTGGTGCGTCATGGGCGTCAACGGCGCCGGCAAGTCGACGCTCCTGAAGCTGATCACCGGGGCGACCACCGCAGATGCCGGCAGCGTCAATGTCGGCGCCAGCGTCAAGCTCGGCTATTTCGCCCAGCACGCCATGGAGCTTCTGGACGGCGAACAGACGGTGTTCGAGTGGCTGGAGAGCTCCTTCCCGCAGGCGGGACAGGGCTCGCTGCGCGCGCTCGCCGGCTGTTTCGGCTTTTCCGGCGACGACGTCGAAAAGCGCTGCCGCGTGCTGTCCGGCGGCGAGAAGGCCCGCCTCGTCATGGCCCACATGCTCTACGACCCGCCGAACTTCCTCGTGCTGGACGAGCCGACCAACCACCTCGACATGGCCACCAAGCAGATGCTGATCGAGGCGCTGAAGGATTACGAGGGTACGATGCTGTTCGTCTCGCACGACCGGCACTTCCTCGCCGCGCTGTCGAACCGCGTGCTGGAACTGACCGAGGACGGCATTCACGCCTATGGCGGCGGCTATACCGAATATGTCGAGCGCACCGGTCAGGAAGCGCCCGGCCTGAGGGGCTGATCGCGCTCTTTCCTATCCGCGCGTCCCGAGCCCAATGACCGGCACTGCTCCGGGTGCCGGCGAAAGCGCCAGCAGCGCAATGGCTTGGACAGGGAAATGGCGGAGAGGGTGAGATTCGAACTCACGGTGGGCGTGAACCCACGGCGGTTTTCAAGACCGCTGCCTTAAACCACTCGGCCACCTCTCCGGTGCCGCCTTCCTGCCAAAGCTTAGGCGCGGAGACAAGCGGAACCAGCGGCAATGCTTGTCGGCGCGCGCCGATTGCCCTAAAGGCGGCGCTTTCCGGAAGCCAGAGCCGCGATGACCGCAACCCCCGCCCCCTCGCCCGCGCCGAAAATCTCGTTCGTCTCGCTCGGTTGCCCGAAGGCGCTGGTCGATTCCGAACGCATCATCACGCGGCTGAGGGCCGAGGGCTATGAGCTCGCGCGCAACCATCAGGGCGCCGACCTCGTCCTGGTCAATACCTGCGGCTTCCTCGACAGCGCCAAGGCCGAGAGCCTCGCCGCCATCGGCGATGCGCTGAAGGAGAACGGCCGCGTCATCGTCACCGGCTGCATGGGCGCCGAGCCCGAGCAGATCCGCGCGGCGCACCCCTCCGTCCTCGCGATCA
>Ga0209794_1001343_pt1 | contig 19864 bp, 13 predicted proteins | sample EBPBio232013_DNA_FD_185869 | JGI IMG/M metagenome (GOLD analysis project Ga0209794, IMG submission 185869) | Wastewater treatment Type I Accumulibacter community from EBPR Bioreactor in Madison, WI, USA - Reactor 1_5/23/2013_ DNA (SPAdes)... | ecosystem: Engineered > Bioreactor > EBPR >... | reverse complement strand
ATCGCCGTCCGGCGGTCCAGTCCAACGAGGTTTATCCGCCGATATGACTTCCTGCCCTCTTCAAACTCGTCCGCGTCGGCGGATAAACGCTATTCGTTAGGTTCTGTGGGCTTTGGCATGGTTGCCTATGTTGTTGGCGAATCGCTCGTCGGGCTTCTCGTTTGCCTAGCTTTTGGCAGCTTATTTTTGGTTGCCTTGCTATTCCCCTCCGTAACAAAGCAAGGGGTGAATGTTGAACCCCACGGCTTCGAGGTTCGTCGTCCGTTCCGGAAAGTTAAATTTATCCCCTTTGAGCAAATTGAAAACATTATTGCCATCGCCAGAGGCGATGGTCCTCTAGGAGAGGATGTTTCTTTTCTGTTCTTTACTTCCGACTCTCAGGTTAACGTCTCTGAGTACGAGTTGTATCAAAGCGGTTTGCTCGAAGCGCTAAAAACAAATCCCCACTTTATGCCCCATGCCTACCGAGAAGCACTTAACCACACTCCGCGGGGGTTCGATTTAGTCGTAGGCAAACGGTTCCAGGTTTGGGCGACAAATGACGCATAACATTGCGGTCAAAGTCGCTCCCTCCGGTCGCTGGACGTCCCGCAAGCGGGCCGCCCTTTACCTACAACGTTAGGCGTCTCAGGAGGACTCACTTTGCCATTTTCTACCGCTTTGAAAAATTCAGGTTGGCTCGAACTCCAAGAGAACGTTCGCTACACCAAAGGTTCTTGGCAAGTTACGTTTGATACCAGCAGTTGGCTTGAGGTTGGTACAGAAAGCACCCCAAGAATAATCGATGTCCCGGTTCCCGAAGCGCATCTTGAACAATGGTGTGTCAAACTCATAGAGCATCTTTGTGCCACCAACGATCGTATCCAAAATAATCGCCCGTAACCAAAATGTCATTTACGCCTAACAAGTCAATCAACCCGACCGCAGGGTACGGGGTTTCTCGCTTCCGCAAGCAGTCCGTGGCTGCGGCGGGTTATCTCCAACGTTAGAAGTCATGAAGCCTTCGCTTAAATGGGCCTTGTTGGGCGTTTCGCACATAGCGGCATTTGCTGCTGGCGGAGCGTTGTTTTACTACCTTGCGGTCGCTGACCAGATCATTTCCAGCATTCAAGAGTCGCAAGAAATTGTCGCGCTCTCGCACTCAGATGTGCTGTTGATGGAGCTTGAAAAAAATGGCACTGCCTCGGCATACCAAGACGAGTTGCTCCGCAAAGGAAATTTGCTTGAGCAATACCGAGGCAAAAATGGCATCATCATTAACGACAGGGTGATCGATACCGACAAAATGCTTATCTTTATTCGGTTGGCCGCAATCGAAGCCAAGGCTGGGCGGGCCGAGAATGAAGCGCAGTTCATGGGTAAGGCTCTCGAGCTCTGTCACAAGGCCGGTTTCAAAGAGTGTTCGGCATCTCAGCTCAAAGAGTTCGGCGAAAAAATCGCTAGCCGATTTAACCCAAAATGAAAAAAATGCCTTCTAACATCTCATTCAACCCGACCGCCAAAAAGCTGCGCTTTTTCGTGCCCTCCGCGCTGCGCGCTCCGGCGGCGGGTTAATTCAAACGTTAGGCACCAGCTTGTGCGTGGCATTCTTTGCAAACCCACACCCAAACGCCGCGCTGGTCGGCACGCTCAAACCATGTTCCAGGCGCGTTGCCGTCGTGGCTTTTCTTGCATTTTGCGCAGTCGTGCGCAACCAGTTTCCCGTTTGTTCCGTCCTTCTTTTGTTCCCACAATGCCCGTTGGTATTGGCGCTTTGCCTCCGGTGGTACGTATGCCATTCTCGTTCTCCTTGTTGCCTAACATTTCGCTCAACGGGACAGCCGGTGAGCGTGGTTCGTTTTCTTTAGCGTTCGGGCGGCTGCCCGTTAGCTTCAGCGTTAGCCGTCAATAAAATGCGCCCTATCACATTTGCACGCGCACTCGCCGTAGTTTCGTTTGTTTTTGGCATCCTTGCGCTATTCCCGGCCTTCATCACATGGGCTATTTGTGATGGTCGGGGCATCCTTCCCTATGCCATGGGTTCCCTTTTCATCACAGGCTTCTACGCGAAAAAAACCTCTGCGTGTGCAAAGCAGTTGCAATCTTCAAAGCTTGCATTCTTGTCGTTGCTGCCATTCATAATAAATTGTCTCTTAATCTACTTGGTATCTGGAGAGATCAAGTCATGCCATTAGTGCAAACACTTCGTGCAACCGGCATTGTTTGGTGCGAAATAAATAGTGTTTCTCCAACACCTCCTTTCAGCACAAAAAAAGAAAATTCGACGGCTAACCCGTCAATCAACCCGACCGCCAAAAAGCTGCGCTTTTTGGTGCCCTCCGCGCTGCGCGCTCCGGCGGCGGGTTATCTCCAACGTTAGAAGGCAATGCCCCTATGAACCAAACGCAATGGTTGATGCGAGTTGAAAACGGCCTCTCCGCACACTTCAAACAAGAAAACGGACCAAGCAAACCCGGCGTAATGTGGTCTATTCACATGAAAGAGGCCGCGAGTGAAATTGTCTATCAAGCCATGGTTAAAGCACTGATCGCTGATGATCTAGCCACAGACCTCAAGACAAACAAAGAATATCAAGCACAAGTTGCCATGCAGTATTTGAATGAAAAAATCTCCACTGGTTGGCACCCCAAAGATGAGATGGAGCACACGATCTACATTTCAAACCCCGGACCGGCCAAAATCGCAAAGAAGTGGTGGAAATTTTGGCAACCGTAAAAAACCTACCGCATCGCAACGTGCCTTCTAACCCGTCCATCAACCCGACCGCCCAAAGCTGCGCTTTGGGTGCCCTCCGCTTCGCTCCGGCGGCGGGTTATCTCCAACGTTAGGCGTCTCCTTTGTCTACCTTATCCAATCGCCTTCGCATCCTTTTCCCGGCATTTGCTTCTGCGCCTTCTGCCTGGCGCTTGGCTTCGGTGTGCTCTGTGCGCAGGCTGTCCAATTCGGGTTCGTGGTTGCCTTTGGTGGGGCTTTCCTTCCCATTCTCCTCGCAAGGCTGGTCAGTATTGGCTCCGCTTGAGGTGTTCTGCTTGCCTTTGGCTTCTTTACTGCCTCTGCATCATTCAGGCTCTTTTTCCCGCCTTTGCAGCCTTGCCTTCGCTTGGCGTCTCTGCGGCCCTTTCCCTCGCCTGTCCGTTGTCTGCTCTTGTCTGAATCGCTCTTTTCTTTCTGCGCTTCGTTACTTCCCTTCGCTCCGTTTATGGCATAGGGTTACGCCTAACAGGTCATTCAACCGGACCGCAGAGTACGGGCTTTCTCGCTATCGCAATATCTCTTCGGCTGCGGCCGGTTAATTCCAACGTTAGGCGCATTGAAAGGAACTCCTATGCCAAAGGTTGATCTTGAAACTTCGATTGCTGATTTCTTGTCGCTCGGACGCCGCCTACAATCACAATCGCTCACTGGCGAAGCCGTTCTTAACGAACTTACCGCGTGGTACGTCAACAGTCGTGTAAGTAATGCCCCGCCTGAAAACGATGCTGATAGGCGACTTTCACTTCACCCATATTGGAGCACCCATGTTCAATTGGCTCTTTGGAAAAAAACAAAACACATCCTCATCAGATTCAGCGTGGCCTTTTGAATCTCCACCCAACGAGGCAGTTATTACTCTCCAACAAATCACGAATGGAGAGTCGCCAATCTTGTTGGTGGTTCATGATGAAGATTCCGTCGCGTGGCAATTTCTTACGGGCGAAGACATCTCTGTCGAAGACAGCGCTGTGGTTTCACTCAGGAGCATCTCAGAAATTGACCCAAGCATTATCGAGCTAGCCGATTTACCCGTTGGTTGGCGCGCTATGCGCGAGAGCATCGAGTCACCATGGCAAAGAGTGCCATCGTGAGTGGGCAGCCTCAAAGGTGGTCGCCTAACATTGCGGTCAAAGCCGTTACGGCCTGCGGCCTGCACTGGACGTCCCGCAAGCGGGCCGCCCTTTACCTACAACGTTAGAGCGCATATCACAAATGTCCTTCACAGCATCCTCGAACGGGTCCGCTTGTCTGGTCTCGGGTACACGGCTCGGTCTAACATTACAATCAACCCGACCGCCCAAAGCTGCGCTTTGGGTTCCCTCCGCTGCGCTCCGGCGGCGGGTTATTTCCAACGTTAGGCGCAGCCATGAAGAAGCGTCGTTCTCGTTCAGGCGTTGCTGAAAATTCCGCTGAAGCCGCCGCAATGTCATGCGAAGAGCTTAATTCGGAAATTCAGCGCTGCTTATGGGGTTTTGAGAACGGAGGTTCATCCCAAGGCCGAAAGTCTTTTTTCAAGCGCCTTGTGTGGTTGGAGGCTCAGCGAGAAAATCTGTTTGGTGTTACCGCACCCAAAAGGGCATTTCGCCAATGAACCCTACGCCTAACAAGTCAATCAACCCGACCGCCAAAAAGCTACGCTTTTTGGTTCCCTCCGCGCTGCGCGCTCCGGCGGCGGGTTATCTCCAACGTTAGACCCCATGCGTCCTTTTGGTTTTTTCTCTCGCAAGGCTGAACCCTCGGTGGCTCAAGTACCGCATGGGTTGGCGCTCTCCGTGGCTCTGCAGGCCGCGCCCATTGGGCATTCCAGCCCCTTCGCTGTCGGCAGCGCAAGGCTTGGTGGTTCTTGTGCTGGTGGGCGCCGGTTGGCACGTTGCAGGCGTTGGTCGGCTCCAGTTGTGGTGCCGGCGGTTCGCGCTTCGCAGCGCCGTGCCTGCTCTGTCAGTGCATTCCCCACCGCCTGTGGCCGCTGGCTCCGCTTGTCTGGTCTCGGGTACACGGCTCGGTCTAACCTTACATATATGGACTCCCCCTTAAAGACAAGAAACTGATCGATGGTTTTGGCGGGTGGGAAGCGCATGCAGTCGTATATCCGGCATCGTAGGTAGGCTCTCGTTGGCCTGTGCCGACATGGAATCTGCCCACGGTGCGCCAATCGGTACAAGCGGCAAGCGTGAAGCTGCCGGAAGAGTTATCGGCGTCAATCCGTGTGGGTGCGAGCCCGTTAGCCATGATGGGCGATCAATCTCAAAGCAAACGCGGGAAGGGTTGGAACACGGTCAAAATCCTTTCTCAAGCGGCGATGGCAAAGGTCTGACGGGATGGTTTTCTTTCTTGCCGGGGCTGCGGATTTCCATAAGGGGTGTGATCCCGCAACACCGCATAACAAACCCTGGCCAACTTGTTGGCAAGCGCACAGGCAGCCTTGTTGTGATGCGCTCTGGCCTGCACCTCGGTCGCCCAGGTGCGCAAGGCATCCAGCGACTTGCCTGATCGCCGCGCCAGTTCGGCGGCTCTCAACAAGGCGCGAGCGCCATGGGTCAGCAACATGCGCAGATAGCGATCTCCCCGCTTGGAAATTCGTCCCAGCTGGCGATGGCTACCGGAAGAATGCTCTTTCGGCGTCAGCCCGAACCAGCTGGCGAAGTGCCGGGCATCCTTGAAGTGGCTGACGCTGCCGCCGGTGGCAGCCACCATCGCGGTGGCGGTCAGGAGGCCGATGCCGGGGATGGTGAGCAATTCGGTACAGGCCGGGCTCTGGCGGGCCAGCGAAGTCAGCTCCTTTTCCAATTGGGCAATACGCTGTTCGAGCAGGCGGATTTCTTCAACCAGCAGTTTCATCGCTTCACGAATCAGCAGCGGCACCGCCGAATGCGGATCGGCCAGGGCACGGCTGATCACCTCAATGCCGGTACGCGCGCCTTGCGGCACCACCAGGCCGAACTCCCGACAAAAACCGCGCAGGGTGTTGATGCGGGAAGTACGGGTGCCCATCCAGCGGGAGCGGATGCGATGCAGCCCCTGCAACGCCTGTTGCTCGACCGATTTGATGCGCACAGGTTGAATGTCGGCGCAACGGGCGGCCTCAAGCAAGGCACAGGCATCGGCGGCATCGGTCTTGTTGCGTTTCACATAGGCGCGGATGTAGGCCGCCGGCAGCAGTTTGACTTCGATCCCCAGGCCATTGAGCCAGCGCGCCCAGTGATGCGCCGAGCCGCAGGCTTCCATGATCACCCGATCGACTGCATGATTTTGGAACCAGCGTTCGAACTGGCTGCGCGTCAGCCGGTGTTGTTCAACCACCTTCCAATTGTCATCGGCAACGGCAATCTGGAATACACTCTTGGCTAAATCAACTGCAACGGTAGTAGCATGCATTTCGGACTCCTTTCGTCGAAGACCGATACCCCGTCCCCACGTGAGCACCGGTTGCCGCCATTGGGCGGCAAAATGACGGGGGAGTCCATCCCATCAATCAACCCGACCGCCCAAAGCTGCGCTTTGGGTCCCCTCCGCTTCGCTACGGCGGCGGGTTATCTCCAACGTTAGACCTCATAAAACCGACATGAAGTGCGCCTCGCTTGTTCTCATAGCCTTGGCAACATCGCTAACCTCTGCACAAGCTCAGACCTTTGGGCATTGCAAAGAAGGAGAGACTGACTATTTTTCCTGTCAGATTAAAAGAACACAGAAATTCCTATCCATCTGCGGTTCATCTGACGCAGTCAAAAATCCCTCAGGGAACGACGCTTGGCTTCAATACCGCTTCGGGCGCTTTAATCAACTTGTGCCTGCGCTGAAACCCGTCCATCAACCCGACCGCCCAAAGCTGCGCTTTGGGTCCCCTCCGCTTCGCTCCGGCGGCGGGTTATCTCCAACGTTGGGCCCCTTTTCAATCACAACCAGGAATGTTTGCATGAAAAATTTCCACACTATTATTACGGCGTTATTTTTCCTAGTGCCGAGTATTGGCTTATGCCAGAACAATGCAGTTCACGAGGTTCCATTTAAAATTGCCGGTGGAAAATCAATAAATCTGAAAGTTACTGACCGAGGCGCATTACCAGCCGAAGATGCAAAAATTCAGATCACTGCGGCTGCGGTAATCATCGGCCCGTCAAAGGAAAACAAGAAAGTCCCCGTCGTTATATGGTCTTTTGGGCTGCAAGCAAAGACGAGCGATGAAATAGAAAAAATTACAGTCGAGAATGTCTTTCCCAGCGATCCAGCCGCCCTTCTTATTTCCGACGCTCAACCAAAGTTGAAAAATGGGGCCTGGATTGGCCAAATTGAAAATGGAGATCCAAATGGTGCTGCAAACCCTTGGTTGAAATCGAAGAAGCTGTCGGCATTTGTATTTAAATTCAACGTGTATTTCAAAGACGGTTCGGAAACGACGCTATACCAGCTGTCTGCGTTCTCTGAGGCCGACAAGGAGTTCTTTCTTAAACATGCAGAGCAATTAAGGATTCGAAATGCCGGCTGAAGAGGCGCCCAACATCTCATTCAACCCGACCGCCAAAAAGCTGCGCTTTTTGGTGCCCTCCGCGCTGCGCGCTCCGGCGGCGGGTTAATTCAAACGTTAGCCGTCCAAAGAATGTCGCTTACTTTTGCGCTCTCGCATCTTCGTTCCAGGCACTGCCCTGGGGGGCAGATGGTGCCTGCCTCTCAGCCATGCATGCTCTGCGCGCCGCAGATTTCCTTTCTCTTAGAGGGTGGTGCCCGGTGAGCGCCGTACCATCTGCCTTCTGGCGTGCCCATCATTTAGCCGTGTCGGCACCCAGCGCTTCGGCGTTATTTTGTTTGGCGCCTGAGGGCGCGAGTAAAGGCACGAGGATTGTCGGCACTTTGTCCGCTTGGCGCTTACACATGCGCCCGTGCGGCACTGAAGGTCAAGTCATGGGGGGTGGTTTGCAGAGAGCGGTTGCATCAAAGGCTGTGCCTGCGCTGAAAGCCCTGCTCGCTGCCGGTGCGAATATCAATGCTATCGCTGCTGACGGGTCAACAGCAGTTATGTTCACGAAAGCGGGCGAACCTGACGATCTTAAGGCGCTAGAGATTCTGTGTCGCTACAAGCCTGACATCAGGGTAAAGGACTGGCGCGGCCGTGATCTGGTGCGTGAGGCTATTGATCGCGAGCGCTGCGGAGGAAGACCAGAAATGCGTCGGCTCCTCGAGCGGTTTTTCCCGGAGACCGATTTCAATGCCGCCTAACATCAATCAACCCGACCGCAGGGTACGGGCTTTCTCGCTTCCGCAATCGCGCCTCGGCTGCGGCGCAACCAAAGGTGTCAGAGTCATTTGATTTTCTGAGCCGAGACCAATTCATACGTCACTACTCCCGCAGACTGCTCGCCTAAAATTTCTTGCCCATTCTCCGGTAAAACCGTGGTCCATCCCCATTTGATTCTCTGCGCCAACGCCCGACTTGCCCAACACCTGCGCCGCCAAGCTCCGGAAGCCGGGGCAGCGGTCTGGGCGGCGCCGCTTGCACTGACCGTGCCGCAATGGCTGGCGCAGTTGCTGGAAGCGGCGATGCTCGATGGCTCGATGCCGCCCGGCCTGCCGCTCGATGCTCTTTCCGAACGGCTGCTATGGGAGCAGGTGATTGCCGCCGCGCTCGATTCCGCGGCTGCGCCGCTGTTCGACGTGCGCGGCCTGGCGGCGACGGCCATGGAGGCGCATGCCTTATGCACGCTGTGGGCGCTGCGTCCGCAACCGCCCCACGCCGAGGAAACCCGGCAATTTCTCGGCTGGCAACGCGAATTCCGTCGCCGCTGCGAGCAGCGCGGCTGGCAGGAAGGCGTTGGCCAGCAGATGCTGGCGCTGGAACTGATCGAGCGCGGTGCGGGTGCGCTGCCTGCATCCGTGGCCTTTGCCGGATTTGATCGTTTCACTCCCTTTGAGCAGCGCCTGCAAGCGGCGCTGGGCGCAAGGGGCTGCCAGCTGATCGACTGGACTCCGGCCGCCGCCTCGACTGGCGCGCCTGCGGTGCTGGCCTGCGCCGACCGGCAGGCCGAATGCCGCGCAGCCGCCCGCTGGGCTGCGGCCACGCTGGCCCGCCAGCCGCAGGCACGCCTGGGTCTAGTGGTACCTGATCTGGCCGGGGTACGCGATGCGCTGGAATTTGCGCTTGACGATGCCTTGCATCCCGAGGCCTTGTGCCCGGCGGCCGCCGAAGCGCCGCGCCGCTACAATTTTTCGCTGGGCCGGGCGCTGGCTGCACAGCCTCTGGTCGCCACCGCCTTGCGCCTGCTGGCGCTGGCCGGCAGCCACACGCTGGAGCAGACGACGCTCTCGGCACTGCTGCCCGATCCTTTCTGGTCGGCGCATAGCCGCGAAGCCGATGCGCGCGCCCTGCTCGATGCCGCCATGCGCCAGTATCTCGATGCCCGCCTGACCCTGCCCGGGTTGCTGGCGCTGGCGCGCCGCCTGCACGCCAGCGAACGGATCGCCTGCCCGGCGCTGTTGCGCCAGTTGGCGGATCTGGCCGAGTTGCAGGGACAGATCTCGCGGCGGCGCCCGCCATCGGCCTGGGTTCCCTGGCTGGAGCGGATTCTTGCCGCCGCCGGCTGGCCCGGCGACCGCGTGCTTTCCAGCCATGAATACCAGGCGCGCAGCAGCTTCCAGCAAACGCTGAGCACCTTTTCCGGGCTGGACGAATTGCTCGGGCCGATCTCCTTTGCCGATGCGGTGCGGCGGCTGCGCGAACTGTGCACCGAGCAAGTTTTCCAGCCGGAGACCCGTGGCCAGCCGGCGTTGCAGGTGGTCGGCGTGCTCGAATCGACCGGGCTGGCGTTCGATGCGCTGTGGGTGATGGGGATGAACGACCAGCAGTGGCCCGCCCCGGCCCGCCCCAACCCGCTGTTGCCAGCCGAGCTGCAACGCCGTGCCGGCAGCCCGCACGCCAGCGCCGAGGTGGAACTGGCTTTTGCCAGCGCCGTGCATCGGCGACTGCTGGCCGCAGCGCCGCAGATCACTTTTTCTTTCTCCCGGCAGGAGGGCAACCAGTTGCTGCGCCCCAGCCCGCTGATCGCCGGGATTGCCGTCGTCGAGGACGACTCATCCGCCACCTCTGCCGCAGTGGCTCACGCGCTGGAAAGTCTGGAGGACTGGCAGGCGCCGCCGGTGGCCCACGGCGAGGCTGTCGGTGGCGGCACCGCGCTGTTGCGCGCGCAGGCCATCTGCCCGGCCTGGGGTTTCTATCAGTACCGTCTGGGCGCACAGGCGCTGAAAACGCCGAGTGACGGCCTGGATGCCATGGAACGCGGCACGCTGGTGCACGCGGCGCTGGAATCCTTCTGGCAGGCCACAGGCAACTCGGCCGCTTTGCAGGCCATGGAAGGCGCCGCCCTGCAAGGGGCCATCATCGCTGCCGTGGCCCGGGCGCTGACAAAATTCGAAGAGAGCGGCACACAGGCTTTGCCGCCGCGCACCCGCCTGCTTGAAGCCGCGCGCCTGCAGCGCCTGTTGCAGCGCTGGCTGGATTTCGAGCGCACACAGCGCAATGCGCCATTCACCGTGCTGGTTTGCGAACGGGCGCAGGAACTCGATATCGAGGGCATTCGCGTGCGCACCATCATCGACCGCATCGATCAGCTTGCCGATGGCCGGCTACTGATCATCGATTACAAGACCGGGCAGACCATCGATATTGCCAACTGGGCTTCCGAGCGAATCAGCGAACCGCAGCTGCCGATTTATGCGGCCATTGCCCTGCCGCAGGAAGACACCGGGGCGCGAGTGGCCGGCGTCGCCTTCGCCAAGGTGCTGGGCGACGAGCCCGCCTTTGCCGGCGTCGGCGAAGACGAGGGACTGTTGCCGAAGCTGGCCGTGGCCGGTGGCGAAAAGGAGAAGGTTTTCGATCCGGTGCGCTTCCCCGACTGGGCGACACTGATGGCGCACTGGCAGCAGCGGCTGCGCGCGATCGCGCGCGAGGTGCAGGCGGGCGATGCCGGCGTGCGCTTTGCCGATGCGGGCAAGCTGGATTATTGCGAGGTGCTGCCGCTGCTGCGGCTGGCCGAGCGCGAGCAGCAGCTTCTGCAGGCGGAGGCCGGCGATGAATGATTTGCTGCAAGCCGACGCAAGCGCCCGCCAGCGCGCCCTCGATCCGGATTCGTTCATTGTCGAGGCGCCGGCCGGCGCCGGCAAGACCGAACTGCTGACCCAGCGCACCCTGTGCCTGCTGGCGCGGGTGGACCATCCCGAAGAGGTGGTGGCGCTGACCTTCACCAACAAGGCGGCGGCCGAAATGCGCGACCGCATTCTCGGCAGCCTGGAACTGGCGGCCAGCGGCCAACGCCCCGGAGACGATCTGCCGCACAAGCAGCTGACCTACGATCTCGGGCGCGCCGCGCTGGCCCGCGATGCCGAACTCGGCTGGCAATTGCTGGCGCACCCCGGCCGCCTGGCAGTGACCACCCTGGATGCGCTGTGCAACAGCCTGGCACGGCAGATGCCGCTGCTGTCGCGCTTCGGCGCGCAACCGGGCATTGCCGAAGATGCCGCAGAACATTACCGCGACGCCGCCCGGCGGACCCTGGCGCTGCTCGAAGAGCCGGGCCCGGCCGCCGACATCGTGGCCGCCGCGCTGGACCGCGTGGACAACCATCACGGCCGGCTGGAAAAGCTGTTGATCGCCATGCTCGGCCGCCGCGAACAATGGCTGGAGCACATCGGCCGTGCCGACGCCGAATTGCGCGCCGAGGCCGAAGCCGGGCTGGCGGCGCTGATCCGGCGCGATCTCGATGCCGCCGCTGCGGCCATTCCCGGCCGCTGGCAAACGCAGATCATGGCGGCGGCGCGTTTTGCCGCCAACACCCTGCTCGCCGAGGCGCCGGATACCCCGCTGGCGCCGCTGGCCGACTGGAACGTGCCGCTGAGTGCCGATCTCGACCAACTGCCGCGCTGGCAGGCACTGGCCGAACTGGTGCTCACCGCCAAGGGCGAACCGCGCAAAACGTTGAACAAGAACAACGGCCTGCCTGCCACGGCCGAAGCCAAGCCATACAAGGAAGCACTCACCTCCGCCTGTGCCGAACTGGACAGCCGGCAGGCAGCCGCGCTGCACGCGCTGCGCAACCAGCCGCCCGCCCATTACGACGAGGACACCTGGGCAGCGGTGGAAAACTTCTCGCAACTGCTCAAGCTCGCCGCCGCCCAGCTCTGGCTGGTGTTTCAGGAAGCCGGGCAAGTCGATTTCGGTGAAATCGGGCAGCGCGCGCTGCTGGCGCTGGGGGCCGACGAGGCGCCGACCGATCTGGCACTGGCACTCGATTACCGCATCCGCCACCTGCTGGTGGACGAATTCCAGGACACCAGCCCAACCCAGGTCCGGCTGATCGCCGGCCTGACCCGCGGTTGGCAGCCCGGCGACGGGCGCACCCTGTTTCTGGTCGGCGATCCGATGCAATCGATCTACCGCTTCCGCAAAGCCGATGTCGGGCTGTTCCTCAGGGTGCGCGAACACGGCATCGGCAACCTGCACCCGGAAAAACTGCGCCTCTACCGCAACAACCGCTCGCAGCCGGCCATCGTCGATTGGGTCAATGCCGAATTTCCGGCGGTTTTCCCGTCCGTTGACGATCCGCTGGCCGGCGCGGTCAGTTACGCCCCTTCGGTGGCCAGCCGCAGCGGCCATAGCGGCGGGGTCGAGATTCATTCCCTGATCAATGCCGATGCCGACGCCGAAGCAGCGCAGATGCTGGCGGTCATTCACCGTAGCCGTGCGCAGGCCCCTGACGGCAGTATCGCGGTGCTGGTGCGCGCCCGCAGCCATCTCGCCGCGCTGGTCGCCGCCATCCGCCGCAGCGCGCCGGAGTTGCGCTTTCAGGCGGTGGAAACCGAAGCGCTGGCCGGCAAGCAGGCAGTGCAGGATGTGCTGGCGCTGGCGCATGCGCTTTTGCATCGCGCCGACCGGGTGCATTGGCTGGCCATCCTGCGCGCCCCCTGGTGCGGGCTGACGCTGGCCGATCTGCACGCCTTGGCGGCCGACGATCACCGGGCGACGGTCTGGTCGCTGCTCAACCAGCCGGAACGCCGGGCGCGACTGAGCCCGGACGGTCAACAACGTCTGGCGCCGCTGCTGGCCACCCTTGGCGAAGCACTGGCCCACGCCGGACGTCAGCATCCGCGTCGCTGGATCGAGAGCGTCTGGCGCCGGCTGGGGGGACCGCTGTGCCTGCAGACCGCCGGCGAGGCCGAGGCAGTCGACGCACTGTTCGCGCTGATCGACCAGCTGGTGGCCAGCGGCCGCTTCGATGCCGACATCCTGGCCAGCGAGGCGGCCGCGCTGTTCGCCCCGCCCGACCCGTCGCCGGAAGCAGGATGTTTGCAGATGATGACCATCCACAAGGCCAAGGGGCTGGAGTTCGATACGGTGCTGCTTCCCGGCTTGCACCGCAGCAGCGGCAAGGACGATTCGCCCCTGCTGGTGTGGGACGAAGTGCCGGCCGGCCCGCACGGGGAGGAATGCCTGATCGCCGCGCCTTTGCCGCAGCGCGGGGCCGAACTCAGCCTGAGCGACGAAATTTATACCGCGTTGCGCCGGCAGGAACGTGCCCGCAGCCGCCACGAAAGCGAGCGCCTGCTCTATGTGGCCGCCACGCGCGCCCGCCGGCAGTTGCATTTGTTCGCAACGCTGAAGCGCGCGGAAAACGGCCTGCGCGCCCCCGGCAGCGACAGCCTGCTGGCGCTGCTCTGGCAGGGCCAGACCCGGCTGGCCTGCGAACAGGCGGCCGACACCGCCAGCCCTGTCCCTCCGGCACCGGCGGTCGCCGACACATTCGTGCCCCATCTGCTGCGCCTGCCGCTCGCCGCGCTGCCCGCGGTCGAATCCCCGGCGGCCGCCCAGCCAGCCACATCGGAAACACCCGCCGCTGCAACCTCGACCGCCAGCATCGATACCGCAGTCGGCACCCTGACCCACCGTTGCCTGGAACTCATCGCCGGACAAGATCTGACCGACTGGACGCCGGAGCGCCTGGAGCGCCTGCGTCCCGCCTACGCTCTGTGGCTGCGCCGTGAGGGGTTGCCGGAACACGACGCCGACACCGCCAGTCGACGCGTGCTGGCTGCGCTGAAGGCCACGCTTGCCTCGCCGCAGGGACGCTGGCTGCTCGATCAGCACGAACAGGCGGCAACCGAGCTGGCCCTGCTGCGGCGCGAGGAAGGCGAACCGACGCTGCATGTGCTCGACCGGACCTTCATTGCCGACGGCGAGCGCTGGATTGTCGATTACAAGGTTGTCCACGACCTTCCCGGCGAATCGCTGAAGCAACGTGCCGAACAGTACCGTGCGCAACTCGAGCGTTACGCCGCACTTTTCGCGCCTCAGGGAACCCCGCTGCGGACGGCCATTTTCTTCGTCGCACAGGGAACGCTGGTCGAACTGGCAGCTGCCGCTCACGGGGAATAACCGCTATACTGGCCAGCAAAAAAAGGGCGTCAACATAGCGGGTAGCGAGGAGAACATGAGCGACAACGACGAGCTCATCACGGTGATCGAGGACGTCAGGCCACAGCCGCAGGCCGGGCTTACGCCTTGGCGCATTCTGGTGGTTGACGACGATCCGGAAGTACACGTCGCCACCGATTTCGCCCTGCATCATGTGGAAATTTTCGGTCACCCGCTGCAACTGTTGCATAGCGGTTCGGCCGGGGAAGCCAAGGCCCTGCTCGAGAAAGATCGCGATTTCGCGGTCATCCTGCTCGACGTGGTGATGGAAACCGAAGACGCCGGCCTGCAAATGATCAGTTTCATCCGCGAACATTGCGGCATGACGCAGACCCGCATCATCCTGCGCACCGGCCAGCCCGGTTACGCACCGGAACTGACCGTTTTCAACACCTACGACATCAACGATTACCGCACCAAGGCGGAGCTGACCCGCACCCGGCTGGTGACCGCCATATCGGCCGCCATCCGTTCCTACCACCAGATCAATACCATCGCCGAAAACAAGCGCGGGCTGGAGCAGGTCATCCGTGCCTCGACCGATCTGATCGACGCCCGCGAGATGAAGCTTTTCGCCGCCCATGTACTGGCCAATATCAACCAGCTGTTGCAACGCCCGGCCAGCGCCGTGCTGTGCTCGCGGCACGCGGTGGAAGGCGATGACGAGTTGCCCGAACTGTGCATTCTTGGCGCCGGCGGAGAGTTGCATCATCTGCTGGATCGGCCGCTAGGCGAGCTCGGCAACCAGCTAATCAGCGCGGAGCTTTCCGCCTGCCTGAACGGCGGCGAACATCGGTTTGCCAGCCGGCACGCCACACTCTGTCTCAATAGCGGGCATTACCAGGGTGCCATCTATCTTTGCACCGATGAGGCGCTGAGCGATGCCGAACAGCAGTTGCTAGAAGTCTTTGCCGCCATCGTTTCGGCATCGCTGGGCAGCGTGCAGTTGTTCGAGCAACTGAACTTCATCGCCTACCACGATTCGCTGACCCGGCTGCGCAACCGCAACCGCTTCATCCTTGATCTCAACGAAATTGCCAGCGAAAACGCCGACATCGTGGTCGCACTGATCGATCTTCAGCACTTTGCCGACCTCAACGACGGACTCGGCCACGAAACCGGCAACGCGCTGCTGGTGTCAGTGGCCGAACGGTTGCAGCAGGAACTGGGCGAACGCTGCACCCTGGCGCGCATCGGCGCCGACGTCTTCGGTCTGATCGGCCCCGAATCGGAGATTAACCCCGGCCGGCTGTTCGAGTTGTTTTCCCGCCCCTTCCCGGTTTTCGAGCACTCCCTGCCGGTCAGCGTGGCCATCGGCCTGTGCCGCATGCTCGAAGACAAACCGTCTGGAATCACGCTGCTGAAGCGCGCCAATATCGCGCTCAACCGGGCCAAGCATGACATCAGCGCCAGCCACGCCTATTTCATGCCGGAAATGGAAGACAGCACCCGCTGGCGCCTGGAAATCATCCACCGGCTGCGCGCCGATTTTTCGGCTGATCGCCTCTCGGTCTGGTATCAGCCGCAGATCGACCTGGCTTCCGGCCGCGTAACCTGCATCGAGGCGCTATTGCGCTGGCCGGAAAGCAGCGGCGGCGGGTTCATCCAACCGCCGGCGGTGTTCGTGCCGCTAGCCGAGTATTCCGGGTTGATCGTCGAAATCGGCGAATGGACTCTCGACAAATCCTGCGCCGCCTTCGCCGAATTGCGCCGCTTCCGGGGGGCACCGCAACGTGTGGCGGTCAATGTCAGCATGGCGCAATTCCGGCAGCCGGGGCTGGCCCAGTCGATCATGGCCACCATGAGCCGTTACGACATCGGCGCCGGCGAACTGGAACTGGAAATCACCGAAAGCATCGCCATGGACGAGCCGAAAATGGTGGTGAATACGCTATTGGCGATCAAGACCACCGGAGCGCGCGTCGCCATCGACGATTTCGGCACCGGTTTTTCTTCGCTCGCCCACCTGCGTCAGTTGCCCATCGACGCAATCAAAATTGACAAGAGTTTCATCGCCGAAATCGCCAACGGCCGTGGCGGCATGTTCGCCGAGACCATCACCGCGCTGGGGGACAAACTGGGCATCTCGACTATCGCCGAAGGTGTCGAAACCGCCGAACAGGCCGGCTTCCTGCGCGGCCTGGGCTGCAATACTGCGCAGGGCTACCTCTACGCGCACCCGATGCCGCTGGAGGAACTCAAGATGTGGATTGCGGCGCGCGCCGGCAATTCCTAGAACTTCGGCATCCCCGGCAGCATGCCGCGCATGCCGCGCATCAGCTTGCCCATGCCCCCCTTGGTCAGCTGCTTCATCATTTTCTGCGACTGCTCGAACTGATTGAGCAGGCGGTTGACTTCCTGCACCTGCACGCCCGACCCCAAGGCGATACGACGCTTGCGACTGGCCTTGATCAGTTCCGGCTTGGCGCGCTCGAGCGGCGTCATCGCGTTGATGATGCCTTCGACGCGGCGGATCATCTTGTCCTCGGCACCCGCCGGCAACTGCCCGGCCGCCTGGGCGAATTGCGCCGGCAATTTCTCCATCAGCGAGGAGAGACCGCCCATATTGCGCATCTGGGCGATCTGGGCCTTGAAATCGTTGAGGTCGAAGCCCTTGCCGGATTTAAGCTTTTTGGCAAATTCGACCGCTTTCTGCTCGTCAATGCCTTTTTTGGCTTCCTCGATCAAGGACAGCACGTCGCCCATGCCGAGAATGCGTGAAGCCATACGCTCGGGATGGAAGGGCTCGATGCCGCCCAGTTTTTCGCCGACACCAGCGTACTTCAGCGGTGCGCCGGTGATATGCCGCACCGACAAGGCCGCGCCGCCGCGCGCGTCACCATCAAGCTTGGTGAGCACCACGCCAGTCAGCGGCAGGGCCTCGTTGAAGGCCTTGGCGGTATTGACCGCATCCTGGCCCAGCATGGCATCCACCACGAACAGGGTTTCGATCGGCCTGACCGCCGCATGCAACTGCTTGATTTCCGCCATCATCGCTTCGTCGATGGCAAGGCGGCCGGCGGTATCGACCAGCAGCACATCATGGTAATGCCGCTTGGCCCAGTCGACCGCCGCCAGCGCGATCTCTTCCGGTTTCTGCCCGACCTGCGAAGGGAAGAAATCCACTCCGGCCTGCGCCGCCACCGTTTTCAACTGCTCGATAGCCGCCGGACGATAAACGTCGCAGGAAACCACCAGGACTTTCTTTTTCTGGCTTTCCCTGAGCAATTTGGCCAGTTTGCCGACCGTGGTGGTCTTACCGGCGCCCTGCAGACCCGCCATGAGGATCACCGCCGGCGGTTGCGTCGCCAGATTGATGCCCTGATGCGCGCCGCCCATGATCGCCGTGAGCTCGCGATGTACCACGCCCACCAGCGCCTGCCCCGGCGACAGCGAGCCGATGACTTCTTCGCCCATGGCCTTTTCCTTGACCGTGGCGATGAAATCCTTGATCACCGGCAGGGCCACGTCGGCCTCGAGCAGGGCCATGCGGACTTCACGCAAGGCCTCCCCGATATTGGCTTCGGTCAGACGGGCTTCGCCCTTGAGGGTTTTCACGACGCGCGCCAGGCGCTGGGTCAGGTTGTCAAGCATGGGGATTGGGCTTCGAGTAGAATTTTGCGATGGTCGCTATTGTAATTCAGCTTCTGCCCCACATTCTCGCCGCCACCGCCTATGCGGCGCTCGGCTTCCATTTCTGGAACACCCGCTGGCGCGAAGCCGCCGGCGCTCCAGCGCCGCTGTCGATGCAACCATGGGAGCGCTGGACCATCGGGCTTGTGCTGGCCGTACATGCTTTTGCGTTGCACGCCCCCCTGTTTGCCGGCGACGGCATGCATTTTTCCTTCAGCCTGGCACTGTCGCTGATTCTCTGGCTGGCGGTGCTGATCTACGGACTGGAAAGTTTCCGCTCACGCATGGACGGCCTGCAACCGCTGGTTCTTCCGCTAGCGGCCTTATGCACCGTGTTGCCGGCTTTTTTTCGACAGACGCATTTGGTCGCCCACGCCGACGCCACCGGCTTCAAGCTGCATTTTCTGGCCGCCATGCTGGCCTACAGCTTGTTTACGCTGGCGGCGCTGCATGCGGTATTCATGAGCATTGCCGAACAGGCATTGCACCGGCGTACCCTGTCGCGCAGGCTGGCCAGCCTGCCGCCATTGCTGTCGATGGAATCCCTGCTATTCCACATGCTACGCATCGGCTTCGCGCTGCTGACGCTCACCTTGGCGAGCGGCATCTTCTTCTCGGAGGCGATTTTCGGCAAGGCCATCCCCTTCGATCACAAGCGGGTATTTGCCTTTCTTTCCTGGGGAATATTCGCGGTGCTGCTGATCGGGCGGCACGCCTGGGGCTGGCGCGGCAGAAAGGCACTCTACTGGACACTGGCGGGCTTTCTTTCGCTATTGCTGGCTTACGTCGGCACCCGCTTCGCCTTTGAAGTGGTATTTGGCCGAATCTGACCGCTCACCCAAAAATCCGTCGCGACTGTGGAAACCTGCAAAAACCAGCATGCAAATCACTCCGCGAAACCCCCGTTATTCTTTACAAAGCACGCCTGCCGTAGCATCATCGGCAAAATGTATTTCGCATTGACAAAATTCTGATGGCCGCTTCCCCACAGAACGCTCCCGTCAGCGGTCTCGCCCGCGCCATGGTCCAAGCCGGAAGGCTCAAGGAGGCCGAGGCCGAACAACTGCTTTCTCAAGCAGCCAACGAACGCAACAGTTTTATCGAACAACTGGTCAACAGCAAAAAGGCCAGTGCGCTGGAAGTCGCCAAATTTGTTGCGGAAACCTTCGGTTACCCGATGCTCGACCTGGCAGCGTTCGATGATGCGCATATGCCGATCAATGCGATCGATCGCAAGCTGATCGCCACCCACAAGGTCATTCCGCTCTACAAGCGCGGCAATCGCCTCTCGATTGCCATCTCCGACCCGACCAATCTGCGCGCACTCGACGAGATCCGCTTCCAGACCGGGTTGGCTGTCGATCCGATCGTCGTCGAGGAAACCAAGCTCAATCCGCTGGTTGGCAAACACTCCGAGTCAGCTTCGGAAAGCCTCAAGGCCATGGCCAGCGAGGACATCAACCTCGATTTTCTTGACGATGCTGAAGCGGCTGCCTCCGCCAGTGACGAAGCCGCCGCGTCCGATGTCGATGATGCCCCGGTCGTCAAATTCATCCAGAAAATCCTGCTCGATGCGATTAACGACGGGGCATCGGACATCCATTTCGAACCCTACGAGAAGTTCTATCGTATTCGCTTCCGGATTGACGGTTTGCTCAGGGAAATTGCCCAGCCACCGCTAGCGATCAAGGAAAAACTGGCTTCGCGGATCAAGGTGATTTCGAGGCTGAACATCGCCGAAAAGCGTGTGCCGCAAGATGGCCGGATGCGCCTGGTACTCTCCAAGACCCGCGCCATCGATTTCCGGGTCAGCACGCTGCCAACGCTGCAGGGCGAGAAAATCGTGCTGCGGATTCTCGACCCGAGTTCGGCCACGCTGGGGATCGAGGCCCTCGGTTACGAACCCGAGCAGAAGGCGGCGTTGCTCGATGCAGTCAGTCGCCCCTACGGCATGGTGCTGGTCACCGGTCCGACCGGTTCCGGCAAGACGGTTTCGCTATATACCTGTCTCAACCTGCTGAACAA
>Ga0209794_1001342_pt1 | contig 19875 bp, 20 predicted proteins | sample EBPBio232013_DNA_FD_185869 | JGI IMG/M metagenome (GOLD analysis project Ga0209794, IMG submission 185869) | Wastewater treatment Type I Accumulibacter community from EBPR Bioreactor in Madison, WI, USA - Reactor 1_5/23/2013_ DNA (SPAdes)... | ecosystem: Engineered > Bioreactor > EBPR >... | reverse complement strand
CGACCGCGGTAGGCGGGGGTGAGCAATTCGAGCTGGCCGTCACGCTCGACAGCATCGTGCACGGCGCCGGCCCAGGCGATGCGGGCGTGTTTCATGGGGCCTCCTTCGTCATCGTGTGCGTGAGCGGCTCGAAGCCCGGCGCGCTGATCTCCACGCGGTCACCGGCCTTGACGCGCGGGCGCGTGCCGTCGGCCAGCGAATCGGTGCCCAGCATCAGCACGTCGCCGGGCTGAAGGGTCATGAATTCGCCCACGTCGCGCAGCAGCGTCGCAGCATCGCGCACCAGGGTGGACAGATCGACGGTCTGCGCGTCCATGTCGTTGACGCGCAACGTCAGTTTCAGCTTGGCCACATCGGCCGGCGTCGCGAGCGTGCGCGGCGTGGCGCCGCAGACCAGAAAACGGTCGCGGTTGCGAAAGCGGATGGCGGGGCGGTAGTAGCTGTCGTGCGGCAGGCTCAGGTCGGACAGCAGCACGGCGCCGACAACCGGGGCGGGCCAGCCTTTGACCGCTTCGTCGGCGCGCCCGATGACCAGGCCCACGGAGGCGCCCACCTCGACTTCGCCCTGCACCGGCACCTCGGCCCCGCAAGGCGCAAAGGTGTTGGCGGTCTTGACGTAGAGCACCGGCGCCTTGGCGGCGGCCTTGTAAGGCGCCTCGGTCATCTTGGGCGCCCACAGATCGAACTCGCGGTTGAAGTTGAGCAGCGTGCCGTAGACGGTGCCCTCGGGCAGCCAGCGGCGCTGGTTGGGGTGGAATGGCTGCGGCGTGCTCATGCTGCGGCCTCCGTCAGCAAGGTGGTGGTGGCGTGTTCGCCCATGTCGTTGGTCTCCTCGGGAAGGTCACTTTGCTGCAGGGCGATCAACTCGTCCAGCAGCGCATACAGCTGGGCCATCTTGTTCTGGCCCATGTGGGCTTCGATGTCGTCGTAATGCGCGCCGATCGTGGGCGACAGCGACTCGACCAAGGCCAGGCCACCTTGTGTCGCCTGCACCACGCTGCGGCGCGCATCGTCCTCGCGGCGCGCGCGGCGGATCAGGCCATCACGCTCCATGCGTGTCAGCACCCCCGTCAGGCTGGGGCCCAGCAGGTGCGCCTCGCGCGCCAAACGGCCGGTGTCCAAGCCTTGGGCATGCGCCGGCTCAGCCAGCACGCGCAGCACGCGCCACTGTTGGTCCGACAGACCATGCGCACGCAGCGCAGGGCGCCGGTGCTGCATCACCGCCTCGCGCGCTTTCAGCAGCAGCAGCGGCAAATTGCGGTGGGCGAATGGGGTCTGGTTCGGCATTTATTTAATGTATTAAATAAATGCGCCCGATGCAAGCCCTGATCTGCGCAAGGACACCCTAGGGATTACCCGAAGTCAGAGTTCGGAGCGGGGATGGCGGTAGTCGAGCTGGCGCAGGATGCGCAGGGTTTCCCGGGCCAGGGCGCCGATGGAGCGCGAAGCTGGAATAGCCAGTTTCAGGTGATTCCACGTCGCGGGAGGACCAATGGGAGCCCACGTCAGCCGCTCGGGATGGGCGGCGATGTTCAGGGCGCTTTCCGGCAGGATGGAACAAGCCAGGCCCCGCTCGACCACCGACAAGGCGGTGTGCACACCCCCCACCTCGGCGATCACGCGCAGTTCGATCTGGCGCGGTTGCAGCACGCTGTCGACCAGGGTGCGAATCGGGTTGGGGGTGCTGGGCAGCACCATCTCGAAGCCCGTGAGCGCCGCCAGACCCACCTGTTCGGGCAAGCGAGAGCCGGCCGGAGCCACCAGCATCAGGCGCTCGCGCAGCAGCGATTCAAACTTGAGCAGCGGTGTCGGCGCCGGGTCGAACAACAGGCCCACGTCGATGCGGCCGGCGATCAGCGCGTCGCGCAAGGACAGGCTCAGGCCTTCGACGATGGTGATCAACGCATCCGGAAAGCGCTCGCGAAAACGCCCGATCAACGGCACGCTCATGGCGATCGCCACCCGGTGCGGCAGCCCCACGACCAGCCGCCCACGCGGCGTCGCATGCATCTCGCGCAACTGGAAACGCGCCCGCGCCGCGGTGTTCAGCATCAACTTCGCATGCTCCAGCATCGCCCGTCCAGCGTCCGTCTGCGTCACGCCCCGGCCTGTGCGCTCGAACAGGCGCTGGCCCAACTCCTCCTCGAGCAGGGCGACCTGGCGGCTCAAACTGGGTTGGGCCAGGTTGTGAACCACCGCCGCGCGGCTGAAGCTGCCGCATTCGGCGACCGAGACAAAATATTCCAGCTGCTTCAGATCCATAGCTCAAACACATAGCTGATATAGGTGAAAAGCAGTTTAGCGTGTGCCGATAGTCCGGGAAACTTGGGTCATTCCCATCCACATACGAGACCCAGCATGAAGCGATTTGAATCCAAGGTGGCCATCGTCACCGGTGCCGGCTGCGTCGGCGCCGGCTGGGGCAATGGCCGGGCGATGGCCGTGCAGTTGGCCGAGGAAGGCGCCCGGGTGCTGGCGGTGGACCGCGATCCCGAGCGCCTGGCCGAAACGCTGGAGCGCGCCGGTGCCGCGCGCGACGCCATCGACACCTTCGCCTGCGACGTCACCAGCACCGACAGCGTGCGCGCCATGGTCGAGCACTGCCTCGCCCGGCACGGCACCATCGACGTGCTGATCAACAACGTCGGCGGTTCGGCCGCGGGCGGCCCCGTCGAGCTGAGCGAGCAAGCCTGGGACATGCAGATCAATGTGAACCTGAAAAGCGTGTTTCTGACCTGCAAGCACGTGCTGCCCACGCTGATCGCCAAGAAGAGCGGCGCCATCGTCAACGTGGCGTCGACGTCCGGCTTGCGCTGGACCGGCAGCGCCCAGGTGGCCTACGCCGCCGCCAAGGCCGGCGTGATCCAGCTGTCGCGCGTGGTGGCGGTGCAGCACGCCGCCAGCGGCGTGCGCGCAAACACCGTCGTACCCGGCCAGCTGCACACGCCCATGGTCGAGGCACGTCTGGCCGGCCAACGCTCTGGCGGCGACGTCGAGGCCTTGCTGGCCACACGCGTCAAACGCATCCCGCTCGGCTTCATGGGCGACGGCCGAGACACCGCCCGCGCGGCCCTGTTCCTGGCCAGCGACGAGGCACGCTTCATCACCGGCACCGAGCTGGTGGTGGATGGCGGCATGGTCGCTCGCTGCGATTGATACCCACGTTCAACCTTTCTGGAGACACATGATGATGAAAAAAAGCAAGTTGCTGCTGCTGCTGAGCCTGGCACTGACCGCGACCACACCCACGCTGGCCCAGTCCAGCGGCAAGCCGGTCCGTATCGTGGTGACCTTCGCGCCCGGCGGGCCGGTGGACACCATGGCGCGCACGATTGCAGACCCCCTGGCCAAGGCCTTGGGCCGCACCGTGATCGTGGACAACAAGCCCGGCGCCAACGGCGCGATTGGCGCCAACGATGTGCTGCGTTCGGACGCGGATGGCAGCGTGATGTGGCTCACCAGCGTCGGGGCCGCGGCGATCAACCAGGCGATCTACCCCAAGCTGTCCTACAACATGCAAAAGGACTTCGCCCCGGTCTCGCTGGTGGCCAACAACGTCGAGCTGTTCGTGGTCAACGCCAACTCCCCGGCCAAGGACGCGGCCGAGTTCGTGGCCACCGCCAAGACCAAGAAGGATTCGCAGCCCATCGCCTCGTCGGGCAAGGGCAGCATTCCGCACCTGGCGCTGTTGCAGCTGCAACAGGCGGCCGGCGTCGATCTTCTGCATGTGCCCTACAACGGCATGGCGCCCGCGCTCACCAACGTGCTGGGCGGCCAGGTGGCTGGCGTGTTCGCCGATGTGCCGGCGGTGATGGGCTACGTCAAGTCCGGCAAGCTCAAGGCGCTGGGCATTGCCTCCAAGACCCGCCACCCTCTGCTTCCTGACGTCAAGACCTTCGAGGAGCAGGGTTTCAAAGCGGTAGACACCAACAACTGGTACGCACTGTTCGTCTCCTCCAAGACCCCGCCCGAGACGATCAAGAGCCTGAATCAGGCGGTACGCCAGGCAGTGGCCGACCCGGCGGCCAGCGCACGCATCACCGAGTCGGGCGCTGAGCCGAAGTCGTCCTCGCCTGAGGAAATGGGCGCGTTGCTGAAGGCCGATGCCGACAAGTGGACCAAGCTGATCAAGTCGCGCAACATCACGGGGGACGAATGAGCACACCCCACACGCGCGTGCCCTTGGTCGTGCCGGGCACCCGCCCCGAGCTTCAGGCGGTCGAAGCCGGCATTCTGAAAGAACGCGGTCGCATTTCGCTGCTCTACCAGGCGCTGCTCAACAGCCCCGCCATCGCGCAGGGCTGGGAAGCGATGCTCACCGCGGTGCGCAACCGCACGCAGGTGCCGGCCGAGCTGCGCGAGTTGATCATCCTGCGCGTCGCCGTGCTGAACCGCGCCCAGTTCGAGTACGACGCCCACGCGCCCATCGCGCTGAAGGCGGGCGTGTCGCAGGACAAAATCGAGGCCATCCGTGAGAGCGAGCTGTCGAACGCGTTCAGCGCTGAAGAGCGGCTGTTGCTGCAGATGACCGACCATATGACGCGCGACATCGAGGTGCCGGACGATCTGATGCGTCAGGTCACGGACCGGTACGCGCCGGGCGTGGTGGTTGAACTGGTGGCCACCGTGGCGGCTTACAACATGGTGTCGCGCTTTCTGGTGGCGCTGCACATTGCCCACTGAGGCCGGTCGTGCCAGCCATGACCGAATTCCTGGGGCTGTTTGATTCCCCCACCCCGCCGACGATGGACGGCAACCACGGCCCAAGCTGGTGGCGCGACGTGCAAAGCCAGCAGTGGCGCGCCTACGCCGGTGCCCTGGCTTCCCCCGGCCCTGGGTGGACCGCCTTGACCCCACTCAACCGCATCGAGGGCGCCAGCCCAAGCGAGGCGGCGGCGTTCCATTACGTGGTGGAGACCGACATTCCGCCGCATGCCGAGGCCGACTTCAACGCCTGGTACGACACCGAACACCTGCCCGGCCTGGCACGCGTGCCCGGCACCGTGCTGGCGCGCCGCTACCGACGCGACACCGGCGGCCCGCGCTACATCGCCTGCTACGACATCCAGGCCCCTGAGGTGCTGGAGCGCCCCGAATGGCTCGCCATTCGGCATACGCCCTGGAGCGCACGCGTTCGGCCCTTGTTTCTCAACACGCGGCGGCTGATGCACGCCCGCGTCCCACCCGCATTGACATGAGCGAAACCACCTCCCCTGAACAGGTCATCCAGACCTACCGCGACGTGCCCAGTCCGGTCCGCATCCGTCTGCCGGCTGGTGCGTGCGACAGCCATGTCCATATTTTTGGACCGCGCGACCAGTTTCCCTACGCGCCCGGCCTGCGCAGCACGCCGGCCGAGGCGCCCAAGGAAAAGCTGTTCGCGCTGCACCAGCGCCTGGGCATTTCGCGCTGCGTGATCGTGCAGTCCGTCACCCACGGCATGGACAACCGCGTGGTCGAAGACGCCATCGACGCCGGTGGCGGTCGTTACCTGGGCGTGGCGCTGGTGCCCGTGGATGTATCGCTCGCCGAGCTGACGCGCTTGGCATCGCGCGGGTTCCGCGCCGTGCGCTTTCACTTCATGCAACACCTCAGCGGCGGCTACCAGGTCGAAGAGGTGCTGCGCCTCACCCCGCAGCTGGCCGACGTCGGCATGCATTTGCAGGTCCATTTCGAGAGCGAGCTGGTGCACACCGTCGGCCAGGCCTTGCGCCAAAGCGCGGTGCCGGTGGTGATCGATCACATGGGCCGCGTCGACGCCACTCTCGGCGCGGACCACGCCGACTTTCAGGCTTTGATGCGGCTGCTGGATGCCCCCCGCATGCACGTCAAGGTCAGCGGCGTCGACCGCATCGAGGCGAGCGCCCGCGCGGGCAGCGGCTACCCCCAGGGCGTCGAGCTGGCCAGGCAGTTGGTGCAGAACTTCCCCGACCGTTGCGTGTGGGGCCTGGACTGGCCCCACCCCAACCACACCCATGTGCCCGACGACGGCGAATTGGTGAACGCCCTCGCACGGATCGCACCGACCACCGAGTTGTTGGAACGTTTGCTCATGCACAACCCCCAAGCGCTTTACCGTTTCCCCGCCGCAACCTGAAGCCTTTGGAGGTACGGATGACGGGGCGGGCATTTGGGCTTATCGTTGCGGCATGTCCACGCCACGCCCTACCCTGCCTTTCCCTACGCGCCTCCCCCTCCTCCAGGCCCCCATGGCCGGCGCGCAGGGCAGTGCGCTGGCACTGGCCGTCGGCCGCGCAGGCGGGCTGGGGGCGCTGCCGGCGGCCATGCTGGCGCCCGAGGCGCTGCGGGCCGAGTTGACGGTGCTGCAGGCCAGCGGCCTGCCCTACAACGTCAACTACTTCTGCCACACCCCGCCTGCGCCCGATGCGGCGCGCGAAGCGGCCTGGCGCGCCGCGCTCAAGCCTTATTACACCGAGCTGGGTCTGGACATTGACGCCGTGCCCGCTGGCCCCGGTCGCGTGCCCTTCAGCGCCGAGGCGGCTGAGTTGCTGGCCGAGTTCAAGCCGCCGGTGGTCAGCTTTCACTTCGGCCTGCCCACGCCCGAGCTGCTGGCCCAGGTCAAGGTTTGGGGCGCTTTCGTGCTTTCGTCGGCGACCACCTTGCCTGAGGCGCTATGGCTTCAGGAGCATGGCGCGGACGCCGTGATCGCTCAAGGGTTGGAGGCCGGCGGCCACCGCGGCCACTTCTTGAGCGACGATTTGACCGAGCAGCTGGGCACCTTCGCCCTGGTGCCGCAGCTGGTGGCGGCCTTGAAGGTGCCGGTGATCGCCGCCGGCGGCATCGCCGACGCCACGGGCGTGCGCGCCGCCCTGCAACTGGGCGCCGCCGCCGTGCAGGTGGGCACCGCCTTTTTGTGCTGTGACGAGGCATTGACAGGCCCACTGCACCGTGCCGCGCTGCAAAGCGAGGCAGCACGCCACACCCAGGTGACCAACTGCTTCACCGGCCGGCCCGCGCGCGGCATCGTCAACCGCCTGATGCGCGAGCAGGGTCCGATCAGCCCCGTGGCGCCCGCCTTCCCCGGCGCCACCGCCACCGTGGCGGCGCTGCGCGCGGCGGCCGAGAAAAAGGGCAGCACCGATTTCACCTCGCTCTGGAGCGGCCAGAACGCCAGCGGCTGCCGCAGCGCGCCGGCGGCAGAGATCGTGGCGGCGCTGGCGCAGGGTTTTGAGGCGGAGCGCCGCGCTTGAGCGACTGGAGCTGGCGCGACTACCTGAAGCAGCGCCGCGACTTCGTCGAGGCGCGGCGCCAACGCACCTCCATCAGCGGTGTGGCGCTGGTGTTCATTGCCACCCTGCTCGCGGGCTGGGCCTGCAGTGTCGTTCTGTGGCGCGTGCTGGGCATGGCGTCCATGCCACTGCGTTACGCCCTCAGCACGGCGGTCGCGTACGCGGCGTTCTTTCCAGCGATCCGGGTGTGGGCGGACCACCAACGGCCCTTGCAGACTGAGCACCGAGGCAGCTCCAGTTGGGGCGATTTGGGCGACGTGCCTGCCGACGGCGAGGGCTGCCTGATCGCGCTGGCGGTGGTCGCATTGGGTTTTTTGGCCGCCGGCCTGGTCGCGGCATTCGGCGGTTTTGCCGTGCTGCTGGAAGTTGCGTTTGAAGTCGCCTTTGCCGGCGTCCTGGTGCGCCGCGCGCTGCACCCCAGCTTTGCCGTGGGCCGCTGGTGGCAGGTGCTGCTGCGCCGCACTTGGCTGCCGGCCTTGCTGATGGCGGCGCTGCTGGTTTGGGCCGCAGCCCAGTTGCAACAACACGCCCCCCAGGCGCACACCTTGGGCGAAGCGCTGGCCGCCTGGCATCAAAAGCCCGTCAAGCGTTAGAACGATCAACCCAAGAAGCTATTAATTTTCTAGCAAATCGCCCCGCTGGAGCCTGAAGCCATGTTCGTCGTCATCTTCCGCGCCAACGCCCGTCAGCTGGACGCGGCTTACAGCGCCACCGCGGCGCAGATGCGCGAGCTGGCGCTGAAAGAATTTGGCTGCCTGGAGTTCACCGCCGTGACCGAAGGCGACCAGGAAATCGCGCTCAGCTACTGGCCCAACGAGGCCAGCATCCGCGCCTGGAAGCAACAGGCCGACCACCTGATGGCGCAGCAGATGGGGCGCGAGCGCTGGTACGCCAGCTACCGGGTCGAGGTGGCCGAGGTCACGCGCCGCTACGCCTATCCCCCCGCTTGACCGGGCCTTTCCGGCGCCCTGCCTCCAACCCAGGGGGTTCGAAGGCCGCGATCCACGCGGTCGACCGCGCGAACAAGGCGATGGTGCTGGTGAACAGGGGGTGTGAGCAAAAATTCGGGGCCCGCGCGTGGGTGCGGGAACCGACGCGCTCATAACCTATCGATATCACAAAACAAATCGCTCATATCCAACAAGATATAATGCCAGATCTTGGCTGTGCGGCATGGGCCCGCAGCCTTCCCTCTCGGCTGCGTGCAGCCGGTGGGCGGTCTGCCGCAAACCGCTGACTGCGTCGGCAACGGACAGACCGTCAAGGACTTGCTGGAACCGTCCGCGTTCCACATCGCCCGCCCTCTGGGTCGCGCGTCCGATCGCCCGGCCTCTTCAACTTTTTTGTCGCACTGTGTGCGTGCCGCGCCCGTTCGGGTTCGGCATGGCATGCGGCATCCGCCAACTGAGAGGAGCGCATGGCCAAAACCATTCGAATCGAGCATGTCTTCAAGGTGTTTGGAGACACGCCCGAGCGCGCGCTGGCGCTGGCCAGCGAAGGCTGGAGCAAGCAGGACATCGTGGCCCAGACCGGGCAGTCGATCGGCGTGTTCGACGCCAGCTTCACCATCGAGGCCGGCGAGATCTTCGTCGTCATGGGCCTGTCGGGCTCGGGCAAGTCGACCCTGGTGCGCCTGCTCAACCGCCTGATCGAGCCGACGGCCGGGCGCATTCTGGTCGACGGCCAGAACATCAACGACTTCAACGATGCGCGGCTGCGCGAATTCCGCCGCAGGGACATCAGCATGGTGTTCCAGTCGTTCGCCCTGCTGCCGCACCTGACGGTGCTGGACAACACCGCCTTTGGCCTGGAACTGGCCGGGGTGGACAAGCCCACCCGTCTGGCGCAGGCACGCGCCGCCTTGGCCCAGGTCGGGCTGGAGATTTGGGCCAAGGCGTACCCGGACGAGCTCTCGGGCGGCATGCAACAACGCGTGGGCCTGGCGCGGGCGCTGGCGGCCGATCCGGCGATTTTGTTGATGGACGAGGCGTTCTCGGCGCTCGACCCGATCATCCGCACCGACATGCAGGACGAGTTGCTGCGCCTGCAGCAGGAAAAGCGCCGCACCATCGTCTTCATCTCGCACGACTTGGACGAGGCCATGCGCATCGGCGACCGCATCGCGATCATGAAGGACGGCCAGGTGGTACAGGTCGGCACGCCAGAGGAAATCCTGCGCCGGCCGGCCGACGACTATGTGCGCAACTTCATCCGCGGGGTGGACGCGGCCGCCGTGTTCAAGGCCGGCGACATCGCCCGCAAGACCCAGGTGGAAGTGTCGGAAGCGCCCACGCGCGGCTGCCGCCCGGCCTTGAAGCGCCTGCAGGACCAGGACCGCGACTGGGGTTACGTGGTCGGCCTGGACCACCAGTACCTGGGCACGGTGTCGGGCGACTCGCTGCGCGCGGCGCTGCACGGGCACGAGGGGCCGCTGGGCCTGGCGCACGCCTTCGTGCCCGGCATCGCCCCGGTGCCGGCGGCCACGCCGATTCACGAGCTGATTGGCCTGGTGGCGCAAATCAGCGCGCCGCTGCCGGTGGTGACCGACCAGGGCAAGCTGCTGGGCACCATCAGCAAGAACACGCTGCTCAAGTTTCTCGACCGCAGCACCGATGCCGAAGGTCGGCCGCTGCCCAGCACCACACCCACCGCCGCCGAAGCGGCCGCCTGAGCTAGGCGAAAGGAAACCCCGCCATGGCCGATACCGCCAACGATCCCTGGAGCAGTGCCTCCGCGGCCGCCCCCGACGCCGCCAATCCCTGGGCGACCGACACCGCCGCCACCAGCACACCGGCCAACCCTTACGCCGCCGCGCCGCCGCCCGAGGGCAGCGACGCCTGGGTCACCGGCGAGGCCGCCAGCAGTTTCATCGAGGCCCCGGCTTCCGCGGGCGAACCGGGCTTTGCCCTGCACCAGCTCTGGGACGGCAGCCTGCCGGTGCAGGACTGGATCAACCAGGGACTGGACTGGGCGGTGGCGCACCTGCGCCCGTTCTTTCTGGCCGTGCGCGGGCCGGTCGATTCGCTGCTGGGCGGCGTCGAGGCGGCCATGCAGTACCCGCCCACGCTGGTGATGATCGGCCTGCTGTCGTTGCTGGCCTGGCAACTGGCCGGCGGCGCCCTGGCCGTCGCCACGCTGCTGTCGCTGCTGGTGATCGCCATGCTGGGCATATGGCCCGACGCCATGGTGACCTTGTCGCTGGTGCTGACCTCGCTGGCATTTTGCGTGCTGATTGGGCTGCCACTGGGCATTTTGCTGGCGCGCAGCGACCGCGTCCAGCGCATGGTGCGTCCGGTGCTGGACGCCATGCAGACCACGCCGGCCTTCGTCTACCTGGTGCCGGTGGTGATGTTGTTCGGTATCGGCAACGTGCCGGGCGTGATCGTCACCATCATCTTTGCCCTGCCCCCGCTGGTGCGCCTGACGAACCTGGGCATCCGCCAGGTGCGCCCCGATTTGGTGGAGGCGGCCAAGGCCTATGGCGCCTCACCCTGGCAATTGCTGACCAAGGTGCAGCTGCCGTTGGCCATGCCCTCGATCATGGCCGGCGTCAACCAGTCGCTGATGCTGAGCCTGTCGATGGTGGTCATCGCCTCGATGATCGCTGTCGGCGGCCTGGGCCTGATGGTGCTGCGCGGCATCGGCCGGCTGGACATGGGCCTGGCCACGGTAGGCGGCCTGGGCATCGTGATCCTGGCCATCATCCTCGACCGCGTGACCCAGACCATGGGCCAGCCCAAGCGCGATCAGAGCCTGCGCTGGTACATGCGCGGGCCCGTGGGCCTGCTGTGGCGGGCGCGTCGGCCGGCCGCGCAGCCGGTGGCCGGCGCCGCCGACCCCGCCGCGGCCTGATCCGCACCTCTTCTTTCCGCGTGGGCCCTGGCCGCGGCCGGACCCACAGTCTTCCGATCCCTCGCCAACTGGAGGCCTTCATGAAATTTTCCACCTCACCCCTGCGCGCGCTGCTGGCGGCCGGCGGCCTGGCACTCGCGGCCAGCGCGGCCCCGGCGCTGGCGGCCGATCTGCCCGGCAAGGGCATCGTGGTGCAGCCGGTGCAGAGCACCATCGCCGAAGAGACCTTTCAGACCCTGCTGGTGTCGCGTGCGCTGCAACAGCTGGGTTACGACGTCAAGCCGATCAAGGAAGTCGACTACCCCGCCGCGCACCTGGCCATCGCCAACGGGGACGCCACCTTCATGGCCGATCACTGGGAACCGCTGCACGACGACTATTTCAAGAACAGCGGCGGCGCGGCCAAGCTGTGGCGCGGCAACAGCTATTCGACCGGCGCGCTGCAAGGCTATCTGATCGACAAGGCCACGGCCAGCAAGTACAAGATCACCCACATCGACCAGATGAAGGATCCGAAGATCGCCAAGCTGTTCGACAACGACGGCGACGGCAAGGCCAACCTGACCGGCTGCAATCCGGGCTGGGGCTGCGAGAAAGTGATCGAGCACCAGCTGGACGCCTACCAGCTGCGCGACCACGTGAGCCATGTCCAGGGCAACTACTCGGCGCTGATCGCCGACACCATCGCGCGCCACAAGCAGGGCCAGCCGATCTTCTACTACACCTGGACGCCGTACTGGGTCAGCAACGTGCTGAAGCCGGGCCAGGACGTGGTGTGGCTGCAGGTGCCGTTTTCGGCGCTGCCAGGATCGCGCGCCGGCACCGACACCAAGCTGCCCAATGGCCAGAATTACGGCTTCGTGGTGAACACCCAGCGCATTCTGGCCAACCAGCAGTTCATCGAAAAGAACCCCGCGGCCAAGAAGCTGTTTCAGAGCATGAAGCTGCCGGTGGCCGACATCAACGCCCAGAACAAGGCCATGCACGACGGCGCCAACAAGCCGGCGGACATCGAAAAGCATGTCAACGGCTGGATCCGGGCGCACCAGGCCCGCTTCGACAAGTGGGTCGCCGACGCCAAGGCGGCCGTCCACTGAATCGGCACGGGCCCTGCCGCCGGCCCGGCACAGGCGCGGCGGCGTAGGGCCGGGCCGGACAGCTTCCTGGCGGCGACAGCCCACCGGCGCCGCTTGATCCGCCGCCCAACCTCCGTCAACATCCCCTGCCCGGCGGACCCGTCACCGTCCCGGCGTTGTTATTTTGAATCATGAAATTCATTTTTGTTATAATGAATTTCGCATAAGAAGCCGCGCAAGCCGGCTTCGCCACACCAGCCAGCGCCCCAGGGCCCGGTCGGTCCTGGGTGACGCGGCCCTGGTCCTGGCGACCACCGCGAGCCAAACCTTCGGGTGAAGCGCCGCCGCCCACGGCATCCCTAACTCAAAGCAGTACCCCACTCCCATGGCGCCGAGGCGCCCGGGGGTAAGGTGTCTTTATCCGGAGGAATTCAACGCCATGCAAATGATGGTTTCCGCGGGCGTGATCGCCCTGATCGTGCTCTGGGGTCTGCTCGCGCCGGCCTCGCTGGGCACGGTGTTCGACGCCGCCCTGGCCGAGGTCACGCGCAGCTTTGGCTGGCTCTACCTGTGGATCGTGCTGGGTCTGGTCGTGCTGGCCCTGGTGCTGGCCTTCAGCCGCTATGGCGACCTGAAACTGGGCCAGCCGGACGAGGAGCCGGAGTTCTCGAACACCGCCTGGTTCGCCATGCTGTTCGCCGCCGGCATGGGCATAGGCCTGGTCTACTTTGGCGTGGCCGAGCCGCTGTCGCACTACGGCGCGCCGCCGCCGGGCATCACGCCGCACACGCCCGAGGCGGCCAACGCCGCCATGCGCTACGCCTTCTTCCACTGGGGTCTGCACCCCTGGGCCATTTACGGCATCGTGGCGCTGTCCATCGCCTACTTCCAGTTCCGGCGCGGCAGCAAGGCGCTGGTCAGCTCGGCCACCGAAACCCTGCCCTGGGCCTGGGCGCGCAAGCTCTCGCCGGTGTTCAACGTCATGGCGGTGGTGGCCACGGCCTTTGGCGTGGCGGCCTCGCTCGGCACCGGCGCCGCGCAGATCAACAGCGGCTTGCACACGGTGTTCGGCATGCCCCAGGGCACGGCGTGGCAGGTCGGCATCATCATGGTGGTGACGGTGTTGTTCATCGGTTCGGCCGTCACCGGCGTGGAGCGCGGCGTGAAATGGCTGTCGCAGACCAACCTGGTCGCCGCGGGCCTATTGGCGCTGGTGGTGTTCACCTTCGGTCCCACGGTGGCCATTCTGGACACCTTCAGCACCGCGCTGGGCAATTACCTGACCGAGTTCGCGCGCATGAGCCTGCGCCTGACGCCGTTCCGCGAATCCGGCTGGGTCGGTGGCTGGACGATCTTCTACTGGGCCTGGTGGCTGGCCTGGTCGCCCTTTGTGGGCATGTTCATCGCCCGCGTGTCGCGCGGGCGCACCATCCGCGAGTTCCTGCTCGGTGTGGTGATCGCGCCGACGCTGGTGGGTTTCGCGTGGTTCGCGGTGTTCGGCGGTTCGGCACTGTCGATGGAGATCTTCCAGAGCGCGCACCTGGCCGACGTGGCCTCCAAGGACCCCTCACTGGCGCTGTTCGCGCTGCTGCAGCAGCTGCCACTGGCCACCATCACCTCGGTGCTGGCCACGGTGCTGGTGCTGGTGTTCTTCGTCACCTCGGGCGACTCGGCCACGCTGGTGCTGGCCACCATGAGCCACGACGGCAACCCGATGCCGCCCAACCGCAGCAAGGTGATCTGGGGCGTGCTGGTGGCGGGCATCGCCATCGCGCTGATGCTGGCGGGCGGACTGAAGTCGGTGCAAACGGCGACCATCGTGTTCGCGCTGCCGTTCTCGGCGGTGGTGGTGCTGATGGCCATCGCCCTGGTGCGCGCCATCCGCGACGACTGGGAAGCCGAGCAGCGCCACGAGCGCGAACTGCTGCGCAAGGTCGAGCGGCTGCGCGAAAACTGATCTACCCGACCCGGGCCTCGGCGCCCGGCGGTTCGGCTCCAACCGAGAAAAATCAAAGAAAACCGCCGAATATCGGCGTCAAATCTTAGTTTTTAGCTATTAAAAACGCAGCAAATCAGGTGTCCGGCAGCACCGCCGTCACCTCGATCTCGATCTGGGCGCGCGCCTCCATCAGCGCCGACACTTCCACGCAGGTCATGGCCGGGAAGTTGCGGCCAATCACCTCGCGGTACACCGCGCCCAGCTCCTTCAGGCGCGCGTTGTATTCGTCCCGGCTGACCACGTACCAGGTCATGCGCACCATGTGCTCGGGGCCGGCGCCGCCGGCTTGCAGCACCGCCACCACGTTGATCAAGGCCTGACGGCACTGGGCGATGAAGTCGTCGCTGTCGAACTGCTGTTGGGCGTTCCAGCCGATCTGGCCGCCAACGAAGAGCAGGGCACCGCGCGCCAGGATGCCGTTGGCGTAGCCCTTGGGCGCGGCCCAGTCGGGGGGTTGCAACACTTTTCTCATGCCAGCTGCCTCAGCTTGAAGCGCTGCAGCTTGCCGGTCTCGGTGCGCGGCAGCGCGGTGACGAATTCGATTTCGCGCGGGTATTTGTAGGGCGCGATGGCTTGTTTGACGTGCTCCTGCAGGGCCTTGACCAGGGCCGCGTCGCCGGTCTGACCGGGTTTCAGCACCACGAAGGCCTGGATGAGCATGCCGCGCGCCTCGTCGGGCTTGCCGATCACGCCACATTCGGCCACCGCCGGGTGGGTCAGCAGGCAGTCTTCCACCTCGGGGCCACCGACGTTGTAGCCGGCGGTGATGATCATATCGTCGTCGCGCGCCTGGTAATGAAAGTAGCCATCCTCGTCCTGCGTGAAGGCATCGCCCGGGTGGTTCCAGCCGTGCCGCACGTAGCTGCTCTGGCGTTCGTCGTCCATGTAGCGGCAGCCGGTGGGGCCGATGACGGCCAGCTTGCCGATGGTGCCGCGCGGCACTTCCAGCCCGTCGTCGTCCACCACCTTGGCCTGGTAGCCGGGCACCACCTGGCCGATGGCGCCGCGGCGCACCTGCTCGCCGGCCGAGGAAATGAAGATGTGGAACATCTCGGTGGCGCCGATGCCGTCCAGCATCTCGATGCCGGTGGCGTCCTTCCAGAGCTGGCGCGTGGCGTCGGGCAGGGCCTCGCCGGCGCTGGCGCTGATGCGCAGGCTGGGGATGCCGATCGCCTTCGCGTGCGGCGCCATCTGCCGGTAGAAGGTGGGCGCGGTGTAGCAGATGGTGACGCCGGCCGTGCGCATCTGCCGCACCATGGTCTCGGGCTTGTACGGCCCGTCGGGGTAGTAGATGCTGGCCCCCGCGGCCATGGGAAACAGCAGCAAGCCGCCCAGGCCGAAGGTGAAAGCCAGCGGCGGCGAACCGGTGACCACGTCTTGCGGCGTGGCCCGCAGCACGTGGCGCGGCCAGGCCGCGCAGGCGGCCAGCACGTCGCGGTGGCTGTGCACCGCCACCTTGGGCTGCCCGGTGGTGCCGCTGGTGAAGGCCAGCAGCGCGATGTCGTCGGCCGCCGTGGGGCAGGCCGTGAAGTGGCCGGGCTGCTGGGCCACCAGGGCGCCCAGGTCTTGCGGATCATCGGCGGCGCCAAAGCGCAGCACCTGGCGCAGCACGCCGGGATGCTGGGCGCTGGCCTTGTCCAGCTCGTCCAGCAGTTGGGCGTCGCAGAGGGCGACCACCGGTTGCACCCGGTCGATCACCTTGCCGAGCTCGGTGGCACGAAACAGCGGCATGGTGGCCACGGCCACCAGACCGGCCTTGACCACCGCCAGCCAGCACAAGGCCAGCCCGATGGAGTTGCCGCCGCGCAGCAGCACGCGGTTGCCGGGCTCCAGCTTCAGCTCGTGGATCAGGTAATTGGCGATGCGGTCGACGCGCTCGCGCACCTGCGCATAGGTGAAGGCGGTCTGCGGCGAGCGCAGCAGCGGGCGGTCGGCCCAGCCGCGCGCGGCGGCGCCGTCGAGCAGCTCCGCCACCAGATTGATCTGATCGGGGATGAGCAGCTCCGGCAGGTCGTAGCGCAGCTCGGGCCATTGCTCCCGTGGCGGCAGGCGGTCGTGCACGAAGCGGTCGGTCTGGGCGCTGGGTGCGGTCATACCTATGTCTCCCGGATTTGGATGAACTTCGAAAGGCCGCGGAGCAGGCCAGGCCAGCGAACGCCGTGGCCGGACCTGCGCCGGCCACTGGCGTCGTCCCCCCTCCCGAGGAGAGAGGGGGGAAGGCGCCGCAGGCGACTCAGGGGGAAGATAAACATGTTTTCCCAATGATGAGCTGCTGCACCTCGGTGGCGCCCTCGTAGATGCGCAGCGCGCGGATGTCGCGGTACAGGCTTTCGACCTTGCAGCCCACCTTCACGCCCAGGCCGCCGTGCATTTGCAGCGCCATGTCGATGACGCGCTGGGCGTTTTCGGTGGCGACCATCTTGGCCATGGCGGCGGCGGCCGAGCGTTCGCGCTCGCTGCCTTGCGCGGTGTCGCGCAGCCAGGCCGCGCGGTAGGTGAGCAGCGCGCCGGCGTCGATCAGCGCCGCCATCTCGCCCAGCTTGGCCTGGGTGAGCTGAAAGTCGGCCAAGGTGCGGCCGAACATGCGGCGCCCGCGCGCATGGTGCACGGCCTCGGCCAGGGCCCGACGCGCCATGCCCAACGCGGCACCGGCCACGCTGGCGCGGAAGATGTCGAGCGTGCGCATGGCCAGCTTGAAACCACCGTTCCAGTCGCCCAGGCGCTGGCTGGCCGACACGCGGCAATCGGCAAACACCAGCTCGGCCAGCGGGTGCGGGGCCATCACGGCGATGGCGCGGCTGTCGTCCAGGCCCGGCGTGCCGCGCTCGACGATGAAGGCGCTGATGCCGCGGCTGCCGGCCTCGGGCTCGGTCTTGGCGAACACGCAGTAGAAATCGGCCAGGCCGCCGTTGCTGATCCAGGTTTTCCGGCCGTTCAACCTGAATTTCGAGCCTTTTTGGCCGTCAGCCGGCGTGGAATCATCCTGAATAGCTATTAATTGCATAGCAACCACGTCGGAACCGGCTTCCGGCTCGGACAGCGCGAAGGCGGCGATCTTGGCACCGCTGGCCACGGCCGGCAGGTAGGCGGCTTGCTGCGCCGGCGTGCCGGCCAGCGAGATGGCGCCGCTGCCCAGGCCCTGCATGGCGAAGGCGAAATCGGCCAGCGGCGAGTAGAACGCCAGGGTTTCGCGCAGCACCACCAGGGCGCGCGAATCCAGCTCGGGCAGCGCGCCACCGTGCTCGGCCGCCACGCAGTAGCGCAGCCAGCCGCCCTCGCCCAGGCGCCGCACCCAGTCGCGGCAGGCGGCGCGGTCGTCCGATTCGTCCACGCCTTGCGTGTTGGCCCAGTCGGGCAGGCGGGCGGCGATGTCGCGGTGCGCGGGGTCGAAGAACGGCAGCGCCAGGTGCGCGGTGGCAGGCGACAGCCCCGTAGGGTGCATCACACCGAGACTCATGTCAGTCGCCCCCAAACACAGGTTTCTTCTTGGCGGCAAAGGCCTCGTAGGCGCGGCGGAAGTCCTGCGTCTGCATGCAGATGGCCTGGGCCTGGGCCTCGGCCTCGATGGCCTGCTCGATGGTCATGGCCCATTCCTGGCTGAGCATGGTCTTGGTCATGCCCTGGGCAAAACCCGGGCCGCTGGCCAGCTCGCGCGCCAGGGCCAGGGCGTTCGGCAGCAGCTCGGCGCTGTCGTGCAAGGCATTGAAGAAGCCCCAGGCCAGGCCTTCCTGGGCCGTCATGGCGCGGCCGGTGAACAACAGCTCGCTGGCCCGGCCCTGGCCGATCACGCGCGGCAGCAGCGCGCAGGCGCCCATGTCGGCGCCGGCCAGGCCGACGCGGGTGAACAGAAAGGCGGTCTTGGTGGCGGCGCTGCCGTAGCGCATGTCGCAGGCCAGGGCCATCATGGCGCCGGCACCGGCGCACACGCCGTCGATGGCGCCGACGATGGGCTGCGGGCAGCCGCGCATGGCCTTGACCAGGTCGCCCGTCATGCGGGTGAACTCCAGCAGCTCCGGCATCGTCATCTTGGTCAACGGGCCGATGATGTCGTGCACGTCGCCGCCCGAGCAGAAATTGCCACCCTCGCCCGCCAGCACCACCACCTTCACGTCGGTGGCCTGACGCAGGCCGTGGAACAGATCGCGCAGCTCGGCGTAGCTGTCGAAGGTGAGCGGGTTCTTGCGCTCGGGCCGGTTCAGGGTCACGGTGGCCACGCCGTCGTCATCGCAGTGCCAGGCAAAGTGCGCCGCCTGGTGCGCAGCGCGAGGCGTGTACTGCGCCCGCATGGGGTTGGACGGTCCGATGTAGTGCTTCATGCGTGTTCCTGAAAATGTGCCTTCACCTTGCCCAGCAGGCGGTGCAAGGTGTCGATTTCGCGTGCGTCGAGGGCCTGAAAGGCTTCGACGATCCAGGCCTCGTGGGCACGCGCCATGGCGTTGAACTGGCGCCGGCCCTTGGGCGTCAGGCGCACCAGGTACACGCGCCGGTCGCCCTCGACCTCGGCGCGCTCGACCAGGCCTTCCGACTGCAACTGGTCGGTGATGCCGGTGACATTGCCCCCGGTCACCATCAGGCGGCGCGAGAGCTCGTTCATGCGCATGCCCTCGGGCGCGCGCTCCAGCTGCGCCATCAGGTCGAAGCGCGGCAAGGTGGTGCTCCACTGCTCGCGCAGGTCGGTGCGGATCTGCCGCTCGATGAGCTGGGTGCAGGTCAGCAGGCGCAGCCACAGGCGCAGCTCGTCGGGATGCTCGGCGTGGGCGCGGGCTTCCAGGTCCATGGCCTACACGGCCGCGGCCGATGGCGCCGTTGCCAGCAACGCCTGCTGAGCCTGCTGGCGCTCGACTTCGCGGTACAGCTGGTCGCGCCCGCTCAGGTAAGGCAGCGGCCAGGTCACAGCCTGGCTGTGCAGCTTGGCGGCCTCGTGCAGGGTCCAGGCCGGGTTGGCCAGGTGCGGGCGGCCCACGGCGCACAGGTCGGCGCGGCCGGCGGCGATGATGCTGTTGGCGTGGTCGGCCTCGCTGATGGCGCCCACGGCCATGGTGGCGATGCCGGCTTCGTTGCGGATGCGGTCGGCAAACGGCGTCTGGTACATGCGCCCGTAGACCGGGCGGGCGGCGCGCGTGGTTTGACCCGAGGACACGTCGATCACGTCGCAGCCGGCGGCCTTGAACAGCCTGGCGACCTCCAGCGCGTCGGCCGGGGTGATGCCGCCGGGCGCCCAGTCGTGCGCGGAGAGGCGCACGCTCATGGGCTTGCCGGCCGGCCAGGCGGCGCGCATGGCGCCAAACACCTCCAGCGGGTAGCGGCAGCGCTTTTCCAGTGGGCCACCGTAGTCGTCGCCGCGCACATTGGTCAGCGGGCTGATGAAGGACGACAGCAGGTAGCCGTGCGCGCAGTGCAGCTCCAGCCAGTCGAAACCGGCCGCGTCGGCGCGGCGGGTGGCGGCGACAAAGGCGTCGCGCAACACGTCCATGTCGGCCCGCGTGAGCGCACTGGGGGTCTGGTTCTGCGCGCCATAGGGCAGCGCGCTGGCGGCCACCAAGGGCCAGTTGCCGCTGGCCAGCGGTTCGTCCATGGCTTGCCAGCCCAGCTGGGTCGAGCCCTTGGGACCGCTGTGGCCCAGCTGCAGGCCGATCTTGGCGTCGCTCTGCTGGTGCACGAAATCGACGATGCGCGCAAAGGCCGCCTGCTGGGCGTC
>Ga0209794_1001340_pt1 | contig 19882 bp, 21 predicted proteins | sample EBPBio232013_DNA_FD_185869 | JGI IMG/M metagenome (GOLD analysis project Ga0209794, IMG submission 185869) | Wastewater treatment Type I Accumulibacter community from EBPR Bioreactor in Madison, WI, USA - Reactor 1_5/23/2013_ DNA (SPAdes)... | ecosystem: Engineered > Bioreactor > EBPR >... | reverse complement strand
CCTCGTGATCCAACACCAATCTCACGGCGCGTTGGCGCACCTCGGGAGAAAACTTGTTCGTCGTTTTGCTTGTCATGGCTCCATCCTATTTGGAAGTTGGAGCCTCCGACAATCCCGGGGCGGTTCACAGGTTCCCGCCTCCGGCTCTTCAAAACAGGGATAGCTGATCTTCTCGATAGCTTCCGCCAGCACAACAAGAGAGACCCCAACCCCGTCCTGATCGAGGCCATAGTTCTCTGCAACATCTTGGGAGGAGTGCCCACTAATGGCATCCCGGATGGTCTTTTCAACCCTCGCGTCTCGAAGCTTGCGCTTGATGGTGTGGCGGAAGGAATGAAACACCTTGCGGCTATCGTTGATGCCATGCGTTCGGGCGTAACGGCTCCACCACTTAGACCAGTTGCTTGAAGCTTGCTCGCTTTCGGACCGCATAAGGGGGAAGAGGCGGGTGTTGGGCGCGCGGCCAAGCTTCTGCACGAAGTCCATGAAGCCGAGGGCCTTGAGCCTAGAGTGGATCGGGACTTTGCGAATGGAGGAGCGGTTCTTGACCCTTCGTCCGTCTTCTCCGGGGCGGATATACAGGAAAGCAACACCTTCCTCTTCTCCGATGTCCCCCACGGTTAGCCTCGCCAGTTCTTCCATGCGTGCCCCGGTGAACATGCCGAGGAGGGGAATCCACCGGGCGGCTTCTCCAGCGCCTCCCGTGGGGCGGTCCCCCGCTGTAAAGATAGGGAAGGACATGATCGTGGCCACGTCGCTGTCCGAATAGAGCATCCTCCCCGTCAAAGCGGCTTCGTCTTCCTTTGCCCGGATGCCGTTGCAGGGGTTCGCCTCAATGTGCCCCCCTTCATTCATGGCGAGGGTGAGGATTGCCGAGACCGCCGCAAGGTATTTCTCGTTGACGGTCTTCGCCGCTAGCCGCTTCACGTCCGGCTTATCCTCCAAGCTGGCAATCAAGGCGGGAACCGGCATGGCCCTTTGCGCCTTGGTCAATACCGCTGGAAACTTCATCATCGCGTCACGATAGGCGCGGATGTCCGCCTTGGAGATGCTCCTTAAAGGCTTGTCCCCGAGGAGCGACACAAAGCGATCAACGGCGGTCTCAAAGGTGTCTGCCGTTTTGACGGGTCCCCGATGCCTGTTCTTCCACTCTGTCAGGGCGTCCGAAAGGCGAGGGGAGCCAGTCAAGAGGCCCGCTTCTGTCAGTTCAATGGGGGCGGGTGGTGCGGGTGTCTCGATGACTGCCCCGTGATGGCGCTTCTCGATGGCTTCAAAGCCGCTAACGGTCGCTTCCAAGATGGCGATGGATAGCTTGCGATATTCCGGGGATGCCTTGTCCAGCGCGATTCCCTGCCGCTCTAGAAGGTCGTCCACCTCAAAGGCAATGTTTCCGGTCTTCCCCCTTGCAAGGTCATGGCGAGTGCCTCCTAGGGCAATCTCTGTGGTCTCAAGCGCCTTCCGGTACTCCCGTTCGGAGAGGCCGTCATCGCTGGTGATCTCTTCGGGTGTCCAGTGGACGCGGGTTCCCGGTGGAGCGCTGGCAGCAACCGCCTGCATCAACTCCGTTTCGCCGGTTCCGTGCGTGCGGAAGTCGTCATTTTCAGCGAGGAGGGCGTGGTAGTGGATAGCAGCCAGCCGCTGAATCTCCGTGTCACTGAGCGTCAAGCGGGGGGATGCTGAAGCCTTGGCTGCCGTTGCGGCAAATTCCTGATCGACCCTGAGGGATTCAATGTGGAGCCGGGTGATTGCCTCCCGGTAGTCCTTCGTTTTCAGGCTGAAGGTGATCTCACGCTTGGGGGCATATGCCTCAACGAGGTTCGCGGGAACCTTTGCCCGGAACCAATACACGTTGCCCCGCTTCATCAACCGAGGGTGTTTTGCCACGTCTTCCATCCCCGCAGTGTAACACGTTGGTGTAACAGTCGGGAAGCCGCAGGTGCCTGAAGTTACTCAGGTTCTATAAATATCAATGGCTTAGGAAGTGTCTGGCGGAGAGGGAGGGATTCGAACCCCCGGTACGCTTGCACGTACTCCGCATTTCGAGTGCGGCGCGATCGACCACTCTGCCACCTCTCCGCGGTGCGCGAACTGAATCGCGTGGTCAGGGGGCGGGAGATACTAAAGCGGGCGCGCGATGGCAAGGGGAATTGTGGAGAAGGTTACGGACGCGTGACGCTGCGCGGTTCGTGCCGTCCCCTTGCTGTGAAAAGGTGGGTTCAATCCATTCATTTCGCGCGATGCATGCGAGTGGTCGTCCGACTAGTTCTTTTTGTTCTCCGGGCTGTCGAGACTTTCCGCCGGTCATCCCACGGCTCAATGCCGGCCCTTCCGCGCTCAATAATGCGGGGGTGGGGGCTCCGGGCCGTCGCGCTGGGGGGCGATCGAGAGGATGGATTCGCGCAGACGCTCGACGAGGCGCTCCAGCCGGTCGATCTTGCGGTATTGGGTCGTCACTACCTCGTTGAGGTCGGCGATGATGCGCTCCTGATGCGCGACGTGCGCTTCAAGGGCCTCCAGACGGGCGGCGGTATCGGCTGCGTGTTCGCTCATGGCCGGGACATAGCGCTTTCAGGGCCTGCGCACCATAGGGTGTGCAATTGTGTAGCAAACAGCGGCATTGAAGGCGCTTTTCCCTTGACAGGGCAGGGGGATTTCTTCAGAAGGCACGCTTCCAAACGCGGCACAAGAACCGCGCTCGTCGTTTTGCGCCAAGAGCAAAAGCTCGGGAGCGCATGAACCCAAAAAGGCCGGCCAATGCGCCAAAGCATTGAAGCTGGTGAGTAAAAAGGACTTTAGATATGTTCGCCGTCATCAAGACCGGTGGCAAGCAGTACACTGTTGCCGCCAACGACATCATCACCATCGAACGCCTCGAGGGCAATGCCGGTGACTCGATCACCTTCGGCGAAGTGCTCTTCGTGGGTGGCGAGAACGCCAAGGTCGGCGCCCCGCTCGTGGCTGGCGCCTCCGTCGTCGGCGAGATCGTCGAGCAGGTGCGTGGCCCGAAGGTCATCAACTTCAAGAAGCGCCGCCGCCAGAACTCGAAGCGCAAGAAGGGTCATCGCCAGCATCTGTCGCAGGTGAAGATCACCGCGATCAACGCCTGATCGGCCAAAGAATTTTGAGCATGCCGCGGCCGCAAGGCGCGGCATTTCTCCGGACAAGGCGGAAGGGTCTGCAGCGCTGACATTTTCTGCGTGATTTGAAACGAATTTTCGGGTAGGGTGATCTTCATCAGATTCATCCGTCCCCGCATCGGGAACGAGGGAGCACCACAATGGCTCACAAAAAAGCTGGCGGTTCGTCGCGTAACGGCCGTGATTCTCATTCGAAGCGCCTTGGCGTGAAGAAGTTCGGCAACGAAGCTGTCGTCGCCGGCAACATCATCGTGCGTCAGCGCGGCACCAAGTGGCACCCCGGCACCAACGTCGGCATGGGTGTTGACCATACTATCTTCGCGACTTGCGACGGTGTCGTCTCCTTCAAACAGAAGGGCCCGCGTCAGTACATCAACGTTATCCCGGCAGCAGCCGAGGCAGCAGAATAACGGCGAGCGAGAATGCACTCTCCCCCGCCGAGGTCCCCGAAGGACCTACCCGGCGGAAAACGAGAGTGAAGGGTGCCAGGCGGCATCTGGCTCGAGGGAAAGCAGGGGAGGCTTCGGGAAACCGAGCCTCCCCTTTTTCATTTCCAACCTCACCTTCCCCCAGAGCCCACCGCCAAAGGATGCCTGCCATGACCGCCGAAAAGCTTGAGCCGGAGAGTTACTCGCCCGCCCCGCTGTTCCCTGATCTGTTTCTGGATGATGTCTTCACGCTGGAGACGCCGAGGCTGTTCCTGCGCTGGCCCAAGGCCGCCGACATTCCCGCGCTGGTGGTGCAGGCGGGGGATGCGCGCGTTTCGCGCGACCATGCCGTGCTGCCGCATCCCTACAAGCGTGAGGATGGCGAGCAGTTTGTGGCCTTCGCGCGCGGCGTAAACGCGGAGGGGAACAATCTGCATCTGGCGATCGCCAAGCGTGGTGCGCCGGAGAAGCTGATCGGCTGCGTGGGGCTGCGCACCCGAGCCAATGGCGAGGTCAGCATCGGCTACTGGTTGGGCGTCGAGCATTGGGGGCAGGGGTTCGCCACCGAGGCCACGCAGGCGATCCTCGACGCGGTGTTTCTCTACACCGAGCTTGAGAGCGTGATTGCTGAGGTGCGTGTGACCAACGAGGCCTCTCGCCGCGTGCTGGCACGTTGCGGGTTTCAGTACGAAGGCTCGGGCATGTGCGCGCGCCCGGCCTTCAACGATGTGGTGGCGGCGGATTGCTATCGGCTCACCCGCTCGCTCTGGGCCTCGCTCAAGGGGTGGCGTGCGCCGTTGCCGCATGGGCGGCTGATGGTGGTGGAATGAAGGCCGCCGGGGTGGAGGCAGAGTGGAGCCTCCCGCAAGGCCCGCAACCTCAATGGACTTGCGGGCGCCCCCGGTTTTCTTGTGTTTTTGCCGTTGAGCGTTTAGGCGAATTGCCATGAAGTTTCTTGATCAAGCAAAAGTCTATGTGCGCTCCGGCGATGGCGGTGCGGGCTGCGTGTCGTTCCGGCGCGAGAAGTTCATCGAATTCGGCGGTCCGGACGGCGGTGACGGTGGCAAGGGTGGCGATGTCTGGGTGGAGTGTGTCGATGGGCTCAACACCCTGATCGACTATCGCTACCAGCAGCATTTCAAGGCGAAGACCGGCACCCATGGCATGGGGCGGAACCGCGCCGGGGCCAAGGGGGCCGATGTGGTGCTGCGCGTGCCGGTGGGCACCGAGGTGATCGACACCGATGACGAGACGCTGATCTGCGACATGACGGCGATTGGCCAGAAGGTGCGCATTGCCAAGGGCGGCAACGGCGGCTTTGGCAACCTGCATTTCACCACCTCCACCAATCGCGCGCCCACCCATGCCAACCCCGGCCAGCCGGGCGAGGAGCGCAACATCACGCTGCGCCTGAAGCTGATTGCGGATGCCGGGCTGGTGGGCCTGCCCAATGCGGGCAAATCGACCTTTCTGGCCAGCACCACAGCGGCCAAACCCAAGATCGCGGATTATCCCTTCACCACGCTGCACCCCGGCCTTGGCGTTGTGCGGGCGGTGGGGCGCGAGTTCGTGCTGGCGGATATTCCGGGCCTGATTGAAGGTGCGCATGAGGGGCATGGATTGGGGGATCGGTTCCTCGGCCATGTCGAGCGCTGCCGCGTGCTGCTGCACCTTGTGGAAGGTACCTGCGAGCACGCGGGCAAGGCGTATAAAACCGTGCGCAAGGAAATCGAGGCTTACGGCGAAGGGCTGGCGGAAAAGCCGGAGATCGTCGCGCTCTCCAAAATCGACGCGCTGGATGAGGAGACCCTCAAACAGCAGATGGATCGCCTCAAACGCGCGGCCAAGCGCAAGCCCCTGCTGCTTTCCGCTGTCTCTGGCGAGGGCGTCGAGGCTGCGCTCGCCGAGCTTCTCAAGGTGATCGACAGCGCGCGTGCCGAGGAAGCCCCCAAGGAGGAGAAGGAGTGGCGGCCGTGAGCACGCCCGACCTCAAATCCTTCAAACGCATTGTCATCAAGGTCGGCTCCTCGCTGCTGGTGGACCGCAAGGATGGCCTCAAGGAGGCCTGGCTCAATGCGCTGGCGAGTGACATCGCCGGCTTGCACGCGGGCGGGGCCGATATTCTCGTGGTTTCCTCGGGCGCGGTGGCGCTGGGGCGCGGGGTATTGGGGCTGAAGGCGCGCGAGCTTGCGCTGGAAGAAAAGCAGGCGGCGGCCGCTGTGGGGCAGATCGCGCTCTCAGGCTGCTGGGCGCGGAGCCTTGGCGCGCATAAGCTCACCGCCGCGCAGATTCTGCTGACCTATGGCGACACGGAAGAGCGCCGCCGCTACCTCAATGCGCGCGAGACGATCGAGACGCTGTTCCAGCATCGCGCCATTCCCGTGATCAACGAGAACGACACGGTGGCGACTTCCGAGATCCGCTACGGCGACAATGATCGTCTGGCTGCGCGTGTCGGCACCATGGCAAGCGCGGATTGCGTGGTCCTGCTGTCTGATATCGACGGGCTTTTCACCGCACCGCCCGCCACCAACCCCAACGCCGAATTTGTGCCGGAAGTGCCGCGCATCACCGCGCAGATCGAGGCGATGGCGGGGGGCGCCGCCTCCGAGCTTTCGCGCGGGGGCATGATGACCAAGATCGAGGCCGCGAAGATCGCAACAGCAGGCGGGGCCGCCATGCTGATTGCCAATGGCACGCGCATGAACCCGCTTGCTGCGGTGCTCGATGGCGCGCGCTGTACGTGGTTTCTCTCGCCCTCCACGCCCGTCACCGCGCGCAAGCGCTGGATCGGCGGCACGTTGGAGCCGCGCGGCATCCTGTTTGTGGACAAGGGCGCTGCTGACGCCCTGCGGGACGGGGCCAGCCTGTTGCCCGCTGGCGTAAAACGGGTGGACGGCTCTTTCGCGCGCGGCGATCTTGTGGTGGTGCGCGGGCCGGACGGCGGCGAAATTGCCCGAGGGTTGGTGGCTTATGATGCCATTGATGCCGTCAAGATCATGGGTCGCGCCAGCCGCGATATCGAGAAAATCTTGGGCTATTCGGGGCGCAAGGAGATCATCCACCGGGATGCGCTCGTGCTGTCGTCCGATGGCATCGAGATGTGAAGTCAGGAGTTCCCAGATGAACCGCCACGTTTCCACTCCCGCCGACAAGGCCAAGCTCGTGGCCGAGATGCGCGCCATGGGCCGCGCCGCGCGCGAGGCTTCGCGCGGGCTCGCGCTGATGAGCGCCGATCATAAGGCCCGCGCCCTGCGCGCGGCGGCGGCGGCGGTGCGCGCGGCGGTTCCGGCCATTTTGGAAGCGAACGAGAAGGACAGCGCCGAGGCGAAGGCCGAGGGGCAGAACGAGGCGTTTCTGGATCGCCTGCTGCTCACCGCTGCGCGCATCGAGGCGATTGCGGCCTCGATTGACGACATTGCCGCGTTGCCCGACCCCGTGGGGGCCGTGATGAGCGAATGGACCCGGCCCAATGGGCTCAAGATCGCGCGGGTGCGCACACCCTTGGGCGTTGTCGGCGTCATTTTCGAGAGCCGCCCCAATGTCACGGCAGATGCCGGGGCGCTGTGCCTCAAGGCGGGCAATGCGGTGATCCTGCGCACCGGCTCGGGCGCGCTGCGCTCGGCGCTGGCTATCCATGGTGCCATGGTTGCGGGCCTGAAGGCCGAGGGCGTGCCGGAGGCCGCGATCCAGCTGGTGCCCTATGCCGACCGCGAAGCGGTGGGGCAGATGCTGGCGGGGCTGGATGGTGCGATTGACGTCATTGTGCCGCGCGGGGGCAAAAGCCTTGTCGCGCGCGTCCAAAGCGAGGCGCGGGTGCCCGTGTTTGCGCATCTCGATGGTAACAATCACGTCTATGTGCATGAGAGCGCTGATCTTGCCATGGCGGAGAAGGTGCTGCTGAATTCGAAGCTGCGCCGCACAGGCGTTTGCGGGGCCGCGGAAACGCTGCTGGTGGACGAGGCGATTGCCAAGACGCACCTTGCCCCGTTGGTGAGGATGCTGCTCAATGCGGGCTGCGCTGTGCGCGGGGATGCCGCCACGCAAGGTGTTGATGCGCGTGTCACCCCCGCCACGGAAGAGGATTGGGGCACCGAGTTCCTCGACAAGATCATCGCCGCCAAAGTGGTCAAAAACATCGATGCGGCGCTCGATCACATCGCCCGCTACGGCTCGCACCATACCGATGCGATCATCGCGCAGGACGAGGCTGCTGCAATCCGCTTCCTCAACGAGGTGGACAGCGCGATTGTAGTGCATAACGCCTCCACCCAGTTCGCGGATGGCGGCGAGTTCGGGTTCGGCGCGGAAATCGGCATTGCGACGGGCCGCATGCATGCGCGCGGGCCGGTGGGGGTCGAGCAGCTCACCAGCTTCAAGTACAAGGTGGTCGGCAACGGAACGGTGAGGCCGTAACGGGTGCAGCGCGTCTCGCTTCCTCCTCACGCCAGCGGGATGCGCATCGGGCTTTTCGGCGGCTCGTTCAATCCGCCGCATCAAGGCCATGTGCTGGTCGCCCAGACCGCGCTCAAGCGGTTGGGGCTGGATGCGGTGTGGTGGCTGGTCACGCCCGGCAATCCGCTCAAATCCCATGCCGGGCTCCCACCGCTGGAGACGCGCATGGCGGCCTGCCGCGATCTGATCGGGCCGGATCCGCGCATCATCGTCTCGGGTGTGGAGGCACAGATCGGCACCGCTTATACCGAGCAGACGGTCCGCTTTCTGCTCAAGCGCTGTCCCGGCGTCGATTTCGTGTGGCTGATGGGGGCGGATAATCTCGCCGGGTTCCATCGCTGGCAGAAATGGCGCTCGATTGCCGCCATGGTGCCCATGGCAGTGGTGGATCGCCCCGGTGCAACCTTGCGGGCCATTTCGAGCCCCGCCGCGCGGGCTTTGGCGCGGGCACGTCTGCCGGAGGCCAAGGCGCCGCGATTGGCGCAATGCCCGGCACCGGCCTGGGTGTTCCTACACGGGCGCCGACTGGCCCTCTCCTCGACTGAATTGCGAGAAAAGGCGCGTCCTCGCCAAATCGAGGGATCGCGCTAAGGCAAGCTTAAGACCCGTCGTGTCATAGAAACCGCTGCATCAGATCAAGGATTGATCCCATGGCCGACGGTTTCGCGGTTTCCGGTTATGCCGTTTTTCAGTCGCTCACTGCAGAGAAAATTGCGGTTGGGCAGGCAAAGCTCGCCAAGAGCGGTGTCGTCAAAGGCGATATCGAGCATTTCCGCGCGAAGGTGGCCAAGTGCAAGACGCCCGATGATTTCCTGAAGGATTACCGTCTGCTCAAGTTTGCGCTGACGGCCTATTCCATGGAAGACCAGATCCAGTATCCGGCGCGCATCAAGCAGATTTTCAAGGATGATCCTTCCAACAAGTCGGCGCTCGTCAACCGCATGACGGCCTCGGGATACAAGGAGTTGAACGCCGACTTCGCGTTCTTTTCCAAGGGCGTGAAGAACCTTCAGGACCCCAAGTTCATCGACAAGGTGGTCAAGAAGTACGAGCAGTCGCAATATGAGATCAGCCTCGGCAACACCAACCCCGCGCTGACCGATGCGCTCTACTTCCAGCGCAAGATTGCCGGGGTGACCAACGGCTATCAGATCATCGGTGACCCGGTGCTCTTCGCCGTCGCCAAAACCGCGCTCAACATTCCGCAGGCGGCGGTGACAGGCGATGTGAAGCGCCTGAAGCAGTGGATCGAGAACAAGATCGATCTGAAGAAGGTGTCGCAACCGGCCTATGTGAAGAAGATCGTCGATCGCTTCCTGGTCCTCAAGGATGTCGAGACGCGCCAGTCTTCGGGCGGCGGCCTTCTCGATATGTTCGCGTAAAGGCTGGCGAGGCAAAACGCTGGCAAGCATGGGCGATTCAGGCTAGGGTCCGCCGCATTCCAACATTGCGAGGATGAAAGCCCTGTCGCCCGCGTCCAAGTCGTCGTCTGTATCGGACGACCGTTCGACCTCCGCCGAAGCTGCTCCGGTGCCCGCCCCCAAGCGCACCCGCGCCAAAGCCGCGCCTGCGGCCCCGCTCGATCTCAACAAGCTGGCCGAGACCCTTCGCCAGACGTTGGACGACGCCAAGGCGCAGGACATTGTCTCGCTGGATCTGGCCGGCAAGACCTCGCTCGCCGATTTCATGATCATCGCCACCGGCGGTTCGGACCGCCATGTCAACGCGCTGGCGGAGCGTATCCTCGGCGTGCTCAAGGACATGCGGCTCAAGGCGCCGCGCGTTGAAGGCATGCCGGTCTGCGACTGGGTGCTGATCGACACCGGCGATATCATCGTCCACCTCTTCCGGCCTGAGGTGCGCGGCTTCTACAACCTTGAAAAGCTGTGGGGCCTTTCGCGCCCGCAGGAGGGTGAGCCCGTCGAGGACGAGAAGCCCAAGCGTACCCGCACCATCCGCACGCCCAAGGCGGAATAAGCCCTCATGCGGCTCGACGTTCTGGCCGTTGGCCGGCTCAAGGCCGGGCCGGAGCGGGATCTCGTCAAGCGTTACCATGATCGCCTTGCGGGTGTTGCGCGCCCGCTCGGGCTTTCCGGTCCGCGCATGGTGGAACTGTCGGAAAGCGCCGCGCGGCGCGATGCCGACCGCAAGGCCGAGGAAGCGCAGGCGCTCCTCGCCCAGCTCGCTCCGGGCGCACGTGTGGTGCTGTTCGATGAGGGCGGTCGCAGCATCGACAGCCGCAAGTTTGCCGCCATACTGGCGGAATGGCGCGATTCGGGCGTGCCGGCGGCGGGGTTTGTCATCGGCGGGGCGGATGGTCTGGGTGAGGCACTGCGCGCCAAGGCCGATCTTGTGCTGGCCTTTGGGGGCATGACCATGCCGCACCAGATCGTGCGTGTGCTGGTGATGGAGCAGCTCTACCGGGCGGCGACCATCCTTTCAGGGCATCCCTATCATCGCGATTGAGGGCCTCAGGTGGAGCAGGGCAGGCTGAAACGGGCAGGAACAGCGGGCGCTCTGGCGCTGGCGCTGGTGTCTTCCGTTCTGGCCCAGACGGCTCCCACGCCCCATCAGGGCCCTTCGGCGGAAGACCTGCGCGGGCTGGAAAGCGAGATCGAGCGTGCGGTGGAAGAACAGCGCCGTCTCAGCAGCGAGATCGAAACCGCCGCCGCCGATGCGCAGAAGCTGCGCACCAGCCTCGTGGATGTCGCCAAGCGGTTGCGTTTTGCCGAAGAGCGCGTGGCCAAGGCCGAGACGCGCCTTGCCGAAATCGAGACCAAGGAAAACGCCCTGCGTCGCTCCTTGCAGGGGCGCGAGCGGGTGACGGCGGAAGTGCTGGCGGCGATGCAGCGCATTGGTCGCAAGCCACCGCCCGCGCTGCTGGTGCAGCCGGATGATGCGCTCTCCGCCATGCGCGCGGCGGTGCTGCTCGGCGCGGTGGTGCCGCAGATGCGCGATGAGGCGCGCGTGCTGATTGCCGACCTGACCACTTTGTCCGCGCTGGCAGAGGAGAACCGCAAGGTGACGGTGGCGCTGCGCTCCGAGCGCGATGCCACCGATGAGGAGCGCAGGCGTCTCGCCAACCTCATCGAGCAGCGGCAGGGACAGGTTTCCACCTCGCGCGAGCAACTGGACAAGGAGCGCGCGCGCATGGCCGCGCTCTCGCGCGATGCGAAATCGCTGCGCGAGTTGATTGCCAAGGGCGAGGCCGAGGCGATCGGCAATGCCCGCGCTGTGGAAATCGCGCGGCGCGCGCCCCCGCCGGTCAAAGAGGGGCGGGAGGTGGCGTCCCTCGGCACCGGGGCGCGTCTGGGGCCGCGCGTGGCCTTCGCCCAGCGCAAGGGGCAGCTCTCCTGGCCCGTCTCCGGCGAGGTGTCGAAACGCTTTGGTGCGCGCGATGCTCTTGGCGGACTGGAACGCGGTGTTACCTTTGCTGCCAATGGCGGCGCGGTGGTGACAGCACCCGCCGATGGCTGGGTTCATTTTGCTGCCCCATTCCGGGGTTACGGGCATCTCTTGATCATCAACGCTGGCAATGGCTACCATGTGGTGCTGGCAGGCATGGAGCGCCTGTCGGTGGATATCGGCCAGTTCGTGCTGGCCGGGGAGCCGGTGGGGTTCATGCCTGCCGCCGCGCCCGCCAATGCTCCCGCCGGAACGGTTTCTCAGGGCACTGCCCTTGGCGTTGCGCGTCCGGCGCTTTATGTCGAATTTAGAAAGGACGGATCTCCGGTCGATCCGTCGCCCTGGTGGACCTCACAATTGGCCGAAAAGGCACGCGGATAATGCGCAAGCTTCCTCTTTTCTTTTCCGGTGTCGCGCTGGGCGCCCTTGCGCTGGTCGGCGTGGAACAGGTGCTCTCCCCGGCCAATGCCAACAGCTCTGCCGAGACCTATCGCCGCCTGACCCTGTTCGGCGAGATCTTCGACAAGATCCGCGCCGATTATGTGGAAAAGCCCGATGAGGCCAAGCTGATCGAATCGGCCATCAACGGCATGGTTCAGTCGCTGGATCCGCACTCCACCTTTCTCGACCAGAAGTCGAATCAGGAGATGCAGCAGCAGACCCGCGGTGAGTTCGGCGGTCTTGGCATTGAAGTGCAGATGGAAGACGGCCTCGTGAAGGTCGTCACCCCCTTCGATGAATCGCCGGCCGCCAAAGCCGGTGTGCGTGCCAATGATCTTGTGACCGCCATCGACGGCGAGCAGGTGCAGGGCCTCACCCTCGGGCAGGCCGTGGACAAGATGAAGGGCCCCAAGGGCACCAAGGTGAAGCTGAAGCTGCTGCGCAACAAGAAGGACACGGTGGAGGTGGAAATCACCCGCGACACCATCCGTCCGCCGGTGGTGCGCGCGCAGAAGGAAGGCGACAATGTCGGTTATATCCGCATCGGCTCCTTCAACGAGCAGACCTTCGAGGGGCTGAAGAAGTCTGTCGATTCGCTCACCAAGGAGATCGGTAAGGACAAGCTCAAGGGCTTCATCATCGATCTGCGCAACAATCCAGGCGGGTTGCTCGACCAGGCGATCTATGTCGCGGACGGTTTCCTCGAAGCGGGTGAGATCGTCTCCACGCGCGGCAAGACCCCGGATCAGACCAACCGAGCGCTGGCGCGCCCCGGCGACATCACCGATGGCAAGCCGGTGGTGGTGCTGGTCAACGGCGGCTCGGCCTCGGCGTCGGAGATCGTGGCTGGTGCGCTGCAGGATCACGCCCGCGCCACTATCGTGGGCACGCGCTCCTTCGGCAAGGGCTCGGTGCAGTCGATCTTCCAGCTGCGCGGCAATTATGCGCTCAAGCTGACGACCCAGCTCTACTACACCCCCTCGGGCCGCTCCATTCAGGGCAAGGGCATCACGCCCGACATCATCGTGGCGCAGGATGTGCCGGACGATCTGAAGGGCAAGGACGAGATCAAGGGCGAAGCCTCGATCAAGGGCCATATCAAGGTCAATCAGGATGAGGAACAGGGTGCCGGCTCCTCGGGCTACGTGCCGCCGGACCGCGAGAAGGACAAGCAGATCCAATGGGCGGTGAAGTTCCTGCGCGGTGAGGTCAGCAAGGCCAATCCGGGTGAGGGTGCCTCCCTGCCGAGCGCCAAGCCGCAGGTGAAGGCCGAAGCCAAGACCGACACCAAGGCCGAGGCTCCCAAGGCGGAAGCGCCCAAGACGGATGCGCCCAAAAATTAAGCGCTTCGTTTCGCAGGGGTTTCCTTTTCGCTACGGCATAAAAGTGCTGCCGGGTTAACCTTTCAAGGCCCGCTCCCCGGTTGGAGCGGGCCTTTTTCGTTGGTGTTTGCGGCAGAAAACGTAGGAAAGACAGCTTTTGGGGAGAGCGGCGCAACGCTTGGTTAACCATCGCTGTTTACGGTTCAAAGCGGGTGTTTCTACCTGCTTTGGCACCCTGTGAAGGTTCGGCAATGGCATTTGAAGGCATGGCTACTCCCCTCGGCGTTCGGCCGGGGCAGCGCCAGCGGGGCATCCCCCCGCAGTGGCGGCTGGGCCTTGTCGTGCTTTTGTCCGTGCTGGTGTCGGTGATGCTGGCCGTGGCCGCGATGCGTTTTGTGGGCGAGGCCAAGCCTGTTTCGGCTGTCGCACAGATCGAGCGTGGGGCCGAGAAGGTCGCCACGCGCCCAGCCGCCAATGCCCCCACCACCTCGGCCGCGCCCTCCGCCGGCGGGGCGAATGTCTCGACCATCGAACGCCAGAACACGCCCGGCGGTGGTCTTGTCATCAAGGTGCCGGACAATGTGCCCACGGGCAGCGCCACCGAGCCGCTCTATGATACGCGTGTGGCGGAGCGCACGGATCAGGGCATTCTGCCCGTCGTCAGCGCGTCCGGCCATCGCGCCTATAAACTCTACGCCCGTTCTTTCGCGGCGACCGACAAGCCGATGATCGCCATTGTGATGACCGGCGTGGGCATCAGCGCGCGCGGCACCGATGCCGCGATCCGCAAGCTGCCGGGCGAGGTGACGCTGGCCTTCGCGCCCTATGGCCGCGATCTCGAAGCGCAGGTGAACGATGCCCGCTCCGAGGGGCACGAAATCCTGCTTCAGGTGCCGATGGAACCGCATGACTATCCTCAGTCGGATCCGGGGCCGCATACGCTGCGGGCGGGGGATGCCAAGGGCGAGAATATCGCCCGTTTGCGTTGGCTGATGAGCCGCTTCACCGGCTATGTCGGGCTGACCAATTTCATGGGCGCGCGCCTCATGCGCGATCAGTCCAGCTATGGCGCGCTGCTGGATGAAATCAGCCGCCGCGGGTTGCTGTATCTCGATGACGGCACCACGGCGGATTCCATGACCGAAGGGCTCGCCAAGAAGGCGCGCCTGCCGAGCGCCACGGCGGATCGCGTGGCCGAGACCGATGGCCGCATCAGCCTCGACCAGCTGCTGCGCGACACCGAGCAGATCGCCCGCAAGAAGGGCCGAGCGGTCATCACCATTCCGGCCCTGCCGGCGAATATCGAGCGTGTGGCGGCCTTTGCCCGCACTGCGACGGATCGTGGGGTTGTGTTGGCGCCGATTTCGGCCATCATGGCACGCAACGCGCCGTGAGCGCTCCCGACAGATTCTGATTTTGAGGAAACGATGCCGAAAGACATCGAGAGCCTGCCTTATCGCCCGTGTGTGGGCGTGGCTTTGTTCAACGCTCAGGGACTTGTCTTTGTGGCGCGCCGCCGCCCGGACAAGGGCCCGGAGTACAAGGACCCGGTTTACGAGTGGCAGATGCCGCAGGGCGGTATTGACCCCGGAGAAGATCCCTATGTGGCCGCCCTGCGCGAGCTTTATGAGGAAACCAGCATCCGCTCGACCAAGCTGATCGCGGAAGCGCCGGACTGGTACAATTATGACCTCCCGATGCCGACCATGGGGCGCGCGCTTAAGGGGCGCTATCGCGGGCAGACGCAGAAGTGGTTCGCGCTGCGCTTTACGGGTGACGAGAGCGAAATCAACGTCGTGGCGCCGGGCGGCGGAGCGCATAAGCCGGAGTTCGTGGAATGGCGCTGGGAGCGGCTGGAACGCCTGCCCGAGCTGATCATTCCGTTCAAGCGCGGCGTTTATGAGCGCGTCGTCTCCACCTTTTCGGTCCACGCCGCCGCCTGAGCGGGTCAGCGGCGTGGAATGGCAAGGTCGATGGTGGCATCGACGATATTGCCCGCGCCGATGAAGCGGATGCGCGAGAAGGTCATGGTGCGCGCCAGCATCAGCCCGCGCCCGTTGGGGGCAAGGGCAGGGCGCTCCGCCTTCAGCGCGGCTTCAAAGTCGAAGCCCGGCCCCTCGTCGATGATCCTGAGGCGGATAAAGCGTGCGTGGCGCTTGAAGAAGACCTGCACCGTGCGGTTGCGGTATTGCGGCAGCTTCAGGCGGCGCTCGATCTCGGCATGAAGGCGCCCCTGCATCAGCAGGGTGGATTTGAGGGCGAAATCAATCTCCAGATTGCCGTGCTCGATGGCGTTGGCCAGCAGCTCCCAGATGCCGATGGCGGCCATATCCGGGTTGGGGCAATGCGAGGCCAGCATGGTGGCCAGCTTCTCCGCCTCATCAAAGGTGGAGATTTCGAACACCCCGCGCAGCATCCGCCCGATGGCGGGCTTGTTCATCGAGATGTAGTCGCGGATGGTGGCGTGTTGTTGGGCCAAGGGGCAGGTCTCGATGCGTTCCGGGGCGCAGAAGTCGGGTGGTGTCCAATCGGGATCGTTCGAGCGCGAACGGTCACACCGAGCGGTTTCGGGGCAAAGGGCTGTGTTCGGGGCCGCGCAGGGATGCGGTGTTTCGGTGGTTTTTTCTGCCGTGCGCGCCATGGTTCATCCCTCCTTCCGGCGGATCGCGATCAGCGTGAGGTCATCTTCCAGTTCGTAGTCGGCAATGCCTTGGAGCACGCAATCGCGCAGGGCTTCGGCGGTGTCCTCCTGCGCCGTGCTCAGCGTCTTGCCGAGGTTTTCCGGGGTGTAGATCGAATAGGGCGGGGCGGGCGTTTCGATGAGCGCGTCCGAATAGAAGAGCGCGGCCGACCCCGGCGGAAAGGGGAACTTGCGGGTGGCAAAGGAGGCATCACGCATGATGCCGAAGGGAAAGCCTGCCAGCACAATGGGTTCGAAATCGCCATCCGGACCAAAGCGCAGCATGGGCGGCGGGCCGCTGGCCGAGGAGAATTCGATTGAGTTTTCCTCGAAGTCGATGCGGAAGGCGAGCATGGTGGCGAATTGGCCGGTGGGCAGGGTGTCGGCCAAAAAATCGTTCATCGAGCTCATGGCCTCGGCGAGCGGCAATTCATCGAAGTGCTGGTCGCGCAGGATCGAGTGGAAGCGGAAGGTATTGAGCGCGGCCGCCACGCCATGGCCGGTAAAGTCAGCGAGATAGATGCCGATCTGGTTCTCGCCGGGCACGGAGATGCCCCACAGGTCGCCCCCCAGCCCCAGCGAGGCGCGATAGGTGCTGGCGATCTCGACCGGGAAGGCGGCCTCGACCGAGGCAATGTCGGTCTGGTTGGGCAGGATGGATTCCTGCATGCGCCGGGCCAGCTCCAGATCCTCGGCCATCATGCTTTGATACTTCGTGAGCTTCTGCACCAGCGCGCGCTGTTCGAGATGCACCCGCACCCGGCCCAGCATTTCCCGGGCATTGATGGGCTTGGAGATCAGATCGGTCGCGCCATTGGAGAAGACCTCGCCGCGGTTGTCGCCATTGGCGCGCGCGGTCTGGATCAGCACGGGCACATTGGCGTGGCGGCTGGAAGCGCGCAGGCGGCGACACAATTCCAGCCCGTCCATGCCGGGCATGAGCAGATCGGTGATGATCAGATCCGGCGAGAGCGCGTCTGCGGCGCTCATCGCCTCCTCCCCGCTTGCGGCCTCATGGATGTCACGATAGCCACCATGGCGCAGGTAGATGCTGATGGTTTTGCGCAAGGCTTCGGAGTCATCCACGACCAGAATCCGCGCCCGCGCCAGTTCGGGGTCGGCAACGGAGCCGTAGCTGAAGGCAGGCAGGACGCGAGCGACAGACATGATGGGTTTTCCTGGCTCTTGAGGGGGTCAGTGCAGGATCGGGATCAGTTTGTCGAAGCAGGCGAGTTCAAGCAGCTTGCGCACATGCCCCTGGGGCGCACGCAGCGAGAGCGCCCAGCCGCCTTTGCGCGATTCCTCCAGCGCGATCATCAACATGCCGAGCCCGGCGCTATCGATGGAGACAAGTTCGGACATGTCAAAAACGGCCGATTGAGCCTTCTCCCGCGTGATTTCCGTGAGCAGATCCCGGAATTGGCCGTGGTCGGAGAAGGTCATGCGATCTTGCAGGCGCACGCGGAAACTGGTGTTCTCCTTGCGGGACTCGATGCGCATAGGGCGGTTCCTTTCTCAGAAGAGTTCGATGTCGTTGTCGTCGTCGCTGGGGTCTTCCATCGTCGGCGGGGGCTGGTTGTTGGCGGCGGCCAGCAGGCGGGCCTTCATGTCGCCTAGCGTCACCGGCTGGGTGAGGCACTGGATCATGGTGGTGCTGTCGAGGCCGGGAATGTTGCGCGTGTTGATCAGCGCCGCGATGACGCCGCAGATGTTCTCGATCTTCTGCTTGGTGCGGTCCTGAAACTGCATGCGCACCACGGCCTCGTTGAGATCCCCGACAAGGCGGTCAGAGCTGTCCGTCGTCTGGGCCAGAGCCGAGGAGAAGTTCTGATGCTGAAGCACCAGCCCTTCCACGATCATGTTGATGCGTTCGTTGGCGAGGATGTTCTCCTCGGACATGTCGATGGTTGAGATTTCCTTGAGCAGATCAAAGCTCTGGTCGAGATCGCGCGTGACCTTGGTGATGCGCTCGCGCAGGTCATGCGCGATGCGGTTGGTGTTGCCCGCCAGCTCGCGCACCTCGTTGGCGACCACCGAGAAGCCCTTGCCCGCTTCTCCCGCGTGCACGGCCTCGATCTTGGCGTTCAGCGCAAGAAGATTGGTCTGGCTGTTGATCTTGTCGATGAGCGAGATGGAGTGCTTGACCGCCCGCATCTCGACCAGAACATCCTCCAGCGCATAGACCATCTGCATCCCGCGCGAGGAGAGAAACAGGATCTTGGAGATCAGGTCGCCGAGCGAGGATTTGAGGTCGCCGGCGAGTTCCGTCAGGGCGATTCGCTCGCCTCCGCAGTCGATCGCGTCCGAGTTTTCGATCAGGGTGCGCATGCGCAGGTTCTGTTGGCCCGAATCACGCGCAATGGCCGAAAACCGCTCCGAGACATGCACGGTATTGTCTTCCACCAGCTCGGAGACGGCGTTCAGCTCCGCCATCAGCGCCTCCAGCATCCGCCGTTCCACCACCGCGACGCTTTCGAAGGCGTCTTCGGCCGGCTCGGGCGGCGCTGGTTTGAAAGAGGGATAGGCCACGGGCGCCTCGGATTTTATGCAGGGATTAAACAACTCTAGATTGTTATGTATTAACTTAGGATTGCAATTTGTTCCCTTATCCCACCCGGCGTGCCTGCCGGCCCGCACGTTCGGCCAGCGCCCGCACAATGCGCGAGGGGATACGGGTGAGGGCGGCTTGCTCATCTACGCCGCCCAGCTCGTGGGCCACGCGGGGCATGCCGTAAACGAGAGCGCTTTGCGCATCCTGCCCGATGCACCAGGCCCCGGCGCGGTGCATGGCCAACATGCCGTCTGCGCCGTCGCGGCCCATCCCGGTCAGGATGACGCCCACCGCATTGGGACCGGCGCAGCGGGCGAGCGAGGAAAACATCACGTCCACCGAGGGGCAATGGCCGCTCACGGGCTCGCCTTGCGACAAGGCCACCATGTAGCGGTCTTCCCGCGTGCGGCGGATCTGCATGTGATAGCCGCCGGGTGCCACCACGGCACTGCCGGCATCAATCAGCTCTCCGTCGCGCGCTTCACGCACGTCGAGCGCACTCATGGACTTGAGGCGCTTGGCGAAGCTGGCGGTGAACTTGGTCGGCATGTGCTGCACCACCGCGATGGGGGGCATCATGGGCGGCAGCGCCGAAAACAGGGTGATCAGCGCTTCGACGCCGCCTGTTGAAGCCCCAATGCCGATGATGGCATTATCCGGCGCCTGCAGCGGTGCCGCGCTCGATTGTGCCGCCGGGGGAGGCGCCGTTGGCTTTTCCGGCAGGCGCGCGGTTCCCACAATGCGGGCGCGGTGCAACAGCTCTTCGCGAAAGGCGCTCAGCCCGGCCTCGCCCATATCCCGCGGCTTTTCGAGGCAATCGATCGCGCCCAGCTCAAGCGCGTGCAGGGTGATGTCCGCGTTGCGGGCGGTGAGGGTGGAGACCATCAGGACGCGCGTGGGGCGCAGGGCCATCAGGCGACGCAGGAACTCGATGCCGTCCATGTTCGGCATTTCGATATCGAGCGTGATCATGTCCGGGTTCAGGCGCTTGATCTTCTCGCGCGCCACCAGCGGATCGGGCGCGGTGCCGACCACCTCGAATTCCGGGCTGGCCGAGAGCATCTCGCCCAGCATCTGCCGGATCAGGGCGGAATCGTCCACAATCAGCACCTTGATCGGTCGCGAGAGCGGGGGAAGGATCGGCATGGGAAGTCCTCAATCAAAAAGGTCGATGTCGCCGCCGACGCTCGTCTGCTTGAGCGAGCTGGCGTAGCGGCTTTCGACCGTGCGCAGGGCTTCGTCTTCACGGCTCTTGAGGATGAGGCGCTGAACCTTGCCGGTCGCGGGGTTGTAATGGATGCGACGCCCGTACTCCCCGCCCAGATCCGCCGAGGCGAGCGGAATGCCTTCCATGTCGAGATAGCGTTTGGCGAAAAGCGCATTCTTGCTGCCCACGCCCGCGGCGGAGCCATGCATGTTCGCGCCGCCGAACAGCTTCACCTCAAGATTCTGGCGCGCGCAGC
>Ga0209794_1001339_pt1 | contig 19898 bp, 14 predicted proteins | sample EBPBio232013_DNA_FD_185869 | JGI IMG/M metagenome (GOLD analysis project Ga0209794, IMG submission 185869) | Wastewater treatment Type I Accumulibacter community from EBPR Bioreactor in Madison, WI, USA - Reactor 1_5/23/2013_ DNA (SPAdes)... | ecosystem: Engineered > Bioreactor > EBPR >... | reverse complement strand
GATGCGCGCGCGCCTGCAGCCCTACCGGGTGGAGCCCCATGGTGGCCTGGGCGCGCCAGGCGGCGAAGGCCTGCTGACCAGCTACTTCGAGCCCGTGTACGAGGCCTCGCGCAGCGCGCGCCCTGGCTTTGGCGCGCCCATCTACCGCCCGCCGGCCACCCTGGGTCAGCGCAAACCCTGGTACACGCGCCAGGAGATGGAGACCCTGCCCGAGGTGCGTGCCCAGCTGGCCGGCAGCGAGCTGGCCTGGCTGGCCGACCCGGTGGACGCGCTGATCCTGCAGATCCAGGGCTCCGGGCGGGTGCGCGTGACCGAGGCCGACGGCAGCCAGCGCGTGGTGCGGCTGGCCTTTGCCGCCACCAACGACCAGCCCTACCGCAGCCCCGGCAGCTGGCTGTTGCAGCAGGGCGCCATCCGCGACGCCACCTGGCCCGGCATCAAGGCCTGGCTGGCCGCCAACCCCGGCCGCGTGCAGGATTTTTTGTGGAGCAATCCGCGCATGGTGTTCTTCAAGGAAGAGCCGCTCAGCCCGCTGGACGCCCAGTTCGGCCCGCGCGGCGCGCAGGGCGTGGCGCTGACGCCGGGGCGCTCGATCGCGGTCGATCCGCAAAGCATTCCCTACGGCACGCCGGTCTGGCTGGCCTCCAGCGGCCCGGTGGTCAGCCTGCAGCGCCTGGTGCTGGCGCAGGACACGGGCAGCGCCATTGTGGGTGCGGTGCGCGCCGATTTCTTTGCCGGCTGGGGCCCGCAGGCGGGGGACTTCGCCGGGCGCCTGAAGCAGCCGCTGAAGCTGTGGGCGCTGTGGCCTAAGTAGTCACGGAATTGACATCGGATGGTCACGCCCCTGCCACAGGGGCCGCCTAGAGTGACAGAGCTGGCCGGGCAATGACCCGGTGCGTTTCTTCCCTCATTCGATTCATCATGGCCCTACCCATCTCTCCTGCTTCGCTCTCCCGCCGCCGCCTGCTGTCCCTGCTGAGCGGTGCGCCCTTGCTGCCCTTGGCCTCCTCGGTGTCGGCCGCCAGCGCGCTGGCGGCCTGCGGCGGTGATTCATCCACCGTGCCCGTGTTCCAGAGCGTCAGCTTCAGCAGCATGCCGGCACCCACGCTGGCCAACGCCGCCGCCATGGCCACCACCACCACCGGCTCGGTGATGACGCTGACCTTTGACGACCAGAGCACGCGCGACATCCAGCTGGCCTACCAGCCCTTTTTTGTGACCGGCGACCGAGTGCCCGACGGCGCTGGCGGCACCGTGCTGGCCGGGGGCTATGTGGACATCCGCCACCAGCCGATCATGGACACCTCAGGCGCCACGCCGCGCCAGTTCTTCTCCGACGCGCCCGACGGCTCCTCGCTGCTCACGGTGCCGGGCGCCAAGGTGCCCGGCGTCAAGGGCCACACCGTGTTTGCCGTGGTGCAGTTCGAGTACACCTCGCGCAACTTGAAGGGCGACAGCATGTACGGCCTGCTGTCCTCGCCCATCGCCGTGCTGACGCTGGACCAGAACCCCGACACCGGCGCACTGACCCTGGTGAAGTACTTCAATGTCGACACCGCACCCGCCAAGGGCCTGTGGATCACCTGCGGCGCCAGCCTGTCGCCCTGGGGCACCCACCTGTCGAGCGAGGAGTACGAGCCCGACGCCTTTGACCAGGGCGCCAGCGGCACCTCGCTCAAGATGCTGCAGGGCTTCAGTACCCATGTGTTCGGCAACGCCAGCACCGCCAACCCTTACGACTACGGCCACCTGCCCGAGGTGACGGTCAACCCCGACGGCAGCGGCAGCATCCGCAAGCACTACTGTCTGGGCCGCACCTCCAAGGAGCTGATCCAGGTCATGCCCGACCAGCGCACCGCGCTGATGGGCGACGACGCCACCAACGGCGCGCTGTTCATGTTCGTGGCCGACAAGGCCAAGGACTTGTCCGCGGGCACGCTGTACGTCGCCAAATACACCGCCGAGCTGAACGCCAGCACCCACGCCGCCATCAGCTGGATCAAGCTGGGCCACGCCAGCAGCGCCGAGATCCAGGCGCTGGTGGATGGCGGCATCCGCGCCACCGACATCATGGATTCGCGCAACACCGACCCGGCCGACGCCAGCTTCACGCCCATCGTGCTGAACAAGAAAAAACTCTGGGTCAAGGTGCTGCCCGGCCAGGAGAAGGCCGCCGCGTTCCTGGAGACGCACCGCTACGCCGCGCTCAAGGGCGCCAGCACGGCCTTCACCAAGATGGAGGGCACCACCGTCAACGTGCGGGACAAAAAGGCGTACTCCGCCATCTCCGCCATCCGCGACTCGATGGTGGTCGGTGGCTCGGGCTACGTGGCGGCCCACCGGGTCAGCTTTCCCAAGGCCATCCAGGCTGGCGGCGTGCTGCAGCATGAGCTGACGGGCGGCCAGAAGGACAGCAGCGGCGCCGCCATCGACAGCGACTGGGTGCCCGCCCGCTCGCAGTTCATCCTGCTGGGCGAGGACCTGGCCACGGCCGACACCCTGGGCAACCTGGCCCATGCCGACAAGATCGCCAACCCCGACAACCTCAAGTTCTCCGAAGAGCTGCGCACGCTCTTCATCGGTGAAGACTCGGGCCTGCACGTCAACAATTTTCTGTGGGCGTACCACGTCGACACCGGCTCGCTCAGCCGCATTTTGTCCACCCCCGCGGGGGCCGAGTCCACGGGCCTGCACGCCGTGACCCACCTCAACGGCTGGACGTACGTGATGAGCAACTTCCAGCACCCCGGCGACTGGGAAAGCCCGCTGCACGACATCGTCAAACCCACGCTCGACCCGCTGGTGCGCGCCAACTACAAGGACCGCTACGGCGCCTCGGTGGGCTACCTGACGGGCGCACCCAGCGGCATCGCTTTGTAAACAATATTGAGCTACAAAAATAGTAGCGCAACAGCGAAATTACACGCCGACATTTGGGGTTTTTTGTTGCCCACTGGGATTGGCCGCGCGCTACCCCGCCTACGCCCAGCGCGCGCCTGAATCGGTGAGCGCCCTGGGCGAATCAAAAGGGTTGGCGTTCTTCGAGATGGACAGCCCTCTTTTTGAAGTGTTTCAGAACCCGCCAGGCCCCGGAGCGACGCCATGCCCGCGCTGAAATCAGGCGCGCTTTTCAAGTGTGCGCCGTGGGCAGGACCTGGATGTGGTGCTTTATCTCGGCGGCCACTGCGTTGGCTATTCCTATGGAGAGCGTCCGCTAACTACGCGGCTAAAAAATATGTGTAGGATGCGTTTTCTTCTGAAAACCTTGCGAAAGAAAACCGAATGAGCCATGTAAGAAAAAAGATTTTCATGTGTTTGGCTTTGACCGTCGGCTTGCTTTCAACAGGGGCTTGGGCGGCAGAACCTAAAACACCCCCAGTTAAAATTACGCCTGCCCCGGCGTTCACGGCGCAGCAACTGAATCAGGCGCCGGAAGACGACTGGATCACCAACGGCGGTTCGCTGACAAACCAGCGCTATTCCCCGCTCAAGGAGATCAACAGCAGCAACGTCGGCCAGCTCAAGGGCGCCTGGCTCACCCACCTGAAGGGCTCGGGCACGGCCATGAAGTACTCGGCCGAGGGGCAGCCGCTGGAGCACAACGGCGTCATCTATGTGCCCACCGGAGCGGACGATGTGTTCGCCGTCAGCGTGGAAACCGGCAAAATCCTCTGGCAATACAATGCCAAACTTGATAATGCGATTTCCACGGTGTGCTGTGGTTGGCTCAGTCGCGGTGTTGCGCTGGGCGACGGCAAAGTTTATATTGGGCAGCTGGATGGCAAGCTGGTCGCGCTTGATCAGCAAACCGGCAAGGTGGCCTGGACCACGCAGGCCGCAGAATGGAAAAAGGGTTATTCCCTGACGGCGGCGCCGCTTTATGTCGATAATAAAATCATTATCGGCACTGCGGGCGGTGAATACGGTATTCGTGGCCGCGTGATGGCCTTTGACGCCAAAACCGGCGAGGAAATCTGGCGTTTTTACACCATTCCCGGTCCCGGCGAGCCCGGCCACGAAACCTGGCCCCAGACCGGTGACGCCTGGCTGCACGGCGGCGCCCCAGTCTGGCAAACGCCCTCGGTCGACCCGGAGCTCGGGCTGATCTACTTCTCCACCGGCAACGCCGGGCCCGACTACGACGGCTCCGGGCGCGAAGGCGACAACCTTTATGCGTCGTCCATCGTCGCGCTGGACCTGAAAACCGGCAAGCACCGCTGGCACTACCAGCTGGTTCACCACGACATCTGGGACTACGACGCCCCCAGCCCGACGGTGTTGTTTGACGCCACCATCAACGGCAAGGCGGTCAAAGGCATTGGCGAAGCGGCCAAGACCGGCTGGCTTTATCTTCTGGACCGCACCAACGGCAAGCCGATCTACCCGATCCCGGAAACCCCGGTGCCGCAAAACGCCCACCAGAAAACGTCGCCGACACAGCCGGTCCCCTCGATTCCGCCCTTCGCCACCCACGTGCCGACACCCGAACAGGTCGAGGCCGTCAAAAAGGTCGCCAAGGTGGACAACCCCATCGTCGCCAAGCAGGTCTTCACGCCATTCTGGAAAGACATGGTGGTGTTGGCGCCAGGCCCGGCCGGCGGAACCAACTGGCCGCCCTCCAGCTACGACCCCAACAACAACCTGTTCTTTGTGTGCGGGCAAAACAGTGTGGCCGGGCTGACCTCGGACACCGAGGAGCAGCCGGCCGTTGGCGCAGACGGCGCTGCCGGCACCGCCACGGGCTCCACCATGGCCATCGGCAACGGCTTTCACAGCTCGGGCTACTTTGTGGCGTTCAACGTCGTCACGGGCAAAGTGGCCTGGGAGAAGCGCTACACCACCTCGTGCTACTCCGGCTCGGTCGTCACCGCCGGCAACCTGGTCTTTGTGGGCGCCAACAACGGCGAGCTGATCGCCTACGAAGCCACGACCGGCAAGGAGCTCTGGAAGTTCCAGACGGGGGCGGGCGCCAACAACACGGCCACCGTGTTCCAGCACAAGGGCAAGCAGTACGTGGCCTTTTATGCCGGCGGCAACGCGCTGGCGGCCACGGCCCACGGCGACAACCTCTGGCTCTTCTCGCTGGACGGCAAGCTCAATCCCGTGGCGCCGGGCAAAGGCGGACACGCCCTGCTTCACGCGGGCGAGAAAGCCGCACCCACGCCCGTCACCCAACTGAGCGGCAACGCCGCTGCCGGGAAGACGGTATTTGCCCAGAACTGCTCGATGTGCCACGGCGCAGCCGGCACCGGTGGCAACGGGGGCCCCAACCTCACCACCATCTCGTCTGCCAAGATTCCTTCTGTGGTGCGGGAGCACGTCACCAATGGCGGCGCGGCCATGCCGCCGTTCAACAGCGTACTGTCGGCACAGGACATCGCCAATGTCTCGGCGTACGTGATCAAGGACATCACCCACGGCAGGTAGGCGTCGGATCGTTGTTTGGAGGGGCGCCTGCGTCGCGGGCGCCCTTTTCTTTGGTGGTGGTGGCTTTTGCTCAACGTCCAGTCGGTCCGCATCGCCAGATGCTTACTTCAACTTGATCGGCAAGGCGCCACCCGCCTTCACTTCGCCCAGGGAAAAGCTGGTGTGCAGGTCCTTCACGTTGGGCAGCCGGATCAGCACCTCGCGCGTGAAGCGGCTGAATTGCTCCAGGTCTTTGCCCACCACCTGCAGCTCGAAGGTGCCGGCGCCGCTGATGTAGTGGCAGCTCACCACCTCGGGGATGGCGCGGATGGCGTCTTCCAGCTGGCGCAGCTCGGCCCCGGTGATCTGCGCCGCGTCCAGCCGCACGAAGGCCAGCACGCCCAGGCCGATCTTGTGGCGGTCGATCTCGGCGCGGTAGCCGCGGATGTAGCCGGCCTTTTCCAGCGCACGCACGCGGCGCCAGCAGGGCGCGGCCGACAGGCCCACGCGCTGCGCAAGCTCGGTGTTCGTCAAACGGCCATCGGCCTGCAACTGCTGCAGGATGGCGCGGTCGTACGCATCAAGTGTTTCCATGAGGGGCCAATTTTAGAAATATTCTTTCCTTTACGGGGCTTTTCCCGGCACACAAAGAAAACACATATCCCTGCCCGCGACCTACACTTTGCCGATCGAGAAGAATTGGCCTGGTCAGGTGAACCAGGTGATCACACCCCGGCCGACCACGCCGGTTGGATAGGAGACACGCCCGATGAATGCCCCCCTGCCCGAGCACATCCGCAAGGCGCTTGAGACCGTCACGCTGGACGACAAATACAGCCTGGACCACGGCCGCGCCTTCATGAGCGGCATCCAGGCCCTGGTCAAACTGCCCATGTTGCAGCGCCAGCGCGATGCGCTGGTGGGCAAGAACACCGCCGGCTTCGTCAGCGGTTACCGCGGCTCGCCGCTGGGTGGCTACGATCAGGCCCTGTGGGCGGCGCGCAAGCACCTGGAGCAGCAGAACATCGTGTTTCAGCCGGGGGTGAACGAGGAGCTGGCCGCCACCGCCGTGTGGGGAACGCAGCAACTGGGCTTTGCGCCCCCGGGCAGCAACCGCTTTGATGGCGTGTTCGGCATCTGGTACGGCAAGGGCCCGGGCGTCGATCGTTGCTCGGACGTGTTCAAGCACGGCAACATGGCCGGCACCACGCCGTGGGGCGGCGTGATCGCCATCGCCGGCGACGACCACGTGGCCAAAAGCTCCACGGCCGCGCACCAGAGCGACCACATCTTCAAGGCCTGCGGGCTGCCGGTGTTCTTCCCGTCCTCGGTGCAGGAAATTCTGGACTTGGGCATCCACGCCTTTGCCATGAGCCGCTACGCCGGTGTGTGGACCAGCATGAAGACGATCCAGGAGATCGTCGAATCCAGCGCCACGGCCATGATCGACCCGGAGCGGGTGCAGATCCAGCTGCCGACCGATTTCGACATGCCGCCCGGCGGCCTGCACATCCGCTGGCCCGACGCCGCGCTGCCGCAGGAAGAGCGCCTGTTCAACTACAAGTGGTACGCCGCGCTGGCCTACGTGCGCGCCAACCGGCTCAACTACGACGTCATCGCCGGCCCGAACGACCGGCTCGGCATCATCGCCAGCGGCAAGGCTTTCAACGACACGCGCCAGGCGCTGCTGGATCTGGGCCTGGACGAGGCGGCCTGCCGGCAGCTTGGCATCCGCCTGCACAAGGTGGGCGTGGTGTGGCCGCTGGAGGCGCAGATCACACGCGAATTCGCCACCGGCCTGCGCGAGATCCTGGTGGTGGAAGAAAAACGCCAGGTCATCGAATACCAGTTGAAGGAAGAGCTGTACAACTGGCGCCCCGACGTGCGCCCCAACGTGCTGGGCAAGTACCACGAAGGCGCGGCGGGTGATTTCTCGGGCGGCGAATGGGCGCGCGCCAACCCCACGGCCAACGTGCTGCTGCCGGCCACGGCCGACCTGACACCGGCACAGATCGCCCGCGCCATCGCCCAGCGCCTGACCCGCCTGGGCATCGACAGCGACATGCAGGCGCGCCTGGACCGCCAATTGGCCGTGCTGGACGCCTCCGAGCGCACCCTCAAGACCGTGCAAGCGGCCGGCAGCGGCGCCGATCGCCTGCCCTGGTTCTGCTCGGGCTGCCCGCACAACACCAGCACCCGCGTGCCCGAGGGCAGCCGTGCCATGGCCGGCATCGGCTGCCACTTCATGACCATCTGGATGGACCGCAGCACCGTCGGCTTCACGCAGATGGGCGGCGAGGGCGTGCCCTGGGTCGGGCAGCAGCCGTTCAGCACCGACCAGCACATGTTCGCCAACCTGGGCGACGGCACCTACTACCACAGCGGCTCGCTGGCGGTGCGCCAGGCCGTCACGGCCGGCGTCAACATCACCTACAAGATCCTCTACAACGACGCCGTGGCCATGACCGGTGGCCAGCAGATCGGCGAGCGGCCCGAAGGCCTGTCGGTGGTGCAGATCGCGCAGAACATGCGCGCCGAGGGCGCCGCCAAGATCACCATCGTCACCGACGAGCCCGAGAAGTACGACGGCGCCCGCGCCAAGGGCCTGCCCGACGGCATCGACATCCACCACCGCGACAAGCTGGACGCCGTGCAGCGCGAATTCCGCGAGATCAAGGGCACCACCGTCATCATCTACGACCAGACCTGCGCCACCGAAAAGCGCCGCCGCCGCAAGCGCGGCAAGATGGTCGACCCGGCCGTGCGCGTGGTCATCAACGAGCTGGTGTGCGAAGGCTGCGGCGACTGCAGCGTGCAGAGCAACTGCCTGTCGGTGGAGCCGCTGGAGACCGAGTTCGGCCGCAAGCGCACCATCAACCAGAGCACCTGCAACAAGGACATCAGCTGCGTGAAGGGCTTTTGCCCCAGCTTCATCACCGTGGAAGGCGGCCAGCTGAAGAAAAAGGCCAAGACGCAGGCCGGCGTTTCGCCGTTTGAGCTGGGGCCCTTGCCCGAGCCGACGCAGCACGCCCCCGCGCCGGGCAGCGCCTGGGGCATCGTGGTGGCCGGCGTGGGCGGCACCGGCGTCATCACCATTGGCCAGCTGCTGGGCATGGCCGCGCACATGGAAGGCAAGGGCATCGTCACGCAGGACGCGGCGGGCCTGGCGCAAAAAGGCGGCGCCACCTGGAGCCACGTGCTGATCGGCGCCACGCAGGACGACATCCGCACCACGCGCGTGGGCATGGCCTCGGCCGACCTGATCATCGGCTGCGACCCCATCGTCGCCGCCAACAAGGAAACCGTGCTGCGCATGCGCGAGGGCCGCACCCACGTGGCGCTCAACTCGCACGGCACGCCCACGGCCGCCTTCGTGCGCGATGGCAACTGGCAGAACCCGGCCGAGCGCTGCGCGTCCGATATCGCGCGCGCCGTCGGGGTGGGCGGGTTGGGCATGTTCGATGCCGACGCCGTGGCCGGCCGCCTGATGGGCGACACCCTGTACATCAACCCGATGCTGCTGGGCTACGCCTGGCAGAAGGGTTGGGTGCCGCTGGCGCGCGAATCGCTGCTGCGCGCCATGGAGCTGAACAACGTGCAGGTCGACAACAACAAGGCCGCCTTCGAGTGGGGCCGCCAGGCCGCGCACGACTTCAGCCGGATCGAAAAAGCCCTGGCCGGCGCGGGCGGCGGCGCGCAGGTGATCGAGTTCAAGAAGCGCGAAACGCTGGACTCGATCATCGCGCGGCGCGTGGAGTTTCTCACCGGCTACCAGAACGCCGCCTACGCCGAGCAGTACCGCGCCTTCGTGGCCAAGGTGCAGCAGGCCGAAAGCCCGCTGGGCGGCAAGACCAGCCTGAGCGAGGCCGTGGCACGCGGCCTGTTCAAGCTGATGGCCTACAAGGACGAGTACGAAGTCGCTCGCCTGCACAGCGACCCGGCCTTTGTGGCGCGCATCGAGGGTATGTTCGAGGGCGATTTCACCCTCAACTACCACCTGGCGCCGCCCATGACGGCCGACCGCAACGACAAGGGCGAGCTGGTCAAGAAGAAGTACGGCCCCAGCATGCTGCGCAACTTCCGTCTGCTGGCCAAGCTGAAAGGCCTGCGCGGCACCGCGCTGGATCTGTTCGGCAAGACCGAGGAGCGCCAGACCGAGCGCGCCCTGATCCAGCAGTACCGCGCCAGCATCGAGGAAGTGCTGGGCCTGCTCAGCAGCGACAAGCACGCCCAGGCCGTCGAGATCGCGCGCATTCCCGAGCAGATCAAGGGCTACGGCCACGTCAAGGAGCGTAACCTGAAGGCCGCACGTGCGCGCTGGACCGAGCTGATGGGCCAGTGGCGCAATCCAGGCGCCGCGCCGCAGGGGCAGCAGGTGGCTTGATTTTTAGCGGTGTTTTGAGGCGCTGGCGCTAGTGGATCTAGTGTTAGTAGCTACAAAATTCGCAGCAAATCGCCGTCACCCAACGCAATCGGCGCACCATGTGGCGTGCGCTCGGCCGCGTCGGCCCACGCATGTTCGAGCGCGTGGATCTGCTCGGCGGTTCCGGCGCCGCGGGCGACGATCAGTTTTTCCAGCGCGTTGAGCCAGTGGGTGTAGTGGTAGCGCACGACCCTCGACTCGTTACTATGGGTGTTGCGTTGATGGCTTGTATAACCGGAGTCGCCGCCACTCCACGCTGGGCTACAGCTCGCCGATTCGGTTCCTCGAGGACTGGGCGAGCAAGCATGTCGATCAACAATCCAAGGCGGCATGAGAAAGGCCTGTTGGAAGGCGAAGTTCGATGGGCACCTCAGTCCTTCGAGATGCCCTTCGACAAAGCGCCAACTGGCCGGTATGTGCTTACTTAAGGTGGCCCGATTACGACGACTCGTGACACCACATCGACAAATTCGATCGCATGGTCATAGGCATCCATGGCTGCAACACGGATCCCGAATGCCTGCGTGCTATAGGACAGCACCCCCCCCCCGGAAAAGGCTTCGTCAGGCGCAATGATCGCTCGGCGCTGTTTCACCCGAAGCTCTACAGGCCAAATGCCGAGCCAGCCTCGCTTCAAGGGGGCATGAGCTTTGTCCCTGGCGATAATTCGTCAATGCCAAAGATCCCTAAGGAAGGCTGCCTGACGGGCCAACACCTCATCTCGGACGACCCTGTCAAGCACATGCCCTTGCCCGTCCAAGGCTACGAGCTCGCACTTGCCCCCGAGGTTGCGTGCTCTATCGCAGAACACCTTGCTACGCTCGATAGGAGTGGTTCGATCTGCGTTGCCCTGCATGATGAATGTGGGAACAATGCGTTTCTTCAAAGTGTGTGTTGGCGAGAAGGCGGAAGGCTTCCCGTGCCCTTTCATCAGGTCACGAAACAGCCCGTCCGAGAGAGCGTCTACCACTGGCGAGACAAGCAGTAGCGCATCGGGGCCGCCGTTGCCAGAGCTGCCGTCGGCAGAATCGCAACCAACCGTCGCCGTCGCCGCCGTCAGTTGGCCGCTCGATGAGATTCCCCAAAGTGCAATCCGCGATGGCGCTAGACCAAGCGTGTCGGCATTGGTTCTCATATAGGCGAGGGCATGGCACACGTCAGAGAACGATTCAACCGGCGAGTTCGTTACATCCGCTAGCCTGTACTCAAGAACCGTGGCGACAAAGCCAGCTTCCGAAAAATAGCGCGCTGATCGGTAAAGCTGCTCGGGGCTACCACGTGTCCATGCGCCGCCTTGCACCAGAAGGACCGCGGGGCGTGCAGTACCCGGAGAATCCGCAGGCGGAAAGTGAAAGATCCGTAGATCGCGACCCGCGATGCTCCGGTACATTGATGCGCTCGGTGCTGAGGCCTTGTTCGTGGTTTCGTCCGCAGCTTGCAAAGACGTCGCCAGGATCATTACTGCAAAAATTCTAAGCACGAAAGTGCAACAGCGGTGGAACTTGCGCCGCCCCGTCGAGACTTTGCTTCTTCGCATTGAACATCTCCTTGTACGTTTCCTCAATAACGCTGAGGTTGCCCCTGAAAACCGGAGTGCATAGCCCGATCTCGAGCGGCAGATTTGCGCTGCGCCGCCAACCAGCGTTGTTCGAACTGCATCGGGCTGAGGTAACCCAGTGCCGAATGTAGCCGCGAGTGGTTGTACAAGCCATCAACGCAACACCCATAGTAACGAGTCGAGGGTCGTGCGCTACCCGTGGCATCCATGGTTCGATCAAGAGGTCTGGATCCATCGAACACGCGCCGGCGAGACGCTGCCGGTGCCGCTGTTCCAGTCGCCGCGCCAGGTACCGAGTTGGGAGTCGTTGCCGCCGGAGATGCAGCAGCGGGTCGCGCGGTTGAAAAACCGGGGTCGGAGCACCATTTTCTTGCTCTCCGCACAAGGCTCGGGGGCAGCGCCGCGTCGTTGATCGCGATGTCAGGTCGCGATCTGCGGCGCACTTCGGGCGAAGACCGCGGCAAACCGGCTCAAGACTTCATGCCCCGTGAGCTTGGATGAGGCACATCCAGGTCATTTCGGCCACATGCCGGCGCCAACACTTCCAAAGCAGCTACGAAATAAGTAGCGAATCGACCTCCGCCAACACAATCGGCTCCCCGTGCGGGGTGCGTGCCGCCGCGTCCGCCCAGGCGTGTTCCAGCGCATGAATCTGCGCCGCGGTGCCGGCGCCGCGGGCGACGATCAGCTGTTCCAGGGCGTTCAGCCAGTGGTCGTAGTAGCGCGTGCCGTCGTCGGGCTCGCCACGGGCTTGGGCGGCTTTCAATTCGTCGCTCAGCGCCTGCGCCCAGTCCGGCCAGCTGAACAGGCCACGCGCGTGCAGCTGCACGGTGATGGCGAAGGCGTGGGCCTGCCAGGGTTCGGCGAACACGGTGTCGGGGCCGGCGGCGGGCGGCAGGGGCAGGCCGTTGCCGCAGGCCTGGGCGATGTCGGCCAGGGTGGCGCTGAAAGAGGTGCTCATGCGGGCTCCAGATAGGGTTCCCAGGCGTCCACGCTGACCTGCAGGCCGGCTTCGGCGGCCTCGCCCCACAGCTCACGGCCGTCGAAGACGACGGTGTACAGCCACTGCGGCGCTTCGTCAAAGGGCGGCAGCGTGTGGGCGGCGTGGCGATCGGGGTAGACGTGGGCGCCGTGCACCAGCGTGACGGTGCCCAGGTGCCCGCGCACGTAGCGCGGCAGGCGGGTGTGGCCGGCCGGGTGCAGGTTGCGCGCGCGCACGCGCTGCCCGGTGGCAAAGCGGGCCGGGCTGGCGGCCGGGCGCTGGGTGGAGGCGCCGCGGGCCAGGGCGCCATCGACCTGGGGCCCCTGCAGCACGCGCAGGCTGGGGCCGGGCTGGGGCGGGGTGCGGCCGGCCAGTTCGGCCTCGCTGACCAGGCCGCGTTCGAGCAGCAGTTTTTCCAGCGCGCTGATCCAGATGCCGTAGTAGCTGCTGCCGAGGTACTGCGCGGGCGGCAGGGATTCGCGGGCGGCGCGCGAGAGGTCCAGGTTCCACTGCCCGCTGGCGCCCATGGCCAGGGTGACGGCCAGGGCGCGTTTTTCCCAGTCGGCGTGAAAGAGGGTCTCGTTCGGCTCGGGCCGCACCGGGCCAAAGCCCTGCAGGCCACCCATATCGTGCACGCCGTTCATGGCGCGACTCCTGAGGGATCAGCTGCTTGGGCGGGGGGTTCCAGGGCCAAACCGGTGCCGATCATGGCATCTCGGGTGACCAGGGCGGCCAGCGCGTCCTGGCTCAAGCCCTCGGTGCCCGGCGGGCGCAGGGGAATGACCAGGTAGCGGATCTCGGCCGTCGAATCCCAGACGCGGATGGCGGTGTCGGCCGGCAGGCGGACGCCAAAGTCGGCCAGCACGCCGCGCGGGTCGATGACGGCCTTGGCGCGGTAGGGCGCGCTTTTGTACCAGACCGGCGGCAGGCCCAGCACCGGCCAGGGGTAGCAGCTGCACAGGGTGCAGACCACCAGGTTGTGCTGCCCGGGGGTGTTCTCGACGGCCACCAGGTGTTCGCCCTGGCGGCCGGCGTAGCCCAGCGAGGCGATGGCGGCGGTGGCGTCGCGGCGCAGCCAGTCGGCGTAGGCCGGCTCGGTCCAGGCCTTGGCGACGACGCGGGCGCCATTGTGCGGGCCGACCTGGGTTTCGTAGGTCTCGATGATGCGGTCGAGCGCGGCTGGGTCGAGGTAGCCCTTGGCGGTGAGCAGGGTTTCCAGGGCGCGCACGCGCAGGTCCATCTCGCCCAGGGTGCTGTGCTCGTGGTCGTGCCCCTGCGCCGGGGCGCTTGGCGGGTGGGAATGCTGGCTCAAGAAGGCTCTCCTGGAATGGCGCGGAAACTTCATAAACCCTAATAAGGGGCGCCACTTACAATATACGGTTACCTTGCGTGGGCGGCAACGTCCGCGCGGCCCTGTGCGCCCGAGCCGTGGCGCGCCTTCCGTTCCCCCTCGTTTTCAGGAGTTCCGCTGGTGTTCATCTCCAACGCTTTTGCCCAGACCGCCCCCGCCGCCGCTTCTGGCGGTGACATGGGCTCCTCGCTCATGAGCATGCTGCCGCTGGTGCTGATGTTCGTGGTGCTGTATTTCATCATGATCCGGCCGCAGATGAAGAAGCAGAAAGAGCACCGCGCCATGATCGACGCCCTGGCCAAGGGCGACGAGGTCACCACCGCCGGTGGGCTGATCGGCAAGGTCACCTCGATCGGCGAGGGCAACATCGGCCTGCAGATCGCCAACGGCGTCGAGGTGCAGATGCAGCGCAGCGCCGTGGTCCAGGTGTTGCCCAAGGGAACCCTGAAGTAAGGCGGCGAATCGCACAGCGGGCGCGCCAGCCTGGGCGCCCCGTCTGTCCCGCTTGCTGTGGCGCCCCCGCCGCCACCCGACTGCCCAACTTGCCATGAACCGATACCCGATCTGGAAATACATCGTCATCGCCATCACCCTGCTGGTGGCGGTGATCTACACCCTGCCCAACCTGTTCGGCGAGGCGCCGGCGGTGCAGGTGTCGGCCGGCAAGGTGACCACCAAGGTGGACGACGGCACGCTGGCGCGGGTCGAGCAGGCGCTCAAGGGCGCCAACCTGGTGTCCAGCCAGCTGGCGCTGGAAGGCGGCTCGGTGCGGGCGCGCTTTGACTCCACCGACACGCAGCTCAAGGCCAAGGACGCCATCGAGCACGCGCTCAATCCCACTCCGGGCGACGCGGCCTACATCGTGGCGCTGAACCTGGTGTCGCGCTCGCCGACCTGGCTGACCGCGCTGCACGCCAAGCCGATGTACCTGGGGCTGGACCTGCGCGGGGGCGTGCACTTCATGCTGCAGGTGGACATGCGCGCTGCCATCACCAAGCGCCTGGACACGCTGGCCAGCGACATCCGCGTGTCGTTGCGCGAAAAAGACGTGCGCCACGGCGGCATCACGCGCGAGGGCAACTCGATCGAGGTGCGTGCGCGCGACGCCGCCACCCTGGAGGCCGCGCGCCGCGTGCTGACCGACACCCAGCCCGACCTGGAGGTGGCCGAGCCCACCGGCGGCGAGCCGCGCCTGGTGGCCAGCTTCAAGCCGCAGGCCTTGCAGAAAGTGCAGACCGACGCCGTCAAGCAGAACATCACCACCTTGCACAACCGCGTGAACGAGCTGGGCGTGGCCGAGCCGGTGATTCAGCAGCAGGGCCTGGACCGCGTGGTGGTGCAGTTGCCGGGCGTGCAGGACACGGCCAAGGCCAAGGACATCCTGGGCCGCACGGCCACGCTGGAGATGCGCCTGGTGGACGAAAGCGCCGAGGGTCGCGCCGCCGAGACCGGCACCGGCCCGGTGCCCTTCGGCTCCGAGAAGTTTCTTGAGCGCGACGGCCGCGCCGTGATCGTCAAGCGCCAGGTCATCCTGACCGGCGAAAGCCTGACCGACGCCCAGCCCGGCTTCGATTCACAGACCCAGCAGCCCAAGGTGGACCTGACCGTGGACGCCAAGGGCGGCCGCATCATGCGCGACATCAGCCGCGAGAACATGAAAAAGCGCATGGCCATCGTGTTGTTCGAGAAGGGCAAGGGCGAGGTGCTGACGGCGCCGGTGATCCAGGCCGAGCTGGGCAACCGCTTCCAAATCTCGGGCGCCATGTCGGTGGTGGAAGCCAACGACCTGGCCTTGCTGCTGCGCGCCGGCTCGCTGGCCGCGCCGATGGAGATCATCGAGGAGCGCACCATCGGCCCGAGCCTGGGCGCCGAGAACATCGCCAAGGGCTTCAACAGCGTGGCCTGGGGCTTCCTGGCTATCTGTGTGTTCATGTGCCTGTACTACGCGCTGTTTGGCGGCTTTTCCAGCCTGGCGCTGGGCTTCAACCTGCTGCTGCTGGTGGCCATTTTGTCCATGCTGCAGGCCACGCTGACCTTGCCCGGCATGGCCGCCATGGCGCTGGCGCTGGGCATGGCCATCGACGCCAACGTGCTGATCAACGAGCGCATCCGCGAGGAATTGCGCAATGGCTCGTCGCCGCAGGCGGCCATCCACTCCGGTTACGACCGCGCCTGGGCCACCATCCTGGACTCCAACGTCACCTCGCTGATCGCCGGTCTGGCCTTGCTGGCCTTTGGTTCCGGCCCGGTGCGCGGCTTCGCGGTGGTGCACTGCATCGGCATCCTGACCTCGATGTTCTCGGCCGTGTTCTTCTCGCGCGGGCTGGTCAACTTCTGGTACGGCCGGCAGAAGAAGCTCAAGTCGGTGTCCATCGGCACCGTGTGGCGACCTGGTACCGACGCCCAGCGCACCAACCCCGACGCCGCCTGACGCGCGCCCCGAAACAGCGAAGGAACCCGAGCCATGGAATTTTTCCGCATCCGGCGCGACATCCCGTTCATGAAGCACGCGTTGATCCTCAACGCGATCTCGGCCATCACTTTCCTGCTGGCGGTGTTTTTCCTGGTCACCCGGGGCCTGCACCTGTCGGTCGAATTCACCGGCGGCACGGTGATGGAGGTGGCCTATGTGCAACCGGCCGATCTGGAGAAGGTGCGTGGCACCGTCTCGGCGCTGGGCTACGGCGACGTGCAGGTGCAGAACTTCGGCACCTCGCGCGACGTCATTGTCCGGCTGCCGGCCAAGAAGGGCGAGACCTCGGCGCAGCAAAGCGAGGAGGTGATCCAGGCCCTGCGCGCCGCCGATCCCCAGGTGCAGCTGCGCCGCACCGAATTCGTCGGTCCGCAGGTCGGCGAGGAGCTGGCCGCCGATGGCCTGAAGGCGCTGGCCTTCGTGATCATCGGCATCATGATCTACCTGTCGATGCGCTTCGAGTGGAAGTACGCGGTGGCCGGCATCATCGCCAACCTGCACGACGTGGTGATCATCCTGGGCTTCTTCGCCTTCTTCCAGTGGGAGTTTTCCCTGGCGGTGCTGGCGGCGGTGTTGGCGGTGCTGGGGTATTCGGTGAACGAGTCGGTGGTCATCTTCGACCGGATTCGAGAGAACTTCCGGCGCTACCGCAAGATGAACACGGTGCAGATCATCGACAACGCCATCACCTCGACGATCAGCCGCACCATCATCACCCACGCGTCGACGCAGACCATGGTGCTGTCGATGCTGCTGTTTGGCGGCGAGACGCTGCACTACTTCGCCATGGCGCTGACCATCGGCATCCTGTTCGGCATCTATTCGTCGGTGTTCGTGGCGGCCGCCATCGCCATGTGGCTGGGCGTGCGGCGCGAGGACCTGGTCAAGACCGGGCGCAAGGAAGGCGATCCGAGCGATCCCAACGCCGGCGCCGTGGTCTGAGCGGCGCGCGCCAGCGCAGCTCCCCGGCCAGTCGGGTCGGCCGGGGTGTTTTTTACATCTTGCACGCCGGCGCCTGCGACATAATGCTTGCGGCCACACTGTGAAATTGCGTCCCGCCGATACCCCATGGTCCCGCCGCCCAAGCGCCGAATCCGTCACCGCCTGGCTCAGGAGGCACGGCTGCGCTTTGTCAAGCTGCTGGAGCCGGCCATCGCCGAGCTGGCCGCGTACATCCAGGGCCAGCTGTCGGACCTGACCAGCGGCAAGATGCGCAGTTCGCCCGCCGAACTGCACGTGGCACTGAACGCCATCGTCGCCTTCCAGCGCGAGCGCCAGAACTGGATCGACACCGCGCGCCACGGTTGGCGCGAGGCGCTGGTCGACACGCAAAGCCCGGATTCGGTGTCCTTTCGAATGAGCAACCTGGGCTTGCTTGACCACGAGAGCGTGGAGGCTGAGATCGTCGCCTCGCGTCTGGGCACGGCCATCACCAGCGCGGTCGGCAGCGACGTCAACAACCTGCGTCTGCGCGTGCAGCACCTGGAGGGCGGGGACGAGTTGATGCTGGGCGACGTGTTGCGGGCCGACACCTTGCCGATGGCGCTGCTCACCGCCTGGGTCGAGCGCGGCCTGAACCGACCCATGTGGAACCTGGTCCATGACCGGGTCGAGGCCGAGCTGGCGCAGCGCATGGCCGAGGCCTACCGGCAGGCCAACGAGTTCTTGGTCCAGAACCGGGTGATGCCGGAGATCAACCTGAAGTCGCTGGTGCGCCGGGCCGAGGAAACCTCGCCGCCGCCGGGTGCGGCGGCGAAGCCCCCGGCCGGACGTGCCTCGGCGCCGGCCGGTTTTTCACCCGGCAGCCCGGGATCGGCAGGCCTTCCGTCCGGCGGCCCGGGGCCGGTGGGTTTTCCGATGTCGAGCTTTCGGCCGCCGCCGTCCTCACGGCCCGACCCCCAGGCGCGCGGCGCACCGACCACCGGCCCGGCCGGTGCACCGACGGTGTCGGACAGCGCGCTGACACGGGCCGCCCAGGAGACGCGCATGCTGACCGGCGGCACCCCGTTGGCGCGCGTGCGGCAGCGCGCCCAAGGGGTGTTGGGGCAGTTGCGGCGTCTGCTCACCGAGCGTGTTGGCGACTTGGTGGCTGGCGCCCCCACCGGCCCCGGAACCGGGCCGGCGTCCGTGGCGGGCGGCGTGCCCACCACCGGGCGTGGCGGGGCCACCACGCCCATCGTCATGGCCCCCTCGCCCCTGTTGGCCCGGGCGCTGGCCGAGTCCATGACGGAGTTTCCGGTCACCGAGCTGCTGGACCCGCGTGAAAGCGACATGCCGGGCGGCGTGGCGACGGTGCAGGTCGAGGTCATGGCCACGCGCTTGCGCCAGCGGGCCACCGAACTCAAGGCCAAGGCCGAGCGGCCGAGTGAAAAGGCCATCATCGAGATCGTGGCCCTGATGTTCCAGGCCATCCTGGCCGAGGAGCGCATTCCGGCCGCCATCCGCGTGTGGTTCGCCCGGCTGCAGATTCCGGTGCTGCGCCTGGCGCTGGCCGAACCCGATTTCTTCACCTCCATCGACCACCCGGCGCGCCAACTGATCGACCGCATGGGCGCGTCCGCGCTCGGTTTTGACGCCGCCCGCATCAACGACAGCCGCTTGGAAACCGAGATCAAGCGCATCGTGCAGGTCATCGAGCAGTACCCCGAGACGGGGCGGCGTGTGTTCCAGCTGGTGCTGGACGAGTTCAAGAAATTCCTCGGGCGCACGCTCACCGCCGATGGCACGGCGCAGCAGGCCGCGACCCTGGCGCAGAAAGTCGAGCAGAAGGAGGCCTTGTCGATCCAGTACACCGTCGAGCTGCGGCGCATGCTGTCGTCGCTGCCGGTGCAGGACGACGTGCGCGAGTTTCTGTTTCGCGTCTGGTCCGAGGTGCTGGCGCTGTCGGCGGTGCGGCACGGCGCGCAGCAGGGCGACACCGTGCGCTACAAGCAGGCCGCCGCCGACCTGCTGTGGGTGGCCAGCGCCAAGACCGACCGGAGCGAACGCAGCCGGGTGCTGCAGCGCCTGTCCGGCTTGCTGCAAGTGCTGCGCGAGGGCATGCGCACGCTGGGCATGGCGACCCAGGAGCAGGACACCCACATCAAGCTGCTGAACGAAGCCGTGATGCAGGCCTTCGTCTCGCGCAGCGAGGGCTTGCCGCAGGGCCGCCTGGACGAACTGGCGCGCGGCCTGGCCAGCCTGGAAGACGTGGTCACCGACGATCCGGCCGGCGACGTGCTGCTCGACCCGGGCGTGATCGAGCTGATGTTCGGCGCCGAGGGCGATCCGGCGCTGGAGGTGATTTCCAGCGGCGGCTCGCAGCCCAGCAGCGGCACCCTGGACTGGGCGCGCGAGCTGGAACTGGGCCAGTGGTTTGCCCTCGACCACGAAGGCGTGGTGGTGCAGGCGCAGTACGCCTGGCGCAGCGACCGTGGCCAACTGCACCTGTTCTCGTCGGCCAACGGCAAGAGCTATCTGGTGCAGACGCGGCGCCTGGCGGCGTACCTGCAGGCCGGCCTGCTGGCCCCGGTGGAGGACGAGGCGCTGACCGTGCGCGCCACGCGCGAGGCCCTGGCCAAGCTCCACGCGGCGCCCGACCAGCTGCTGCACTAGGGCCTGTTGACGCTATTTTCCGGCGTGCGAACCTGCTTAAAAACGCGTCAATCTAGGCGTGCGACGCCGCCCAGACCGGGTGTCTGGGCAAGGAGCACAACAACGAGTGAC
>Ga0209794_1001338_pt1 | contig 19903 bp, 18 predicted proteins | sample EBPBio232013_DNA_FD_185869 | JGI IMG/M metagenome (GOLD analysis project Ga0209794, IMG submission 185869) | Wastewater treatment Type I Accumulibacter community from EBPR Bioreactor in Madison, WI, USA - Reactor 1_5/23/2013_ DNA (SPAdes)... | ecosystem: Engineered > Bioreactor > EBPR >... | reverse complement strand
TTTGGACCCGGCGCGCCCTTGAAACGCGCTTACTCAGGAGAGACGCGATGACCTATGTGGTCACCGACAATTGCATCAAGTGCAAGTACACGGATTGCGTGGAAGTTTGCCCGGTCGATTGCTTCTACGAGGGCGAGAATTTTCTCGTCATCCACCCGGATGAATGCATCGATTGCGGTGTGTGCGAACCGGAGTGCCCTGCCGAGGCGATTAAACCCGATACCGAGCCGAAGCTCGATCAGTGGTTGAAGATCAACGCCGAATACGCGCAGGTCTGGCCGAACATCACCATCAAGCGTGATCCATTGCCGGAAGCCAAGGAGTTCGACGGAAAGCCCAATAAGTATCCGCAATACTTCTCGGATAAGCCCGGCGCCGGGGATTGAGCTTTTTGCATGGGTATTAACGCCAAAGCATTCCTTTGGCGTTGCCCGTGGTTAACCTTTCTTTACATTCCCCCGCCGCAACGCAGCGGGGGTTTTTGATTTTTACGATTTTTCGTGGTAGGGTGCTCCTGACAGTCGAGACAGGTGTGCACCCCTTGCGCCTTACTTTCCGCTAAAACCAACTGATTGAGCCTGCATGCTCCACCGCACGCGGGCTTGAACGGTTTTTGTCGGCGCGAGGCACGTTATCTCCCTGTTTACCATGCGTTTTCCGCAAGGCAGACGCGCGATTGAAGAAGGGGCGGCACCCTGCCGTCTCGTTTCGTCCGCTTCTCGCGGGCGAAGGGCGAGGATCAACATGAGCACGAAAAAAACGACGCAGCGCGATGGTTTCAAGCCGGGCGAGCACATCGTCTATCCGGCCCATGGCGTCGGACAGGTGACGGCGATCGAGGAGCAGGAAATTGCGGGTTTCAAGCTTGAGCTGTTCGTGGTCAGCTTCGCCAAGGAGAAGATGACTCTCCGCGTGCCCGTGGCCAAGGTTGCCAGCGTCGGCATGCGCAAGCTCTCCGATGAAGCCGGCATCACCAAGGCGCTCGAAGTGCTCACCGGCCGTGCCCGTGTGAAGCGCACCATGTGGAGCCGCCGCGCGCAGGAATACGAAGCGAAGATCAACTCGGGCGACATCATCGCGGTCTCCGAGGTCGTGCGTGATCTCTATCGCTCGGAAGCCCAGCCGGAGCAGTCCTACTCGGAACGCCAGCTGTTCGAAACGGCGCTGGCGCGTCTCGTGGATGAGGTTGCCGCCGTTGATGGCTCGACCGAAACCGAGGCGATGAAGCGTGTTGAAACCGCGCTCGCCAAGAGCCCGCGCCGCACCCGTGGTGCGGATGCCGCCGACAACGACGAGGCGAGCGAGAACGAGGCCGCCGCCTGATCGGCGTGCGTCTTCAAGGAATTCAAAAGGCCCGCCTCGTGCGGGCCTTTTTTTGTTCGTGGGGCGCCTTACTTCCCTTCGCGTGGAAAAGTTGAATCGCGCGCTCAAATTTTTTTATCCCCGGCGGTGAACCGTTGTCATGGCTGGCGCGTAAACTTCACGTGCAGCGAGGGAGTGAGCCATGGGCCAGATTGCCGGCGTCGCGCGTGAATTCGTCCGGGAGGCGATGAATGCCCCCTACCTCTCACGGGAGGAGGAGCACGAATTGGCGTTGCTGTGGCGCGAGAAAGGGGATCAGGCCGCGCTTGATCGCCTGACCCGCGCCCACATGCGCCTCGTCATCTCGATCGCCGCGCGCTTCCGCAACTACGGGCTTCCCGCCAACGATCTGGTGCAGGAAGGGCATGTCGGGTTGATGGAAGCGGCGGCCCGCTTCGAGCCAGAACGGGAAGTCCGCTTTTCCACTTATGCCACCTGGTGGATCAGAGCCTCGATTCAGGATTTTGTGCTGCGCAATTGGTCCATCGTGCGCGGTGGCACCAGCTCGGCCCAAAAGGCGCTGTTCTTCAATCTGCGCCGCCTGAAGATGCGCCTCGAACGTCGTGCGGATGCGGACCCGAACATGGATGTCGAGGCGGAGCTTGCGGGCGTTTTCGGCGTGAAGCGCGCTGATATTTCCGCCATGCAGGCGCGCCTTTCGGGGCCGGATTACTCGCTGGATGCGCCGGTGACCGATGAGGACAGCGGCGGCACCACGCGCGGCGAGGTGTTCGCGGATCTCTCACCCCTGCCGGATGAGATCGTCTCCGAGCATATCGATAGCGACCGTCGCCACGAATGGCTGGCAGGCGCGTTGACGGTGCTCTCCGAGCGTGAATTGCGGATCCTGCGCGAGCGCCGCCTTCAGGACGAGGGTGAAACGCTCGAAGCGCTGGGCGTGAAGCTGGGCATCTCGAAGGAGCGTGTCCGCCAGATCGAGAACCGGGCGCTGGAGAAGCTCAAGAAAGCGCTGATTGAGCGCAACCCGCGCCTCGCCGTCTTCAGGGTTTGACGACTTTGTAGCTGGCCCCGGCGCGCAGTGGCTCGCCGGGTGGCACCGCGTTGAGCAGCGTGAAGGTTTCCAGCGCGCTCGGTACATTCGCCATTTGCGCTGCGACCAAGTCAGCCGTGGACTGGCCACCGGTTGCGGTGACGAGCCGGAGTCGCATCGGCCCATGGGCCTTGGCGTCTTCCTCGCTCAGGCGACGAAAAGTGCCAGCTGCGGCCAGAAAACGCTGATCCTGCGCCTCGGTCAGTCCCTGGGCCGCGAAAATCAACCGATAGACCGTATCGCCGACGCGGAGCAGCACCACGCGGAAGGACCAGTCCTTACCCCGCGCGAGGCCCGTTGCGGCCTCGATGCCGTTGATTGGCTTTTCCTCGATCTGGGCAATGGTGAGCCCTTCGATCGGGTTCTGCGCCAGCAGTTGTCCCAATGTCTTGCTGGCGTCCATGCGCGAGGAATCAAGCCGCAGCGCTTCGCGCTGATCACCCGAAACGCCGAGGAGCGCGCTGGCGGAGGCATCAAGCGCGAAACCCTCCGGCGCATCCAGCGCGACCTTCAGGCGCGGATTGAGGTAGCGGCGTCCTTGGACAACACCCAGCGAAGGATCTTCGCCGAACGGCATCCCCTCGATCGCCGCGAGCCACTTGGTGCGCTCCGCCTCGCCAACGCCCGGCGCGCCATATTGCCGGGCGAGCAGCGTGGCTTGGCTCACGCGGTCGCTGGTGCCGGGATGGGTCGCCAGCATATCCGCGTTGGGGTTGGCCCCGGCCTGTTGCCGCAACTGGCTGGAACGATCGAGCGCCATGAGGAAGCGCACGGCACCTTGCGCTTCAAAGCCCGCTTTGGCGATGGCGCGCACACCGACCTCATCCGCATCCAGCTCCTGCTGACGCGAGAAACTGGCGAAGGTGAAGCGGGATTGTTCACGCGCTTCGAGCGAAGCGTTGGGCTGCTCCAGTACCTCGGTCATGACGCGGGCGACAAGCTGCGAGCGACTCTCCAGCTCGGCGCGCGCCATGGCGTGGCGATAGGTGACATGCGCGATCTCATGCGCCAGCACGGAGGCGATCTCCGAGGTGTCATTCGCCAGCGCCAGCAGCCCGCGCGTGAGGTAAATGTAGCCATTCGGCAGGGCGAAGGCGTTCACGGTGCCGGAGTTGAGCAGCACCACGCGGTAATATTCGTTGGGCCGGTCGGAGACGAGGCGCAGCCGCTCGGTAATCGCGTGCAGCTGTTTCTGGATTTTCGAGTTCTGGTACTCGCCGCCAAAGGTCGCGAGCAGGCGCTTGTGCTCGCGCTCGAGCGTGGAGCCGGGCTCCAGCACCGGACCTTTGGGCGGGCCGGGCATGCGGCGGGGCGGCGCGACGGGGAGGGTTTCGGTGAAACAGCCGCCAAGGGTCAGTGCCATCGCCAGCACCGTTGCCCAACGCCATTGCCGTCCCCAAGCCTTGCCCCGCATCGGCCCCTAGTCCTCGTCTGGTATCAAGGCGTCGCCTTGAGCCAATCGTACTCTCAATAAACCCGCAGGGCCGGAAAGAAAACGCACAATAATCTTTCGTCCTGCCAGCGTTTCCGGCGGGTTACCCTGCCGGTTCAACATGTCAACCTGCCGCGCCGTCAGCCCGATAGAGGGTCCAACACGAAAGGATGGCGTAATGTTGACATAGGTGAGCACCTGACTTTTGCGAGTGGAAAAGACGCGCCAACGGGCGACCATGCGTCTTGCCAGATGATCTTGTGGTGCCGCCTGGATCACGCGGTGTCGATAGGCCTGAGCGCGCGGTGCCCAGTAACCCCGGCGGGCGCTTCTTGCCGCGCGCTCATGCGAGATCAATGTTTTCCAGCACAGGTCCGGCAGTTCCGGCCAAGCGGGCACGAGTCCCTGCTCGACGAGGCCCGCCTGAAGCCAGAAGGGGGCCGCTTCCGACCCCTTTTCGCGCAGGAAAACATGCGCAGGAACAATACCCCAACGGTCGGCCGGGCCGGCTGGTTTGATGGTGATGATATCCTCTTTAATCGCCCCGAGCAGGGTGGTGCGGGCCTTTTCCCGCGTGGCAGGCTCAAGCGCATCGGGCCACACGATGCCGACCATACGCAAGGAAGGCCCCTGACGCGGCACGAGCGTGCCATCCGGCTCGATCCGCGTGATCTCAACCGGCGCTGCGCCTTCTGCTTCGCACAGCAGGGGCTGGGCTGAGGCACTTGTCGTGATGAGCCCCAGGGCGGCAAACGCGATCAGCCTGCGCAACAAAGTAGTGCCATCCGTTTTCGAAATCTGGTAGGGCGAGCTTACGGTCCCGTAGCTCAGCTGGATAGAGCGGCAGTTTCCTAAACTGTAGGTCGCAGGTTCAAGCCCTGCCGGGATCACCACCGTCTGGTCTTGCTGATCAGGCTTGAACCTGCGGTCCTCTTCTGGCGGCCGCGGGGCAGCCTATCGGTGTTCAAGCCCTGCCGGGATCACCGCCCAATCCAGTCCTGTTGTGCCGGCTTTCACCAGCGCTTTCAGCGACGCAAAGCTCCCGGCCTTTTCGAAATTCCATGATCCGCATCGAGTCCATTTCCAAGCAGAACTCCAGCCAGCTGCTTTTCATTGAAGCCTCCGCCGTGCTGAACCGGGGCGAGAAAATCGGTCTTGTGGGGCCGAATGGTGCGGGCAAGACCACGCTGTTCCGTATGATCACGGGGCAGGAACAACCGGACGAGGGGCAGGTTTCGACCGATCGCGGCATCACCATCGGCTATTTCAATCAGGATGTCGGGGAAATGGCCGGGCGCAGTGCTGTGGCCGAGGTGATGGAAGGTGCAGGACCGGTGAGCGCGGTCGCCGCCGAGCTGAAAGACCTTGAAGCGGCGATGATGGACCCGGACCGCGCGGACGAGATGGACGAGATCATCACCCGCTACGGCGAGGCGCAGGCGCGTTTTGAGGAACTCGACGGCTATGCGCTCGATGGGCGTGCGCGTGAGGTGCTCGATGGTCTCGGTTTCTCTCAGGAGATGATGGACGGAGATGTCGGCAAGCTCTCGGGTGGCTGGAAGATGCGCGTTGCGCTGGGTCGCATCCTGCTTCAGCGCCCGGATGTGATGCTGCTCGACGAACCCTCGAACCACCTTGATCTCGAGAGCTTGATATGGCTGGAGAGCTTTCTGAAGGGGTTCGAGGGCGCGCTGATGATGACCTCGCATGACCGCGCCTTCATGAACCGCATCGTCAACAAGATCATCGAGATCGATGGCGGCAACCTCACCTCCTACACCGGCGATTACGAATTCTACGCCCAGCAGCGCGCGCTGGCGGAAAAACAGCAGCAGGCGCAGTTCGAGCGTCAGCAGGCGATGCTGGCGAAGGAAATCGCCTTCATCGAGCGCTTCAAGGCGCGCGCGTCGCACGCCGCGCAGGTGCAGAGCCGCGTCAAGAAGCTCGACAAGATCGAGCGCGTCGAGCCGCCCAAACGTCGCCAGACCGTGCTGTTCGATTTCCCGCCCGCGCCGCGCTCGGGCGATGATGTCATCTCGGTCAAAGGAGTGCACAAGGCCTATGGCGCGCGCACGATCTATGACGGGCTCGATTTCCATGTGCGACGCAAGGAGCGCTGGTGTGTGATGGGCGTGAACGGGGCTGGAAAATCCACCCTGCTCAAGCTGGTGGCGGGCGAGAGCAAGCCGGATCAAGGCACGGTGAGCATCGGCGCGGGTGTGAAAATGGGGTATTTCGCCCAGCACGCCATGGATGTGCTCGAAGGCGATCTGACGATTTTCGAGATGCTGGAGCAGAGCTTCCCGCAGGCCGGGCAGGGTTCTCTGCGCACGCTTGCCGGGTGCTTCGGGTTTTCGGGCGATGACGTGGAAAAGCGCTGCCGCGTGCTCTCAGGTGGCGAGAAGGCCCGCCTTGTGATGGCGCTGATGCTTTATGACCCGCCCAACCTCCTGGTGTTGGACGAGCCGACCAACCACCTCGACATGGCCACCAAGGAAATGCTGATCAAGGCGTTGGCGGATTATGAAGGCACCATGCTTTTCGTGAGCCACGACAGGCATTTTCTCGCCGCGCTCTCGAACCGTGTGCTGGAACTGACGCCCGAAGGTCCTCACGCCTATGGCGGTGGCTACCTCGAATATGTTGCCCGCACGGGGCATGAGGCGCCCGGTTTGCGGATGTAATCAGGGTTTGATGGCCCTGAAGGCGGCCGTGATTCCCATGCCGCCGCCGATGCCGATCATCGCGAGGCCGAGGGTGCCGGGGTGTGCCTTCATCTGGTGAAAGAGCCGGGTGACGAGGATCGCGCCGGAAGCACCGAAGGGGTGGCCCAAGGCCAGCGCGCCGCCGTTGCGGTTGACGCGCTCGGGCGCAATGGCAAGCTGATCGAGGCTGGCCAGCACCTGCGCGGCAAAAGCCTCGTTGAATTCGATGAAATCCGCTGGTTCGGGCGCAAGATCCGGGCGGCGTTTGTTCAGCGCTTTGGTGGAGGCCACGGGGCCGATGCCGAGGATATTGGGGTCCACGCCCGCGGTTGCGGCATCCTCGAAGAGAAGCGCAAACGGTGCTTTCATGGCGCGTGCTCTGGCTAGCGAGGTCACCAGCACGACACTGGCACCATCATTGAGCGGGCAGGCGTTGCCCGCTGTCACGGTGCCGTCTTCGGCGAATTTCGGCTTGAGGCTGGCGAGTTTTTCAAGGCTTGTAGAGGCGCGGGGACATTCATCCTGCGTCACATCCGCCAGCGGGACGATTTCGGCATCAAAAGCGCCGGAGGCTTGCGCCGCAACGGCTTTGGCGTGGCTTTCCAAGGCGAAAGCATCCTGCCGTGCCCGCGTAATGCCGAAGGCGCGGGCGACGTTTTCGGCGGCAACACCCATCTCCGGATCGCCGACTTTGTCGGGCGCAAAGCGTGCACGGGTGTAAAAAGAGAGCGCGTCGCCTTCGTTCTGGGGGCGATGCGCGCGCAAGGGGGCGCGGCTGACGCTTTCCACGCCGCCCGCGAGAAACACCTCACCCGCACCCCCCGCGATGAGCTGGCAGGCCGTGACGATGGCCGCCAGACCCGAACCGCATTGGCGGTCCACCGTCATGCCCGGGGTGGCGAGCGGAAGATCGGCCTCCAGCGCGGCGAGGCGCGCGATGTTGCCGCCCCCGCCCGCCGCATTGCCGAGAATGACATCGTCGATGGCGTTGGGGGGGATAGCGGTGTCCGCCAGCAGCGCCGTGATCACCGGGGCGGCCAGCGCTTCCAGCGTCACAGCGCTCAGCGCGCCGCCGGCACGGCCAATCGGCGTGCGCCGGGCCGCGATGATGACCGGGGTGCGCTCAGGTGAGGAGCTCAAGCCTGTGATCCCCTTTTTCCAGCCAACGCGCGATGGTGGCGCGGGCGATCTTGCCGCTGGAGGTCAGCGGCCATTCGCGAACGCGGTAAAACGCGCGCGGAACCTTGTAGCGCGCCATGCGCGAAGCGCAAAACGCGGCCAGATCGGGAGGATCACCCGCGCAGGACACCACCGCGACAAGGCGCTCGCCAAGGTAGGCATCCGGCTGGGCCAGCACCAATGTTCCCGTCAGGCCGGGGGCTTCCGCCAGCTTGGCCGCGATTTCCTCGGGGTAGACGTTATAACCCCCCGTGATCACCATCCCGTCGGCACGACCGGCAAGCGTGAGATTGCCCTCAACATCGAGCGCGCCCAGATCACCCACGCTGGCCCACTCGCCCGCACGCTGGAAGGCGTGTTTGCCCTCGGCCGTGAGATAACCCGTGATGGGGTGGGGGCTTTTGACGAAAACGGTGCCAATGGCATCGGGGGGCAAGGATTTGCCGCCCTTGCGGATCTCGATTGCAACGCCCGGAAAGGCGCGGCCCACCCCGCGTGTCTCCGTTGAGAGTTTGTCCTCCCCGCTTGGGTTGTGATGGGCCAGGCTGACAAAGCCGAGTTCGGAGGCACCATAATATTCTGTGATGCGCGCCTGCGGGAACGCCTGCGGCAGTTGTGCGAGTAATTGGCGCGAAAGCGCTGCGCCGGCGGTGGTGACCTGCCGGAGCGGCAGGGTTTGGCCGCGCGTGAGCGCCTCGCGCAGCAGGGCCTCCAGCATGGTCGGCACCGCAACGAGGCGATGGATGCCGGTCGCGATCAGATCGAAAGCGGTTTGTGCGGAAAAGCGCGTCATGCCGGTAAAGGTCGCGCCGACATGAAGCGTTTCTGCCAGTGCATAAAAGGTGAGGCCATGCACCAGCGGCCCCGGCGCAAGGGTGTTGCTTTCCGTGTTGAGATCGAAAACCGAGCGCCCGGCCTCAAGGCTCAGGCTCCAGCTTGTCCTGTCCCGCAGGAAGGCCTTGGGGCGGGAGGTGGTGCCGGAGGTGAACCCGATGAAGAACGGTTGGTCAGCTTGTGTCGGGGGCGGCTCGATGGCCGCATGATCCAGCCCGAAACCGGCATTTTCTGAGTGGATGACAAGATCGGGCACCAGCGCTTCGATCATTTCGGCCTGCAAGGAGGCGGGCCATGCCGGATCGATCAGCGCCACTGTCGTGGGGGTTGCCAGTGCCAGCGCGAGCCATTCCGGGGCCAGCGGATGGTTGCCCAAGCACAGCGCCACCAGCGGTTGATGCGGCGCATGGTGTCTTGCGCGGCGCGGCAGCGCAAGAAGCGCCGCGTAGCGCCGGGCGATAGTGTTCCAGAGCTGCGCGTAGCTGCGGCTTTGTGTGCCAAGCCGCAGCGCGGGGCGCTCCGGTTGTTGCTCGGCCCAGGGGCGGAGCCTGCGCGAGAGCGGCATCAGAGCGCGGGGTAGGCGCGGCGCACGGCCCGCGCGATCAGCAGCGTGATGACGGCCTTGATCAGATCGCCCGGCAGGAAGGCCATGGCGCCGATGGCGGCCTTTTGCAGCGGCAGCTTGGCCACCACGCTGAGCCAGGGAATGCCAAGCGCGTAGATCACGCCGATGCCGCCCAGAATGAGCGCGGCCAGCCCGAGCAAAATGGAAGCGTCCGGGGAAAGACGCGCCAGAAGCCAACCCGTAACAAAGGCTGCCAGCGGGAAGGCGAAAATGAAACCGCCGGACGGCCCCAGCAGCACGCCAAGGCCACCGCGTCCGCCCGCCAGCAGCGGCAGGCCTGCCGCGACCAGCGCCACAAACAAAAGCAGGGCAAGGCCGCCCCGCCTGGCCCCGAGCAGCGCGCCCGCCAGCATTACGCCGAGCGACTGCGCGGTGATCTTGGCGCCCAGCACAGGCAGGTCAATCGGCGGGAAAAGGCCGAGCGCTGCGGTGAGTGCGGCAAAGAGAGCGATCTTGACGATGTCTTTTGTGGTCATGACGTGCCTTTTTCGGGGTCGAATCCGCGGGCTTCGATGGCATCTGCGACCTCATCGGTCAATCGCAGGGCCCGGATGATGGTGGGAACGGTGAGGGCAAGGATATTGTTCTCAAGCCCCCGCACGCGCTGGGCTTCGCGTACATCCGCGACGATCTGCGCGGTGATGGGGATGAACCGCACAGCCAGAGAGAGCGCAAGTGCGCCTCGGGCCGGGTTGACGCCGAAGCGCGCCAGCGGCCGCAAGGCTCGCTCCAGCGTGTTGATCATGTCCTGTGTCCGGGTGGTGAGGGTGATGAGCCCTGCCAGCAGCAGAAGCGCCACGAGCCGCGCACCGACGAGCAGCGCCGTTTCCGGCCCGCCGACAAAGGCCTGCACCAGCACGATAAGCGCGCCGAGGAGCGCTACGGGGCGGAGCTGGGCAGCTGCTGCCTGCAGGGGCAGGCCGGACAGGGGGAAGAGCGCAAGAGCGAGAGCCGCAAGCGCGCTCATCAGCGCGGGCGATTCGATCAGAAACAGCCCGGTGCCTGCGGCGGCCAGCGCCAGAAGCTTGGTGGCGGGGCGGGCTCGGTGAAGCCAGCTGGAACCGGGGCGAAAGGGCGCGAACATCAGTCGATCAACGCGCGATAGCGCGCGATGGCATCTTCGGGCGCGGCATCCGCAAACAGGCGACCTTCCTCGAAGACAAGCACGCGATCAAAGCCCGCCAAGGCCTCCAGATCATGCGTGACCATGATGACCTGTTGCTCCAGCCCCGCGAGAACCGCCAGCAGGCGCTTGCGATTGCGGTGGTCGAGCAGGGTGGTCGGCTCATCCAGTACGATGGCGCGCGGCCGCATGGCCAGAACGCCGATGAGGGCGGCGAGCTGCTTCTGCCCGCCGCTGAGGGTATGGACCGGGCGGCTTCTATGGGCGGCCAGATCGTAGCGGTTCAGTTCCGCCTCGATGCGGGAGGTGACTTCCGCAGGGGGCAGGCCGAGGTTCTTGAGGCCGAAGGCGATGTCCTCCTCCAGCGTCGGCATGACAATCTGGCTGTCCGGGTTCTGGAAGACGAAGCCGACATCGCGGCGCACCGCCTTGCCGTCGCTGCGGGTCGAGCGGCCGAAGGCGCTGACGGTACCCTCTCGCGGCACAACGAGGCCGTTGAGCAGGCGGGCAAAAGTGCTCTTGCCGGAACCATTCGCGCCGAGAATGCCGATACGCCTCTCGGCCAGCCGGACGGTGATTCCCGTCAGGACGGGGCCTTCCCCGAAGTCATGCGAGACGTTTTCCAACGCGAACATGCCGCGATCCGATTCCCGATCCCACGGCGCAGTGCCGCACTGCGGCAATCCTTAGCGGATCAAAACTGTCCGAACCAGCGTTCGAAATTTGCGATTGTGCGGCAAACGCACGTCCGACGCGAAATTTTGGGCGGTTTTTGCCATTGGTGTGGCCATTTCGTCTGTTCGGACCAACAAAATGGCCCGCAAAAACGCTTCTCGCTTGAGTTTGGGACAAAAGCGACGCATGGTTTGGTCATTGGCATCGCCACACTAGGACTGAGCCTCTTCGTGAGCATTGTTCAAAAGCAAAACAAGCCGGGTGACACCTCTCCTGTTCTGGAGGTGCCGAACTGCGCCGCGTGTCGCCAGCGCCATCTCTCGATTTGCGCCGCCTTCGGCGAGCATGAGCTGGTCAGCTTCGATCGTGTTGTCCAGCACAAGACCATTCCGGCCAAAACCGTGCTGTTCGAGCAGGGCACCATGGCCGATTTCGTCTTCTCCGTTTCGGAGGGCACGGTGCGCCTGTTCCGCCTGCTGCCGGATGGACGCCGCCAGATCATCGGCTTTGCCATCAAGGGGGATTTCCTCGGCACGGCCATGTCGGATCGCCATGAATATACGGCTGAGGCTGTCGATACCATCAAGGTGTGTCGCATCCCGCGTCTGGCATTCCAGTCCATGCTGGACGAAAAGCCGCATCTTCTCAAGAAGTTGCATGAGATTGCAGGGCGCGAGATCCATACCTCGCAGGACCAGATCGTGCTGCTGGGGCGCAAGAACGCCGAGGAGCGCGTCGCCGCCTTCCTGCTCAGCTACCGCGAGCGCCTTGCGCGCGTCTTCACGCTGTCCGTGCATATCCCGCTGCCGATGAGCCGTCAGGATATTGCCGACTATCTTGGCCTGACCATCGAAACGGTCAGCCGGACCATCTCCAAGCTTGCGCGTGACAAGCTTCTCGTCGTGGTGCCAGACGGGATTCGCATCCTCGATCTCGACCGTCTGACCCAGCTTTCCGACGGATAAAATCAGAGTCATCTGATATATTTGGCGCGTCTCTACGCTCTTCGGCCATAATCATGCCGCAAAGCCGCCTTGCTTGATTTGTGTCAAGGTGAAGTGTGCGCTGCAAGACCATGGTGCGCGCTCAGATTGGCCCCTGCTCAGGCGCGGGGGATTCAGTCTGTGCGCGGGTCGGGGGCGATCCTTCTGTCCGCGCTTTTAGGAGCCCGCGGCAAAGGACCACGCGCATGAGCATCCAGGCAACATCCCGCTCGATGAGCGCCAACGAGGTCGCATGGGCGATCGCGGCGGCCGCGCTCACCGTGCTTACTCTCTTCATCGCCTCCAAGGCTACCAACCCGTTTTACGCGTTCCATATGATCGTGTTCGCGCTGGCGGGCCTTGCGGCAATCGTCGCCCTCGGCAAGCGCGCAACGTCCGGCGTTCCCGCGCAGGCTGCGCAGGAGATCAACGGCAAACCCAACTACAACTACGGCCCGATCAAGTTCGCGACCGTGGCTTCGGTGTTCTGGGGCGTGGCGGGCTTCCTCGTGGGTCTCATCATCGCGTTGCAGCTTGCCTATCCGGCGCTCAACTTCGATTTCGAGTACATTCAGTTCGGGCGTCTGCGTCCGCTGCACACCTCGGCGGTGATCTTCGCCTTCGGTGGCAACGTGCTGCTGGCGACCTCGTTCTACACCGTGCAGCGCACCTGCCAGGCGCGTCTCGCCGGTGATATCGCGCCGTGGTTCGTGGTGCTGGGCTACAACCTGTTCATCGTCATTGCCGGCACGGGTTACCTGTTCGGTATCACCCAGGGCAAGGAATACGCCGAGCCGGAATGGTACGCCGACCTTTGGCTGACGATCGTGTGGGTGGCCTACCTGCTCGTCTTCCTCGTCACGCTGTGGAAGCGCAAGGAACCCCACATCTATGTGGCCAACTGGTTCACGCTGGCCTTCATCGTGACCATCGCGGTCCTGCATCTTGGCAACAATGCCACCATCCCGGTGTCGATCTTCTCTCCGAAGAGCTACATCGTCTGGTCGGGCGTGCAGGATGCCATGTTCCAGTGGTGGTATGGCCATAACGCGGTGGGCTTCTTCCTGACCGCCGGCTTCCTTGCCATCATGTACTACTTCGTGCCCAAGCGCGCCGAGCGTCCGGTTTACTCCTACCGTCTCTCTATCATCCACTTCTGGGCGCTGATCTTCCTCTACATCTGGGCGGGTCCGCATCACCTGCACTACACCGCGCTGCCGGATTGGGCGCAGACCCTGGGCATGACCTTCTCGATCATGCTGTGGATGCCCTCCTGGGGCGGCATGATCAACGGCCTGATGACGCTCTCGGGCGCCTGGGACAAGCTGCGCACCGACCCGGTGCTGCGCATGATGGTGGTGTCGGTGGCCTTCTACGGCATGTCGACTTTTGAGGGCCCGATGATGTCCATCAAGGCCGTGAACTCGCTCTCGCACTACACCGACTGGACCGTCGGCCATGTGCACTCGGGCGCGCTCGGCTGGGTGGGTTTCGTGTCCTTCGGCGCGATCTACTGCCTCGTTCCGTGGCTGTGGAACAAGAAGATCTACTCCATGAAGCTCGTGAACTGGCACTTCTGGATCGCGACGCTGGGTATCGTCGTCTACATCTCCGCGATGTGGGTTGCCGGTATCATGCAGGGCCTGATGTGGCGTGCCTACACCTCGCTCGGCTTCCTTGAGTACTCGTTCATCGAGACCGTTGATGCGATGCATCCCTTCTACGTCATCCGTGCCCTGGGCGGTGCGATGTTCGTGATCGGCTCGCTGATCATGGCCTACAACATCTGGATGACCATCGCGTCGGGTGAGGCAGCGGAATCCGCCGATGCCGGCAAGCCGGCTCTGGCCCCCGCCGAGTAAGGAGAGAGACACATGTCGCTCTGGAACAAACACGCCATCTTCGAGAAGAACTCGATCATTCTGATCCTCGGGATCATCGTGATGATCTCCTTCGGTGGTCTCGTTGAAATTGCCCCGCTCTTTTATCTGAAGAGCACCATCGAGCAGGTGAAGGGCGTTCGTCCCTACACCCCGCTCGAGCTGGCGGGCCGCCACATCTATGTCCGCGAAGGCTGCTACAACTGCCATTCGCAGATGATCCGCCCCTTGCGCGACGAAGTGGAGCGCTATGGTCACTACAGCCTCGCGGCCGAGTCGATGTTCGACAAGCCGTTCCAGTGGGGTTCGAAGCGTACCGGTCCGGATCTCGCCCGCCTCGGCGGCAAGTATTCGGATGACTGGCAGTTCCGCCACCTCGTGAACCCGCGTGACGTGGTGCCGCAGTCGATCATGCCGGGCTATCCCTTCCTCGCGAAGGCCGAACTCGACGCCGACGACATCGGCCAGCAGATGAAGGTGCAGTCGCTCTCCGGCGTGCCCTACACTGAAGAGATGATTGCCAATGCGGCCAAGGATCTCAAGGCGCAGGTCAACCCGGACGACCCCAATGCCGCCGGGCTTGAGAAGCGCTACGGCAAGGTCAACGTCCGCAAGTTCGATGGCGGCAACAACCCCGCCAAGCTCACCGAGGCTGACGCCCTGATCGCCTATCTCCAGGTTCTGGGGACCATGGTCGACTTCAAGGGTTACGATGCCAAGGCGAACTACCGCTAAGGAGAGGTCATGTCCCAGACTTACCTCACCCTCGCGAATTTCGCCCAGCAGGCAGGGGTCATCTTCTTCATGACCATCTTCCTCGGTGTCATCGCATACGCATTCTGGCCGAAGAACCGCGAAAAGTTCTCCTCGGCTGCCGAACTCCCTCTCAAGGAGGATTGATCCGATGGCCGGACACAATCACGACGATATCGACCACATCACCGGGACCTCGACGACCGGCCATGAGTGGGACGGGATCAAGGAACTCAACACCCCCCTTCCCAAGTGGTGGCTGAACCTCTTCTACGCCTGCATCATCTGGTCGGTTGGCTACTATGTTGCCTATCCGGCCTGGCCGGGCATTTCCTCCTACACCAAGGGCGTGCTGGGTTACTCCTCGCGTGCGGATGTGCAGGTGGAACTCGATGCCCTCAAGGCCCAGCGTGCCTCGGCGGCGGCGGATCTCGCCAAGGCTGATCTGGCTGCCATCAAGGCTGATCCGAAGATGCTGGCCGTCGCGCTGGCGCAGGGCAAGGCCGCCTTCGGTGACAACTGCGCCCCGTGCCACGGCATCGGCGCAACCGGCTCCAAGGGCTATCCGAACCTGAATGATGACGACTGGCTGTGGGGCGGCAAGCTCGCGGACATCTACACCACGCTCCAGAACGGCATCCGTTCGACGAACAATGGTGAGACCCGCATCTCCGCCATGCCGGCCTTCGGCAAGGATGGCATCCTGAAGAAGGAAGAGATCCGCACCGTGTCCAACTATGCCGTGACTCTGGCTGGCGGCAAGGCTGAGGCGGGCGTGGACCTCAAGGCGGGCGAGAAGCTCTTCGCCGAGAACTGCGCCTCTTGCCATGGCGACAAGGGTGCGGGTAACCCGGAGTTGGGTGCACCGAACCTGACCGACCAGATCTGGCTCTATGGTGGCAAGATCGAGGATGTGATCGAGACGGTCACCAACTCGCGTGCCGGTGTGATGCCCGCCTGGAACGAGCGTCTGGACACGGCGACCATCAAGTCGCTGGCGGTCTATGTCCACTCGCTGGGCGGCGGCAAGTAAGCTATGAGGATGGCGCGGGGCGAGAGCTTTCGCGCCATCATCCTTTTTGACTTCAGATAAGGCGGCACGAATATGTTCGTGCCGTTTTGTTGTTCTCCCGGCGGCGCATTTGGGCGCGGCACGGCAAGACAAGGCGATTGGATATGTCGATCACGGGTTCTGGCGACGACGGTGCTCTCTACGCTTCGGCGAAGAAGGTCTACCCCCTCAAGGTCAAGGGCTTTTATCGACGCATCAAGTGGGCTGTCCTGCTGATCGGGCTGGCCGTTTACTACTTCCTGCCCTTCGTACGGTGGAACCGCGGTCCCAACCTGCCGGATCAGGCGGTGCTGGTCGATCTGGCGAACCGCCGCTTCTATTTCTTCCCCATCGAGATCTGGCCGCAGGAGGTGTATTTCTTCACCGGCCTTCTCGTCATGGCGGCGATGGTGCTGTTCCTGATGAACGCCGTCGCGGGTCGCATCTGGTGCGGGTATCTGTGCCCCCAGACGGTCTGGACGGATCTTTTCGTCTCTGTGGAGCGCTTTTTCGAAGGCGACCGGCGTGATCGCATCAAGCTGGATGAGCAGCCCTGGAGCTTCGACAAGCTGTGGCGCAAGAGTGCCAAGCATTTCACCTGGCTGATGATCGCTTGGTGGACCGGCGGTGCTTGGGTGCTCTACTTCGCCGATGCGCCGACGCTGGTGAAGGATCTGGCCTTCGGCACCGCGCCGATGACCGCCTATATCTGGATCGCGATCCTGACCTTCACGACCTATTCGCTTGCGGGCATCATGCGCGAGCAGGTGTGCAACTTCATGTGTCCCTGGCCGCGCATTCAGGCCGCGCTGACGGATGATGAAGCCCTCAACGTGACCTATCGCTATGATCGCGGTGAGCCGCGCGTCTCGGTGAAGGGGGCGGCCAAGCTCAAGGCCTTGGGCGAAAAAGCCGGTGACTGCGTGGATTGTCGCCAATGCGTCTATGTCTGCCCCACCGGCATCGACATCCGCCACGGTGCGCAGCTGGAATGCATCCAGTGTGGGCTGTGCATCGACGCTTGCGACGGCGTGATGGAGAAGATCGGTCGCCCCAAGGGGCTGATCGGGTATGATAACGACCTGAACGTTCAGGCGCGCATGCGCGGCGATGAGCCGAAGAAATTCCACCCCGTACGTGCGCGCACGATCATCTACGCGGCGATCATCGCTGTTGTTGGGGCCGTCATGGCCTTCCAGCTGGCGACGCGTGCCACCTCGGGCCTGAACCTCATCCATGATCGCACGCCGCTGTTCGTGCAGCTCTCGGATGGTTCGATCCGCAATGCCTTCACGGTCCGCCTGATCAACAAGCGGCCCGACAAGCGCTCCTTTGTCCTGTCGGTGTCCGGCGTCGAGGGATTAAAACTCCAGCTTGTGAATGTGGAGGCGAGCGCGGATGGTCGCCCGGTGGTGCAGGTGGATCCCGACTCGACCCGTGAAGTGCGCATGTTGCTGACCGCGCCCAAGAGCGCGCTCACCGACAAGAGCATGCGGATTACGGTTGAGGCGGTCGATCTTGCCGAAGGGTCGCAGAAGGTTGTTGCGCAGGATCATTTCTTCGGACCCTGATCTTCCCTAGACCTGCTGGCGCAGTTGTCGCCGTCGGGAGCGTCCCATGAGCTGTTGCGGAGCCTATGTCATGCCGGTTGAACTTCCCACCAAGGTGCAGGTCGAGGGGGGCAAGCCGCCTGCCGATGCGCAGGGCTTCGTGCTCACGGGGCGCCATGTCCTGCTGATGCTGCTGACATTTTTCGGCGTCATCGGGCTGGTGAACGCCTATTTCATCACGGTGGCGCTCAGGACGTTGCCGGGCATCGAGGTGAAGAGCCCCTTCGAGCAAAACCAGAAGTTCAACAAGGGGCTGGAGGCCATCGCCTCGCAGGATCGCAAGGGCTGGCAGGTGGATGTCATCACCGGCGGGCTCAAGGCGTCGAGCCCGTTGACCGTGCAACTGCGCGATCGCAGCGGTGTGGCCATTCTGGGCATGAAGGTAAGCGTTGCTCTGCAGCGCCCGACCGATGCCCGCTTCGATCACCAGCTTGAGCTGAAGGAGCAGGGCAATGGGGTTTACGCTGCCGCGCTGCCGGAAGTGGAGCCGGGGCTGTGGCGCATCGCCGTGGAAGTGAAGCGCGGCAACGAGCGTGAGTTCTATTCCGAAGGGCGCGTTGTCGCCAAGGAGTGACGGGTGAGCAGCGCTGCGCGTGATTTTTCGGTGTTCGTGCGCCCCGGTACAGACGGGGCAGCGACCATGGATCTGGCGGTTGAGGGCATCCATTGTGCGGCCTGCATGCGCGCCATCGAGAAGGGGCTCTCCTCTGAGCCGGGTATCAAGGGCGCGCGCGTCAATCTTGCCAACCGGCGCGTGAGCGTGGAGTGGGAGCCTTCGCTCGCCTCCCCGGAGCGCATTCTCGACAAGATGCAGGCCATCGGCTTTCCGGCCTATCCTTTCTCGATCAATGCGGCGGAAGATCAGGAGCGTCGGGAAGAGAAGCGGTTGCTGATCTGCCTTGGCGTCGCCGGCTTTGCCATGATGAACATCATGCTGCTCTCCGTCTCGGTCTGGGCTGGAAACATCTCGGATATCACACCGGAAACGCGTGACTTTTTCCACTGGCTTTCGGCCTGCATTGCGCTGCCCGCGGCGTTTTATGCGGGACAGCCCTTCTTTGAGAGTGCGGCGCGGGCGCTGCGGGCGCGCGCGGTCAACATGGATGTGCCAATTTCCCTTGGCGTCATCCTTGCGCTGGGCATGTCGCTCGTCGAGACGATGAACCATGCCGAGCATGCCTATTTCGACTCGGCGGTGATGCTGCTCTTTTTCCTGCTGATCGGGCGGTATCTCGAGCGCATGATGCGGCGCAAGACGCGCGCGGTGGCCTCCAACCTGGCTGCGCTCAAGGCTGAAACAGCGGTGAAATTCGTCTCTGAGACGGAGATCCGCACCGTGCCGGTGGCGGCGCTGAAGGTAGGCGATATCGTGCTGGTGCGCCCCGGCGAGCGCATTTCGGTCGATGGCGTCGTGATCGAGGGCAAATCCGAAATCGACTCCTCGTTGGTCACCGGCGAGACCCGCCCTATTGCGGCGACGCAGGGCACCGATGTCTATGCCGGCACGCTCAACCTCGTCGGCACGCTCAAGATCGAGGTGCGTGCCGCCGAGGAAGGCACGCTTCTGAGCGAAGTGCAGGCCCTGCTCGACAAGGCGACCGAGAGCCGTTCGCATTATGTGAAGCTGGCGGATCGCGCCGCGCGGCTCTATGCGCCGGTGGTGCATGCTACGGCCGCCTTGACCTTCATCGGCTGGATGCTGGCGGGCATTGGCTGGCATGATGCGCTCATCATTGCCATCACCGTGCTCATCATCACCTGCCCCTGTGCGCTGGGGCTCGCTATTCCGGCGGTGCAGGTGGTGGCCTCGGGGGCCTTGTTCCGCGCGCGGGTGCTGATCAATTCCGGTGAGGCGCTGGAGCGCTTTCACGCCGTCAACACCGTCGTCTTCGACAAGACCGGCACGCTGACCCAGCCCACTGCCTCGCTGATGAATGGCGAGGCGATCGACAAGGGCTTGATTGCGCTGGCGGGGCGTCTGGCGCTCACCTCGCGCCACCCCTTGGCGGCGGCGGTGGCCAAGGCCTCGGATGCACGCGAGCCCGTGCCCGGTGCCAGCGAAGAGGCCGGTGTCGGTGTATCCGGCGAGGTGGATGGAAAGCCGGCGTTTCTGGGCAAGCCGGAAGCGGCGGGGCTCGCGTTCGAGGCGGGCAAGGTCGCGCTGGACTATCCCTCCGCGTCGCTCATCGCCGTCAAATGGGGCGATATGGGCGCGGTGATCGCCGTGGGGCAGCGCCTTCGCTCGGATGCCAAAGAGACGATTGGCGCGCTCAAGGCGCGAGGATACCATGTCATGATCCTCTCGGGCGATCATGAGGCGGCGGTGCGCGAAGCGGCGCAGGCCTTGGGGGTGGAGGATTACGCCGCCGGGCTCAAGCCGCAGGAAAAGATCGCGCGACTTGAAGCGCTCAAGACCGAGGGCCGACTGGCGCTGATGGTGGGCGACGGCCTCAACGATGCGCCCGCGCTTGCCGCAGCGCATGTCTCGCTCTCACCGATCGAGGCGACGCATGTCGCGCAGGCCGCGGCGGATGCCGTGTTCATCGGCGAGAAGCTGGCCCCGGTGCGTCAGGCGCTTGGTGTGGGCAGGAAAGCGCATCGCCTGATGATGGAAAATCTCTGGCTTGCGGTTATCTATAA
>Ga0209794_1001335_pt1 | contig 19913 bp, 15 predicted proteins | sample EBPBio232013_DNA_FD_185869 | JGI IMG/M metagenome (GOLD analysis project Ga0209794, IMG submission 185869) | Wastewater treatment Type I Accumulibacter community from EBPR Bioreactor in Madison, WI, USA - Reactor 1_5/23/2013_ DNA (SPAdes)... | ecosystem: Engineered > Bioreactor > EBPR >... | reverse complement strand
AAGAGGTCGACGAGGGGCGCTCGCGCCTCAAGGTCGCGGTCTCGATCTTCGGCCGGCCGACGCCGGTCGAGTTGGAATTCGGTCAGGTCGACAAGATGTGACCGTCTGCCGCCGGATTCGTCCGGTGGTCTGAATGCCGGCCGAAGACGATGCTGGGCATCGTCCGGTCGGTTCCATCCCGAAGTTTCGCCCATACGAGGTGCGAAATATCGGGAAAGGCATCGACGGCGAAACGCGGATGCGTTTCTCATGCCGTCGATCCGCATGCCGGCGCGCAGGCACCGGTTTCCGGAACGGCCTCAGCTGTTCCGTTCACCCGTGGGAGGCGAGGGGAGGCGGTCCGCCACACTCTCCGAACCCGACCACGAAACCCAACCGGACGGCCTCGCAAGGCCTGTCAGGAGGACAACCATGGCGAAGAAAATCGTCGGCTTCATTAAGCTGCAGGTGCCGGCCGGGGCCGCTAACCCCGCCCCGCCGATCGGCCCGGCTCTGGGTCAGCGCGGCCTGAACATCATGGAATTCTGCAAGGCCTTCAACGCGAAGACCCAGCAGATGGAGAAGGGGATGCCGATCCCCGTGATCATCACCGCCTACCAGGACCGCTCCTTCACCTTCGAGATGAAGCAGCCCCCGGTGAGCTACTGGATCAAGAAGGCCGCCAAGGTCGACAAGGGCTCGACCACCCCGGGCAAGGGCGCGACGGCTGGCAAGATCACCCGCGCCCAGATCGCCGAGATCGCCAAGGCGAAGATGGTCGACATGAACTGCGACTCGGTCGATTCGGCTGCGTCGATGATCGAAGGCTCGGCCCGTTCCATGGGCCTCGAGGTCGTGGGGTAAGCCATGAGCGGCAAGCGTTTCCGTAAGGCCTCCGAGGGCATCGATACCGTCAAGTCGTACCTGATCGACGAGGCGGTGAAGCTCGTGAAGGAGCGTGCCACGGCGAAGTTCGACGAGACCGTCGAGATCGCCATGAACCTCGGCGTCGATCCGCGCCACGCCGACCAGATGGTCCGCGGCGTCTGCAACCTGCCGAACGGCTCCGGCCGGACCCTGCGCGTGGCGGTCTTCGCCCGCGGCGCCAAGGCCGACGAGGCCAAGGCCGCCGGTGCCGACATCGTCGGCGCGGAGGACCTCCTGGAGATCGTCCAGGGCGGCAAGATCGACTTCGACCGCTGCATCGCGACCCCGGACATGATGGGCCTCGTCGGCCGTCTCGGTAAGGTGCTGGGCCCGCGCGGCCTGATGCCGAACCCGAAGGTCGGCACCGTCACCATGGACGTGAAGAGCGCCGTCGCCGCCTCCAAGGGCGGTGCGGTCGAGTTCCGCGTCGAGAAGGCCGGCATCATCCACTCGGCAGTCGGCAAGGTCTCCTTCGACCAGACCAAGCTGATCGAGAACATCAAGGCGTTCGCCGACGCCGTGGTGAAGGCGAAGCCGACCGGCGCCAAGGGCACCTACGTTCAGAAGATCGCCATCTCCTCGACCATGGGTCCGGGCGTGAAGGTCGATCCGTCGAGCGTGCTCAACGGCTGAGTTTCCGGCCGGCGCCCGGACCTCCGGGCGCCGCGCCTCTCCGCAGTGTGAACGTGCCTTGCGGAAAAAGTTGCGGGTTCCTACTTGGCAACTGGAACAAGCTTTGCTAGACGACGCCGGCTAGGGGTGTGGGCAACCACGCCCTCATTGCGTTTGGGCCAAGATTCAAGAATCGCAGGTTGGATCGCGAGTAGCCTTTCGGTGTCGCGGTCTTGCGAAGGTCTTACGGTGGAGTGATCCGGGACCTCGATCAGGAGTCCGACACGAGTTTAACGAGCTTCCGCGCGGGAATTCCTCGCGCGGCAAGGCCGGTGGAGTTGTCCTCAATGCCCAAGGGCCCGAGGAAGGCAAAGCCGGAATGTCCTGTCCGAGACTGCAGGCGAGGGGGTTTCCCCTCTTAATCGCCAAGCCTGCACAGACGGGTGAAGACCGTTTCACCGGCCGCAAGGCCGAAGGAAGGGTTCGAACTCATGCACCTCGGCCGAGGGATGGTTTCATCCCGCGGTGTCCAGAGGGGACAGGGCCGAACGTCGATCGTTCGGTTTGACCGGTTCGCCGGCGCCGATGATCGGCAGGTGCAACCCGGGGCGCCCGCAAGGGAGCCTCGATCAGAGAGAGCAAAAGTGGATCGCGCGGAAAAGAAAGAGCTGGTCGGCACGCTCAACGAGGTCTTCAAGACCTCCGGCGTCGTCGTCGTCGCTCACTATTCCGGCCTCACCGTCGCGCAGATGCAGGACCTCCGTCGCAAGATGAAGGCCCAGGGCGCGTCCGTGAAGGTCACCAAGAACCGCCTCGCCAAGATCGCTCTCGAAGGCACGGACGTCGCGTCCATCGGGTCCCTTCTCAAGGGCCCGACGATTCTCGCCATCAGCGAGGATCCGGTTGCGGCTCCGAAGGTCGCCAGCGATTTCGCCAAGGCCCACGACAAGTTCGTGATCCTCGGCGGAGCGATGGGAACGACCGCTCTGAATGCGGACGGCGTGAAGGCTCTGGCCACACTGCCGTCGCTCGACGAACTGCGCGCCAAGCTCGTGGGCCTCATCCAGGCTCCCGCGACCAAGCTCGCCCAGCTCTCGACCGCGCCCGCTGCCAAGCTGGCTCGCGTGTTCACGGCTTATGCCGACCGAGACAAGGCCGCGTGAGGCTTCTCTCACTCAAACCGGTTCGAACCGTTCAAAAGGAAGTAGAAAATGGCTGATCTCGCCAAAATCGTCGACGAACTCTCGTCGCTCACCGTTCTCGAGGCCGCCGAGCTCGCGAAGATGCTCGAAGAGAAGTGGGGCGTTTCCGCCGCCGCCGCCGTGGCCGTTGCCGCTGCGCCGGGTGGTGGTGCTGCCGCCGCCGCCGTCGAGGAGCAGACCGAGTTCACCGTCGTTCTTGCCGCCGCCGGCGACAAGAAGATCGAGGTGATCAAGGAAGTCCGCGCCATCACGGGCCTCGGCCTGAAGGAAGCCAAGGACCTGGTCGAAGGCGCTCCGAAGCCGGTCAAGGAAGCCGTGTCCAAGGACGAGGCCGAGAAGCTGAAGAAGCAGCTCGAGGCCGCCGGCGCCAAGGTCGAGCTGAAGTGATCATTTCCGGGTGGGCGGCGTCAGTCGCCCACCCGGACCCTTCCGCGCCGGGCGACCGGGGTGGAGCCGCCGCAAGGCGAACGTGACGTGAATGCGGAACCTTCGGGGGCCGCGAGGTGCTAACGAGGTGTCACGCTTGACCGGACGGTCCAGGGCTCGCGCAAAGCGGCCCGAATTGGACCGTCCGGTCAGGCGTCTGCGGTGGGAGAGGCTGAACAGCCCGCCCGCCGCTGGAACCAGGGCCGCCGCCGACGCCTGGCGGCCCAAGCGAGAGGCGACATGGCTCAGACTTTCACCGGCCGCAAAAGGTTCCGCAAGTTCTTCGGCAAAATCAGGGAAGTGGCGACGATGCCGAACCTCATCGAGGTTCAGAAGTCGTCCTACGATCAGTTCCTGATGGTCGACGAGCCCAAGGGCGGGCGCTCCGACGAGGGGCTCCAGGCGGTCTTCAAGTCGGTGTTCCCGATCACCGACTTCTCCGGCAGCGCGATGCTGGAGTTCGTGAAGTACGAGTTCGAGCCGCCGAAGTACGACGTCGACGAGTGCCGCCAGCGCGGCATGACTTTCGCTGCGCCGCTCAAGGTGACGCTGCGCCTCATCGTGTTCGATGTGGACGCCGACACCGGCGCCAAGTCGGTCAAGGACATCAAGGAGCAGGACGTCTACATGGGCGACATCCCGCTCATGACGTCGAACGGCACCTTCGTCGTCAACGGCACCGAGCGCGTCATCGTCTCGCAGATGCACCGTTCGCCGGGCGTGTTCTTCGACCACGACAAGGGCAAGACCCACTCGTCGGGCAAGCTGCTGTTCGCCGCCCGCATCATCCCCTATCGCGGCTCCTGGCTGGATATCGAGTTCGACGCCAAGGACATCGTCCATGCGCGTATCGACCGCCGCCGCAAGATCCCGGTGACGAGCCTGCTCTATGCGCTCGGCATGGGCTCGGAGGACATTCTCGCGACCTTCTACAACCATATCCTGGTCAAGAAGGACAAGAAGCAGAAGGACGGCTGGCGCGTTCCCTACGACGCGAACCGCATGCGCGGCTTCAAGGCCGTCAACGACCTGATCGACGCCGATACCGGCGAGGTCGTGCTCGAGGCCGGCAAGAAGCTGGCCGTGCGCGAGGCCAAGAAGCTCGCCGACAAGGGCCTCAAGGCCCTGCGCCTGTCGTCGGAGGAACTGGCTGGCCGCTACCTCGCCGAGGACATGGTCAACGTGAAGACCGGCGAGATCTATGCCGAGGCCGGCGAGGAAATCTCCGAGAAGATGCTGAAGCTGCTCGTGGGCGAGGGCTACGAGGAGATTCCGACCCTCGACATCGACCACATCACCATCGGCGCCTATATCCGCAACACGCTCGCGGCCGACAAGAACATGACGCGCGAGGACGCGCTGTTCGACATCTACCGCGTCATGCGTCCGGGCGAGCCGCCGACGGTCGAGACCGCCGAGGCGATGTTCCATTCGCTGTTCTTCGATTCCGAGCGCTATGACCTGTCCGCTGTGGGCCGGGTCAAAATGAACATGCGCCTCGACCTGACCGCCGAGGACACCGTGCGCGTGCTGCGCAAGGAGGACATCCTCGCGGTGGTCAAGACGCTGGTCGAACTGCGCGACGGCAAGGGCGAGATCGACGACATCGACCATCTCGGCAACCGCCGCGTCCGCTCGGTCGGCGAGCTGATGGAGAACCAGTACCGCGTCGGCCTGCTGCGCATGGAGCGCGCGATCAAGGAGCGCATGTCCTCGGTCGAGATCGACACGGTCATGCCGCAGGACCTGATCAACGCGAAGCCGGCGGCCGCCGCCGTGCGCGAGTTCTTCGGCTCCTCGCAGCTCTCGCAGTTCATGGACCAGACCAACCCGCTGTCCGAGATCACCCACAAGCGCCGCCTCTCGGCGCTTGGCCCGGGCGGTCTGTCGCGCGAGCGCGCCGGCTTCGAGGTGCGCGACGTGCACCCGACGCACTATGGCCGCATCTGCCCGATCGAGACGCCGGAAGGCCCGAATATCGGTCTGATCAACTCGCTGGCGACCTTCGCCCGCGTCAACAAGTACGGCTTCATCGAGACGCCCTACCGCAAGGTGCGCGACGGCCGTGTCACGGACGACGTCCAGTATCTCTCCGCCATGGAGGAGGGGAAGTACTCGGTCGCCCAGGCGAACGCGCCGATCGACAAGACTGGCAAGTTCATGGAAGACCTCGTGATCTGCCGTCAGTCGGGCGAAACCCTGCTGCTGCCGGTCGATCGCGTCGACTTCATGGACGTGTCGCCGAAGCAGCTCGTCTCCGTCGCCGCGGCGCTGATCCCGTTCCTCGAGAACGACGACGCCAACCGCGCGCTGATGGGTTCGAACATGCAGCGTCAGGCCGTGCCGCTGGTGAAGGCGGATGCGCCCTTCGTCGGCACCGGCATGGAATCGGTCGTCGCCCGTGACTCGGGCGCTGCCATCGCCGCCCGCCGCACCGGCGTCGTCGACCAGGTGGACGCGACCCGTATCGTCATCCGCGCGACGGAAGATCTCGATCCGACCAAGTCGGGCGTCGACATCTACCGTCTGATGAAGTTCCAGCGCTCGAACCAGTCGACCTGCATCAACCAGCGTCCGCTGGTGCGCGTCGGCGACATCGTCAAGAAGGGCGAGATCCTGGCCGACGGCCCGTCGACCGATCTCGGCGATCTGGCGCTCGGCCGGAACGTGCTCGTCGCGTTCATGCCGTGGAACGGCTACAACTTCGAGGACTCCATCCTGCTCTCCGAGCGGATCGTGAAGGAGGACGTGTTCACGTCCATCCATATCGAGGAGTTCGAGGTCTCGGCCCGCGATACCAAGCTGGGTCCGGAGGAAATCACGCGCGACATTCCGAACGTGTCGGAAGAGGCGCTGAAGAACCTCGACGAGGCCGGCATCGTCTATATCGGCGCGGAAGTGCAGGCGGGCGACATCCTCGTCGGCAAGATCACGCCGAAGGGCGAGAGCCCGATGACGCCGGAGGAAAAGCTCCTGCGCGCCATCTTCGGCGAGAAGGCCTCCGACGTCCGCGATACGTCCCTGCGCGTGCCGCCGGGCGTGACCGGCACCATCGTCGAGGTCCGCGTGTTCAACCGCCACGGCGTCGACAAGGACGAGCGTGCGACGGCCATCGAGCGCGAGGAGATCGAGCGGCTCGCCAAGGACCGCGACGACGAGCAGGCGATCCTGGACCGCAACGTCTATGGCCGCCTCGCCGAGGTTCTCGACGGCAAGACCGGCATCTCGGGCCCGAAGGGCTTCAAGAAGGACACGAAGCTGACCCGCGAGTTGCTCACCGAGTATCCGCGCGGCCAGTGGTGGTCCTTCGGCGTCGGCGACGACGCGCTGATGGCCGAGATCGAGGCCATGCGGAAGCAGTACGACGAGTCCAAGCGCCGCCTCGAGCAGCGCTTCCTGGACAAGGTCGAGAAGCTGCAGCGTGGCGACGAGCTGCCGCCGGGCGTGATGAAGATGGTCAAGGTCTTCATCGCCGTGAAGCGCAAGATCCAGCCGGGCGACAAGATGGCCGGTCGTCACGGCAACAAGGGCGTCGTGTCGCGCATCGTGCCGATCGAGGACATGCCGTTCCTCGAGGACGGCACCCATGCGGACATCGTGCTCAACCCGCTGGGCGTGCCTTCGCGCATGAACGTCGGCCAGATCCTCGAGACGCATCTCGGCTGGGCCGCCGCCGGTCTCGGCCGGATGGTCGGCCAGGCCTATGACGCCTACATGAAGTCCAAGAGCGTGAAGCCGCTCAAGGAGGCCTTCACGAAGATCTATGGCGACGACCAGCAGATTTCCTCGCTCGACGAGGCCAATCTGGTGGAGCTGGCCAAGAACACGCGGCGCGGCATCCACTTCGCGACCCCCGTCTTCGACGGCGCGAAGGAAGCGGACATCGAGACCATGCTCGACATGGCCGGCATGAACCACTCGGGTCAGGTCACGCTGTTCGACGGCAAGACCGGCGAGCAGTTCGATCGCCAGGTGACCGTCGGCTACATCTACATGCTGAAGCTGCACCATCTCGTGGACGACAAGATCCACGCGCGGTCGATCGGCCCGTACTCGCTCGTTACCCAGCAGCCGCTGGGCGGCAAGGCGCAGTTCGGCGGCCAGCGCTTCGGCGAGATGGAGGTCTGGGCGCTCGAAGCCTACGGCGCCGCCTACACGCTGCAGGAGATGCTGACGGTGAAGTCGGACGACGTGGCCGGCCGCACCAAGGTCTACGAGGCGATCGTCCGCGGCGACGATACGTTCGAGGCCGGTATCCCCGAGTCGTTCAACGTGCTCGTCAAGGAAATGCGCTCGCTCGGCCTCAACGTGGAGCTTGCCGCCTCCAAGCCGGTGCGCACCGACAACGACGACATTGGCCAGCAGGCGGCCGAGTAACGCCGCGTTTCGAGGAGCCGGGCTCGCCCCGGCTCCGGCCCCAGAGATTTTCATAGGCCGGGATGACGTTCCGGCCCCGAACTTCCCCCCGGGCGACCGGGCTTAGGAGACGGCATATGAACCAAGAGATCGCCAATCTCTTCAATCCGACCACTCCGCCGGCAACTTTCGATCAGATCAAGATCTCGATCGCCAGCCCGGAGAAGATCCTTTCCTGGTCGTTCGGTGAGATCAAGAAGCCGGAGACGATCAACTACCGCACGTTCAAGCCCGAGCGTGACGGCCTGTTCTGCGCGCGCATCTTCGGTCCCATCAAGGACTACGAGTGCCTGTGCGGCAAGTACAAGCGGATGAAGTACAAGGGCATCATCTGCGAGAAGTGCGGCGTCGAGGTCACCCTGTCGCGCGTGCGCCGCGAGCGCATGGGCCATATCGAGCTGGCCGCTCCGGTCGCTCACATCTGGTTCCTGAAGTCGCTGCCGAGCCGCATCGGCCTCCTGCTCGACATGCCGCTCAAGGACCTCGAGCGCATCCTCTATTTCGAATATTACTGCGTCATCGAGCCGGGCCTGACCTCGCTGAAGGAGCGCCAGCTCTTGTCCGAGGAGGAGTACATCCGGGCTCAGGACGAGTTCGGCGACGACTCGTTCACCGCGCTGATCGGCGCCGAGGCCATCCGCGAGCTGCTGCGCGGCCTCGACCTCGAGAAGCTGGCCGCCGATACCCGCAGGGAGATCGCGGAGGCCACCACCGAGCTGAAGCCGAAGAAGCTCGCCAAGCGCCTGAAGATCATCGAGGCCTTCATCCAGTCGGGCAACAAGCCGGAATGGATGATCCTGACCGTCGTGCCGGTGATCCCGCCGGACCTGCGCCCGCTCGTCCCGCTGGACGGCGGCCGCTTTGCGACGTCCGACCTCAACGACCTCTACCGCCGTGTCATCAACCGTAACAACCGCCTGAAGCGGCTGATCGAGCTGCGCGCGCCGGACATCATCATCCGCAACGAGAAGCGCATGCTTCAGGAGGCCGTCGACGCGCTGTTCGACAACGGCCGCCGCGGCCGCGTCATCACCGGCGCCAACAAGCGCCCGCTGAAGTCGCTCGCCGACATGCTGAAGGGCAAGCAGGGCCGCTTCCGCCAGAACCTGCTCGGCAAGCGCGTCGACTATTCCGGCCGCTCGGTCATCGTCGTCGGTCCGGAAATGAAGCTGCACCAGTGCGGCCTGCCGAAGAAGATGGCGCTGGAGCTGTTCAAGCCCTTCATCTACGCCCGCCTCGACGCCAAGGGCCTCTCCGCCACCGTCAAGCAGGCGAAGAAGCTGGTCGAGAAGGAGCGTCCGGAGGTCTGGGATATCCTCGACGAGGTCATCCGCGAGCATCCGATCCTGCTCAACCGCGCTCCGACCCTGCACCGCCTCGGCATCCAGGCCTTCGAGCCGGTGCTGATCGAGGGCAAGGCGATCCAGCTTCATCCGCTCGTCTGTTCGGCCTTCAACGCCGACTTCGACGGCGACCAGATGGCCGTGCACGTCCCGCTGTCGCTGGAAGCGCAGCTGGAAGCGCGCGTGCTGATGATGTCGACCAACAACATCCTGCACCCCGCCAACGGCGCGCCGATCATCGTGCCGTCGCAGGATATCGTGCTCGGCCTCTACTACGTGTCGCTGATGTCGGACGGCATGCCCGGCCAGGGCAAGGCCTTCGCCAATATCGGCGAACTGGAGCATGCGCTGACGAACAAGGTCGTCACGCTGCACACCAAGATCAAGTATCGCTGGGAGGGCCTGGATGCCGACGGCAATCATGTCCGCCGCATCTACGAGACCACGCCCGGTCGCGTCCTGCTCGGCCAGCTGCTGCCCAAGTCGCCCAAGGTTCCCTTCGACGCAGCCAACAAGCTGATGACGAAGAAGGAGATCTCGGCGATGATCGACACCGTCTACCGCCATTGCGGTCAGAAGGAATCGGTCATCTTCTGCGACCGGATCATGGCGCTGGGCTTCTACCACGCCTACAAGGCCGGCATTTCCTTCGGCAAGGACGACATGGTCGTCCCGGACAACAAGTGGCCGATCGTCGAGGAGACCCGTACCCTCACCAAGGACTACGAGCAGCAGTACCTCGACGGCCTCATCACCTTCGGTGAGAAGTACAACAAGGTCGTGGACGCCTGGGCCAAGTGCTCGGACCGCCTCGCCCAGGAGATGATGGGCCGCATCTCGGCGGTGAAGAAGGACGAGAACGGCCAGGACCGGCCGATCAACTCGATCTACATGATGTCGCATTCGGGTGCGCGTGGTTCGCCGACCCAGATGCGCCAGCTTGCCGCGATGCGCGGCCTCATGGCCAAGCCCTCGGGCGAGATCATCGAGACGCCGATCATCTCGAACTTCAAGGAAGGCCTGTCCGTGATGGAGTACTTCAACTCCACCCACGGCGCCCGTAAGGGTCTGGCCGATACGGCGCTCAAGACGGCGAACTCGGGTTACCTGACCCGCCGTCTGGTCGACGTGGCGCAGGACTGCATCATCACCGAGCGCGACTGCCACACCGAGAAGGGCATCGGCATGCGCGCCATCGTGGATGCCGGCCAGGTCGTCGCGACCCTCGGCCAGCGCATCCTCGGCCGCTCGGCCGCCGTTACCGTCACCGACCCGTCCTCGGGCAAGGTGCTGGTCGAGGCCGGCGAGATGATCCTCGAGAAGGACGTCGAGGCGATCACCGCCGCCGGCATCCAGGAGGTCAAGATCCGCTCGGTTCTGACCTGCGAGACCAAGGTCGGTGTCTGCGGCCAGTGCTATGGCCGCGACCTTGCCCGCGGAACCCAGGTCAATATCGGCGAGGCTGTCGGCGTCATCGCCGCGCAGTCCATCGGCGAGCCGGGCACGCAGCTCACCATGCGTACGTTCCACATCGGCGGTGCCGCGCAGGTGGTCGACACCTCGTTCATCGAGGCGACGTTCGAGGGCACGATCAAGATCCGCAACCGCTCGATCGTGAAGAACTCGGATGGCGAGCTGATCGCCATGGGCCGGAACATGGCGGTGATCATCGCCGACGCCGACGGCACCGAGCGCGCGACGCACCGTATCCAGTACGGCGCCAAGCTGCGTGTCGACGAGGGCACCAAGGTGAAGCGCGGCCAGCGCATCGCCGAGTGGGATCCCTATACCCGTCCGATCATCTCGGAAATCGACGGTGTTCTGGGCTTCGAGGATCTGGTCGATGGCCAGTCGATCGCGGAAACCACCGACGAGGCGACGGGCTTCACCAAGCGTGTCGTCACCGACTGGCGGACTTCGACGCGTTCGGCCGACCTCAAGCCGGCGCTGATCATCCGCGACTCGAACGGCAAGCTGCAGAAGCTGCCGCGCGGTACGGATGCCCGCTACGCGCTGGCGGTCGATGCCGTCATCAGCTTCGAGCCCGGTGGCCGGATCCATGCCGGCGACGTCATCGCCCGTATCCCGCTGGAGAGCGCCAAGACGCGTGACATCACCGGTGGTCTGCCGCGCGTGGCCGAACTGTTCGAGGCGCGCCGCCCGAAGGATGCCGCGATCATCGCGGAAATCTCCGGCGTCGTGCGCTTCGGCAAGGACTACAAGCAGAAGCGCCGCCTGACGATCGAGCCTTTCGAGGCCGATCAGGATGCCGCCGAGTACCTGATCCCGAAGGGCAAGCACATCCACCTTCAGGACGGCGACGAGGTGCAGAAGGGCGACTTCATCGTCGACGGCAATCCGGCGCCGCACGACATCCTGGCGATCAAGGGCGTGGAGGAGCTTGCTGCCTACCTCGTCAACGAAATCCAGGAGGTCTACCGGCTTCAGGGCGTCGTCATCAACGACAAGCACATCGAGGTCATCGTCCGCCAGATGCTCCAGAAGGTCGAGGTCACCGATCCCGGCGACACCGACCTCATCCAGGGCGACCAGGTGGATGCGTCCGAGATGGAAGAGGCCAACCTCGCCATCGTCGACGACAAGACCAAGCGCCAGGCGACTGGCGTGCCCGTCCTGCTCGGCATCACCAAGGCCTCGCTGCAGACGCGGTCGTTCATCTCGGCGGCCTCCTTCCAGGAGACCACGCGCGTGCTCACCGAGGCTGCCGTCAACGGCAAGTCGGACACGCTCGAGGGCCTCAAGGAGAACGTCATCGTCGGCCGCCTCATCCCGGCGGGTACCGGTGCGATGATCAACCGCATCCGCGAGATCGCGGTGAAGCGCGACGATCTGATCCTCGACGAGAAGCAGCGCGCCGCCGGCGCGCCGGCGGAAGTCGTGGCGATCGAGCAGCGCTGACGTCGGTCGGGGCAGGGGCCTTGTGCCCCTGTTGTGCCGCCCAATGAAAAAGGGCCGCCCCCAAGGGCGGCCCTTCGCTTTTGCGGCGGGTGTTTCGGTTCAGCGCACGGCGCAGGACTGCGTGGAGGTGCAGACAACCGCCTGCGCCCGGCAGAGGTTCACCTGGCGGCGCTCGACGCGCGAGCCGTTGGCGAAGCCCACGCGGATATCGAAGCGGCAATAGCCGCGCGCGCTCTGGACGCGGTTCGGGAACACGCGCACGACCCGTCCAGGCTCGACCGTGCCGCGCCGACCGAGGAGGTCATTGCCCCAGCTGCGGGTGTCGACATCGGTCATGTAGAAATAGTGGATCGGGACCGGGCTGCGATTGACGATGTCGATCCAGCGATACTGGCCGTCCTCGTCGGCCGAGGTTCCCTGCGCGCCGGCCGGCATGGCCGAAAGGATCATCGCGAAGGCGGCCGCGGCCGCGAGGATCATCTGCTTGAATGCCATGTTCAGTCTCTTTCGTGGCTGGGTGTGCGCTGTGCCCGGCGGTTCCCCCTCCGATTGGGCGCTGGAAAGCCGGCAGTCGCAGCCGGCCGGTTTGCCGAGGACAAAAAAGGCCGCCATGGGGCGGCCTTTCTCGGTTCCCGGAACGAGAAATCAGTTGACGCGGCAGGAGCCGGTCGAGGTGCAGACGAGATTGGTCGTCGAGCAGAGGTTGACGCCGCGGCGCTCCACCGAGCGGTCATTGGCGAAGACGACCTTCATGTCGTACTGGCAGTAGCCGCGCGAACGCTGGCGCGGCGTCGGGACGACGCGCAGCGAATCGCCGGGCTCGACCACTTCCGAACCGAGCCGATCGTCGCCCCAGCCGCGCGTATCGACGTCGGTCATGTAGAATTCGCGGATGGTCACGCCCGAACGGTTGACGATGTTGATCCAGCGCTGCTGACCGTCGCGGTCCGTCTGGGCCTGGGCGGGCATGCCGAAGGAACCGGCAAGCGCTACAGCGGCAACCGCTGCGAGAACGACGTTCTTGAACGCCATGGTCTATCCCCTTTTCACGTCTCGACCGCGGACCATGTCGCCCGGCCGCGGCATTGTGCGAAGAACTCCGTGGTCGCGGTGACCCGCGGATCGCTGGTTCTCCATGATGAATCCGGCGGAGCAACAAGCCCATGCCGGTCCCTACGGAGGGCACTATGCGGATAAGCCGATTCTCTTCCTATAGGGAAACGCCCTTACCCGCCCGCACCCCGGGCCTTGCCGACCCTGTGGAAACAGGTAGCCGGAAGAGGCTGATGGATTATGACGACGCGGCCCGCGATTGTTTCTGTCGGATTGCAGGCGTGCTCGGACATTTCCAGTCTTCGCGCCGGTTTGCAGGCCACAACGCTTGACGCCAACCGACTCAGCGTGTATTGCCCCCGGACTTTCCGACGTAGGTCGGTTGCACACCCGGTCCCGAGACGGCCCTGAGGCCGCTTCGACCGAAGCAAACCGAGACCGCGTCGCCTGACGACCGTCAGATCGAAACGCATGATCGCACAGCCGCAGGGCAGGGCGATCCTCTGTTTTCGCTGGGTGCCGTTTGCCGTGAAGGCAGACCGGTGCCCGGTTGCCTGTTCCGGCAACGGAGCGGGGAAAGCGAAGCTTCAGCGAGGTTCGGCGTGCCGGACCTCACGATTCTAAGGACAAGGCCGCCGATGCCGACAGTCAATCAGCTGATCCGCAAGCCGCGTCAGCCGCGCACCTACCGCGAGAAGTCCCGCCACATGGAGGGCTGCCCGCAGAAGCGCGGCGTGTGCACCCGCGTTTATACGACGACCCCGAAGAAGCCGAACTCGGCGCTCCGCAAGGTCGCCAAGGTTCGTCTGACCAACGGTTTCGAGGTCATCGGCTACATTCCTGGCGAGGGTCACAACCTCCAGGAGCACTCTGTGGTCATGATCCGCGGCGGCCGCGTCAAGGATCTTCCCGGCGTGCGCTACCACATCCTGCGCGGCGTTCTCGACACCCAGGGCGTCAAGAACCGCAAGCAGCGTCGTTCCAAGTACGGCGCCAAGCGTCCGAAGTAACCAGTTTCCGCTGGCCGCTCCGGCCGAGGCGCGTTGCGCCGGGTTGGAGCGGCCGGTGGCTTTAAAGGATCAACGGAGAGAACGATGTCTCGTCGTCACCGGGCCGAAAAGCGTGAAGTCATTCCGGATGCCAAGTACGGCAATGTCGTGCTGGCCAAGTTCATGAATTCGGTCATGTACGAAGGCAAGAAGTCGGTCGCAGAGCAGATCGTCTACGGCGCCTTCGACCAGATCGAAGCCAAGGCTAAGGCCGACCCGCTCGGCGTCTTCCAGTCGGCGCTGGAGAACGTCATGCCGGCCATCGAGGTCCGCTCCCGCCGCGTCGGCGGCGCGACCTACCAGGTGCCGGTCGAGGTTCGTCCCGACCGCCGTCAGGCTCTGGCGATCCGCTGGCTGATCCAGGCCGCGCGCTCGCGCAACGACAAGACCATGGTGGACAAGCTCTCGGCCGAGCTGCTGGACGCCGCCAACAATCGCGGCAACGCGGTCAAGAAGCGCGAAGACACCCACAAGATGGCGGAAGCCAACCGCGCCTTCTCGCATTACCGCTGGTAACGACTTTTACGGTTCACCGGAACCGAAGGACCCAAGATCATGCCGCGCACTCACGCGATCGAGGACTACCGCAACTTCGGCATCATGGCCCACATCGATGCGGGCAAGACGACGACGACCGAGCGGATCCTCTACTACACCGGCAAGTCCCATAAGATCGGCGAAGTCCATGACGGCGCCGCCACGATGGACTTCATGGAGCAGGAGCAGGAGCGCGGCATCACGATCACTTCGGCCGCGACCACGGCCCAGTGGGCCGGCAAGCGCCTGAACATCATCGACACGCCCGGCCACGTCGACTTCACCATCGAGGTGGAGCGCTCGCTCCGCGTGCTCGACGGCGCCGTCTGCGTCCTCGATTCCAACCAGGGCGTCGAGCCGCAGACCGAGACGGTCTGGCGCCAGGGCGACAAGTACAAGGTTCCGCGCATCGTCTTCGCCAACAAGATGGATAAGACGGGCGCCGACTTCTACATGTGCCTGGACGACATCAAGAAGCGTCTCGGCGCCAAGCCGGTCGCGATCCAGCTGCCGATCGGCGCTGAATCCGCGTTCAAGGGCGTGATCGACCTCGTCCGCATGAAGGCCGTCGTCTGGTCGGGCGAGTCGCTTGGCGCCGAGTTCGACGCCAACCTCGACATTCCCGAGGACATGAAAGAGAAGGCCGCCCAGTATCGCAACGAGCTGGTCGAGGCCGCCGTCGAACTCGACGACGCCGCCATGGAAGCCTATCTCGAGGGCAACGAGCCCGACGAGGCGACGCTGAAGCGCCTCATCCGCAAGGCCGTCCTCACCTCCGCCTTCTTCCCCGTGCTCTGCGGCTCGGCCTTCAAGAACAAGGGCGTGCAGACGCTGCTCGACGCCGTCGTCGACTACCTGCCGTCGCCGGTCGACGTTCCGCCGATCAAGGGCATCGACCCGAAGACCGAGCAGGAGACCGAGCGCAAGTCTTCCGACAGCGAGCCGCTGTCGCTGCTCGGCTTCAAGATCATGGACGACCAGTACGGCGTCCTGACCTTCTGCCGCATCTACTCGGGCAAGCTCGAGAAGGGCATGGGCCTGCTCAACTCCTCCCGCGAGAAGAACGAGCGCGTCGGCCGCATGGTTCTCATGCATGCCAACAACCGCGAGGAAATCGCTGAAGCCTATGCCGGCGACATCGTCGCGCTGGTCGGCCTGAAGGACACCCGCACCGGTGACACGCTCTGCGACCCGCAGAAGCCGGTCATCCTGGAGCGCATGGAGTTCCCCGAGCCGGTCATCGAGATGGCGATCGAGCCGAAGACCAAGGCCGACCAGGAAAAGATGGCGCTGGCGCTGATGAAGCTCGCCGGCGAGGATCCGTCCTTCCGCGTCTCGACCGATGCCGAGTCCGGCCAGACCCGCATCAAGGGCATGGGCGAACTGCATCTCGACATCAAGGTCGACATCCTGCGCCGCACCCACAAGGTGGACGTGACCGTCGGCGCTCCCGAGGTGGCCTTCCGCGAGAAGATCACCAAGAAGGCCGAGATCGACTATACCCACAAGAAGCAGACGGGCGGCACCGGCCAGTTCGCGAAGATCAAGCTGATCGTCGAGCCGAACGAGCCGGGCGCCGGCAACGAGTTCGACTCGAAGATCGTCGGCGGCTCCGTGCCGAAGGAGTACATCCCCGGCGTCGAGAAGGGCATCACTTCGGTCATGGGCGCGGGCATCATCGCCGGCTTCCCGGTGGTCGACGTCAAGACGACCCTCATCGACGGCGCCTACCACGAGGTCGACTCCTCGGTCCTCGCCTTCGAAATCGCCTCCCGCGCCGCCATGCGCGAGGCGCTGCAGAAGTGCGGCTCGGTCCTGCTCGAGCCGATCATGAGCGTCGAGGTGGTGACTCCCGAGGAGTATACCGGCTCGGTCATCGGCGACCTCAATTCCCGCCGTGGCCAGATCCAGGGCCAGGACATGCGCGGCAACGCCAATGTCGTGAACGCCAAGGTGCCGCTCATGAACATGTTCGGCTACGTCAACCAGCTGCGCTCCTTCAGCCAGGGCCGCGCCAGCTACACGATGCAGTTCAGCCACTACGATCAGGCGCCGTCCAACGTCGCCGCCGAAGTCCAGGCCAAATACGCCTAAGCAATCCAACTGCCTGACCGGGTCTCCAACCAGATCCTCCGGCAGGGCGAACATTGAAGGAGGCCGCGATGGCCAAGGAAAAGTTCGAACGCAACAAGCCGCATTGCAACATCGGGACGATCGGCCACGTTGACCATGGCAAGACGTCTCTGACGGCTGCGATCACGAAGGTTCTGGCTGAGTCTGGCGGCGCGACGTTCACGGCGTACGACCAGATCGACAAGGCGCCGGAAGAGAAGGCGCGCGGCATCACGATCTCGACGGCGCATGTGGAGTACGAGACGAAGAACCGGCACTATGCGCATGTGGACTGCCCCGGCCACGCCGACTACGTGAAGAACATGATCACGGGCGCGGCGCAGATGGACGGCGCGATCCTGGTCGTGTCGGCTGCCGACGGCCCGATGCCGCAGACGCGCGAGCACATCCTTCTGGCGCGCCAGGTCGGCGTTCCGGCGCTGGTGGTGTTCATGAACAAGGTCGACATGGTCGACGACGCGGAGCTTCTGGAGCTGGTCGAGCTTGAGATCCGCGAGCTGCTGTCGAAGTACGAGTTCCCGGGCGACGACATTCCGATCACCAAGGGTTCGGCGCTGTGCGCGCTTGAGGACCGCTCGCCGGAGATCGGCCGCGACGCCGTTCTGAAGCTGATGGAGACGGTCGATTCGTACATCCCGCAGCCGGAGCGTCCGATCGACCAGCCGTTCCTGATGCCGGTCGAGGACGTGTTCTCGATCTCGGGCCGCGGCACGGTGGTGACCGGCCGCGTCGAGCGCGGCATCGTCAAGGTCGGCGAGGAAATCGAGATCGTCGGCATCCGCCCGACGGTGAAGACGACCGTCACGGGCGTCGAGATGTTCCGCAAGCTGCTGGACCAGGGCCAGGCCGGCGACAATATCGGCGCGCTGCTGCGCGGCACGAAGCGCGAGGACGTCGAGCGCGGCCAGGTGCTGTGCAAGCCGGGCTCGGTGAAGCCGCACACCAAGTTCAAGGCCGAGGCCTATATCCTGACGAAGGAGGAGGGCGGCCGCCACACGCCGTTCTTCACCAACTACCGTCCGCAGTTCTACTTCCGCACCACCGACGTGACCGGCATCGTGCACCTGCCCGAGGGCACCGAGATGGTCATGCCGGGCGACAACATCGCCATGGAAGTGAACCTGATCGTGCCGATCGCCATGGAGGAGAAGCTGCGCTTCGCCATCCGCGAGGGCGGACGCACCGTCGGCGCCGGCGTCGTCGCCACCATCATCGAGTGATCGCCGCGAGCACGGAATGCGATCAACCGCATTCCTGATGCGGCGCCGGCGTCGTCGCCGCCATCATCGAGTGATGGGAAGTACGGAATGCGACAAGCGCATTCCCATGGAGTGATTGATTGCGTCGCCGGGAGGCACTATACCCGGCGAACGTCATAGGGGCTTAGCTCAGCTGGTTAGAGCGGCGGTCTCCAAAACCGCAGGTCGAGAGTTCGAATCCCTCAGCCCCTGCCAATTTCCGAAAGGCCCCGGCGAGACCTTCGCCGGGGCCTTTTCTTTTGCCCCGCGCGGTTCTCGTCGGCTTGACGTGATGTTTGATCATAAGATATTTTGATTATCGAAATAAACTGTCGAGAGCTCTCGCGATGTCGTCCGTAACGGCGATTACGACCGGTCTTTGCTGCGCCCTTGGGTTGATGAGCCTCGGCGGCGGGTTCTACGAGATCCGCGTGGTGGACGCGGCATGGCCGGCACGGCCGGCGCTGATCCAGCCGGGGCAGGGCGGCATCGTCCGCCGCCGGTTCTGGATTCCGATCCACGTCGCCTTCGAAATCACCCTGCTGGCTAGCCTCGTCGCGGCATGGCCGCATGACATTGTCCGGCAGTGGCTGCTTCTCGCGCTGGCCAGCCACGCGGCGATGCGCGTCTGGAGCATGGTCGATTTCATTCCGAAGGCTCTCGCCTTCGAGCGCCTGCCCGCGGAGACAGTGGACGGGACGGCCGCACGGCGCTGGGCGGCGCGCAGCCGCTGGCGCCTGCTGCTGGACATGGGCACCTGCCTTGCCGCGATGGCAGCTTTCGCGGCCGCCCTTCAGCCGGTGTGAGGAGGCGCCCGCTTGCAGGAGCCACCGGATCAGCCTCGGAAGGATGCGACGGCGCATGCCGAGGCCATCAGCCGCATCGGCATGCTCATGCGCGGCATCGGCGCACAGAGCGCAATGACCAGCGCGGCCGTTGCCTCGCGCTTCGGGCTCAACACGACGGACCTTGAGTGTCTGGACCTCATCGTGATGCGCGGTCCGGTCACCGCCGGCGCCCTGGCACAGGCTGTCGGCCTCACTCCTGGGTCGGTGACCGTGCTGATCGATCGCCTCGAACGCGCCGGCTATGCCGAACGAATTCGCGGTGCGAGTGACCGCCGGCAGGTTCTGGTGCAGGCGAGGCCTGGCGCGACCGCCGCTGTCGCGGCGGTCTATCGGGGGATGGAGGAGCGCCTGACGACGCTCTGGCGCGCCTTTTCGCCGCGCGATCTCGCGCTCATCGAAACATTCCTGGCCCGCACCCTGGACGAGGCGGCGGCGGCGACCAGGCAGATCGTTGCGGATGGAAATCAGGCGCCTGCCGACGCAGACGGGCGGCTGCCCCGTCAAAGCCGACGCCGAACCTGACCGGCAACGCGGCTTTCCTTGACGCGCCGTCCCGTTTCGGGTAGCAGACGCCACTCCCTGCTGGCCCGGTAACGGACTTCCCGCGGGACGCGCTTCCTCCAACTCGGGCCGACGCGCCGGCTTCTCGCCCTCGGGCGGAAGCGGTCATCGGTCCTGTCCGGATTCCAGAACGCCATGGCGAAGACCAGTCCCTTCGAGTTCATGCAGCAGGTGCGTCAGGAGGCCAACAAGGTCACCTGGCCGACCCGTAAGGAAGTCGGCATCACCTCGATGATGGTCGTGATCTTCATGATCGTCTCGGCGATCTTCTTCTTCGCCGCCGATTCCATCATCCGCTGGGGCGTCCAGGCGCTCCTGTCGCTCGGCGCCTGAGGAGAGACGCCCGTGGCGAAGCAGTGGTACGTCGTTCACGCCTACTCGAACTTCGAGAACAAGGTGGCCGAAGCGATCCGCGAAGGCGCGGCGCAGCGCGGCCTGTCGGAGTTGTTTGAGGACATTCTCGTGCCGAAGGAGCGCGTCACCGAGGTGCGCCGCGGCCGCAAGATCGATACCGAGCGCAAGTTCTTCCCGGGCTACGTGCTGGTGAAGATGGACATGACCGATCAGGCCTACCATCTGATCAAGAACACCCCGAAGGTCACGGGCTTCCTCGGCGCCGACAAGAAGCCGATGCCGATTCCCGAGGCCGAGGCGATGCGCATCGCGCAGC
>Ga0209794_1001331_pt1 | contig 19993 bp, 14 predicted proteins | sample EBPBio232013_DNA_FD_185869 | JGI IMG/M metagenome (GOLD analysis project Ga0209794, IMG submission 185869) | Wastewater treatment Type I Accumulibacter community from EBPR Bioreactor in Madison, WI, USA - Reactor 1_5/23/2013_ DNA (SPAdes)... | ecosystem: Engineered > Bioreactor > EBPR >... | reverse complement strand
CTTGGGCGACCAGGCTGCGGTGGAGAAACTGGAACTGGAACTGGCCGAAAGCAAGGATAAATACCTGCGCCTGGTGGCCGAATTCGACAATTTCCGGAAAAGAACGGCCAAAGAAAGGCTCGAATTGATACAAACTGCTGGCAAAGATGTTATTATCCCCCTGCTGGAAGTGGTAGATGATACCGAGCGGGCCCAAAAACAACTGGAAAAAGTGAAAATTGGTCCCGAAGCCGAGGGCTTGCTGCTCACCCTCAATAAGTTGAAGTCGGTGTTGCAGGGTCGTGGCGTAAAAGCCATGGAAAGCATTGGTACCGATTTCGACCCCGATAAGCACGAGGCCATTACGGAGATTCCGGCACCCAGCCCCAACCTGGTGGGAAAAGTTATAGATGAGGTTGAGAAAGGTTATTACCTGAACGACAAGATTATCCGTTTTGCCAAAGTAGTTGTTGGAAAATAAGTGCCCTAAAAGAAGAAAACACCCATGTCAACAGTAAGACGAGATTATTACGAAGTATTGTCGGTAACCAAAACCGCCAATGGTGAGGAGATCAAGAAAGCCTACCGCAAGGTAGCTATGCAATACCATCCCGACCGGAACCCGGGCGATAAAGCAGCCGAAGACAAATTCAAGGAAGCCGCTGAAGCCTATGAAGTATTGAGCGATAGTGATAAGCGCGCGCGCTATGATCGCTATGGTCATGCCGGCGTTGCTGGTTCAGGTGCAGGTGGTGGCTTTAATGGCAATATGGATGATATCTTCAGCCAGTTCGGTGATATTTTCGGCGAAGATTTGTTTGGTTCTTTTTTTGGTGGCGGCGGACAAAGACGCGGTGGACAAAGAGCGCGGGGCACCAGGGGTAGTAACCTGCGGGTGAAACTCAAACTGAGTTATGAAGAAATCGCCAATGGTGTTTCCAAGAGCATCAAGGTGAAAAAATATGTGTCTTGTACCACTTGTTCAGGCAGTGGTGCCAAAGACAAAGGCAGTGTACAAAACTGTTCTACCTGCGGTGGCTCGGGTCAGGTAAGAAAAGTAACTTCTACTTTCTTAGGCCAGATGCAAACCGTTACCACTTGTCCGACTTGCAATGGCGAAGGCACCACCATCACGGCTAAATGTGGCAGTTGTAAGGGAGAAGGTCGCGTGTACGGCGAAGAAACTGTTACCATCGATATTCCGGCCGGTGTACAGGAAGGCATGCAGCTCAGTGTTAGTGGCAAGGGCAATGCCGGCGAAAGAGGTGGATCAGCCGGCGACCTGATCGTGTTGATTGAAGAGGAGCAACATACGCAGTTGCAACGCGACGGACTAAACGTTGCTTACGATCTCCATATCACTTTTCCTGATGCCGTATTCGGCACCAGCGTGGAAGTGCCTACCATCGACGGGCGCGCGAAAATTAAAATTCCCGCCGGCACACAGAGTGGAAAAATATTCAGGCTAAAAGGCAAGGGTTTTCCGGCGGTGAATAGTTATGAAAAGGGAGACCAGTTGATCCATGTAAATGTATGGACGCCGCAGCACCTGAATGCCGAAGAGAAAGCGATGATGGAGAAATTACAGGAGTCGACTAATTTCAAACCCAATCCCGATAAGAGCGAGAAGAGCTTTTTCGATAAGGTGCGCGAAATGTTTTCTTAACGATCGGTTTTTTCCTGGGGTTTAGCGAGAATGTTTTTCAACCGTAAGCCACGTGTGGGTTTGGGTTTGGTATAAATTTTCTTCGCTTTTTCCAGCAGCCCCATAAATTCCTGTTCAAGATAATCATCGGGCCTTACCAGGGGCTGCATGATGTTTTGCACATCATTCCAGCTCATATCTTTTACGTATTTGGACTCCCGTAACAGGGATCCAAACAGTATCAGTCCAGTCGAGAATTTATAGACCCTGGGTAGCTCATCAAAAGCAGTAGTGCTGGTATCTACAGTCAACCGGCAATAACGGCGGTTGGTATCGGCCGCTACTTTATAACTGATATCAATGTCGGCCAATTTGGAACTGGTGCTATTGGCAATCATCGCGCTGTCGCGCCGGTCAATTTCAAATACGGCCATCAGGGTATGTCCTGATCCCAACTCGCCGCCATCCAATATGCTCGTTGTATCTTCAATGGCCGACACTTTGTTGTCGTAACCAATCAGCCGGTAATTATTCAGGGCATTTTGTTGAAAGTGTACATGCAACAACGCATCGTCGGCCACGGCGTACATGGTTTGGGTGAGCTCTTTCACCAGCACCTTCTCCCCTTCTTTTTCATTGTCGATATACGCAAAATTGCCATTGCCTTTTTTAGCGAGCACTTCGAGCTTACTGTCTTTGTAATTACCCATACCAACGCCGAGGCAGGTCAGGTAAATACCTTTCTGTCGCTGTTCGGTGATCAGGAATTCCAATTCATCTTCTGAAGTTTGCCCCACGTTGAAATCACCATCGGTTGCCAATATTACGCGATTGTTTCCGTTGGGAATGAACTTGCTTTGCGCGAGCCGATAAGCCACGCGAATGCCCGACTCACCGGCAGTAGCGCCTCCCGGATTCAATTCTTCAATAGAGCGGATGATCTTGTCTTTCTCCACGCCCGATGTTGGGTACAACCAAATGCCCACGGTGCCACCATATACCACAATCGACACCGTATCGATGGGCCGAAGGTTGTTCACCATCAGTTTGAATGCTGATTGCAACAACGGCAGTCTGTTGGGCAAATCCATCGAACCCGATACATCTATCAAAAAAACCAGGTTGCTCGGTGGAATTTTATCGAGGTCTAGTTTACGGGCACTTGCTTTCAGAAAAAGCAGGTCGCTGTTTTTATTCCAGGGGCAGGTACTGAGCTTCGAAGAAATTTTGAAATCCTGGTTGTAATCAGGCGCTTCGTGTTCCAGGTCAAAGTAATTGAGCATTTCTTCAATGCGAACCGCATCGGGCGGAACCGGACTGGCCATGTTGAGAAAACGACGAATATTACTGTAAGCTGCTTTGTCGGTGTTGATGGCAAAATCAATATCGGGGTACCGGGATGAATTCATGAAATCATTCTCCACAATATTGCTATAGGTTTCACCGCCCACCGACGAAGATATTTTCTGGCCGATTCGGATGCCACGGGTGGCCGACATCAAACGTGTTTCTTTGGGTTTTGGTTTGGCCGACAACGCCACCAGGGTGAATACATTTTCTTTGTTGGCATCAAACAATACTTTCCGGGTTTTATAGCCTTCAAAGCTGAGGGTCACCGAATCTTTCTCTGTGCCGGAAGTGATCCCAAAACCGCCGGAAGTGCCTGAATAGAAGATATAACCCGACGATTGAAACAGCATTTTGACATTCGGCAAGGGGCTATCGGCCGAATCCTTTATCAACCCGCGATAGAAGCTTTGCGCTTGCAGGGAGAAATGGGTCGATACCAACGTTAGTATGGCAATAACAGTTTTCAGGTGGGGATGATTTCCGGCAGAAAGTTACCAAATCTGGTGTTCATTGTCAAGGGCTTAGGAAATCAAGCCTCCCGTAAACGAAGCAATTCGGGAATGTTGCGGCCATAGCCGTTGTAATCCAGTCCGTAGCCCACCACAAACTTATCGGGAATGCTGAAGCCCAGGTATTTTATGCGCACAGGAAAGACCGCGGCCTCGGGTTTGTGTAACAATACAGCCAGTTCGAGCGAAGCGGGCTGCTGGTGCATCAACTGCGGCAGAAATTCGTGCATGGTGCGGCCGGTATCGATGATGTCTTCCAGTATAATAACATGTCGGTTATGGATATCGGTATCGAGGCCAATGGCCGTGATCACCTGTCCGCTCGACTTAGTACCCTTGTACGAAGCCAATTTGATAAAACAAATCTCCGCGTCGATGCTGATCTTTTTAAACAGATCGGCTGCAAATACAAAAGAGCCGTTGAGTATGGCAATAAACAATGGCTTTTTACCGGCATAGTCGTGGTTAATGCTGGCCGCCATTTTCTCGATGGCCTGGTCGAGCTCGGCGGCTGTCAGGTAGGGTTCAAACTCTTTATCAATCACCCTGGTTGTGTGCATATCAGTTGGTATAGATGATCAGTTGTTGTCCCTGGCGTAGGTGGGTGCCACTGAGGCGGTTCCAGTCGCGCAATTGCTGCTCTGACACATTGTATTTTTTAGCGATGCTGAACAAGGTTTCACGCACCTGTACCGTGTGTGTCGTGTAGGCATTACCGTTAGCTGCTGTAACAGGCGCTTCGTAACGCGCTTGTGCAACCGTTGATGATAACAACTGCGGCTTGTTGGTATTTTTTTCTTTCAGGTAGATCTTCTCCCCCATGGCTGGTTCTTCGCCCGGACGAAGATGGTTCAGTTCAAGGGCCGACTCATACCGTATGCCTTCCGCCTGCGCGATATCGTACATGGTTTCTTCTGCCTGCACATGGTGAAACAGGTTGGCGCCGGTTTTTCTTTTGCGTTGCAGATAGATGAGTTGGTCTTCCATCAGGATATCCCCTTCATCGGGTGTCATGTCGTTGAATTCAAGCAACCTGGCCAGGCTGAGGTTATTGTTTTCTGCCACGGCCAGCAATGAACTACCACCGCGCACAAAGCATACCCTGGTATCGTTGATGGCAAAAACACCATCGGGGTAATTGACCGGCGCGGCGGCAATGGGACCGGCTTTCTGCACGTCAACCGTTGCCAACACCGGTGCATCGGGCAGGGGCGGCAATTTACCCATCGCAATCAGCGTGTATTGCTGCAGGTTATAGGTTTCGATGAGCTTGATCAATATCTGTGGATAGCGAATATTAGTAGCGTAACCGGCTTTTTTCAGGCCATGTGCCCAGCCCTGGTAGTCGGTAGGATCCAGTTTAAACAAAAATGCATAGCGGGCACCTGATCGCAAAAAATCGGAATGGTCGCGATAGGAAATGGCCGGGTCATTGTAACTTCTGAAGCATTCGCCGGCAGCATCGTCATCGTGGTACACTTTTCCACCGGTCCATTCTGATTTGCACTTGATACCAAAATGATTGTTTGATTTTCTGACCAGTTCACTTCTTCCCGCTTCCGTTTCGTGTATACCCTGTGCCAAAGTAATGGAAGCCGGCACACCGGTGCGTTTCATTTCTTCCACGGCCAGGTTGCGATAGGTGTTGATATATGCATTGATCACATCGGGTGGTTGCGCCGAACCCACCAACGCCGATACCAGTGATAATACAACAAGAATGGTTTTTCGATTCATCCGGTTATTTTTTTTGGATCAGGAGCAGCCCGTCGCGCAGGGGCAACAACAATCGCTCCACCGATTTATCATTGGATACATGGTCGTTAAATGCCTGTATGGCTTTGGCCGATTTGCCTGTAACGGGTTGCTCCAGCACTTGGCCGTGAAATAGAACATTGTCGGCAATGATAAGGGCACCGCGCCGCATGCGGGGTTTCACGAGTTCGTAATAATTCAGGTAACCGGTTTTATCGGCGTCAATGAATACCAGGTCCCAGGTGAAAGGCAGTGCAGGAATAATCGCACTGGCATCGCCGGCATGCAGAAAGAGTTGATCGGCTTTATCACTTTGTTGAAAATATCGTCGGGCTGTTTCCTGTTCTGCAGGGCGCAGTTCAATGCTGTGTAGTTGACCTTCCGGCGGCAGGCCTTCGGCCAGGCAAAGCGCGCTATACCCCGTGAAAGTGCCAATCTCCAATACATATTGCGGCTGCAGCAGACGGCTGATCAACGCGAGGAATCGACCCTGGAGATGACCGCTCAGCATATGTGATTCCGGATGATTGTTCCTGGTTTCGCGCGCTATCTCATCCAATAAGGCCGACTCGGGCGAGCTGTACCTTTCAGCATAGGCTTGTATAGCAGGTGAGAGGAAATCCATCGGCTGATTTTCGGCAAAATTACAGTCTTAGAAGTTAGGCTGAAGCGGATTACGGCTATAAAATTGCAAAAGTTCTTCTGCGACTTCTTCGGCGGTGTCAACTACTTTCAGCAAATCGAGGTCGACAGCAGAAATATATTCTTCTGTGAGCATGGTTGACTTGAGCCAATCCATCAGGCCTTTCCAGTAGGATGATCCCACCAGGATCAGTGGCACCTGCGACATTTTACCGGTTTGGGTAAGCGTGGCCACTTCGAAGAATTCATCCATCGTACCAAAGCCACCAGGCATCATCACAAATGCCTGCGAATATTTGGTGAACATGGTTTTGCGAACGAAAAAATATTCAAAATGAAGATTGGAATCTCGGTCGATATAGGGGTTGGGGTGTTGCTCAAATGGCAGTTCAATATTCAAGCCCACTGATTTACCGCCACCCAATTGTGCGCCTTTATTGGCCGCTTCCATGATGCCTGGTCCGCCGCCCGATATAATACCAAATCCTTCACCAGCCAGCTTCTTGGCGATATCGACGGTGAGTTCGTATGCTTCGTGGCCGGGTTGGGTGCGGGCTGATCCGAAAATAGAAATACAGGGGCCGATTTTCGCCAGGGCTTCAAATCCATCTACAAACTCGGCCATGATTTTGAAAATCTGCCAACTAGAATGTGCTTTGGACTCGCTCCACAGGCGTTGTTTGGTCATACGGATCGTGTCATTCATAAACCATCTTTTTAAAGTTAGACGAAGATGCCATCCACTTTGCTGTGGATGGCATCGTAGTATCTGCTTTGGTTAGAACGTATTTTTCCGAGAATTAGTTTATGCGCTTAGCTCTTTTTTTGAAATCATTAACAGGCCGAGATAGGTAATCAATCCGTTGATAACCAACAATTCAATGCCGATTTGGTAACCCCCAAACAAGGTCGCCGAGTTCACGCTCAGCAGGTAGCAGAGCACGGGCGATAGTAAACAGATGATGGTAACCAGGATGGTATCGGGAAAACGTTTTTTCGACAGAATGCCAAAGGCGAAGAGGCCCAACAGCGGTCCGTAGGTATAGCCTGCCAGGTCAAGTATAATACCAATGATCGATTTATTATCGATCCATTTGAAGATAAGAATGCAGAGCAGGAATATAACGGTGAAGCTCAGGTGCACCAAACGCCGGGTCTTTTTTTGCTGCGCATCGCTCAATGAATCATCGCGCCGAATGCCGAGTATGTCGATGCAGAAGGAAGATGTAAGGGCGGTAAGCGCGCCGTCGGCACTGGGAAACAGGGCCGAGATCAGTGCGATGATGAAAATAATGCCGATAGCCGGTGGCAGGTTGTTGAGTGCGATGGTGGGGAAAAGATCGTCGCCGGTTTGTGGTATATTATTCTGTGCTGCAAACAGGTACAGCAAGCCACCCAGCAACAGGAAGAGGAAATTAACCAACACCAATATCAGGCTGAAACTGATCATGTTCTTTTGCGAGTCTTTTAGGTTTTTCACAGAAATATTCTTCTGCATCATTTCCTGGTCGAGCCCTGTCATGGCGATGGTAATGAATGCACCGCCTATGATTTGCTTCAGAAAAAAGCCTTTGCTGTTTACATCCATGTTGAATATCCGGGTAAAGCCTTTGGCAGAAATGGCTTCCATCGACTGCGAGAAATTAAAACCGAGGTGATTCATGATATAGTAAACACAAACCACCAAACCAAGCAACATGCAACTGGTTTGCAGGGTATCGGTGTACACAATTGTTTTTACACCTCCTTCAAACGTGTAAAGCAATATCATGAGCAAGATAACCACCGAAGTCACAATAAACGGAACGCCGAGGTTATCGAGAATAAACAACTGCATAACGTTGATGACCAAATAAAGCCTTGCGGTTGCGCCGACGGTGCGGGATACAATGAAAAAGAAGGCGCCGGTTTTGTAGGTGATGATGCCAAAGCGCTGGTGCAGGTAATTGTAAATGGACGTCAGATTCAGTCGGTAATACAATGGCAGCAATACCGCTGCCACCACAAAATAGCCGATAAAATAGCCGATCACCACCTGCATGTAGGTGAATGCATTCACGGCCACGGTACCGGGCACCGACACAAATGTGACCCCGCTTAAAGAGGTACCAATCATGCCGAAAGCCACCAGCATCCAGTTGGAATTGCGATTGCCAATAAAGAAGCTCTCGTTGTTGGCATTTCTGGACGTGAAATAGGCCACAAGCAGCAATACCAGAAAATATACAATCACGAAGCTGAATAGAAGCACAGACGACATACCGGTTGATTTCTTGTTTAAAGAATTTACTGTGGTACAATAATAGGAAGATTAGACCACTCCGAGTTGTCCCTGCATTTTCAACTGGCCGTTCATGATCGGGCTACGCGGTCGTTTTATCGACCCAGGCCGAAGTTAAAGCCAATACTTACAAAGGGGCGATTGCCATAAGGGGTTGAAGGATCTGACCCATAACCGGTTTTATTCAGCAGATCATATTGCACCATCACAATCAATCCACCAACATTTCCCATGGGCAGAATACCACCTGCGCCAAGCAGGAAACTGGGCATTATTTTTCCATTCAGCGAGTATTTTGAATCGCTGCTATAGTCTTTTACACTGCCCCAGATATAGTTCATTTCGGGCTGGGCCTGGATGAATGCCTGTTGAATGGGATAGAATCGGCCAAAGATATTCATGCCTGCAACGCCGTAATTGGACCTGGACACGGTTTGGCTGCTATAGCGAACCCGGTATTGCGTGTACTGGCCATTGATGCCAATACCGGCGGCAAACATATTGGTGAACCGATAGCCCACCTGCGGCGAAATATTGATGAATGTGTAATCGCCAAAACTCAAACCGAAATTGCCGCCGGCAAATAGTCGGCTGCGATCAAAGCCTTTTTTCTCACCGTCTTCTTCGTTCTCGGTTTGTTGGGCAAAAACAGTACAGGTGCAGATCAGTAGCAAAAAAGAAAGAAACAAGTTCTTGTTCATATAGTGGTTTTAAAGGAAGCCTGCGGTTTATTCTTTGGGGCGCATTTTTTTTTGAAAAAGTAATTTTTAAAACTGCGGACAAAGTGACTGCCGATCAGTATTGTATTCGTTGTAAAACCCGAGTTTCTGCAACGAAAATTCGATAGCGCCCCTTGAATTATTATAGGTTGCCAGTGAAGACGTGGTGATATCATAGGTAAAACTCATCCGAAACTGCTTCCACTGGAAACCGATCAAAGGTATGATAGATTCTCCAGCCCGGTAATAGGCGCCGCCGATTACCTGCGTTTCGCCATCACCGCTCAGGTTATAGTTGGCGCTGGCACCCAATACCAGTTCATGCGAAGTGGCCTGGTTGCTGTAATAAGCCATCGGATTCAAAATAACCTGGTCGTTCAATTTAGCGCTTGCATTCAGGAATCCGATATAACGCATCGACAAGCGGTTGTCGAAGTCAGATGAGGTGAAGAAAGTTTCTTTGGGCCTGTTGATATGGTGTACCGAGAAACCGCCGTTCAGGTATAATTTATCAGACGGAAAATAAGCATAGTTCATGCCGGCCTGTATGTCTACATAACTGATGCTGGTGCTGTTGAACGCCACGGTTGTTGGAATACCAGCATCAAAAAAACCAGTTGTTTCATTGAACTGATCGGGGAATTTCAGTTTGGTGGGGTCAATGCGTTTATTGGCCCAGCCCACATTGAAACCGGCCGATAACAAACTCGCATAGCCGATCATTTGGTGATAGGCAATGGAACCATAGACTTTTGTTGACGTGAGGTTGCCGCTTCCGGCCGCATCGCGCAATATTACGCCACCTAAACCTAACCAGCCATTTTCTATCTTATCGCGCAGCACCTGTGCATCGCCATATATGCTGATGGTTTTATACGGCACCGACATAACACTGATCCACTGGCTACGATAATTCGCGCCAATTCGGTAGTCGGCATCGGGAATAAAACCGGTATTGGCCGGATTGGTGGTGAGCGGTGAATTGAAGAATTGCGAAAAATGCAGGTCTTGCGCAAACACTGATTTGCCAGCAACAAGCATACATAAAAGCATTGTCCAAATTCTCCTGCTTCCCTTCTTAGGATTCATCTTGCACTACATTAAAGGTTAACGGATAAGAGTGATATCCCCTTTTTTCGTTGCCCGGGTACCATCTACAAACTGCACATCCAGCACATAGGCATACACATCCATCGGTTGTACCACACCGTTGAATCTGCCATCCCAGCCCTGTTTCAAAGAATTGGATTCAAATACTTTTTGTCCAAGTCGGTTATAGATCAGGAACCGCATTTTGGAAATGCCGAAACCGCGTACATAAACAATATTATTGGGTGCGGGGCCATTCGGCGTAAACGCATTGGGTAAATCGATCTGTGGGTTTACAATGGCATCCACCGGCAAACAAGTAGTGTCAATGCAACCTGCCTGGTTGATGGCCTGCAAACAAACATTGTATTGACCAGTCTCATTGAATTGATGACTGATATCGGCCCTGCTGGCAGTATGCAGGCTGTCGCCATCGCCAAAATCCCATACAAAATTTATCGCATCGGCCGAAGACGAATTGCTAAACCGATTCGGCGTATTGGCAACAGGAATGGTAGGCGAATAACTAAAGGCCGCTGTTGGCTTCGACTGAATCAATACTTGTCGCGACGTTTGATCGGTTACATTACAAGTATTGGGATCCGTTACGGTCAACGTAACAGTAAAGGTGCCGGGTGCTGTATAAATTTTTACCGGATCCTTATCAGTAGAGCTGGTGCCATCACCAAAATCCCATAACCAACTGGTACCCGCAACGCTGTTGTTGTCGATAATAGCGTTATATGGTGCGCAACCGTCGGCAATGGTGAAGTCGGCTTTTACCAGCGGGCTCAAATAAAATTCATGCAATACCGAGTCGCCTACATTGCAGTAAGCCGTATCGTTTAGTATCAGGCGAATCTGGTAACTGCCCGCAGCAGGGAAGGAATGAATGATGGGTCCTACACCCGATACTACTCGTGTACCATCGCCAAAATCCCAGGTGAAGCTGGAATCGTTGAAAGGCTTTCCGGGCGGCGCAACCGATTCGTTGACGAATTGGTAATTGAGCGATTCGCAAGGTGGAATTTTCGTTCCTGAAAAAGCAACAACAGCCGGATCGGTACGTACCCGTACATTGATGAACGCGGTATCGCTGATATTACAGCTTTGCGAGTCGATCGCAATCAACATCACCTGGTAATTCCCGGCATTGTTGTAGGTGTAATCAACCGTTGTAGCCGTGGTGTTCACGCGCGGCGATCCGTCGCCAAAATCCCAAATATAATTTTTGGCATTGCGGATGGTATCAGCAAACTGAAACGTGGTAGGCGCACATCCCAGGGTATCGCGCACGCCATTGATATAGGCTGCTGCACCCGCACCTACACCGGCAAAATTGAAATGTATTTTAACGGCGGCGAGGTTACACTGCGCACCGCTGCCGGTATTGTGTGCCCCTGAATAACCATTGGAACAACAATAAGCGCCGGGCGAAACAGGAAAGCGTGGGCGCGGCGCATTGGGTCCGCCAACAACGCAGTTCGCACACATTGCCTGGTAAATGATTCCGTTCTGGTCGTAGCGGCTGGTACCACCATCAACGTGTTCTGAGAATTTTCCGTTTTGCCCGAAGAAAGTGGCATATAACAAACTAGTGGCATCGCGCCGGATAACAATAAAATAAAAATCTTCACCATCAGTGGTTGACTTTAATGCATCTGCTGATACCGGCAAACCAAGCGTTCCCTGCATGGCGAAACTGCCCATTTGTCCGCCCCAGCCAGATACATAAACATTCTCGCATCGATCCACCAGGAAGGCAACAGGCGAAATATTTGGATTAGCGCCGGCCGTACCAAAGCAGGTACGGTATTCCCAGGCAGAAAGATCAGGTTGCAGTTTTCCCACAAACTGTTTGGTACCCGCCGTGCCATACGCAGCATTGATCAAGGCCATATTGCCATAGGTGATACCCATTACATAGGGATAACCAGCGCGGTCGAATTTCAATCCCAATACCGCATCGCGGCTGCCAGTGCCTACAAAAGCAGTGCGTCTTAAAATGGTGCCATCGCCCGAAAACACCGCCACAAAACCATCGGTTTCGCCGCCGGCATAAGCTGGTCCAATGGTACCTGCATGGTTACCAGGCAAGTCTTCACTTTCAGTTGATCCGCCCATATAAATATCACCTGTGGTGGGATGAATGGCAAGCACAAAGCCCGCATCGCGACCGTCGCCACCGAGATAGGTCGACATCAACACGGTGCTGAGGTTGGGATCGGTTTTGATCAGTACGGCGTCTTGTCCGCCGTTGGCGTAGGTACGAAAAGGCGCATTGGCCGTTGTATAAAAATCGCTCGACATGGTGCAGGATGCCAGGTAAATATTGCCAGCATCATCTAACATCACTTCACTGCGCGCATCGTCGCCATAGAAATTAACGAGTCCATCCGTACCGCCCGCGTGGCTGTTCCTGGTATTGAGGCCATCGTTGCCGCGACCACCAATGCGCATGGAGCCCACCAGACCAGTGCCACCTGCATTTAATTCAGTCAATACAATATCGTAACCACCAAAGCCACCAGCGCCCGAAAATTGCGCTGTGCTTGGGTAATCGTCTGAATCTGTTCTGCCCGCAATGATCAGGTTGCCGCGATTATTGACGATCAGGCTATGTGGTTGTTCAGAGCCGCGGCCGCCGAGATAAGTACCATACAGCATCTGGTTACCGAAAGGGTTGAACTTCATGATGCCCATATCAAACGCTTCTTCACCCGCACCGCCGGCAAAATTCGCCTGGTAGGCACCGTCAGAAATCGGGAAACCCGGGGCGAATACGATACCACCCGTGTACATGGATCCATCTGGACCATAGGTGGCGGTGTAGCCCCAGTTGTCGGCGCGACTACCGGTAAAGGTGGAAAAGATCAACGTGGGATCTATAACCAGGGTTGATTGCTTATCATAAGAACCCATCGCAAAACGAACCGTATTTCCTTTCAACTGGTAACGGTTTTCAATTTCCTTGCGACCGTTTGCCGAGAGTTGATAGGTATAAGGCGCCATTTCAATCACCTCGCCCACAGAAGTGGCGATGTGCATTTCGCCTTTTTTGACAGATAGCTTGTCGGCCCCTTTGTAATTCATCACGATCTGGGCGGGATCGCCACCAGGGTTCACAATAAATTCATATTTTATCCAACCTTCATCGGAGAAATACCGCATGTCGATATTTGGATAAATATTCTTGTATATAACGGCGCCGTATATGCGACAAGCGCTGGCCCATTTGGACTTGTCGTTGCCGATGAAATAGTTGTTGACCCCTGTTTCCTGTTTTTCGCCCACCGAAGCAACGGCATCGTTGGCGCCCACCAATTCCATGGTATAGGCATGTGAGCGAAGCCGTACCGATTCGGGTACCGGGGCAGTGCCGATTTTTTTAATCGCGTCGTTGTGGTGCGGCTTTTTCGGAATGGCATCGGGTTCTTTACCGGTACCGGTTTCACGTGAAGCGTGGCTGGAAAAATTCTTCAGGTCGTCGGCATTGTGTTGCACCACGGTGAAGCCATTGCTGCGAAGATAGAAGGCGCCGTTGCCGGCATTGGCCATGAACTTTACATGCTGGTCCCATTGGCCCTTGTTTTCAATAAACTGCAGGCTATTCGTGTTTTTTTGTGCATGGGCACAAACTGCAAACAGGGTAAACAGAAGTATGGAAAGATATCTACGCAATGTCTTTGAATTTACGCCAAATAACTGAAATCTCTAAGCACCTGGCAGGGTTAATCGATGTTTAACATTGATTCAACTACGAAATCCGGCTCCAGGCCAGTTTTCCTTGCTGTGAAAGTAAAAAAGCCCGGATAGATTGGTGTGCTGGCTGCTTCAATTCGGGGTCTTTTTCGACGAGCTGCGCAGCCAATTGCCCGGCGATTTCCACCCATTTTCGATCAGTGACCAGGTTTGCCAATTTTAAAGCCAGGTCGCCGCTTTGGCGGGTGCCTTCAATATCGCCGGGGCCGCGCAGCGCCAGGTCTTTTTCAGCAATCACAAAACCATCGTTCGTAGAAACCATTGTTTTTAGTCTTTCGCGGGCTTCCCGGTTCAATTGGGGGCCTGTTAATAAAATGCAAAAACTCTTTTCTCCGCCGCGCCCTACCCGGCCCCGAAGCTGGTGAAGCTGCGACAGGCCGAATTTCTCTGCACTTTCTATTACCATCACCGTGGCATTCGGCACATTTACCCCTACTTCAATCACCGTGGTGGCCACCATGATTTGAGTATCGTGGGCTACAAATCGTTGCATATTGGTTTCCTTGATATCGGGGGTTTGCCGGCCATGCACCATACTGATCCAGTATTTGGGTTCCGGAAAAAAAGCTTTCACATTTTCGTAACCCCGCATCAGGTTTTCGAGATCAAGTTTTTCCGATTCTTCAATCAGCGGAAAGATAATATACGCCTGCCGGCCTTTCTGGATTTCGGCCTTGATAAAATCCATCACATTGGCCCGCGCATCGTCGTACCGGTGCACGGTTTGTACCGGTAGTCTGCCGGGAGGCAATTCATCAATAACACTGTAATCGAGGTCGCCGTAGGCGGTCATGGCCAGGGTGCGCGGAATTGGCGTGGCGGTCATGACCAGGATATGCGGCGGAATAGCCGCTTTTTTCCAAAGCCGCGCTCGTTGTGCAACACCAAAGCGGTGCTGCTCATCTATAACGGCCAGGCCTAACCGATGAAATACAACCTTGTCTTCCAACAGTGCATGGGTGCCGATGAGCAATTGGGTTTCGCCACTGGCCAGTCGCGCTAACATTGGTTTGCGTTTAGCGGCCTTCACGGAGCCGGTGAGCAATTCAACCTGAATCGGCATGTCTTTCAACAACCCTGAAATGCTATTGAAATGTTGTTGGGCCAAAATTTCTGTTGGCGCCATCAGGCAGGCCTGGTAACCATTGTCGGCCGCAAGCAACATCGTTAGCAGTGCGACCATGGTTTTGCCGCTGCCCACATCACCCTGCAGCAGTCGATTCATTTGGCTGCCCTTACCCATATCATGCCTGATTTCTTTCAGCACTCTTTTTTGGGCATCGGTGAGCGAAAATGGCAGGTGGTTTTTATAAAAGCTGTTGAACAATTCACCCACCTGTGCAAACACGAGGCCTTTGGAATAGCGGTTTCGCTCCAGCCGCACGAGGCTGAGGCGCACTTGCGTAAAAAAAAGTTCTTCAAACTTGAGTCGCTCGAGTGCTTGCTGGTAAGCGGCTTCGCTCGCCGGAAAATGTATGGATTGATAGGCGTCAAATCGCCCGGGGAAATGGTACTGTTGTCGCAGGTTTTCAGGTAGGTTTTCGGGCAGGTCGGGCGGCTTCAATGCATCCAACAATTGCCGGGTAAATTTTCCGAGCTGCCGGCCATTCATCGCTTTGGCCTTTAGTTTTTCGGTACTGGGATAAATCGGCTCGAGGTGGCTGCGAACAGGTCGCTCGGCAGGAATGTATTCTTCCAGTTCCGGGTGACTGATCTGCAGTTTGCCGTTGAATATCGAAGGCTTGCCAAACACGAGATAGGCTTTTCCGGGAACCAGTTGTTTTTGTATCCAGTGAATGCCCTGGAACCAGACCAGTTCGATTTCATCGGAATGATCGCGCAGGGTTGCAATCATTCTTTTCGCGCGGCCTTCGCCCAGGGTTTGGATATGGGTGAGGGTACCCGCTACCTGGATATAATCGACCGTGGTTCTGGCGAGTCGAATGGGATCAACCCGTGTTTTGTCGATATGTCGTAAGGGAAAATGATGGAGCAGGTCTTTGAAGGTAAAAATGGCCAATTCCTTTTTCAGGAGGTCGGCCCGAAGCGGTCCCATCCCTTTCAGGTATTCGATCGGGCTTGATAATATCGCTGCGTCAAAAGAGATATCAGAAAATTTCGGCCAAAATTAAGGAGCGGATGTCTCATTCATGCCCGTAAAAGTTTTAGGGGTATGAACAAATTCTTTTCGGTCTTTTTTTATGCGCAACAGGGCTTTGACCATGCTGACGATTAAGCGCGGCAGGCTCATCAGCGCTTTCATGGTGGCACCTGAATAAAAACGCGAAGGCACGGCGATGGCGAGGGTGAGCAAAAAGAAAAGTAATAAACTAAGCCACCAGCCCACCACCGGGAAAAAGAGATTCCAGCCAGTGATATACCGAACCCCTACCAATATCACTATGGCGAAAAAAACCACCATGTACAATGATCTTGGCAGCAGCAGGTTTTGAATGAGTTTATTATAGTATTGCCGGCCGCGGGGTACCTGCTTCATATCGGTGCTGAGAAATCGCCGCACCTGGTACAATTGGGCTTCCATCCAACGCATCCGCTGGTTTTCAAATACGTCTTGCGAAGCCACTTTTTCATCGAGTACATAGGCATCGGGGATGAACCGCATCCGGATGCCGCGTATCAGCAGTTGCATATCAATTTCGCGGTCTTCGCCCGGGTTCTCCAAAATGGGCTTGTAATTAAAGATGGATTTGATCAGGCCGGTTTCGAAAGCCATGCCCGACCCGGCGGGGGCGGCAGAAAAGCCGAGGGCTTGCGGACCCAACCGGAACAGGTGGTTGTTGATTTCTTCGCTGATGCCATCCATCATGGCTACTTTGTTCTGTTGGTTCTTGGCTACGCGATGGCATTGCAAGGCCTTGAAGCCCGCCTGGTAGTACCGGTTCACCAGTAGCAGGCAATCGGTTTTCATCACATTGTCAGCATCCAGGATCATGACCAGGTCGTATTGGTCGTCGGAAATACGTTGCAGGGCGGCATGGATGCTTCGCGCCTTCATGCGGGCCGATGTTTCAATGATCCGGATGCCTTTGCGGCGCAATTCGCGGATGGTATCGGAACGCAGGGAGTCGGCGATGATGGTTAGGTCAAATAAGTCAGCCGGATAATTGTGTTTTAGCACTTCATCGGCCGTATGGAGAATGATATGATCGTCTTTAAAAGAAGGGATGAGTACGGCAATCCGGGCAAACTGATCAGTTTCCGGAGGAAGGATTTCTTTATACATCATTCCGGCAATGGCTACCATGAGCAGGTAGGCGATGCTACAGAACAAATAAATAAAAAGAACGAGCCCAAGAATATAGATTACGGTCAACACGGGCAGTCAAAATAATTAAAAATCATGGTATTACCAATATACGCACAAAGCCGACCTGTTGGGCCGGCTCAGTGTTTATGGGTAATTTATTAGTTTCTTATCAGGCGCTTCCACGTTGGATAAGCGCGGGTGGTGTATTCAATAGAATCCAGAGATCATACAGGAAACTCTGTTTGCGTGAATAAACCAGGTCGAGCTTGATCCGCTCTTCGGTGGTCATGGCGTGGCGGTCTTTTTTGCGAATCTGCCAAAGGCCGGTGATACCGGAGGGGGCCATAAATCGAAGCGACCAGTCGTCGGTGGTCAGCATGGATGCTTCATATAAGGGCAGCGGACGATTACCAACAATCGACATATCCCCTTTCAGCACATTGAAAAACTGTGGAAGTTCATCGAGGCTGGTGTTTCTCAACCACTTACCGATACGGGTGGTACGGGGGTCGTTGACTACTTTAAAGAACACTTTCTGCTGGCCGAAAGAATTCAGGTGTTTCAATTGATCTACCTGTTTATCGGCATCGCAGCGCATGGTGCGGAATTTAATAAAATCAAATACCCGGTAACCGCGACCAGCACGCTTTGAAATATAGAACACGGGACCCTTGCTTTCCAGTTTGATGGCGATGGCAATCAGGGCCATCAGCGGCAGGGTGAAAATGATGGCGAACATTGAAACCACGATGTCAAACAAGCGACGGCCGAAAGCGAGGGTGCTTTTCTGGCGGAGTTGCTCCAGCAGGTCGAGCTTTTCTTTGGCTTTCAGCCGGCTCTTCATTTTCACTTTACCCAAAAAGTTGATTCGCTGAATCAACTTGCTGTCCACTTTACGGGTATCTATCACATCATCGTAATACCGTTGCAGGGTAGCCGGATCCTGGTTGGTAGTATCGCCCGTCATCCGGTCCATTAATACCGGTACCAGGTGAAACTCTTCTTTCGACCGAAGGTAACCCACCAGTTCGGCAACAGCATTCAGCGAAACGGTATTTTCAATGATGAATACAGCAGGAGCGGTTTTCTGCTGTTGTTCAATGCGACGAATAATATTTAAAGCCTTCTGAATACTTTCAGTAGCATACCCTCCATCGAAGAGGTTGACGAGGTTATTGATACTGCGGGAATTTGTCCCCACATAGAAAAACTCTCGGGTAATAATTTTCGCAACAGGCGCTGTCTCCATTTCGCGCGTAACCGCATACCGACGGAAGTTTCCCGTAGTGTGCGTAGCAGTTGCAGTTAGTGTAGCCATTGATTCCATTCAGGTAAGATTTCAGGGTAGGATTAAAAACTCAAACCACCTTCAACCATGCGAGGTCTGCGGTATTTGGTGCTTTAACGAGAGCGTCGAGTCTTTGCTTAAGATCGATTGGATTAAATGGCTTCTTGAAAGCGGCTTCAATACCGTAGTCAAGACTGTATTTCGAAATCTCTTCCTCATCGCGGGAAGAAATAACAAGCATCGGAATATGTTGATAAAGACCGCTGGTGCGGAAGTGCTCAACCAGTTCCCAGGGTTCGGTATCGGGAAGTTCGGGGTCGATCACGATGGCCGCAGGAAGATCGCCTTTAGAAATATGATGAACAGCCTCGCCAGCCTCAGCAGCGGTTACGGTTGTGTAGTCATCATGTAATACGGTCTGCAACAAAAACCTGATAGCTTTACTTTCAGTAATCACGAGTATCTTTCTTTTCATCCGAGATAAATTAAGTTTTAGTAAAAACTCAATTTTTCATTGGAAGCAATTGGAACGGGTCGGTCTTCAAGGGGTACAGATACAGTAATCTTTTATATCCTGGCATTCGCCGGACATACTGCTGTAAACAAAGGGTGTTCGTAGGATTTGGGGAAGAGATGCTAATCAGGTCCGAAAGGTTGCTTTTGTAAGTTGGTGGGATAAAAGTAATATTATTTTTTGTCAGACGAAATGGTTCCGGAAGTTTTTATCATAAAAGGGGGAAAATACCCGATAAAGGGTATCAATGACTACACACTGTTTATCCCGTTGCACGCTGGGATTTTTCCCATAGCGCATCCTGCCGTTTTTGCTGGAACCTGTACCAGCCCTTGATTACAGCCCAATGCATAAAAACGAAATAGTATGGTAAATATACGAAGCGCCATTTTTTTCCTACGCGCGCACCGAGCCAACCGACAAAAGCTGCCCCATAGAAAAAACATTGTAAAATAGCGGTAAACCGGTACCAGTTTCCAGCGCCATTCACCACTAAAATGATATTTACCACAAAAAAAAGGAATAGGCAAACCGGTGCCAGCGACCACCTGGTAACGCGGTGCGAGATATACTGAAAGCTCAACATCGGGTGCCGCCAGAACTGCCATAATTGCTTGAGCCGGCGCATGGCCTGAAAGCCACCGGCCGCAATGCGGAATTTGCGCTTGGCTTCTTCGGCGGTATTCAGCGAGCCGGTTTCGATGGCCAATGCCTGGGGCTCAAACCCCACTTTATAGCCTTTTAAACAGATGCGCAGTGATAGCACAAAATCGTCGAGTATGGTATCGGGTTCGAGTGGCTCGTAAATGGCTGTTCTGAAAACGAGTATTTCGCCGGCAGCACCAACAATAGTACCGGCGCGGGCATCATTTGTTTTCAGCCAGGATTCGTATTTCCAATACAGTCCCTCGCCTTCTTCTTCCACTTTTTTCTCACCCGACATAGCGCCGATCAACGGATCGGCAAAATGGCCGGCCAGTAGTTGCAAACTTCCAGGGCTTAAAAAACAGTTGGCGTCGGTGATGGCGGCCAACGGACTGTGCACATGTCTCATCGCTTCATTGATCGCGGCTGCTTTTCCCTGTCGGTCGGCCCGATGAAAAACCCGGGTATGGGGAAAGGCAGAAGCGATCTGTTCACTGCCATCGGTGGAACCGTCGGTGACAACAAAAATTTGCAGTTGCGGATATTG
>Ga0209794_1001329_pt1 | contig 20022 bp, 21 predicted proteins | sample EBPBio232013_DNA_FD_185869 | JGI IMG/M metagenome (GOLD analysis project Ga0209794, IMG submission 185869) | Wastewater treatment Type I Accumulibacter community from EBPR Bioreactor in Madison, WI, USA - Reactor 1_5/23/2013_ DNA (SPAdes)... | ecosystem: Engineered > Bioreactor > EBPR >... | reverse complement strand
GTACCTGATCGAGGAACCGATGGCGGCCGCGATCGGTGCCGGCCTGCCGGTGGCCGACGCGACCGGCTCGATGGTCGTCGATATCGGCGGCGGTACGACCGAAGTCGGCGTCATTTCGCTGGGCGGCATGGTCTATGCCGGCTCGGTCCGCGTCGGCGGCGACAAGCTCGACGAAGCGATCATCAATTACATCAGCCGCAACTACGGCATGATGATCGGCGAAAACACCGCCGAAAACGTCAAGAAGACCATCGGTTCCGCCTTCCCCGGTGCCGAGGTGCGCGAAATGGAAGTCTCCGGCATCAACAAGGCCGAGGGCATTCCGCGCAAATTCACCATCTCCTCCAACGAAATTCTCGAGGCGCTGACCGATCCGCTCAACCAGATCGTTTCGGCGGTCAAATCGGCGCTGGAAAAGACCCCGCCCGAACTCGGTGCCGACATTGCCGAAAAGGGCATGGTGCTGACCGGGGGCGGCGCGCTGCTGCGCGATCTCGACCGCCTGCTGATGGAAGAAACCGGCCTGCCAGTCATCGTCGCCGACGAGCCGCTGACCTGCGTTGCCCGCGGTTGCGGGCTGGCGCTGGAGAAGATGGACAAGCTCGGCAGCATCTTCGCTTCGGACTAAGCGAGCGCTCACGTGGCCGGCATCGACCACGCACCCCCTCCGTTCTTCAAGCAAGGGCCGGCACCGCTGGCCCTGCTGATTTTCTACGTCACTGTTTCGCTGGCCCTGTTCGTCATCGACCTCAAGTACAAGTCGGCCGACACAATCCGTCAGGGCGTGGCCGTGGTGGTCGATCCCTTGCAGCGGCTGGCACAAACCCCGGGTGCCGCCATCGCCGAAGCGGGCGACTATTTCGCCAGTCTCGACCATCTGCAACAGGACAACGCCACCTTACGCCGCGCCCAACTCGATACCGCCCCCAACCTGGCCCGGCTGAGCCATCTTGAAGCGGAAAACACACGGCTTCGGCGCCTGCTCGGCATGAAGGAGCGCGAACGCGCCGAAGGCAAGATCGGCCATATCCTTTTTGCCACGCGCGACCCTTTCTCCCGGCGTATCGTCGTGGACAAAGGGCTGCAGGCCGGCATCGCCGCCGGGCAACCGGTGATCGACGAAGCCGGTGTGGTCGGCCAGGTGACCCGGGTGTTCCCGCTCAGTTCCGAAATCACGCTGATTACCGACAAGGGGCAAGTGGTGCCGGTACAGGTGGTGCGTACCGGGCAGCGCTCGGTGGTTTATGGCCTGGGCGACGGAACGATGGAATTGCGCTTCCTGCCGGCCAACGCCGACATCCAGGAAAACGACGTGTTGGTGACCTCGGGTCTGGATGGCATCTATCTGCCTGGCTTCCCGGTCGCCAAGGTATCCAGGGTCGAGCGCGATAGCGCCTATTCCTTCGCGCGTATTTTCTGCAACCCGATCGCCGGCGTGGAAAATTTCAGCGAGGTCTTCATCCTCGATCCCCGCCCGGCCAGCGAGGCCAAGCCGCCAGCTACGCAGGAAGAACCGCGCGGCCAGGGCGGTGAACACCGCGAAACCCCATCGAAAAAACCCAAGCGGGCAGCCAGGGCACACTGATGCAACCGACTTTTTCCTCTTCGCGCATTCTTCTGCCGGTTCGCCCCTGGTTCATCTATTTTTCGCTGTTCATTGCGCTGCTGCTCAACCTGCTGCCCACCTCGGACTGGCCCCTGATGCCCGACTGGGTTGCGCTGGTGCTTTGTTTCTGGTGTGTTCGCGAATTCCGCAGAATTCGCATGGGCACCGGCTTCCTGCTGGGCATCGTGATGGATGTCGCCAATAGCGCCGCCCTCGGACAGCATGCCCTGGCCTACGTATTACTCGCCTATTTTTCAGCTTATCTGGCACGACGCATTCTGTGGTTCCCGCTCAGTCAGCAGGCGTTGCACGTGCTGCCCTTGTTCCTGATGGCGCAACTGGTGCAGGTTGGCGTACGAATGATTACCGGGGCCGCCTTTCCGGGAATCGAATACTTTATTGCCCCGCTGATCGAAACGGCGTTGTGGATCCCGCTGACCTATCTCCTGCTTCTGCCGCAATACCGCCCGGTCGAACAGGACCCCAACCGTCCGATCTGAGCCGGAGGGCGCGATCATGGGCGATTTTCACAACCCCGAGAGCAACCTCGAACTGTTCCGCTTTCGTGCCGGATTTGCCGCCATCGCGGTGTTGCTGGCATTCATGCTGCTGCTGGCACGCTTTGTCTGGCTGCAGGTCATCCAGCACGATTACTATCGCACCCGTGCCGAAGATAACCGGATATCCCTGGTACCCATCGTTCCCAATCGCGGGGTCATTGTCGATCGCAACGGAACGGTGCTGGCCCGCAATTACTCGGCCTTTACGCTGGAAATCACCCCTTCCCGCGTTTCCAACCTCGAGGAGACGATCAACGCGCTGGCCGAATTGATCGACATCCAGCCCAAGGATCGCAAGCGTTTCAAGCGCCTGATGGACGAAGCGAAGAATTTCGAATCGATTCCGATCCGCACCCGCCTTTCCGACGAAGAAGTCGCCAAATTTGCCGCCCATCGTTACCGCTTTCCCGGCGTCGACGTGAAAGCGCGTCTGTTCCGCCAGTATCCGCTCGGGCAACTCGCCTCGCACGCACTCGGTTATATCGGCCGCATCACCGACCGCGATCTGGAATGGATCAAGGAGAGGGAACAGGAGGCCAACTACAAAGGCACCGAACACATCGGCAAGACCGGCATTGAGCAGCATTACGAATTCGAGCTACACGGCAAGACCGGCTACGAGGAAGTCGAGATCGACGCCGGCGGCCGGGCGGTGCGCAGCCTCAAACGCATTCCGCCCACTTCGGGCAACAACCTGACCCTGACCCTCGATGCCAAACTGCAGGAAATCACCGAAAAGGCTTTTGGCAACCGGCGGGGCGCGCTGGTGGCCATCGAACCCTCCACCGGCGGCATTCTGGCGCTGGTATCGACGCCGACCTTCGACCCCAACCTGTTTGTCGATGGCATCACCCCGGACAACTGGAAGGAATTGAACGATTCGCCGGACAAGCCGATGGTCAACCGCGCGCTCAACGGCGCCTACCCGCCCGGCTCGACCTTCAAACCCTTCATGGCGCTGGGCGCGCTGGAAATGGGTTATCGCCGGCCGGAGCAGGCCATTGCCGATCCCGGCTATTTCCGCCTCGGCAACCATACCTTCATGGACGACAAAAAGGGCGGCCACGGCATGGTCAACATGCACAAGTCGATTGTCGAATCCTGCAACACCTATTACTTCATGCTCGCCAACGACATGGGCATCGAAGCCATCTCCCGCTTCATGGGAGAACTCGGACTGGGCCAGCGCACCAACATCGACCTCGGCAAGAAGAACAAGGCCGGCGAATCGGAAAGCGAATCGCGCGGGGTATTGCCTTCGCCGGAATGGAAAAAACAACGTTTCAAGAAGCCGGAACAACAGAAATGGTATGCCGGCGAAACCATTTCCATCGGCATCGGCCAGGGCTACAACGCCTACACGCCCTTGCAACTGGCGCAGGCCGTCGCCACGCTAGCCAACAACGGCGTCATGTATCGGCCACACCTGGTCCGCCATATCACCGACAGCCGCAATGGCGAAAAACGCCTGATCGAACCCCAGCCGCTGAAGGTTCTGAACTGGAAACAGGCGCACATCGACATCGTCAAACGCGCCATGGTGGACGTCAACAAATCCGGTACCGGCACCCGCGCCTTTGCCGGCGCACCCTACGAAGCCGCAGGCAAGACCGGCACGGCGCAGGTATTCTCGCTACGCGGTGCCAAATATGAATCCGGCCGGCTCAAGGAGCGGCTGCGCGACCACGCGCTGTTCATCGCCTTCGCGCCGGCGGACAAACCGACCATCGCGCTGGCGGTGCTGGTCGAAAACGGCGGTTTCGGGGCGCAATCGGCAGCGCCGATCGCACGCATGGTTTTCGATTACTATCTGCTGGGCAAGATTCCCGGCGGCCCGGCCGCCGAAGACAGCGACGCCGTCGAAGGCGACGATCACCCGCTCAAGGAAGCGACGCAATGAGCGATTGGCGCCATCGTATCCGCTACTGGCTGCATCAGGCCGTCGCACCGATCGACTGGCCCTTGCTGGCAATCGCGGTGGCCATTCTGACGCTCGGTGTCATGACCATCAATTCCGCCACCTTTTTCAACAACAGCAACCGCGCACCGGACCAGATCGCCAACTTTGCCGTCGCCTTCGTGCTGATGTGGCTGGTAGCGCGTACCTCGCCGCAAAATCTGCTGCGCTTTGCGCCACCGCTGTATCTGCTCGGTGTGGTGCTGCTGGTGCTGGTTTTCCTGTTCGGAATCAGAATCAATGGCTCGACCCGCTGGCTGTCGCTGGGAATCACCCGCATCCAGCCCTCGGAGATCATGAAAATCGCCATGCCGCTGATGCTGGCCTGGTACTTTCAAAAGCACGAAGCAGCGCTCGGCCTGCGGCAATATGCAGTCGCCGCCGTGCTGCTCGCCGTGCCCTTTGCGCTGATTGCCAAGCAACCCGACCTGGGGACCGCGCTATTGGTCGGCGCTGCCGGCTTTTACGTCATTTTCTTTGCCGGGTTGTCCTGGTACATCATCGGCGGACTGATCGCCGCCGGCGCCGCTGCCGCCCCTTTCCTCTGGCACCTGCTGCACGATTACCAGAAACAGCGCATCCTGACCCTGATCGACCCCACCTCGGACCCACTCGGCAGCGGCTATCACATCATCCAGGCCAGCATTGCCATCGGCGCCGGCGGGGTCGTCGGCAAAGGTTATCTGAACGGCACCCAGACCCATCTCGAATTCATTCCGGAACGGCACACCGATTTCATCTTTGCCGTCTTCTCCGAAGAATGGGGACTGCTTGGCAACCTGGTACTGCTCACACTGTATCTGCTGCTGATCGGTCGCGGACTGATGATCGCCAGCAATGCCGCAACGCTTTCCACCCGCCTGCTCGCCGGCGCGATCTCGCTCAGCTTTTTCACCTATGTATTCGTCAATATGGGCATGGTCAGCGGCATCCTGCCCGTGGTCGGCGTCCCGCTGCCTTTCTTCAGCTATGGCGGTACGGCACTGGTGACGCTATTCTTCTGCATCGGCGTACTGATGTCGATCCAGAACCACCGCATGCTGGTCAAGAAATGAAGCTCGCAATCCTTACCGCATTCTCCCTGCTGTTGGCGGCCTGCGGCAGTTCACCGAAACTGGCCAGCCCATCGCCAAGCCCCGGCGACAAGGTGGAAGACCCCACCAGAACCGCCAGCCGTCCCGGCCAGCGGCCTGCCCCGCAATACGCCCTGAAACGCGGTGGCGGCTTCTACAAGGATGACGGACCGGCCGAGCAGATTCCCGACAATCTGGACGAAATCCCGGATGCCGAACCGAAATGGGAGCCGCTGCACCGGCCGGCAACACGACCCTACGTGGTTCTCGGCAAGGAATATGTGCCAAATAGCGCGGTGAAACCTTATCGTCAGCGCGGCATCGCCAGTTGGTACGGCAAGAAATTTCACGGCCAGAAAACCTCGATCGGCGAGCCCTACGACATGTTCGCCATGACCGCCGCGCATACCACACTGGCACTCCCTTCCTATGTCCGCGTCAGCAATCCGCAAAACGGCAAATCGGTGGTGGTTCGCCTGACCGATCGCGGCCCCTTCCACGCCGACCGGATCATCGATCTCTCCTACGCCGCCGCCTACAAACTGGAACTGATCGGCAACGGTAGCGGCGAGGTCGTTGTGGAAGCGATCATTCCGCCGGGCGCGCCGGGCACCGCACTAGCGCAAGCAGCGGCGGTCCGGCCGGCACCGGCCGAACGTGACGCCATTGCCGAATTGCTCCGGCGTGCTCCGGTGGAAAGCAGCGCAGGAACCCCACCCGCCCCCGATCGCGGCATCTTCCTGCAACTGGGCGCCTTCGCCAATGCCGAAAATGCGGAAAACCTGAAAAACCGGCTGGCTAGCGAACTGGAATGGCTGAACGAACCGCTCCGCGTTTTCCCGGCCGGCACTATCCACCGCCTGCAACTGGGACCGTACGCCAGCCGCGGCGATGCCGAACGCACCGCCGAACGTATCCGCGAGGCACTGGGTTACCGACCGACCGTCGTCACTCGTTAGTGACCGATGCCACCACCACGTTGCCTTTGCCCAGGTAACGCAGATCCGGAAAACTCATGGTCCGTGCCATGGCGATGCCACGTCCGTTGGGGTCGAAAGCACGTGCCGGATCGAATTCGAGGTAGCGCTGCCAGTCGAATCCTTCGCCCTGATCGCTTACAGTGAACTGCAGCCGGTCAGGCAGACGCTCGACCCGCACGGTTGCGAAGCGCTCGCGGTATTCCGGCAGCGTCCGGCGGCGCTCGATTTCCTTCTCCCAGACCCCGTCCATCTTGAGCTGGGCTTTTTCCTGATAGGTGATGCCCAGATTGCCGTGTTCGATGGCGTTAACCATCAGATCGGATAATCCCGAGGCCACCGCCCCCGGATTGGGCGCCAAACCAGCCAGCACCGGCAGCAATTTGTTGATCTCCTGCAGGCTGGCAAAACGGTACTCGGCCGCCTGTAGCAGCTTCTGCGCATCTTCATAGCGCCGCGACAGCCGACGCAAGGCTCGGCGTACCCGATAGTCGTCCAGCGCCCCGCGGACGATCGATATCAGCGCTTCCGGCTCGTAGGGTTTGATCAGGTAGTAATAGGCGCCGGCCTGCAGGCCCTCGCGCACCTGTTCCGGGGCCGCCGCCGCGGTTTGCATGATCACCGGGATATCGGCCAGCCCGGGATGCTCCTTCATCTGCCGCAGGAAATTGAGGCCGTCGAGCTTGGGCATCATGCGGTCGAGAATCACCAGGGAATAGGCGCCCTCGTTGCCCTGCAGCCGATCCCAGGCCCGCAGCGGATCGACCTGCAGATCGAGGTCAAGCTGCTCGTCAGCAAGGAATTCCTCAATGATCAGCAAATTCAGTTGCTCGTCATCGATTACCAGCACGCGACTCTTGGTCATGCCGCTTCCTCCCCCCTCTGCCTGCAATCGATCTTAGCACAGCCTTGGTGCATCCCGCCCGCGGGTTGGCGATTGATCTCGATCAAACGCCTTATGGCCGGGCATTCCCTATAATTCCTTCTTTGCCCGCCGAAGCGAGTTTCATGCGCCCACTTCCCGATCTGGTCTGTCCGGCCGGCAGCCTGCCGGCATTGAAGGCGGCAGTCGACCACGGCGCCGATGCCGTCTATCTCGGTTTCAAGAACGATACCAACGCGCGCAATTTCGCCGGTCTCAATTTCGACGACAAGGCGCTGGCCGAAGGCGTTCGCTATGCACACGCCCGCGGCAAGGAAGTCCTGCTGGCAATCAACACCTTTCCGCAACCGGGGCGCGTCGACGACTGGCGCAAGGCGGTCGATGCCGCCGCAGGACTGGGTGCCGATGCGGTCATCCTCGCCGACATCGGCCTGCTCGACTACGCCCGTGAGCGCCACCCGGAATTGCGCCTGCATCTTTCGGTGCAGGGCTCGGCGACCAGCTACGAGGCGATCAATTTCGCCCAGCGCGAATTCGGTGTCCGCCGCGCCGTGCTGCCACGGGTGTTGACCCTGGCACAGGTCGAACACGTCATCAACCATACCAGCGTCGAAATCGAAGTCTTCGGCTTTGGCAGCCTCTGCGTGATGAACGAGGGACGCTGCTGGCTTTCTTCTTACGCCACCGGCGAATCGCCGAACACCGTCGGCGCCTGTTCGCCGGCCAAATACGTGAAGTGGGATCAGAAGCCGGGGGCGATGGAAACCCGGCTCAACGGCATCCTGATCGACCGCTTCGCCGACCGCGAACCGGCCGGCTACCCGACCCTGTGCAAGGGCCGCTTCGAAGTTCGCGGCGACACCTACTATGCGCTGGAAGAACCGACCAGCCTCAACGTGCTGTCCATCCTGCCCGAGATTGTCAATATCGGCGTGCGCGCCATCAAGGTCGAGGGCCGCCAGCGCAGCCCGGCCTATGTCACCCAGGTCACCCGCACCCTGCGTGCAGCGTTGGACACGCTGGCCCGCGACGGGGAGCGTTACCACGTCTCACCGGCCTGGCAGGCCGAACTGGCCAAGGTCTCGGAAGGCAACCAGGCCACGCTCGGCGCCTACAACCGGCCGTGGAGATAAGTTCATGAAACTCGCTCTCGGCCCCTTGCTTTACTTCTGGCCCAAGGAAACGGTCCTGGCCTTCTACGCAGAAGTGGCCGCCAACCCAGCCATCGACATCGTCTATCTGGGCGAAGTGGTCTGCTCGCGCCGCCAGCAGTTGCGGACGGCCGACTGGCTCGAACTCGCCGGCCAGCTGCGTGCCGCCGGCAAGGAAGTGGTGCTCTGCGCCCAGGCCCTGCTCGAATCGGAAAGCGACCTCAAGGCGCTGCGCCGCCTGATCGTCGAGGGCGACTGCATGCTCGAAGCCAACGACCTCGGCGCGGTCAATCTGCTGCAGGGCCGCCCCTTCGTCGCCGGACCGCATCTCAATCTCTACAACGAGGCCACCTTGGCCACCTACGCCCGCTATGGGCTGAAACGCTGGGTGCCGCCGCTCGAAGCCGACCGTAAACTGGTCGAAACCCTGCACAGCAGCCGCCCCGAGGGCGTCGAAACCGAAGTCTTCGTTTTCGGCAAGCTGCCGCTGGCTTTTTCGGCGCGCTGTTTCACCGCCCGCCACTACGAGCTTTCCAAGGACGATTGCCAGTTCCGCTGCCTCGAGCACCCCGATGGCCTGACCTTGAAAACCCGCGAAGGCCAGCCTTTCCTGACCATCAACGGCATCCAGACCATGTCGGCGCAAAGCTACAACCTGCTCGGCGAAGTCGCCGAACTGCAACAACTCAGTATCGACATCCTGCGCATCAGCCCGCAACCGCAGGACACCGCCGCCATCGTTGCCGCCTTCGACCGCGCCCGACGCGGCGAAGCGGTCGTCGCCGACCCCACCTGGGACGCCAACGGTCTGGTCAACGGCTACTGGCATGGACAAGCCGGCATCGCCCGGCAAGGAGCCCTCGCATGAACATCCCCACTTTCCGTCTGCCCGATTTCGTCGCCCGCATCGGTCAGCGCCTGCCGCAATGGCCGCACGCATTGGCACTGATCTCCGCGCTCAACGCCGCCATCCGCTTCAAGCTGTTGCCGGAGGACACCCTCGCTGCACTGGAAGGCCGCAGCTTCCTGATCGAAGTGCTCGATAGCGGCAGCCGCGCCAGCTTCACCTTCCGCGACGGACGCTTCCGCCCGCTGTTCGCCGCCCCGGCCACGCCCGACCTGGCCTTCCGCGCCAATCTGGCTGCCTTTCTGCAACTGGCCAGCCGTCAGGAAGACCCGGACACCCTGTTTTTCAAGCGCGAACTGAGCATCGAAGGCAACACCGAACTCGGCCTGCTGGTCAAGAACATGCTCGACGCCATCGAGTGGCCGCAGTTCAGTCTGCCGCTACCCTTGCCGCACCGTTAAGCAGGCGTCTACCCCGTCTTTCTCGCATCCAGCCGGAATTTGACGTAACTGCCCGGCGCATCCTCGATGGCCGGGAGAGGGCCGGTGCCGGGGATGCGGGCGGGCACGGTGGCGCTGCCGCCCGGCAGGCCGGTCATCCAGTCCTGCCAGTGCGGCCACCAGGAACCCGGCCGGAAGCCTGCACCGGCAACGAATTGCTCCGGATCGTCCGGCAATCGCCCGTCGCTGGTGTCGTTAACCCAGAAGCCGTATTTGCTGGCGCTAGGCGGATTGACCACCCCGGCGATATGCCCCGAACCCCCCAGGACGAATTTGACCGGCCCGCCGGGCAGACGGGCGCCCATATAGGTGCTCTTCCACGGGGCAATGTGGTCCTCGACCGCCGAGAGGAAATAGCAGGGCGTCCTGATCTTGCGGATATCGATCGGCACGCCGCCGATGCTGATGCCGCCCGGCTCCTTGAGCGCGTTGCGCACGTACATGTTGCGCAGGTAAAAGCTGTGCATCGCTGCCGGCATGCGCGTCGAATCGGAATTCCAGTACAGCAGGTCGAAGGGGAAGGGGTCGCGGCCCATCAGGTAGTTGTTGACCACGAAGGACCAGATCAGGTCGTTGGCCCGCAGCAGATTGAAGCTGCTGGCCATTTCCGAACCTTCGAGATAGCCGCGTTGCTGCATTTTCTTCTCGATGAAACTGACCGTCTTTTCATCCAGGAAAACCCCCAGTTCGCCCGGTTCGGAAAAATCGATCAGGGTGGTGAAGAAAGTCGCCGCCGCGGCGCGCTTGTCTTTCCTGGCCGCCATATAGGCCAGCGTGGTCGCCAGCAGGGTGCCGCCAAGGCAGTAGCCGGCAAGGTTGATTTCGCGGGCGCCGGTAGCTTTTTCCACCTGATTGATCGCTTCCAGCGATCCGTCGAGCAGATAGTGCTCGAAACTCTTTTCCGCCAGCCGCCGGTCGGGGTTGACCCAGGAGATGATGAAGGTGGTGAAGCCCTGGTCGGTGGCCCATTTGACCATCGAATTCTTCTCGCGCAGATCGAGAATGTAGTACTTGTTGATCCAGGGCGGCACGATCAGCAGCGGCCGCACATACTGTTCGGCGGTGCTCGGGGCATACTGGATCAACTGGAACATGTCGTTCTGGAAAACCACCTTGCCGGGGGTGGTGGCGACATTTTTGCCGAGTTCGAAGGCGCTGGTGTCGGTCATGCGGATGCGCAGTTGCCCATCGCCGGCTTCGAGATCCTGCAGCAGGTTGTTGAGTCCCTTGACCAGATTCTGGCCGTGGGTGCGTACCGTTTCGCGAAAGACTTCGGGGTTGGTCAGGGCGAAGTTGGAGGGCGACAGCGCGTCGATATATTGCCGGGTGTAAAAATTGATTTTCTGGCGGGTGGTCTCGTCCATGCCTTCGATGCAGCACACCGTCTCATGCAGATGCCGTGCGGTGATCAGATACGATTGTTTGATGAAATCGAAAAGGAAGTGTTCTTCCCAGTCCTGATCGCGAAAGCGGTTGTCGCCCTTGACCGGTGCCGCGATCGGCGCCATCGCCCCCATCCCGAACATTTTCATGCTGCTGCGCTGCCACAGGGCGAGATAGTCCCAGAACATGTTCATCTGCGTCTGCGCCAGCTTGTAGGGATTGGTCAGCAGACGCGCCGACAAGTCGAAGAAGGCCTGCGCCAGACCCAGTTCGTCGCGGGCAACACCCACCCCCTCTGCGGCACGCTTCTCGATGGCCTGAGCCAACAGACGCGAAGCACGCTGCGCGACTTCGGCAAAAATGGTGACCGTATCGACCGGGTTGGGAATGCGCGTCTTGCCGGTTTCGGGTTGCGACATGGTGGGTCCTCCTTATGGGTTCCGCACGAAGCGGATGCCTCCTTCGGGATCGATCTGCCGCCGCAGTCGCCCTGTTTTCTCAAGATAGTTGAAATGGGCAATGGTTTCGCCCATGGCAAACATGGTCTGGTGCGCATCGAGCGGACGCGGAAAGAGCACCGCCATCGCCTCGGCAGCACAAAGCGGCTGCGTACAGGCCGCCTCCAGCGCCTGCAGGCGCTCCGCGTGATGTTGCTGCAGCGCCGCCACCCGCGGCTGGATGCCGGTGAACGGCAGGCCATGCGACGGCAGCACCAGCGTGCCCGCCGGCAATTCGGCGGCCATGCGTTGCAGCGAATCCAAGAAAGCCCCCAGCGAATCGATCTGCGGTGTCGCTGCCGGCACGCTGATGTTGGTGGAAATTTTGGGCAGCAACATGTCGCCGGAAATGAACACCCCGAGTTCTGCGCAATAGAGCGCGGCATGCTCGGGCGAATGTCCGTGACCGACCCATACCCGCCACTGCTGGCCGCCGATACTCAGCATGTCGCCTTCCAGCAAGCGTTGATAGTGCTGCGGCAGCGCCGGAACCGAGACGCGGTAACCCGAACCGCGAGTTTCGTACTTGGCCAGCCGCTCACCCCGCAGGCCATGGGATCGGAACTGCTCGACCATGAAGCGCGCGCCCCAGCCGCCCACCTCGTTCCAGACCGCATGCGCGGTCAGGAACTCGCTGGTGGTCATGTACAACGGCGCTCCGGTCTGCTCCTGCAACCAGGTGGCCAGACCGAGGTGGTCGGGATGAAAATGGGTGACGACCAACCGGGTGACCGGCGCTTGCAGGCTATCGAGGACGGCCCGCCAGGCCTTGCGCGACGCGTCGTCGGCAAAGCCGGTATCGACCAGACACCAGCCGGCGCCATCCTCGATCAGCCACAGATTGATATGGTCGAGTTGGAAGGGCAAGGCCATGCGCAACCAGAACACACCGGGCGCAACCGCCTGCAGCGTGCCGGGCGCGGGTTTTTCGGGAAAGGGATAGTGCAGTTTCATGCGTACTCGGCAGTGATTGCCAGAAAGTACCACACTCGTCGCGGCAGGTGCAGGGGATGGATTTTGCCGCCCCGGAAGCGTAAGGTTGACCGGTTGCTGGACGCTTTTCCGATCATGAGCTTTTTCAAATCCCTGCTGGAACTGGTCAAACCGGCGCCGCCGCCGGACCCGGATGTTCTCAAGGCGCTCGACCGCGTCGGCGTGCTGGTCGATCCCGCGCTGCCCTCGGCGGCCGGTTTTTCCAAGACACTGACCCTGCCGGTGCGTAACGCACTCGATTATTGCCGCTGGATTGTCGACCAGATTCCCGGTCCATACCCGATCGATCGGCAATCGTTTTCCAGCGACCCGCTGGTGCATGCGCTATTCGCCACCGCGGACGATATCCACCACATGCTCGGCAAAAGCCCGCAGGTTCGCGAATATCTCGACGCTCCCGGCTCTCTGGAAAGCGACTGCTTTTACGCCCTGGTGGCTGCCCGGCAGCAGAGCAAAAAGACGCTCGGGGTTGCCATGGAAGGCGACATGGTGCGCAACGACGTGCCGGTCGAATCGACGCGGGTTCGACTCCGGAAGCCTGCCGCAACCGTATCTGGGAGAAGGCGTTTGACGGATTGTTGCGCAGTTTCCGCACCCACCTCGACGATGCGCGTGCGCGGCGGCAGGAGTTGCGCGAAGGCAGTGCCGTGGAACGCGACCAGATCGCGGTTTTGCGCGGGCAGGGCACCGTTGTCGAAATCGATCACCACACCCGCCGGCTGGAAGAACTGGAAAAGAACCTCTCCGATATTGTGGAAACACTCCAGGCCGAGGAAATTGTGGCGGCGCTGGCCAATTTCCTGATGGTTCCGGAAACCGCCATGCAGATCGTCCCGGTCACCCTGAAAGTGGACCGCACCGGCATCATCACTCCGGGCGGCAGTGACGACAGCGATGCAGACACACTAAGCTTCCAGCAATTCACCGGCCGCGACCGGCGTAGCTACATGGTGTTGATTGCCTGTATCCGCCGCGACGATGCGGCGGCGGCCGTCAGCGAAATGAAGGATCTGCAGCGTCGCTCGCTGATCATCTGATGGAAGACGAATTCAATCCCTGCATCGGAATCTGCGAATACGACCCGGAAACCGGAATCTGCCTGGGATGCGGCCGCTTGCCCGACGGCTCGCAACCGCCAAGCCTTGCGCCGGAACCTGCTCAGGGTGCCGGCATTTCGCCCAGCCCGCCGTCGGACGAGGCGAGCAAATAGCCGCCCGGCCCGTGCTGCTTGCTGGCCAGCATGGCTGCCTCGGCCGCGCGATGCAAACCATTGGCGTCTTCGGCGGCGGCCGGAAACAGCGCAATACCGATACTCGCACTGAGCTTGAACTGCTGACCGGCAAAACCGATCGGTGACTCCAGTGCGTCACGCAGACGCTGCACTACCGGCAGCACGTCGTCGCCGAACATCAGACCGCGCGCGATCACCGCAAACTGGTCGCCGCCCAGCCGCGCCAGCGAATCCGAAGCGCGCAAGGTTCCGGCCAGACGCTCGGCGACAATGCGCAACACCTGATCGCCGCCATTCTGGCCGCAACGGATATTGATCTCCTTGAAGCCATCGAGATCCAGGCAAAGGAAAGCGAACAATTCGTCATTGCGCCGGGCATGCACGATGGCCTGCTGCAGACGGTCGAAAATCAGCACCCGATTGGGCAGCCCGGTCAGTTCGTCACTGGCGGCCCGGCGCTCAAGGTCGTCCTCGTCGCGCTGCAGATCGGTTACATCGAGCAGCATGGCGATCATCGCCGGCTGGCCGGCAAAATCCACCGCCCGCCCGCGAATTTCCACCCGCAGCCGCGATCCGTCGCAACGTTGTCCGCTGAAACGATAGCGCAGATCGTTGCGCGCCCCCTGATCGTGACGCCGCAGAAATTCCGCCACCATGGCACGATCCTCGATCGCCACCAGATCGATCAGGGCCACCCGGTCCACCATGTCGACCGGACCCTCGAAGGAAAACATCGCTGCCGCGCCGGGATTGGCATAACGAATCATGCCCTCCTGGACAACACAGATGCCGAACAGGGCGTGCTCCACCAACGCCCGCGCCTGTTCGGCCAGCAAGCCGGTCATGCCCGGTGACGCACCATCGTCCGATTCTTCCGCCATGCCCCCTCCCGCGTGTCAGGCCGGCCCCCGCGGCAACGCACGCCGCACCAGTTCGACCCAGTAACTCACACCGTGTGCCAGGATCGCATCGTTGAAATCATAATGCGGATTGTGCAGCGTGCACCCTCCGGTACCCGGCCCATTGCCCAGCCAGACGTAACAACCGGGTTTTTCACGCAACATGTAGGCAAAATCCTCGGCCCCCATCGAGGGCAGGATATCGTCGAGTACATGCTCGGCGCCGAACAGCCCGGCTGCCACCTCCCGACAAAACGCCGTTTCGGCGTGGCTGTTCACCGTCGGCGGATAGCGGTGGTCGAAGCGCACGCTGATCTGTGCGCCATTGGCCGACGCTACCCCGCTGCACAGGCGCTCGATGGCCCGCTCCACCATCTCCTGCACCTCCGGCTTGAAAGTCCGGATGGTGCCGCGCAAGACGGCCTCCTCGGGCAGGATGTTCCAGGCTTCGCCGGCATGAAACTGGGTGACGCTGACCACGCCATCCTCGCAGGGATGCAGGGTCCGCGAAACCACCGTCTGCAAGGCCTGGATCAGCTGGCTGGCGGTCACGATGCTGTCAATGCCCTGATGCGGCATGGCAGCGTGACAGCCATGGCCGCGCACCTTGATCTCGAAGGCGCAGGTACCGGCCATCACCGGGCCGGGCATCACCGCCATCTGCCCGACCGGAATGCCCGGCCAGTTGTGCAACCCATAAACCGATTCGACCGGGAATTGCTCGAACAGCCCATCCTCGATCATTACCGCCGCACCGCCCTCCGATTCCTCGGCGGGCTGAAAAATGAATACCGCAATCCCGTCGAAATCCGGGTTTCCCGCCAGATAGCGTGCTGCGCCAAGCAGAATGGCGGTGTGCCCATCGTGGCCGCAGGCGTGCATGCAGCCGGCGTGCCGCGAACGATGCGGAAATTCATTCAATTCAGCCAACGGCAGCGCATCCATGTCGGCACGCAGGCCAATCATCCGGCCGCTGGTGCCCGCGCGCAACACGCCGACCACGCCGGTTTTGGCCAGTCCGCGATGCACTTCCAGGCCGTGACGCTGTAGTTCAGCCGCCACCAGATCCGAGGTCCGCTGTTCCTTGAACGCCAATTCGGGGTGCGCATGGATATCGCGCCGCAAGGCAGTCAATTCGGCAAGAAAGGGGATATCAAGCAAGGGCATGAGAGGTCCTCCAACAATTCGATCATTATGCCGCGGCTTGCCGGGCAGCGCTGCCTTCATTATGCTCCGCCCATGGATATTGTCCTGATCAGCGGTCTTTCCGGCTCCGGCAAGTCGGTCGCCCTCCACATGCTGGAGGACAGCGGCTATTACTGCGTGGACAACCTGCCGGCATCCCTGTTGCAGTTGCTGGTGTTCGACTTGCAGCAGGAAGGTTACGCCAAGGTGGCGGTCGCCGCCGACATCCGCAGCGGCAGCAGCCTGCAACATCTTCCGAGCCAGATCGCCGGCCTGCGCGAATGCGGGCAGGAAGTACGCTTCCTGTTTCTCGACGCCAAGGACGAAACCCTGATCAAGCGTTTTTCGGAAACCCGGCGCAACCATCCGCTGTCCGGCTCCGGGCTTTCGCTGGAAGAGTCGATCCGCGAAGAACGTCGGCGCATGGAGCCGATCGCTGCACTCGGCCATCGCATCGACACCAGCGAGCTCAGAGCCAGCGCGCTGCGGGAATGGATCAGACAGTTTGCCCGGCCCGGTCAGGGTCTGACCCTGACCTTCCAGTCCTTCGGGTTCAAGCTCGGCATCCCGCTGGACGCCGATCTGGTCTTCGACGTGCGCTGCCTGCCCAACCCGCATTACGAACCCGAACTCAAACCGCTGACCGGCCGGGACGCGCCGGTGATCGAATTTCTGGAAGCACATGAGGAAGTCCGGCGCATGCGCGATGACATCCAGCGCTTCATCGCCACCTGGCTTCCGGGCTACATCCGCGACAACCGCCATTACCTGACGGTCGCCATTGGTTGCACCGGCGGCCAGCATCGCTCGGTCTATCTCGCCGAGTGGCTGGCCCGCGCCTTCGCCGGCGAAGCCAACGTGCTGGTCCGCCACCGTTCGCTGGCGTGAAACACTGGCTCACGCTGATCCGGCCCGGCGACTGGCTGCTGATGCTGGTCGCCGCGGCGGCTGTCGGCGTCAGTTTCCCGATGCTCTGGCAAGGCGGCCTGGGTGAGCGTGCCATCATCCGCCTCGACGGCCAGGTGTTTGCCGAACACGATCTGCAGACCCGTCGCACGGTCACCGTTCCCGGCCCACTGGGCAAGACCGTCATCGCCATCGAACCCGGACGTGCGCGGGTCGTTTCCGACCCCGGCATCCGCCAGTATTGCGTCCGCCAGGGCTGGCTGTCACACCCCGGCGAAATCGCCATCTGCGCCCCCAATCACGTCAGCCTGGCAATCTCCGGGCGACATCGCGCCTATGACTCCCTCACGTATTGAACTGCGCATCACCGAGGAAGACCGCCGCATCGCGCGGCTGGCCGCGGCGGCGGTCGGGCTGTCGCTGCTCGATGCCGCAATCCCTTCGCCGCTGCCCGGAGTCAAGCCGGGGCTGGCCAACATCGTCACCCTGTTCGTACTCGCCCGGCACGGCTGGAATACCGCCGCCTGGGTCACCGGGCTGCGGGTGGTGGTCGGCAGCCTGCTGCTCGGCCAGTTTCTCGCGCCAGGCTTTTTCCTCGCGCTCACCGGTGCCCTCCTCAGCCTGGCCACGCTGGCGCTGGCCCAGCACCTTCCCCGCCGCTGGTTCGGCCCGGTCAGCTGGAGCATTCTCGCCGCGCTGGCACATATCGGCGGCCAGTTGCTGCTCGCCCGCCTGTGGCTGATCCCGCACGACGGCGTTTTCCTGTTGACGCCGATATTCGCGGCAACCGCCGTTTTTTTCGGTACCATCAATGGTCTGATCGTCGCCCGCCTGCTGCATGAAACCCAATCCGCCTGAATCCGTCTGCCTTGCCCTGACCGGCGCCTCGGGCATGCCCTATGGGCTGCGCCTGCTGCACTGCCTGCTCGACGCCGGTTGCCGGGTGCAGGTCCTGATCTCGCAGGCGGCACAGATCGTCGCCCGCCAGGAATGCGATCTGGAACTACCCTCCCGTCCGGAAGCTGCGCGCGAAGCGCTGCTGACCCATCTCGGCCTGCCGGACGCCCGACTGGAGGTCTATGGCCGCGATGCCTGGTTCGCGCCAATTGCCTCCGGCTCCAATCCGCCCGATGCCATGGTGGTCTGCCCCTGCTCGATGGGCAGCCTGGCTGCCATTGCCGCCGGACTGGCGGACAACCTGATCGAACGGGCCGCCGACGTGGTGCTGAAGGAAGGCCGCAAGCTGATTCTGGTGCCGCGCGAGACCCCGTTCTCGGTCATCCACCTGGAAAACATGCTGCGTCTGGCGCGTGCCGGCGCGGTCATCCTGCCGCCCAGCCCAGGGTTCTACCACCATCCGCAAAGCGCCGGCGATCTGGTCGATTTCGTGGTCGCCCGGGTACTCGACCAGCTAGGCGTCTCCCACCGGCTGATGGCCCGCTGGGGCGAAAGCGCCTGATGGGACTGTTCGATTTCTTCCGTCGATTCGACGCTCCGGGTCCGCCCATCCTGCCGATCTTCCCGCTGAATACGGTGTTGTTTCCCGGCGGCCTGCTCAAACTGCAGGTGTTCGAGACGCGCTATCTGGATATGGCCTCGGCCTGCCTGCGCAAGAAGACCCCCTTCGGCATCTGCCTGGCCAAAGCCGGCCAGGAGGGCGAAGCGCTGGTCCAGCCGCACCCGGTCGGCACCCTGGCCGAAATCGTGCAGGCCGACATGGAACAAGCCGGCATCCTGCTGCTGACAGTGCGCGGCGGCGAGCGCTTCCGCATCCTTTCCGGCGAGGCGCAGGCCAACCAGTTGCTCAAGGCCGAAGTCGAATATCTGCCTGTTCCACCCAAGCTGGCCCCGCCGCCGGAACGCAGCCGGCTGATGCCGCTGCTCATCCGCATCATCAGCGATCTGGGGCCGGAAAAAATGCCGGAACCGCACGCATTCGACGACGCTGAATGGATCGGTTACCGGCTGACCGAAGTGCTGCCGGTGCCCAACCTGGCCAAGCAGAAATTGCTCGAACTGGAAAATCCGCTAACGCGGCTGGAAATTCTCGAACGCTACCTCGCCGACCACCAACTGCTCGGAACGAAGTAGCCGGAAACGCTATTCGATATTCTGGATCTGCTCGCGCATCTGCTCGATCAGCAGTTTCAGCTCCATCGATGCCTGCGACACCTCGGTCATCGCCGATTTCGACCCCAGCGTGTTGGCCTCGCGGTTGAGTTCCTGCATCAGGAAATCGAGGCGTTTGCCCGCCGATCCGCCTTTCTTGAGCACCCGCGCCACCTCGTCGAGATGGGTCGACAGCCGTGCAATCTCTTCGGCGACGTCGATGCGGTTGGCAAAAACGGCCATTTCCTGGCGAATGCGCTCCTCGTCGGCATTACCCATCGCTTCGAGCAGGCGCTGACGCAGTTTTTCGGCAAACGCCGCCTGTGCCGCCGGAATGTGCGGCGCCACTGCGGCCACGATCTCGCGCATGCGCTCGACCTTTTCCATCACGATGGCCGCCAGTTTTTCGCCCTCGCGCTGGCGGGTGGCGATGAAATCGTCAAGCGCCTCGCGGGCCATTTCCAGTACGACCGGGCTCATCGCGGCAAAATCGATGCTCTGGTCGCCAAAAATACCGGGCCAACGCAGCACGTCGGATACCGAAAGCGGTCGGGATTCCGGCATCGCCAGCCGTACTTCGGCTTCCAACGCCTTGAGTTGCGCGAGCACGTCCGGCTGAATCCCGCCCGGCTGCGCGCTTGCCGAAGCGGCATTGAAAAAAAGCCGGCATTCGACCTTGCCGCGGGCGATGCGCCCGGCGAGCAGTTCGCGCAGCGCAGCCTCGACAACACGCAGTTCGTCATAAATGCGAAAATGCAAATCGAGAAATCGCGAATTGACGCCGCGCAGCTCGATCTGCAAGGCGCCATGCCCGATATCGCGGGTTTTTGCGGCATAGCCGGTCATGCTCTGGATCATGATCGCTCGAATTCAGCTTTACAGGCGAATGACAACGCCCGAAAATGATTGAAAAACGCATCATACTTGCCGCCTGATGGCACAACAAGTCAATCAACCCCTCCCTCCCGGTTACCGTCTTGAGGAATATGTCCTCGAGCGGCAGCTTTCGCTCGGCGGTTTTTCCATTGTTTATCTGGCTTCGGATGCTGCCGGCAAGCCGGTGGCGATCAAGGAATACCTGCCCAACAGCCTGGCGCTGCGCACCGAAGGCAATACCAAGCCGAATATCGCTGCCGAGCACTTGGGTGCCTTCCGTTACGGCATGAAGTGCTTTTTCGAGGAAGGGCGCGCGCTGGCCCGCCTTTCCCACCCCAACGTCGTACGTGTGCTCAATTTCTTCCGGGCCAACGAAACCGTTTACATGG
>Ga0209794_1001327_pt1 | contig 20047 bp, 14 predicted proteins | sample EBPBio232013_DNA_FD_185869 | JGI IMG/M metagenome (GOLD analysis project Ga0209794, IMG submission 185869) | Wastewater treatment Type I Accumulibacter community from EBPR Bioreactor in Madison, WI, USA - Reactor 1_5/23/2013_ DNA (SPAdes)... | ecosystem: Engineered > Bioreactor > EBPR >... | reverse complement strand
TCCCGACGACATTCCGGCCTCGGCCACGGTCGCTTACTCGGAACTGCTGCTTTCCGGCGTCACCACGCTGGTCGACATGTCCGTCGCCTGGAAGGGCTGGGTCGACACCTTCGCCGCCTCTGGCCTGCGCGGCGTGCTCTCGCCGATGTTCCGCTCGGCCCGCTGGTTCACCAAGAACGGTTATGTCGTCGAATATGAATGGGCGCAGGACGAAGGCTTCGCCGCGATGGATGCGGCCATGTCCGTGCTCGACGAGGCGGCGAAGCATCCGTCGGGCCGCATGTCCGGCATGGTCTCGCCCAGCCAGATCGACACCTGTTCGCCCGGCCTGATCAAGGCCGCCTTCGACGAGGCGAAGCGCCGGAACCTGCCGTTCCAGATTCATGCGGCCCAGTCGGTGGTCGAGTTCCACGAGATGACCCGCCGCCACGGGATGACGCCCGTGGAATGGCTCGGCTCGCTCGGTGTGCTCTCCGAGCGCTCGCTGATCGGCCACGGCATCTTCCTCGACCACCATCCCTCCGCGCACTGGCCGCGCCGCGACGACATTCAGGACCTGGTCGATACCGGCACGACGGTTGCCCATTGCCCGACCGTGTTCCAGCGCCGCGGCATCACGCTCAGGACCTTCGGCGAATATGTCCGCCGCGGCGTCAACATGGCGATCGGCACGGACACCTATCCGCACAACATGATCGAGGAGCTGCGCCACGTCGCCATCATGTCGCGGGTGGTCGCGCAGGACTGCTACGACGTGCGGTCGTCCGACGTGTTCAACGCCGCGACGCTCGGTGGCGCCAAGGCGCTCGGTCGCAGCGATATCGGTCGCATCGCCAAGGGCGCCAAGGCCGACGTCGTGCTGGTCGATGTGACCCACCCGTCGATGCGCCCGGTCCGCGACCCCGTGCGCTCGATGATCTATGCGGCGGCCGAGCGGGCCATTCGCACGGTCTTCGTCGACGGCAAGAAGGTGGTCGATGGCGGCAAGGTGCTGACCATGGACCTGGCCGGCGCCTGCGAGAAGCTGGAGGCGGCCCAGCGCCGCGCCGAGGCCGGCGTGCGCCAGCTCGACTGGGCGAGCCGCGATCATCTGACGATCTCGCCGCTGATGTTCCAGACCGGACAGGGCAAGTAAGGCATCCCGTCGTCGATGGGCATCCCGCTCGTGGACCGCGCGGGTTGCCTCGCCGGCGCGTCGGGGCGGCATGAAAAGCAGAACGGCCGGTGCAACCCGATCCGGTTGTGCCGGCCGTTTCATGTCCCGCGGCAAATTCGACCCGTTCAACATGGGTTCACACTTTTGCGGCCATGGTTTTGCCGCTAGCGCTTGCGAGACGGGCATGCCGGCCCTACACGGCATTGCCAGGGCGGGCGCGTTGAACTAGTTTTTGCGACTCATTGGCAACTCGGAACGGGCCACCTTGATCCGTCGCTTGGTCAGAACCGGACCTTTTGAATCGGCAGCACGCCTCGTGCTGGCGGTGATGGTTCTGTTCGCCATGTCGGCGCCTCTGGCGCATGTTCATGCGGCCCACGCCTCTCCGGCAGGCAACCATTCGGACAGCGGCGTTCACGCCGCGCATGCCGGTCATCAGCATTCCCACCAGAACGAGCCGGCCGCGCCCGACCATCAGGCCGGTGGTCTCGACTGCTGCCTCCACCATTCGTCGCCGATCTCGCCGCAAGTCGGCGCGCCCATGCTCGCCCGCTACGATGCGGTATCGAGCCGTATCGCGATCCCGGACGATCTCGTCCTGGACGCCACGGCCGCGGGCCGCCTCGAACGACCACCACGCCAGCTGCATTCGACCTGACATCGCACGTCGTCCCGGCGTGCGAAGACCTCTGTCGTTTGGAGCCTTCTCATGCCGCTGTCCGGCACCGCGTCGCGCCTTTTGCGCATCCTTGGCGCTATCGCGTCCCTTAGTCTCTTTGTCCCGGGCGGAGCCATTGCCGGTCCCGGCCACGATCATGGCCCCGAAGCAGCTCCGGCCGCCGCGGCGGCGGCCAGTCCGCGGATCGTGGCGACCTCGGATCAGTTCGAACTCGTCGGCATCGTCGAAGGCGAGGTCCTGGTCATCTATCTCGACCGCTTCGCCAGCAACGAGCCGCTGACCGACGCGACCATCGAAGTCACGATCAACGGCACCGCGCACAAGGCCGAGGCCCAGTCGAACGGCACCTACGAGGTGACGACGCCAGCGCTGAAGCAGCCGGGCAATATCGAGGTCGTTGCCGACATCCGGCATGGCGACGCGACCGACCTGCTGGTCGGCTCGCTGACCATCCCGTCGCCGGCGGCTGCTACGGCCGCGCGGGCGAGCGGCTGGCGCGGCATCGTGGCCCGCGCCCAGCAGGAGGTATCGGCCGTCAGGCCGACCATGCTGGTCGCCGGGGCACCGCTGCTGCTCGGGCTCCTGATCGGGCTGGGCTTCCGGTCGCGGCCGAAGCTGGTGATCGGCATTTCCGCTATCGCCTTCCTGGTTATGGCGACCACGCTGAGCTTCGCCCACGAGGGGCATGACCACGGCGGCTCGCCGGCCTCGACGCAGGGCAATGCGCCGCACCGCCGCCCCGACGGGTCGATCTTCCTGCCGAAACCCACCCAGCGCCTGCTTGAGGTCCGCACCGAGATCGTGGCCCCGCAGGAGGCGAGCCCGACCGTGCGTTTCGCCGGGCGGATCATCGCCAATCCGAACCGGTCGGGACAGGTGCAGGGAACGATCGGCGGGCGCATCTCGACGGCGGGCAACGGCCTGCCGCGCCTTGGCCAGAACGTGCGCGCCGGCGAGGTGCTGGCCTTCGTCCAGCCCTCCTTCCTGCCCGTCGATGCGGCGACGCTGCAGCAGACGGAAGGCGATCTCGAACAGCAGATCGCCCTCTATCGCTCGCGGCTCGAACGCCAGCGCGTGCTGGTCGAACGCAATGCCATGCCGAGGCAGTCGCTGGAGGAAACGGAGATCCAGCTGCGCGGCCTTGAGCGGCGGCGCACGGAGCTACGGCAGAGCAAGGTCGTTCCCGAGCCGCTGACGGCGCCGGTGGATGGCGTCGTCGCGGAAGTCCGCGTATCGATCGGTCAGGTCGTGTCGCCCGCCGACATCCTGTTCCAGGTCATCGATCCGCGCTCCCTGTGGGTGGAGGCTCTCGTCTTCGACCAGATCAACCCCGGCGACATCCGCACCGCCACTGCGCGGCTTCCCGACGGCCAGGTTCTGGCCCTCAAGCTGGTCGGTCGGTCCCGTTCGTTGCAGCAGCAGTCGACGCTGCTCCAGTTCGAGATCGAGAACGCGCCGTCGTCGCTCGACATCGGCACGCCGATCTCGGTGATCGCCGAGACGGGCAGGAAGCTCACCAGCATCGTGCTGCCGCGGGCCAGCGTGACCCAGGCCCCGAATGGCCAGAGCGTCGTGTTCCAGCACCGCGACGCCGAGGTGTTCGTGCCGCGTCCGGTGCGGATGGAGGCGCTCGATGCCGAGCGCGTCCTCATCACCGGCGGCATCGAGCCGGGCGAGCGCATCGTCATCCGCAGCGCGCCGCTGATCAATCAGGTTCGCTGAGCCATGTTCAACATCCTGGTCAATGCCAGCCTGAAGCATCGACTCTTCGTGCTCGCCGCGGCGCTCATCCTCATCGGCTACGGCTCCTTCGTGGTGCCGAGGCTCCCGGTCGACGTCTTCCCCGACCTCAACCGACCGACAGTCGTGCTGATGACCGAGGCGGAGGGCTTCGCCCCGCAGGAGGTCGAGCAGCTCATCACCTATCCGATCGAAACGGCGATGAACGGCATGCCCGGCGCCAATCGCGTCAGGTCGGTCTCGGGCGTCGGCCTGTCGATCGTCTATGTCGAATTCGGCTGGAGCACCGACATCTACCGCGCGCGCCAGCAGGTGGCCGAACGCCTGTCCCTCGTGCAGGCCCGGCTGCCCCGCAACGTCCAGCCCCAGATGGGTCCGATCTCCTCGATCATGGGCGAGATCATGCTGATCGCGCTGACATCCACCAATGCCAGCCCGATGGACCTGCGCGAGATCGCCGATTTCGTGATCCGCCCCCAGCTCCTCACCCTGCCGGGCGTCGCGCAGATCATCCCGATCGGTGGGGAAGTGCGCCAGTATCGCATCACGCCGGACCCGGTGCAGATGACGCGTCTCTCGATCACGCCACAGCAGATCGAACAGGCGGTCCAGCGCTTCGGCGCCAATACCGGTGGCGGCTTCGTCGACCAGCATTCCCGCGAGTACCTGATCCGCAATATCGGGCTGACCAACCGCCTCGAGGATCTGCGCAACCTCGTCGTGACGGTGCAGGGCGGCACGTCGGTCCTGCTGCGACAGGTGGCCAGGGTCGAGTTCGCCCCCCGGCCGAAGCGGGGCGATGCCGGTTATCAGGGCGCGCCGGCGGTCATTGTCGGCGTCCAGAAGCAGCCGACGGCGGACACGGTGACGCTGACCCGGGAGGTCGAGGCTCGCCTTGCCGCCATCCAGCGCACATTGCCCGCGGGCGTGCGCGCCGACCAGATCCAGTTCCGGCAGGCGACGTTCATCGAGACCGCCATCCGCAACGTCCAGACCGTCCTCCTGGAGGCTGCGGCCGTCGTCGCGGTCATCCTGATCCTGTTCCTGCTCAATGTCCGGGCGACCTTCATCTCGCTCACGGCGATCCCGATCTCGATCCTGGCGACTGCCGTGGTCTTTCAGGCCTTCGGGCTGTCGATCAACACGATGACGCTGGGCGGCCTCGCCATCGCCATCGGTGAACTGGTCGATGACGCGGTGGTCGATGTCGAGAACATCCTTCGACGCTTGAAGGAGAACTCCGAGCGCGAGCATCCGCTGCCCGTCCTCGGCGTTATCGCCGCAGCCAGTCAGGAGGTCCGGTCCGGCATCGTCTACGCGACGATGATCGTGGTTCTGGTGTTCATCCCGCTCTTCGCGCTGTCGGGCATCGAGGGCCGGCTCTTCGCGCCGCTGGGCGTCGCCTACATCGTCTCCATTCTGGCGAGCCTGATCATCTCGATCACCATCACCCCGGTGCTCTCCTACTACCTGCTGTCGCGCACCCGGATCCGGGAGCACAAGGACGCCTGGCTGGTGCGCAAGCTCAAGTCCGGCAACCGGGTGCTGCTGAACCGGGCCTTCGACCGGCCGAAGACCCTCTTCGCGGCGGTCATCGCGGGCGTTGCGCTCGCCGGACTCGGCGCCTTCCAGCTTCCGAGGCTGTTCCTGCCGCCCTTCAACGAAGGCACGCTGCTGATCAACCTCCAGTACAATCCCGGTATCTCGCTCGCCGAGTCGGACCGGCTCGGTGCCATCGCGGAGCGGCTGATCATGCAGGTTCCGGAGGCGCGCAGCGTCGGCCGCCGCACCGGCCGCGCCGAACTGGATGAGCATGCCGAGGGCGTGCACAATTCCGAGATCGACGTGGCGCTGACCCGCTCGGCCCGAACCAAGGACGAGGTCTTCGCCGACATCCGGGCGCGCCTGTCGGTCCTGCCGGTCGGCGTCGCCATCGGCCAGCCCATCGCCCATCGCCTCGACCACATGCTGTCCGGCGTTCGGGCGCAGCTGGCCGTGAAGATATTCGGCGAGGATCTCGACGTCCTCCGGACGCTCGCCGCCAACCTGCAGTCCCGCCTCCAGTCGGTTCCCGGTCTCGTCGACCTCAACACCGAGAAGCAGGTGTTGATCCCCCAGCTCAGGATCACGCCGGACTTCGAGCGCGCCGCACTCTACGGCATCACTCCGGCGGCGATCACGGATGCCCTTGAGGGCCTGTCGAACGGCCGGGTCGTCTCCCAGATCGTCGAGGGCAACCGCCGCTTCGACGTGGTGGTGCGGCTGGCTGAGGACGAGCGCTCGACCACGAGCCTCGCCAACCTTCTGGTGCCGACGCCCAAGGGCTTCGTGCCGCTTCGCCTGATCGCCAGCGTCGAGGAGGGCGAAGGCCCGAACCAGATCCTGCGCGAGAACAGCCAGCGCCGCATCGTCGTCTCCGCCAATGGCGACGGACAGCGCGACATGGCGGCCATCGTCGCCGATGTCCGGCGCGTGCTGGCCGAGACCGAATGGCCGCGCGGCTATGGAACCAGTCTGGAGGGCACTTTCCAGGCCCAGGAAGAGGCGACGCTCGTCATCGGCGGGCTGTCGCTGGTGTCGCTGGCGCTGGTGTTCATGGTGCTGTACTCGCGCTACCAGTCGGCCATCCTCACAGCGATCATCCTGACCAATATCCCGCTTGCCCTGATCGGCAGCGTCGCGGCGCTCTGGCTGGCCGGCCAGTCCTTCTCGGTCGCGTCCATGATCGGCTTCATCACGCTCGCCGGCATCAGCGCGCGCAACGGCATCCTCAAGATCAGCCACTACATCAACCTGGCGCTCTACGAGGGTGAGAGGTTCGGGCGCGATCTGGTGATCCGCGGTTCGCTCGAACGACTGTCGCCGGTACTGATGACCGCGCTGTCGGCGGGGCTGGCGCTCATCCCGCTCCTCTATGGCGCGGGCGAGCCGGGGCGCGAGATCCTGCATCCCGTGGCCGTGACCATCTTCGGAGGGTTGGTGTCGGCAACGCTGCTCGACACGTTCCTGACGCCCGTTCTCTTCCTCAAGTTCGGCCGCAAGCCGCTCGAGGTCCTGCTCGCCCGACGCGACGAGAAGTCGTTGTCCGGCGTGTCCGTTGCCGACGCCTACTGATCCCCAGCCAAGGAGACCAAGCCCATGAAGAAGATCATTCTCGCCATGGCCCTCGCCATGACGGTCGCTGCCGGTTCTGCGGTCGCCCAGCGGGCCGGCCCCAATGGCGGCATGGTCGCCGGCAGCGCGGACCATCAGGTCGAGCTCGTCGTCGCGCCGACGGAAATCAGCGTCTACCTGCTGGATGATGGCAAGGTTACGCCGGTTCAGGGCGCCAGCGTCCGCGCTGTCGTCCAGGACGCCGGCCGCACCATCAATGTCGCGCTCGCCGCGAATGGGCCGAACCGCCTCACCGGGCGGTTGGAGGCGCCGCTCGCGAAGGGCGCGCGGATCGTCATTTCCGGCCGCGACGGCCACAACCATTCCGTCTCGGCCCGGTTCGTCGTGCCCTGAGGGAGTGCATGCGGTCCCCCGGCCTTTGCGGCCGGGGTGTCGCCCGCCGGTTGCGAGATGCCGCCGAAGACCTTCACCTGTCTCGATGCCGTCGCCAGGGCGGGCTCGATCCGCAAGGCCGCGGATCGGCTCAACGTCGCCTCGACCGCATTGAACCGGAATCCGGCGCGCCGATCGACACGGGCTCCCGGTGAAGCCGTACGGGCCTGTTGATAACGACATACGATCACGAGGAAGAAGATGGTGCTGCGAGAGAGGATTGAACTCTCGATGTGCGCCATAGAATTGAGCAATATCAGATAGTTATGAGGCGACCCAAGAGTCCGTGTATCACGGTGCCGTAGCGCGGTCCAGGGCCGCCTCAGTCGTCCGCGATCCGGAACTGCTCCTTCACGAAGTCGACGGTCTTCGGATCGCGCAGCTTGCAGACGATGTTCTGGTTCGCGAAGAGGCCCTCCGCCCACTTGGCCTCTGCCAGCGGGACCGTCATCGCCCAATCTACCCCAACCGCATATTCGGCTAACTCGGGGTCGTCGCGATCATGACCAAGGGCGGGCTGGACGAGGCGCTGGTCGAGGAGCGGCCCTTGAGGTGTCTCGAAGTCCCTGGCCATCGCGGCGGCCGTCACGACCCTGCCATGACCAACATAGCCGTGCTGCTTTTGGTAGGCCACGATGCGGTCTCCCACCTGGAGCCGCTGCATGGGGTCGGAATACCACTTGCCACCCCCCGCAGCCACGAAGCCCAGCCGCTGCATGTCCTCCCAAGAGCGGTGGGCGCCCTCGCCCACGTTGACGTACCAGAGGCCGGACCAGGGCGCCTGAACCCTAGCCTCGGAACGCTCAACGACTTCTGCTTGATCGAGAAGCCAATCGGTGGCGAGCAGGGTCCGACCACCGTCCTCGAAAATGGAGAAGAAGGCGGTGTTGATCGCGATGTCATGGGCTTCGGACAGGTAGCGTACGATCCGCTGGGATGAGGCATCGAACGCGCTGGCGACGATCACCATGGAATGGGTCTCGTTCAGTGTCTGGGGCAGAGCTGTCCCGAAACGCTCCCGGAAGGCCGCATCGAGCGCCCGCTTGAGGTAGCTGGCGGCCAGATCATGTACCTGACGCGTCGTGAGCCCTGAGACCCAACTCGCATAGTCAAGCACTTGGGCGATGATCTCACGCGGTGTTCGGTCCCGCTTAAGCTCGACGATGACGAGGTTGCCGTCGGCGTCTATGCCGAGAAGGTCGATCCGGCCCCCGAACTCGGTCACGACCTGCCGCCCGATGACCAGCAAGTCCAGCCCGAGAAGATCGGGCTGCCCGGCGATCCACCCCTCAATCATGTTCTCGTTGGCCAGCTTCCCCCGCGCAACAGGCTCCAGCACATCGCCCGAGAGACGGTAGAGCCGGGTCATAGCAGCTTGCCTTTCTGGTGCCCCCACCGGAGACGAGAGGATGTCTCAGGCCTTCACGAGACCGCCGCTGGCCCGGCGAAGGGACAAGCGGAAGTGATAGGGGGTGACTTCGTCGAAGATCACGGTGTCGCCGGCCTTGGCGCCTGTGCGGCCGAGGAACTCCCTCGCGAAGGAGCGGTCCTGGAAGAAGTTTCGAGGCCGGCCCGTCTCATAGGTCGGAACAAAGGTGTTCGAGTGGAGGCTTCCGAATTCCAGCCGAACCGTGCGCTGCGCTGGGCTGTGTGCACCCGTTCCCCCGATCACATCCGGGGGCAGGCGGCAGAGGAATGGCGTCAGATAGATGTGCCGATACGCAAGGTTGGCCTCTGTCAGCAAGCTCTCGTGGGTCATCACGCTCGCCTCATCCTTCCACGTCTGGCGGACCCTGCCACACCCCGCTCCGCCCTGATGCGCTCCAGGAGGATGCTCGCCGGCTCGTCGGCGGGGTCCTGCGGCACCAGTTCGCCACGAAACGCCTTAGCGAGAACAGTTTGGCCAAGGTGCTCGACAAGTCTGCGGGCGCTGGCGGCTTCGGAGGCGAGGCGGTCGATCCAGGCCAGCGCTTTCTCAACTCGCCGCACCACCTCATGCTGCTCTGCGAGCGGCGCCAGGCAGATGTGGAGGGCGCGGATTTCGGGGAAGTAAATTGTGGTATGGGTTGAGCCCTCTCCAAACTCACGAATGCTCTCGCCCTCCGCCATGAGGGCGTACATCAGATACTTGGGCAAGAGAGCTTCTGAGCAGGTCCAGGTCGCAAAGTCCTGACTGGTCGCCATCGCACGCCCCATGATGGTGACGTATCCTACCGACGCGGTGCGTGACAGGCACACCGTGCCTTCCGGAAGCTGGCGAGCGGATGAGTTTTCCAGACCTGCCTCGGAAATGGTCTGGATAGTCTTGTCAATGATTGTGCCATGATGAGCGCCAGCATCCCGAATGCCTACCCAGGGTATGCTACCGTCCCAGTACTCGGGCTTGTTTCTGCTCGGAGTATGGCCTGTTTCTTGACGGGCGATCCGCCGCAACGGAACCCATGCCCAATCCTCCGGGGGCTGGGTCCCCGGGTTGTTCACCGCGAGGCCCGCAACACCGGCCTTGATGTTCTTGGTTGCCTCTCGTCCGCCTCGCGACTGCGGCGGCTCAGCTGTCCGCGCCACCAGCGCCGAAGCGCTTTCCCGTTCGATCTGCTTGGAGCGCCACGCCCCTGTCAAATCGCCACGAAACGCCGCCGCGAGCACGGCCTGCTTGTACTTCTCGACGAGGCGGGGGATGTGATCGAGGTGATCGCGGGCGCGCCGGGACTTGCCGGTGAGGCTGTCGATCTTCGCGACGATCCGCCGCTGCTCAGGGAGCGGAGGAAGAGGAACCTCAATTTTGCGTACATCTTCAAGATTGAGGCGAGGCACCGCAGTTCCCAACCGCGCGGCCTCGAATTGCGATCGTGCCAATGGTGACCGCAGAAAGGCAGCCATCAGTTCCGTGCTAACCAGTCCTGCACAGGGACGAACGCGGCATGACGATTGCGTAATGTTCGCTCCATCCAAGTCGACAGGGACCACCGCGACCTTGCCGATCGTGCCTACGATCGAAAGCAACACATCACCGGCACGCAGCGACGAACGACGATACCGCTCGGCGATTTCGGGGGAGGTTCGCTTGAGCGACTCCAATTTAATGGAGTCTTCAACGATTTCGGTCGGCCGAACGTAGGGCACCCCGTCGGGAACATCGGGTCCAGGCTGCAGAATGCCGTACATGATGGAAGCTCGCGGGTCGACCGCGTCCGAGAGAGCTAGCTTGGCCCATCCAGTTCGAAAGCTCACTCAGTTGCCTCCGCAGTTAGGGATGTTTCACTTTCCCTGTAGGGCTCGATCTCCTCCGACAGTGCCTCGATGTCCTCTAGCGCCGCCTTGAGATGGCCGACGATGGCGGCGGCGATATCCTCGGGCTCGGTCAGCGCCTCTTCGGCCTCTGCCTCAGTATCGCGCAGCCAGGCTATGTCGAGGTTCTCATTGCGGGCGGCAACGGTCTCGCGGTCGAACCGACGCCACCGTCCCTCCTCGCCTTGGTCATTCCTCTCTGCCGCGCCCGTGGGATCGGAGCCGTAGGCGGCCTCGAAGTCAGCAAAGTCGGCCACCGTGAGCGGACGCGTCTTGCCGAAGGCCGGCATGTCAGCCCGCATGTCGTAGACCCAGACAGCGCTTGTGTTGCCTTTGTCGGTCTTGCCGCGCTGGAGGAAGAGCACGTTGGTTTTCACCCCCTGAGCGTAGAAGATGCCGGTAGGCAGGCGGAGGATGGTGTGGAGGTTGCACAGGTCCATCATCCAAGTCCTGAGCCTGCGGCCCGTGTTGTCGTCGAACAGCACGCTGTCCGGCACCACGACAGCAGCGCGGCCGCCCGGCTTCAGTGCACGGACGACATGCTCGACAAAGGGTAACGGCCCCTTTCGTTGATCAGCGGTGATCGAAAAATCCGAGCGGGAGACGGTCTCGGGAAACTTGTTGAACGGCGGGTTGGTGAGAATCAGGTCCGCGCGACCCAAGTCCTCACCCGCAGAAGACAGGGCGTCGTCCTGGGTGATCGGCGTGTCGATGCCGTGCAGGAGCATGTTCATCGTGCAAAGGCGGTGGGTTCCCGGAATGAGTTCACATCCTTGAAGCGCCAAATTGCGCTGGAAGGCTGCAGCGTCTGAACTGAGCTTGGTCAAATCATCGGTGAGGCCGAGTACGCGTCGATGGGCTGCGATGAGGAATCCCCCCGTTCCAGCCGCCGGGTCTTGAATGACTTCTCCTGGTCTCGGTTGCATCAGACGAACCAGGCAGTCGATCAGGGCGCGAGGGGTGAAATACTGCCCGGCTTTGCTTTTGCGCTCCGATGTCGTTTTTTCCAGCAGGCCTTCGTACAGGTCACCGAGGCCGTCTTCCTCCGCAGCATACCAATCGACATCGTCGATCGCCGCGATCAGGCTGGACAGCGAGGTCGGCTTGGTGATGGACGTCTTCGCATCGATGAAAACCTGCTTGACGAGAGGGTTCGTGACCTCTGGGCTGGTGCCCAGCTTGAGCAGAACGGATCGGTAGTGCGTTAGCCGGTCGTCGCCGACGCGGCTTTTGATCGAGACCCAACGGCAATCAGCAGGTATCGCTGTTTCAAGGCGCCGTCCGTTCCGCGTAACCTCTTCGAGCATCTTCAAGAAAAGAAGGTACGTCAGCTCAGTCACATACTCAAAGTATGTCACGCCTCCTCCCTGGAGGCTCTTGCTGACATTCCACAACTTCTGGACGATTTCACGCGACCGCGGCCCATTCATTACGCTACGCTCTCCCAGGTGCCTTCCTGCAATCGCCCGATCACCACATCCAACTGTCCAGCAAGGACCTTGTTGATCCGCTCATAGCCGCCCAACCCGGCGAATGGCTGATCGTCGAACGAGGTGCGGTCGAGAACCGTCCCTAGCACCATTTGACGCTCGATGCGCTCCAACCATTTGCGCTGAGGCTCTGACCAGGGCTGCGAGCGCATGACTTTGCGCATGGCGGCCGCCACTCGGTCTTCGTAGGGCACCAGGGGATCACCGAGGGCCGCCTGCCGGATGAAACCAATGATGGAGGCAGCGATGTCCTCGTTCTTGGCGTCCGCCCACGCCCTCCTCAAAGCGGCCTCAGAGTACCCGCTGCGATCCAAGGCAAGCCGAAGCTCCTTGAGGTCAGCGCGGGTGAGGTCTCGCGGTCTCTGCACGACGAGCTTGAGGGCGGCGATCGTGTTGACGTTGTCGCGGATGAAGGCGGCGAAGCTGTCGAGGAAGTCCTGGGGCTTGGAGGCCGTGCCGTATCCGCGCGAGACCGCAACGATCTGATCCGGATGTGGTGCAATCGGCAGGTACGGAGGACCATCGCCACCCGGTTGCCAGTCGAGGATAGGGCCGAGGGCAGGCCGAGAACTGAACCATGTCGCCATCTCCGCCCCAGAGGCCTCCAGAAGCCGGTTCAGGGTCTCCTGAGGGCTCTCACCCGCCACGGCCTCGAAACTCTGCCGGGCGTCCTCCGCAAGCCCTCGCAACCGCCGTCTCAGCTTCACGGCGAGCTGCTCACGGATGACATCGCGATGCTGCTCGTCCGTCGCGCCCGTCAGTTCCCGGATGAGTTGGTCGAAAGTGATGGACGGGCTCACCACAACCGGCTTCATGTCGGTTAGGTCTTGGAGGTGCGGATAGAGGTCGACCGCATCGAAGATGCGGAACACCTCCTTGCCGATCTCGTCGCAGCGACGCGTCGCCCGGCCGATCATCTGCTCGTAGAGGATGCGGCTGTTCACCCGCCGCAAGAACACCAAGCTGGTGATCTTCGGTACGTCGATGCCGGTAGTGAGTAGGTCAACGGTGACGACGATGCGTGGGTCGGCATCGTTGCGGAAGGAGCGGATGAGGTTCTGGACCTTGTCAACACTGCCGGTGATCTTCCTGACGGCCGCATCGTCGATGGAACCGTACGCCTCGGCGAACGCCTTCTTGAGGGCAGACACGACCATGTCCGCATGGGCATCGGTGGCGGCGAAGACGAGGGTCTTGCCGGGCAGCGCGGGGTCGATGTGTCGTGCCAGCTCCTCAGCCACGACCCGGTTGAACTCCGGGGTAATGACCTGCCGGTTGAACTGCTCTACCTCGAAATGGATTTCGTCAGGGAGGGTTGCCGTATTGATCTCGCCGGTGGCCGGGGCGAGGTAGTCGATCTGCTCTCCTTCCGCGAAGCCGATGCCCGAGCGGGCCAGGGCTGTCTCGATGCGGATGGGCGGCTCATGATCGATCAGATGGCCGTCAACGACCGCCTCTCGGTAGGAGTAGCGGAAGACCGGCTCTCCGAAGATGTCGGTCGTATGCAGCGCGGGCGTAGCTGTGAGGCCGATCTTGACCGCATCGAAGTAGTCTAGCACCCGCCGGTACTTTGAGATGTAGTCCTCCTGTCCGCGGAAGCTCAGCTCGGCGTCTGACATCTCGCGGTCGAGCAGGTAGCCCCGATGGCACTCGTCGATGACCATAAGGTCGTACTGGTCAACGGGTGGGGCCTCCGACGCATCGGCGGCATAGAGGACCCGCTTTACCAAGCCCTGGATCGTGCAGATGTGGACCTTGGTCTCCACGTCGGGCATCACGTCGCCCAACCCCTTCAGGCCGAAGATTTCGGCGAAGGTCTTGCCTGACACGACCTTGGTAGTCGAGAACTCGCCCTCCGTCTGGTGGCCGAGAGCGCTCCGGTCGACGACGAAGCAGATGCGCCGGAAGCGCTTGGCGGCGAGAAGGCGATAGAGCAGGGCGATAGCAAGCTTGGTCTTGCCGGTGCCGGTCGCCATGGCCACCAACATGGCCCGCCGATCCTCGGCGAGGGCGGCCTCCACTGAACGGATGGCGCCCTCCTGGTAGGGGCGCAGCGGGAAGCCGAAGTCGAAGGGCTGTGCCTTCAGAGCCGTGGTGGCGGCGTCCTGATCGACCTCCAACAGACCGGCGAGGCCCTCCGGTGTCAGCCAGTCGACGAGAGCACGACGGTGGTTAGCGGCGCGGCGGACATCGCGGAACCAGATGCCGCTCTCCGTCTCGATCTGCTTGAGATAGGAGCGGCCGTTGGCGGCGAAGACGAAGGGCACTTGAAACTCGCCCCATGGTCCGCCGGCCCGCTCGAAGCCGTCATAGCTGGCGATGCCGGCCGCATAGCGCTGGGCCTGATCGATGGAAGCTGAGACGCTCTTGCGCCGCCGCTTGGCTTCGACCACGCCAACTAGCGTAGCACCGACGAAGAGAGCGTAGTCGGCGGGGCCACTTGCGGTCGGCCACTCGGCAATCGCCATGTTCCGTCCCTTGGCAGGACGGGTGCCTGCGCTGTGACGCAGGGTCTTGGTGTCCGCCTCCCAACCCCGATCCCGCAGCTGCTGGTCGACCAGAGCACGCGTCTCGGCTTCGTCGAGATCGATCTTGGTGGCGGCTTCCTCGCCAAGTGTGACGAAATGCAGGAGGGCCGAGGAGGGCACGGCCTCGGCTTCCGCCTGGAGGCTCGCTAGCTGAGCAGCAAGGCTGGCCTTGGCAGCCTCAGTCTCGTTTGCAAGCTGCTCCCAGGCCTGACGTTCCTGCTCCTCACGCCTAAGGCGTTCCTCGGCCGTCTCTCGGGCAAGGGCATGCTCCTCGGCTGATCGCCGCGCGGCTGCGGCAGCATCCTCCGTCTCGGCCATGCGGCGCCGAAGCTCCGCGATCTCGTCCCGCAACGGGGCGGTGGCATCGACGGGTTCGGGCGGGGGAACGAAGGGGCCGGGATCGAATTTGGCCTGGTTGCCGTAGGTCCGATGGAACCAGATGCCCAGCTGTCGGGCGAACTTCAGCGATGTGAGGGCGTTGGCGTGCGTGCCCTTGGCTTCGTGCACGGCAACGTTGCCCATCTTGCGCAGGGCATGGAAAACGTCCGCGACCTCCTTCGGAATGACCCGGTCGTACGAGAGGCGCCTGAGCGTCTCGTCGAAGGCCTCGCGCTCATCGCGGTAAGTCCCCTGCCGAGCGGCGATCAACTTCGCCAACAGCTCGGCGAACTGCCGTAGCTTGACGATCGCTGTCGAAGGGTCTTCACGAAAGTAGCGCTCGGCGTGCCTGCCAAGCACGACAAGCCGATCACTGTGCACGCCGAGGAAGTCGAAGTTCCTGGACGCCATCCCCCACCCGCATTCCCAATGCCGAGGCTCGTTGTCCTCGGGCTTTCTCGCGATATTGGATCAGTGCGGGCCGCCCCTCAACCTCGATTTGCAGCGCTATCGGACCCAGAAGCCGCGCTCAGTTCGCTCGTACACTGATCGACCAGTAACCCGCAGGCCTCCTCCAACGCCGCCCCTACATGCCTTAGCACCTGTCCCCGGCTATGGGGGTAGACATGCATCTCGACCAACCCCTCGGGCCTGTACCAGCGCTTGTGTGTCCCCGACGCCATCCGGTGGATCAGCTTGGCGGCCTGCACTCGCTTGAACTCGGTGGTTCTGACAGGCTGCGGATCGGCCTCGATGGTCATCTCCACGGCAAGCCACGCGGCGACCACCTCGCGTGGGTCGACCTCGGCCCTGCGGAGCCTCGCCCAGGCCGCTCGTGCTCTATCCGCTGGTGGGAGCCCACGAAGCCGGAACGCCTCTACATGAGGCCCCGCTGAGGCGTATAGACTCATCACACGCTGGATGGCGTTGGCGACGAACCTGTCCGCCTCGTTGGCCTTGATCCAGGCCAGCGCCCTGCGCCGGAACGGGTTGATCTCGGCAGCCGTATAGGACCGCTTGTAAGGGCTTCCGTGGCGTTGGAAGAAGTCGGCATGGCTACTGCAGAACTTGACGTCCAGGCCCTCCCCTGCGGCCGCGCGGGCCGGTCTGCCGCAGCCGTACACCCGGCACTTGCCTGCGAAGTCGTTGCCGGCCTTGGCCCGTCTCGCGACCTCCTGCTTGCGGCGGAGCTTCTTCTGGTAATCGGCCATGCACGTCGGGTCCTGAAATGAGGGGGAGCCTTGGAGTTACGCTTCCCGTAGATGGTAGAGAGGGTGGACCGAGCGATCAGACACCCCTGTCCTGAACATGACCGAGGATGGCCCCTTCGTAGGAGACCTCCTCCAAGGAGAGCCCCTCCTACTTCTCCCCAACAGGGATGCTGATCCCTGCCTTCTTGATGGCAGCCCTCTCCATCACAGCCATGGCTTCGTCCTTCTTGGATGCCTGGACCATCAACCCGTCGTGGAGACCGATAGCCGGGATGTCCTGGTCCACCAGATCGAGGAGGACCATGACGAGGATGTCACTCTCAAGGTTCATCAAGCGGTAGCCGAGGCCCCTGCCCCAGGCTGCTGCGAGCTTCGGGTGCTTCCCGATGATGGCCCGCTTGGTCTTTGCCACGGTCCAGCCCGCGGGCAGCCGTGCATCGTAGGAGGCCGCCTCGCCCCCAGGCATCACCGCAGCATCGTCATCCGTCCCCACGCCGACGCCCATCTCCTTGGGCCATCGGGACCTCTTGGAGGTCTCGTCGAAGAGGAACACGTTCATGGCCATCTTCACGCCCGATCGGTACCCCTCCAGACTTGGGATGGCGTAGAGGTCGCCTTGGGGCGGGGTCTCGTCCAGGAAGCCGTAGGCCAGCCTCGTGAACATGGACCCGTAGTCGAGGGTCACAGTCGGCTCGCCGTTGATCGCGATGCCGCGGCGGCGGTCGGAGCGGAGGTTCAGCCAGAAGCCCCCGAACAGACGCCCGCTCTGGTCGAACCGTGGCTCCTCCTGGTCGGGCCTGAGGACGTAGTAGCGGCGCAGGAGGCGCTCGTTGGGGTCCACGGGTGGGGACAGACCATCGTCCGCAAAGGCGACGTCGGAGGTTGTCAGGAAGGCGTTGATCCGCCGCATCTGGTCTCGGAGTCGCTTGGTCTCCCCGGTGTCCTTGTACTCAACCCGCTCCCGGCTCCCCGACCTGCTTGCGAGCCAGGGCTGATCGCCTACGCGCTTCCGGCTGAGGACGACGACCTCCTGTGCATGGTCACGGAAGAAGTCCGCGAAGGTGAACTCCAGGTCCCCGACAAGGTCGTTCCACTTCGGCAGCGGGGCGATGGAACTAGCCTCCCCGCGTATGGCCTGGGGCACGCTCCGGTCGATGTAGTCGAGCACAAGGAGCGCCCCGAGCACATGACGGAACATCGTGCTGAACTCCGGGTGGTCGTAGCGGCGGCTACGGCCGGCACCATTCCGCGTGTTGGTCGCCAGCCTGCCGGTCTCAGGGGGCATCAGGCGCATGTACGCTAGGTTCGCCACGACCGCCGACAAGATGACATGGAAGCTGGCCTCATCCTGCGGCCTTCTGCGACGGCGACGCTTGCCCAATTCGGGGTCCAGTCGGTACGCCTCAATCTCAGCGGCGAGGTGCGCCTTGATCGGCCCAAACACCGCCCCGCTAGCCACCAGCCAGGGGTCGAACCAACGGTGCCGCTGAGGTGCGGGGAACTTCCGCTTACGGGTCACGGGTGATGGCTGCACGGCACTGGTCATGACAGTGAAGGCTCAAACTCGACGCCCCGCATACAGGGACAGGCGCTGACAGGGAAGGACGCGGGCAGCGTCAAACGAGACGGCCCACAGGATGGCCTCAGAGAGTCGCTGAGGGCCCGTCGAGGTCCGGGCGAGGCACGCCTTCAAGCGCCCGGTAAACGCTGCCCCTGCCGATCCCCAGCCGCTTGGCTGCCTCGGTCACGGTGAGGCCGTCCACGTGGACCAGTCGGATCGCCTCATCCGCCTTGAGGGCGGCCGTGGGCTTCCTGCCCTTGTACTTCCCGTCCGCCTTGGCCTTGGCGATGCCTTCACGCTGGCGTTCGAGCATCAGCTCCCGCTCGAAGGCCGCCACCGCCCCCAGCACCGTCACCATGAGACGACCCGTGGGCGAGGTCGTGTCGAGGTCCATGGACAGGATGCGGACCCTGACGCCCTTCTCCTCCAGCGTCTCCAGAAGCCCGAGGAGGTCCTTGGTCGAGCGGGCCAGCCGATCAGGCTTGGTCACCACGAAGGTGTCCCCCTCGCGGGCGTAGTCCACCGCACGGGCCAGCTCTGGCCGCTTGGCGTCCACCGACGACAGATGCTCGGAGAAGACCTTGGTGCAGCCTGCTGCTGTGAGGTCGCGCTGCTGGGCCTCCAGGCCCGCCTTCTGGTCGATGGTCGAGGTCCGGGCATAGCCGATGATGGCCGACATAATGCACTCCGATGTCCCGAGGTGTCCAATAGCCTCTAAAGCATCTGAGTCGCTCGTGTCCAGAATGTCAAGACCACTCCAGCGGACGCCCTTCACGGCAGGTGCGGACACGTCCGATAGGGCAAGGGCATGTGGACGGGCGGTGGTCGGGGGCGCTTACTGTCGCCCCTGGAGAAGCGTTGGGTCCTGAAGCACCCTCGTCAGCATGTAGTCCAAAACCTGTGCTCGGTTGGCGAGGCACTGCACTTGGACCTTGTCGTGCGCAAGGGTTGCGAGGAACGAGTTCACTTGCCTCACATAGTCTGATCTCGCTGCGCGGTAGCAGTTCCAATCAGCCGGTCGGAACCATCGCTGGTCGGCTGCAAGGATGCGTTGGGCCAATCCAGCAGGCACCGGCGGGTCGCCAACACAATGCGCCTTGAGGACATCTAGGCGGCCTGCAAACGTGGCATCGGGTGGGACGCGCCTACATTCGGACATCGCGGGCGTGGCCAACAAGACCAGCATTGTGGCTGCGACAGCTGAATACCAATGTACCGCAGGGCGTGGGGGGATACGGGGGGAGCGGCGCTTGCCGTCCATTAGATGTCTCCTTCGGATTTTTTCATCGGATGTCGCCAGAGGTGGCACTCGATGAGCGCGCTAGATTTTGATCGCAGGAAGCTTCCCGATCTGCGCCACGAGCCCCGCCATGTCCCCATAAACCCCGGCCATACCGGGAAGCGCGTGGCCCTGTATGTAGGCCCGCGCTTCGGGGTCCATACCGACCTGACGGGCGAGGGTGGCGAACCGATGCCGCCAACCGTGGGTCGGCTGCACCCGTGCGTCTGTCACTATCCCACGCACCCAGCCAGACACCCTTCCTGCCGATGTGTCCGCCCGCCGCTTGCTCACCTGTCCGGTCTTCTCGGGCTTGTAGAAAAGTGGCCCGATGCCGACGCTTTGGACAAAGGTAATCAGGCCAAGGTCCACGAGATGCGGATGGACTGGGACATCGCGATACTGATCCGCCTTGATGCCACCCGCTTCGGGCGTAAACCGTATGAACCAACCCTCGTTCGTGTCACGAAAGTCGGCGGCACGAAGCTGGGTAATCTCTGCGATCCGAGCCCCGGTGTATGCACCGATCCAGGGCGACCAGCGGATAGCAGCCACCATCTCCGGTGCGTGTCTGCCACCGACGAACGCTGCGGCGGCCTTAAGGATCGCTTCGGCTTCGGTATCGGTGAACCCGCGCTCGCGAGCACGTACCCTGCGCGGGGTAGGCACCTCCACCTTGGCCGCTGGATTGACCATGCGCCCGTCACGCTCGGCTCGCCCGTACACGGCCTTTACCGCGGCGAGCTTCTTGTCCTTCACGGTCTTAGCTGACAGACCGTCCGCAAGCAGCTTGTCGCGCCACGCCACCACGTCGCCCGTAGCTACCCGCCGGGGATCGTCATGGTGGCCCCGCTCCTTGATGAACCCCGCGAACTCCTCCGTGAACGTCTTCCGGTACTCCCGCTCGGTCTTCGGCCGGACCTCTACAAGCCGAAGGTAGTCGGCGAACAGGCTGGCGTAGGTGACGCCGCCCGTCGTCGTCGGGGTGTCCTTGGTCGGGGCCGTCCACTCGGGGAAGCGCAGGGCGTTCACGTCGGGCCTGTAGTCCCCACCCGCCTCCCGCGCGGCTTGCTCAGCCTGCTCCTGCATGGCCCGCGCGACCTCAAGCAGGAGGACCGCCCGGCTCTCTTCCGTCAGGATCAACCCCTCCCGACTGAGGAAGGCATCCGCCATGCGCCCAAACATGCGCTC
>Ga0209794_1001323_pt1 | contig 20119 bp, 17 predicted proteins | sample EBPBio232013_DNA_FD_185869 | JGI IMG/M metagenome (GOLD analysis project Ga0209794, IMG submission 185869) | Wastewater treatment Type I Accumulibacter community from EBPR Bioreactor in Madison, WI, USA - Reactor 1_5/23/2013_ DNA (SPAdes)... | ecosystem: Engineered > Bioreactor > EBPR >... | reverse complement strand
TTCGCCGCGCAATGATCGGCATCGCCGTGCCCAACCTGTCGGGCGGCGTCTCGACCATGATGCCGAACCATCACATCACCAAGCCGGTGCTGATCGGCGAGATCCAGGACAACGGCCAGATCTCGACCGTGTGGCAGACCCCCGGCACCGTGGTGGCGCAGGAATGGTCGCCGCATCTCGAGGGCTCGCGCGACCTGATCGCCGACCATCGCTCGCCGATGAGCTGCGGCAACTTCAACGTCCGCACCGGCCGCTGCGGCGCCGCTCAGCGCTGACGAGTGACGGGGCGCGCCGCAATGCGCGCCCCGCTTTCCCCGACCCCGCCTTTTCATTCGCCGTGCTTGCGAGAGGGCCGAGCTTGAACGATCCGATCCAACGCCCTCTCCTTGTCATTGCCGCGCTGATCGCCGCTCTGGCCGGCCTTCTGGCGCCAGCCTCCGCGCAGGACAACGCCGCGCTCGTCCAGCGCTTCGCCACCGAGAATTTCGGCGAGATCGCCAATGCGGTGAACGCCCTCGCCACCTCGGGCTCCGAGCGGGCCAGCCCGGTGATCGAGGCTCTGCGCGACAGCCGGCTCGTCTACCGGCAGGGCGACCGCGCCGTCTTCATCCGACAGGCGGACGGCAGTTTCGCCGATGCCGCGACGGGCGCTGCCGCGGATGCCGGAGCAACCCGCCCCGTCAGGCTCAACAACAATGTCCGCCGCGCCATCGAAGCCGCGATGGGCGCGCTCACCCTCATGCACCCCGACGCGCGCCGTCGCGCCGCTGCTGCCGAAGCCGTGTTCAAGTCGCGCGATGCCGGCGCGCTCGCGGCCCTGACCCAGGCCATCGGGCAGGAGCGCGACACGCGCGTGAAGCGCCTGATGGAGGAAGCCCGCGCCGCCATCGTCGTCGCCGACGCCTCCGCGCCCGACGCCGACCGGATCACCGCCATCGGCGTGATCCAGCGACGCGGCGACCAGGACGCTCTCGCCATGCTCGGCTCGCTGCCGGCGAATACGACTGCTTCGGTGCGCGAGGCCGCCGAAACGGCCACCGCCACCATCCGCCGGTCGCTGGCCTTCTGGGAGGCCGGACAGAACGTCTGGTACGGGTTGTCGCTCGGCTCGGTGCTGCTGCTGGCGGCGATCGGCCTCGCCATCACCTTCGGCGTCATGGGCGTGATCAACATGGCGCACGGCGAGATGGTGATGATCGGCGCCTACACGACATTCGTCGTGCAACAGGCCATTCGCGCCATTGCTCCCGGCCTGATGGACGCCTCGCTGTTCATCGCCCTGCCGATGGCCTTTCTCGTCGCGGGCGCCATCGGTGTGGCGATCGAGCGGCTCATCATCCGCCACCTATACGGGCGGGCGCTGGAGACGCTGCTCGCCACGTGGGGCGTCAGCCTGATCCTGCAGCAGGCGGTGCGCTCCTGGTTCGGCCCGACCAACCGCGAGGTGACGACGCCGTCGTGGATGTCGGGTTCGTTCGAGATCGGCAATCTCGCGATCACCGCCAACCGCCTCGCCATCATCGTCTTCGCGGGGCTCGTCTTCGCCGCGCTGCTGATGTTCCTGAAGCGCACGCCCTTCGGCCTTCAGACGCGAGCGGTGACGCAGAACCGGCGCATGGCGGGCGCCATGGGCATCCGCACCAACTGGGTCGACGCGCTCACCTTTGGCCTCGGCTCGGGCATTGCCGGCCTTGCCGGCGTCGCGCTCAGCCAGATCGACAACGTCTCGCCGAACCTCGGACAGGGCTACATCATCGACAGCTTCATGGTCGTGGTGTTCGGTGGCGTCGGGAACCTCTGGGGCACGCTGGTGGGCGCCATGACGCTCGGCATCGCCAACAAGTTCCTCGAGCCCTATGCGGGCGCGGTGCTCGGCAAGATCCTGCTGCTCGTCTTCATCATCCTGTTCATCCAGAAGCGGCCGAGAGGGCTGTTCGCGCTCAAGGGCCGGGCGGTGGAATGATGCTGACCCGCTTCCTCTTCGAGAAGATCGACCGCGCCGGCTGGATTTTCCTCGTCCTGCTTGGCCTCGCCGCCGTGCTGGTGCCGGTGCTGAACCTCGCCGTGCCGCCGGGCTCTGCCTTCCATGTGTCGAACACGGCGGTCGGCCTCTGGGGCAAGTACATGACCTACGCGCTGCTGGCGCTGGCGGTCGATCTGGTCTGGGGCTATTGCGGCATCCTTTCGCTCGGCCATGGCGCCTTCTTCGCCCTCGGCGGCTACGCCATGGGCATGTATCTGATGCGCCAGATCGGGCCGCGCGGCGTCTATTCGCACCCCACCCTGCCGGATTTCATGGTGTTCCTGAACTGGAAGGAACTGCCCTTCACCTGGTGGGGCTTCTCGTCCTTCCCCTATGCCATGCTGATGGTCGGCCTCGTGCCCGGCATACTTGCCTTCGTGTTCGGCTGGTTCGCGTTCCGGTCGAGGGTCACGGGCGTCTATCTCTCGATCATCACGCAGGCGCTGACCTATGCGCTCATGCTCGCCTTCTTCCGGAACGACATGGGCTTCGGCGGCAATAACGGCCTGACCGACTTCAAGGACATTCTCGGCTTCAACATCCAGTCGCAGACGACTCGCGCGGTATTGTTCTCGCTGTCGGTGCTGGCGCTGATGGCCGGCTATCTCGTCGCCCGCGCCATCGTCACGTCGAAGGCCGGCAAGATCCTGATCGCGGTCAGAGACGCCGAGGCGCGCACGCGCTTCCTCGGCTACCGTGTCGAGAACTACAAGCTGTTCGTCTGGACCGTCTCGGCCGTCATGGCGGGCATTGCAGGCGCGCTCTACGTGCCGCAGGTCGGCATCATCAATCCCAGCGAATTCTCGCCGGCCAATTCCATCGAGACCATCGTCTGGGTGGCGGTCGGCGGGCGCGGCACGCTGGTCGGCGCGGCGCTCGGCGCGGGCGTGGTCAACTTCGCCAAGAGCTGGTTCACCGGAGCGTTCCCGCAAGGGTGGCTGTTCGCGCTCGGCGGCCTGTTCGTCTTCGTCACGCTGTTCCTGCCGAAAGGCATCGTCGGCACCTTCACCGAATGGTGGCGGACGCGGGCGGCGAAGCGCGAGCCGCCGGCGTCGGCCGCGGCCGAACAACCCGCGCAATAGGGGCCCGTCATGCTGATCGACCCCATGGACATGCACGTGCCGACCGAAGCGGTGCAGGCCATCGAGCGGCCGCTGGTCGTCACCCAGTCGCTGCTCTATCTCGACGGCGTCTCGGTGAGCTTCGACGGCTTCCGCGCCATCAACAACCTGTCGCTGGTCATCGCGCCCGGCGAGATGCGCGCGATCATCGGCCCGAACGGCGCGGGCAAGACGACGATGATGGACATCATCACCGGCAAGACCAAGCCGGACACCGGCGACGTCATCTTCGACGGCCAGATCGACCTGACCCAGCTCGACGAAACGGCCATCGCCAATCTCGGCATCGGCCGCAAGTTCCAGAAGCCGACCGTGTTCGAGAGCCACACGGTGGAGGACAATGTCGAGATGGCGGTAAAGGCCGACCGCACGGTGTTCGGCACGCTGTTTTCGCGCCATTCGGCGGAAATCTGGAAGCGCGTGGACGAAATCCTCGGCATCGTCCGGCTCGGCGACCATCGCAGGCGCATGGCCGGCGACCTCTCCCACGGCCAGAAGCAATGGCTGGAGATCGGCATGCTGCTGGCGCAAGACCCCAAGCTCCTGCTCGTCGACGAGCCCGCCGCCGGCATGACCGATGTCGAGACCGGGGCGACGGCCGACCTCCTGAAGGATATCGCGAAGACCCATTCCGTGGTGGTGGTCGAGCACGACATGGGCTTCATCCGCGAGCTCGGCGTGAAGGTGACATGCCTTCACGAGGGCTCGGTGCTGTCCGAGGGCACGCTCGACAAGGTCAGTGCCGACGAGCGCGTCATCGAAGTCTATCTGGGGCGCTGAACCATGCTCGAAGTGAAGAACGTCGATCTCCACTACGGCGCGGCGCAGGCCCTGCGCGACGTGTCCATCGTGGTCGAGCCGGGCAAGGTGACCTGCGTGCTCGGCCGCAACGGCGTCGGCAAGACCTCGCTGATGCGCGCGATCATGGGGCACCAGCCTGTCTCCGGCGGCGAGATCCTGTGGGAGGGACGCGACATCACCCGCATGCCGCCCTTCGAGCGGGCGCGCCGCGGCATCGCCTATGTGCCGCAGGGGCGCGAAATCTTCCCGCTGCTGAGCGTGAAGGAGAATCTTGAAACCGGTTTCGCGCCTCTGAAGCGGTCGGACCGCTCCATTCCCGACGACATCTTCTCGCTGTTCCCGGTGCTCAAGGACATGCTGGGACGGCGCGGCGGCGATCTCTCCGGCGGCCAACAGCAGCAGCTTGCCATCGGCCGGGCACTGACGACGCGCCCGCGCCTGATCGTGCTGGACGAGCCGACGGAGGGCATCCAGCCCTCGATCATCAAGGATATCGGCCGCGCCATCGACTATCTCAGGCGCAAGGGCGACATCGCCATCCTGCTGGTCGAGCAATATCTCGACTTCGCGGAGGAGCTCGGCGACCGCTTCTACGTGATGGAGCGCGGGCGGATCGTGGTTCAGGGCCTGAAGGGCGAAGTGAACCGCGACGCGTTGCACCGGAGCATGGCGATCTGACGTCCGCGACTCTTCGTGATCGGCGCTTTTGCCCGATACACGGCGTGCGGCGCATCGGTTATCGTGCCGCAACGGGAGTGCATCGATGGCGGACGGACCCTTTTCGCGCGGCGTGGTGGCCGCCCCGCACCATCAGGCGGCGGAAGCAGGACGGCTGATCCTCGCCGAGGGTGGCAATGCCATCGAGGCGATGATCGCGGCGGCAGCGGCGATCGCGGCGGTCTATCCGCACATGACCCATGCCGGCGGCGACGGATTCTGGCTGATCCGCCAGCCGAACGGCCGTGTCCACGGCATCGAGGCCTGCGGCTTCGCCGGCGAACGGGCGACGCTGCGCGCCTATCTCGACAAGGGTCACTACGAGATGCCGACGCGCGGGCCGCTGGCCGCGCTCACGGTGCCGGGCGCCATCGGCGGCTGGCGTCTCGCCAACGCCATGGCCAAGGCTTCGGGCGGCACGCTGCCGCGCACGGTGATGATGGAGCCGGCCATCAAGGCGGCGCGCGAAGGCTACGTCGTGTCGCGCTCGCAGGCGCGCCTCACCCTCGACAAGCTCTACGAGCTGAAGGACTGCCCCGGATTCGCCGAGACCTTCCTGATGGACGGCAAGCCGCCGGCCGAGGGCGCGGTCATGAAGCAGGCGGTGCTCGCCGACACGCTGGAGCACCTCGCGCGCAACGGCTTCCAGGACACCTATCGCGGCGATGTCTCACGCGAGCTCGCCAAGGACCTCGAGGAGATCGGTTCGCCGGTGACGCGCGCCGACCTGCAGGCCTACTACGCCGTGGAGCGGGCGCCGCTGCAGCTCGCCCACTCGCTCGGCAGCATCTACAACATGCCGCCGCCGACGCAGGGGATCGCCTCGCTGATGATCCTCGGCATCGTCGACCGGCTGGAGGCGATGCACGGATCCGTGCGCCCCGACACAGTGGCCTTCGTCCACCGGATCGTCGAGGCGACCAAGCGGGCTTTCATGGTGCGCGACCGCTTCGTCACCGATTTCGACCGGCTGAGCGGCGATCCCCAGGCTTTCCTCACCGAGCGCGCGCTGCAGGCCGAAGCGCAGGCCGTCGACATGAACCGCGCCCTGCCGTGGCCGCAGCGTGGCGCGCCGGGCGACACGATCTGGATGGGTGCGGCGGATTCCGAGGGCCGCGTCGTCTCCTACATCCAGTCGATCTACTGGGAGTTCGGCTCCGGCTGCGTGTCGAAATCGACCGGCTTCCTGATGCAGAACCGCGGCGCGAGCTTCGCACTCGACCCGAAGGCGCTGAACCCGCTGGAGCCCGGTCGGCGGCCGTTCCACACGCTCAACCCGGCGCTGGCGGAACTGAAGGACGGGCGCACCTTCGCCTATGGCACGATGGGCGGCGAGGGCCAGCCGCAGACACAGGCGCAGGTCTTCGAGCGCCATATTCGCCATGGCACCCCGCTCGAGGCAGCGCTGGACGCGCCGCGCTGGCTGCTCGGTCGCACCTGGGGCTCGTCGGTCACGGGCCTGCGCTTCGAGGACCGGTTCGACGACAGCCTGATCGCTGCGCTCGCGCGGATGGGCCATCAGGCCGAGACGATCCCGGAGGCCTATTCGGACACGATGGGCCATGCCGGCGGCGTGACGCTGCACGCCGACCGGTCGCTGTCCGGCGCGCACGATCCGCGTGCCGACGGTGGCGCGGCGGGTGTCTGAATTGGCGCAACGCCGCGCCAGCCTATTTTTGTCGCATTTTCTTCACGCGAACCGGTACCCACTTCGCTCGAAAATGCTCCATCGGATCAGGATGGCGTGATGCCAAGCTGCCGGGTGGCGGCAATCCAGTCCGGCCCTTCCTCGTCGTAGAGCTTCTGCGACGCGGCCCGGCCCATTGCCGCCTCGTCGATGCCGAATGTGTCGAGCATCTTGCGGATCGCCTCGGTCTTGCCGGCCTCGACCATCAGCGTCGAGACACGGTCGGCGATGGCGTCGGGCAAGGCGGCCGGCGCGAACAGGCCGACCCAGCCCTTGAGCTGGAGGACGCGGATATTGATGCCCTGCTCGGAATAGGTCGCCACGTCCGGCAGCTTGCCCATGCGCCTGTCCGTCGGCACGGCGATGGCGCGGCCGACGCCGCTCTGCAGCACGCCGGCCGAGCCGAGATAGCTGCCGATCGCCGCCTGCAGGGCGCCGCTGTTGAAGTCGTTCCACATCGGTGCTTCGCCGCGGTAGTGGACGGGCACCATCTTGCGGTCGAGCATCTTGTTGAACTCGAAGGCGACGGTGTGCGGGAACGAGCCCGCCCCATAGGTGCCGAAGCTGATGTTGTTGTTCCTCGCGTAGTCGAGGAACTGCCGGACATTGGTCACGCCGGTCGAGCGATGGACGATCAGCGGCAGGTGTCCCGCCGGCATGGCCGAGATGAACTTGAAGTCCTTGTCCGGGTCGTATTGCAGGTTGCTGATCAGGATCCGGTTGGCGAAGAACGTCGTCGAGATCGTCAGGATGAAGGTCAGGCCGTCCGGCGGGGCCTGTTTCACCGCCTGCCCGGCGATGCCGCCGCTCGCGCCCGGCCGGTTCTCGACCACCACGGTCTGGCCGGTCTGCCGCGAAATATACTCGCCGTAGGCGCGGGAGAAGAGATCGGTGAGGCCGCCCGCAGCCGTGCCGCAGATGATGCGGATGGTGCCGGTCGGCCAGTTGGCCTGGGCTCGCGCCAGATTGGGCACAGCGAGGACGGATGCGGTCGCACCGGCGATCATCGCGCGGCGGGTCGGCAGAACGGTCATGGCGGTTCCCTCGACATTGTCGGTTGCGGCGATGCTGCGGATCAGCTCGGCGTGATGCCGAGCCTGTTGACATGGTCGAGCCAGATCGGACCCTGCGTCTCGTAGATGTGGCGGAAGTACCTGTGGTCCCGCGCCGTCTCGTCGATGCCGAACGTGGCGGTGAGACGCTGGATGCGCTCGGTCTTGCCGGCCTCGACCATGAGGTCGGATATCTGCTGGACCATCTCCGGCGGCATCGAGGCCTTGCCGAAGAACCCGGCCCAGCTCAGCAGGTCGAAGACCTTGTCGGAGACGCCCTGCTCGGCATAGGTCGCAACGTCCGGCAGGGTCTTCATGCGCTGACTGGTCGGCACCGCGACGGCAACCCCCGCGCCGGCGTCGAGCACGCCTTTGCAGGCGGTGTAGCTGCCCATGGCGACCTGACTGCTGCCGGTGAGCAGATCCTGCCACATGGGCGCCTCGCCGCGATAATGGACGATGGTCATGTCGAGGTTGAAGCGCCGGTTCAGCTCCGCCCCGACGATGTGCGCGAAGGAACCGGCGGCATAGGAGCCGAAGCTGACCCGGTTCTTGCGGGCGAAATCGACGAACTCGGCAAGCGTCCTGGCACCGGTCGACTTCTGGACGACCAGCGGCAGGTGGCCCGTCGACATGATGGCGAGGAAGGCGAAGTCCTTGTCGGGATCATAGGGCAGATTCTTGAACATGACCCGGTTGCCGAGCATGGTCGAGGAGATGGTGATCATCAGCGTGTGGCCGTCGTCCGGCGCGCTCTTCAGCGCCTGCGCGGCGATGCCGCCGCCCGCGCCGAGGCGGTTCTCCACGATGACGGTCTGGCCGCTCTTCTGGGCAATGTAGTCGCCATAGGCGCGGGCATAGGCGTCGGTAATGCCCCCGGCCGGGAAGGCACACAGGATCCGCAGCGGCTTGTTCGGCCAGGGCGATTGCGCCCGCGCAATCAGCGGCGCAGCCACAAACGAGGCTGCGCCGGCTGCAAGCAGCCGGCGTCGGTCGGTCAGGAAGGTCATCGGCGTTTCCCGGTCTGGAAGTTCTTTTTTGTCGGGTGCCGGCGGATGCCGCCTTCCTTCCACAGCCGGAAAAGCCCGGCGCCCTCCGTCGGCCCGCCGGAAGGCTGTCACGGAAGGAATGGGGCGTCAAACAATGAAAAGCTGTTTCAGAACATGAAATCTGCGACACGCCGTCCCATCGGGCGGCCCTAGTCGGCCTTCGCGCCGCCGGGCGCCCAGAGCGTCGCGCGGAATTTATCGGAGAGCGCTTCGGCGATGCGCCGGGCGGTCGCCTGCAGCGGCTTGAGGAAGGTCTTCTCGGCGTCGCGCAGCGAAACCACGCCGTTGAGCATCATGATGTTGATGCTGGCATAGACCTCGTCGCCCTCGCGCACCGGCACGCCCATGGCCCAGACTCGGCCATCGAAGACGTGCTGGCTGTAGCCCTCATCCATTACCGCATAGCCCTTCTCACGCACCTCGGCGAGCAGCTGGGCCAGTTTCTTCGGCTGGCGGGCGAGTTCGGTCGACTTGCCGGGAATGGCGGACAGCGAGGCGATGATGCGCTCCTGCTGCTCCGGCGTGCAGAAGGCGAGATAGGCTCGCCCCATCGAGGTCGAGAGCAGCGGAAAGCGGAAGCCGGGGCGGCGCGAGAACAGCATGGAGCCGGGCTCGCGCGTCGTCTGCGCCACGATCATCGCGTCGCGGTCGAAAATGGCGATGTCGGAGGGCCAGCCGATCTGCTTGCGGAACTCGTGCATGATCGGTTCGGCGACGCCGCCGATCCACAGGTGCTGGTCGTAGCCGTGAGAGAGGAGCAGGCAGCGGCCGGTGGGCAGGTACACCGCCCGCTCCGCGTCGCGCATGACATAGCCCTCATGCTCCAGCGTCTCCAGCATGCGCACGATGGTGGCCTTGTTCAGCCCCGTGGCCTTGTGCAGCGATCCCACCGTGGATTGCCGCTCGGCATTGAGGATGCGCAGGACCTCAAGTCCGCGCGACAATGCGATCACCGGTTCAAATGACGGCATGATGGTCTGCCCCTGCCCTTTCCGGCATGATTAGCACCAGCGACGTGCCGGATGAAATCATCCTGTCGACACGCGGCCGGCCCCAACGCGACACGTTCGAACGACCGATGGCGCCAGTCCTTGACGGCGCATCGCGGATTCGAGGATATTCTTTGTGAAACTATATTTCATCAGTTGAAATTCCGCCATGCCCAGCGTGGCGGCAGGGACCGACGACACCATGGACTTCAGCCTGACGCCCGAGCAGCAGGAGCTGCAGCGCACCGCCACCGACTTCGCGAAACGCGAACTGACCGGTATCGCCGCCGAGATCGAGGCGTCGGGACAGCCGCTGCCGCATGCCTACCTGAAGAAGCTGGCGGCCATGGGTTATCTCGGCATCAATCTCGATGCCGAACATGGCGGCGTCGGCCTTGGCCATCTCGACGCGGTGCTGGTGCTGGAAGCGGTGGCGCGCGTGTCGCCGGCCGTCGCCTTTCCGATCTTCGAGTCCTGCTTCGGCCCGGTTCTGGCTATCCAGCATTTCGCCGGCGACGAATTGAAGCGCCGGATCATTCCGAAGGTCGTCTCGGGCGACATGATCGTCGCCGTGTCCATGTCGGAGCCCGATGCCGGCAGCGCGCTGACCGACCTCAAGACGCGCGGACGGATCGAAGGCGACAGCGTCGTCATCAACGGCCAGAAGCGCTGGTGCTCCGGCGCCGGCCATTCCGACGCCTATGTCGTCTATTGCCGCCTGTCCGACGAGCCGGGCGCCAAGGGCATCGGCGCGGTGCTGGTCGAGAAGGACGCGCCGGGCCTCTCCTTTGGCGTGCCGGAGCAGCTCATGGGCTTCCGCGGCATTCCCAGCGCCGACATGCATTTCGACGGCGTGCGCGTGCCGGTCTCGAACATCATCGTCCCCGCCGGCGGCTTCAAGAAGCTGATGGAGGCCTTCGATCTCGAGCGTTGCGGCAATTCCACCATGAGCCTCGCCATCGCGGCGGCGGCGCTGGAAGACGCCCTCGGCTACGTCCAGGAGCGCAAGCAGTTCGGCAAGGCGCTGGTGGATTTCCAGGCGGTTCAGATCAAGCTCGCGGAAATGGCGATGAAGGTGGAAGCCTCGCGCCTCCTGATCCACCGCGCGGTGACGAATGCGGCGGCGGGCCTGCCCTCGATCATCGATTCGTCGGTCGCCAAGTGCTTCGCCAACGAGATGACGCGCGAGGTCTGCGGCGCGGCCATCCAGATCATGGGCGGCTATGGCTATTCCAAGTCGTTCAAGGCCGAGCAGCGGTTCCGCGATTCCTGGGGCTGGGGCATCGCCGGCGGGTCCATCGACATCCAGAAGATCAACATCGCCTCGGCGCTGGTCGGGCGGCGGTTCGACCAGCGCCGGTGAGGCGGCCGTTCAGGCCGTGCGCTTGGCGCGGTCCTTCTCGTTGGCGCCGCGGATCATCTCGGCCATGTCGGCCCATTGCTCGTCGGTGAGCTTCGACAGGTTGTAGAAATTGCCGCCATTGGCGTTGTAGCGCGCGCCGTCGATGGCGATGGTCTGGCCGGTCAGGTATTCGCACCCGTCCGCCATCAGGAAGGTCGCGAGGTTCCTGAGTTCGTGCATCTCGCCGTTGCGGCCCATCGGACTGCCCTCGCGGCCCTTGTCCTCATCAGCGGCAAGGCCCGGATTGAGCCGCTCCCAGGCGCCCTTGGTCGGGAAGGGACCGGGCGCGATGGCGTTGAGGCGGATGCCATAGCGCCCCCACTCGGCCGCCAGCGACTGGGTCATGACGTTGATGCCGGCCTTGGACATGGCGGAGGGCACGGTGAACGGGCCGCCGTTCCAGATCCACGTCGTCAGGATCGAGATGACGGACGCCTTGTGGCCGCCGGCGATCCAGCGCTTGCCGCAGGCGAGCGTCACGTAGAACGAGCCGTGGAAGACGATGCCGGCGATGGCGTCGAAGCCGCGCGGCGAGATGTCCTTGGTCGGGCTGATGAAATTGCCGGCCGCGTTGTTGACGAGGCCGGTCAGCGGGCCGGCCGCGAAGATCTCCTCGATCATCTCGTCCACGGCCTGCGCGACGCGGATGTCGACGGAGTGGGTGATGACCTTGCCGCCGTGCCTGCCCATGAGTTCGGCGGCCGTCTCATCCAGCACGCCCTTGCGCCGGCCGCAGATATGGACCGTCGCGCCGAGGCGCAGATAGTCCTCGGCCATCTCCTTGCCGAGGCCGGTGCCGCCGCCGGTCACGAGGATGCGCTTGCCCTTCAGCACGTCGTCCTTGAACATCGTCGTCTCCCTCTGGTTCTTCGTTCTTCCGACCTGGCCGGGCCGGTTCAGCGGCCGCGGAACTCCGGCTTGCGCTTGCCCTTGAAGGCCGCGACCCCTTCCGCGAAATCGTCGCTGCCGAAACAGAGCACCTGCGCCAGTCCTTCCTCCTCGAGATAGGCTTCGAGCGGCAGGTCGTAGGCGCGGCGCAGAAGGCGCTTGGTCATGCCGAGCGATACGGTCGGCCCGGCGGCAAGGCCCGCCGCGACCTGCCGAGCGGTCGCCATCAGATCGGCAGCATCGACGAGGCGGGAGGCGAGCCCCATGGCGAAGGCCTCCTCCGCCGCGACCTCGCGATTGGTGAGAAGGATGTCGCTCGCACGCACGTGCCCGACCGCGCGCGTGAGCGTGTAGCCGAGCCCGAGATCGGCGACCGCGCCGAGGCCGGGAAAGCCGGCCTTGAACCGCGCATCGCGCGAGGCGATCACCACGTCGCCGGTCAGAGCCAGCGACAGGCCCGCGCCGGCCGCCGCGCCATTGATGGCGGTGACGATGGGCTTGCCGGCATTCAGCAGTGGCGCCAGCCAGCGGTAGCTGCGCTCCATCCGGTCGCGCACCGAGACGGCGCCCCTGTCGTCCATGGCGCGAATGTCGCCGCCGGCGCAGAAGGCCCGGCCCGTGCCGGTGAGGATGACCGCGCGGACCGTCGGATCGTCGAGCACCGCGGGCAGGTGCGTCTCGAGCCCGGCCTTGATGCCGGCCGAAAGCGCATTCATCGACTGCGGCTCGTTGAGCACAATCTCCGCCACGGCACCGTCGCGGAGAACCTTCACCGAATCCGTCATCACCGTCTGGTCCATCTGACCTGCTCCGCCATTCGCTCTCTGAAGCGTCGTTTCATTCCACGCGATCGGGCGCCTCCTCGCCAGTCCTTCATTCGGGCGAGAGGTTCGGGGCGGAACGCCGCACCGATCCCGCAAAGGGTTGAACGGCCGGAGCGATTTCGCTCTACTGCCCGACCAGACGGACAACCGTCGAGCGCGCCGCCAAGAGCGCGATGAAATGCCATCGGGGAGGAAACAAGCATGCCGAAGACCATCTGGACGCCCACGCGCCGCCGCTTCATCGCCTCGTCCTCGACGCTGGCGCTCGCCGGCCTCGCCGCGCCGGGCCTCGCCCAGAGCCGCTTCCCGAACCGCCCGGTGACGCTGATCGTGCCCTGGACCGCCGGCGGCTCCACCGATGCCGGCTTCCGCGCGCTGGCGGAAGCGACGCAGAAGCACCTCGGCGAACGCATCATCGTGGAGAACAAGCCCGGTGCCGGCGGCACGCTCGGCCCGGCCCAGATGGCCGCGAGCGCGAGGCCCGACGGCTACACGCTGGCGCAGATGCCGATCACCATGTTCCGCCTGCCGCACATGACGCGCGTGGCGTTCAACCCGCTGACCGACTTCAGCTACGTCATCCACGTCGCCGGCTACTGCTTCGGCACGACGGTGCGCGCCGACAGCCCGCACAAGACGATGAAGGACCTGATCGACTTCGCGCGCGCCAATCCCGACAAGGTCACCTACGCGACACCCGGCGCTGGCACCTCGCTGCACATCACCATGATGGACATCGCCGCGCGGCAGAACATCAAGTGGACCCACGTGCCGTTCCGCGGCGCTGCCGAGACCAATGCGGCAGTGCTCGGCGGACACGTCACCGCTCAGGCCGATTCCAGCGGCTGGGCGCCGTTGGTCAATGCCGGCCAGCTCCGCCTGCTCGCCACCTGGGGCAAGAACCGCACGAAGACCTGGTCGAGCGTGCCGACGCTGCAGGAAAGCGGCATCGACATCGTCGCCAACTCGCCGTTCGGCCTTGCCGGTCCGAAGGGCATGGACCCGGGCATCGTCAAGGTGCTGCACGACGCCTTCAAGAAGGGCATCGAGGAACCGGAGCACATGCGCGTCATGGACCAGCTCGACCAGGAGGTCGACTACATGGACACGGCGACCTACGAGACCTTCGTCAAGAAGATGTACGAAGACATGCGCGAACAGGTCGAGCGCCTCAACCTGCGCCGCAGCTAGACTTCGGCAGCGCCATGCGCATTCCCGATCTCGTGGGCGCCGCCATCGTGGCCGGCCTCGGCCTCTTTCTCGTCCGCGAGGGCGGCAGCCTCGGCTTCGGCGATCCGACCGAGCCCGGTTCCGGCTTCATGTTCTGGTGGATCGGGGTGGCGATGCTGGTCGCCGCGGCGGCTCTCGCCGGATTCGCGCTGGCGGGCGCGCCGGCAAGCGGACCCGACATCCACCCGGACGGGCGGATGTCGCTCGCACTCGCCTGCATCGCCGCGCTGGCGATCTATGCCGTCGCGCTCGAGCGGGTCGGCTTCATCCCCACCTCGGCCGTGCTGCTCACCGGCCTGTTCATCTATGTCGGCGGCTACAGGCCACCGCTGGCGGCGGCCCTCGGCATCGGCGGTGCGTTCGCCAGCTGGTTCCTGTTCGTGAAGCTGTTATCGAGCAACCTGCCGGCCGGCCTGCTTGCCGGCACCATGCTGGGGAACTGAGCCATGGACCTGCTCGGCCAGCTCGGCAACGGCTTCCTGATCGCGCTCTCGCTCGACAACCTGTTCTACTGCTTCGCGGGCGTGCTGATCGGCACGCTGGTCGGCGTGCTGCCCGGCATCGGCCCGATCGCCGCCATGTCGCTGCTGTTGCCCGCGACCTTCGCGATCCCGCCGACCGGAGCGGTCATCATGCTCGCCGGCATCTATTACGGCTCGATGTATGGCGGCTCGACCACGGCGATCCTCGTCCGGATTCCCGGCGAGGCGGCGTCCGTCGTCACGTGCCTCGACGGCCATGAAATGGCGAAGCAGGGACGCGCGGGCGCCGCGCTGTTCGTCGCCGCCATAGGCTCGTTCTTCGCCGGCACGGTGGCGCTGGTCGGCCTCATGCTGCTCGCCCCCGTGATGATCGCGGCGGCGCTCGCCTTCGGGCCCGCCGAATATTGCGCGCTGATGCTGCTCGGCCTCTGCCTCATCGCCTATCTGTCGCAGGCTTCGGTGCTGAAATCGCTGATCATGGCCGGGCTCGGCCTCGTCCTCGGCCTGATCGGCATCGATTCCATCAACGCCCTGCCGCGGCTCACCTTCGACCGCCTGGAACTGCTCGACGGCATCGGTCTCGTGCCCGTGGTCATGGGCCTGTTCGGCATCGCCGAGATCCTGAAGAACCTCGAACAGGGCACCGACCGCACGGTCGTCACCGCCAAGATCTCGCGGCTCTGGCTGACCAGCGCCGACTGGATCGCCAGCCGCTGGGCCATCGTGCGCGGCACGCTGCTGGGCTTCGTGCTGGGCATCCTGCCGGGCGGCGGCGCGGTGATCTCCTCCTTCGTCTCCTATGCGCTGGAGCGGCGCATCTCGAAGACGCCCGAGCGCTTCGGCAAGGGCGCCATCGAGGGCGTCGCGGGGCCGGAAGCCGCCAACAACGCCGCGGCCGGCTCGGCCTTCATTCCCCTGATGACTCTCGGCATTCCGCCGAACGCGGTGCTCGCGCTGCTGCTGGGCGCGCTGATCATCCACAACGTGCCGGTCGGCCCGACCATGATCACCCAGCGCCCCGACCTGTTCTGGGGCGTGGTCGCCTCGATGTATGTCGGCAATGTCATGCTGCTGGTGCTCAACCTGCCGCTGATCGGGCTCTGGGTGCGCTGCCTGTCGGTGCCCTACGGCATCCTCTTTCCGATGATCCTGCTGCTCTGCTGCATCGGCGTCTATGCCTCGTCGGGGCAGATCTTCGACCTCTATGTGATGATCTCCTTCGGCGTGTTCGGCTGGCTCGTGGCGCGCTGGGGCTACGAGCCCGCGCCGCTGGTGCTCGGCTTCGTGCTGGGGCCGATGTTCGAGAACAATCTGCGCAAGGCGCTGATCCTGTCGCGCGGCAGCTGGATGACCTTCATCGAACGGCCGCTCTCGGCGGTGTTCGTCGTCGCGTCCGTGCTGATCCTGGCAACCGCACTGGTTCCGTGGATCAATGCGAAGCGCAAGGAAATGGCGACCGAGGAATGACCCGGTCGCAGCAGGGAGACATGTCATGTCCACCGTCCTGACCCTCGACGCCATGGCCCGGCGGGTGAAGCCGGGTATGAAGCTGGCCCTGCCCGTGGATTACGCCGGCGTTTCGATGGCGATGACCCGACCGCTGATCGCCCATGGCGCGGGAAGGCTGCACGTCGTGTGCCTGCCCACCGGCGGCATGCAGCCGGACATGCTGATCGGTGCGGGGCTGGTCGAGACCATCGAGACGAGCGCGATGACGCTGGGCGAGGCGGGCGGAGCGCCGTGCTTCGCGCGGGCGATTGCCGCCGGCTCGATCAGGATCGTCGATTCCACATGTCCGGCGGTCCATGCCGGCTTCCTCGCGGCGCAGAAGGGCGTGCCCTTCGCGACGCTGCGCGGGCTGATCGGCACCGACATCCTCGCCCACAGGCCGGACTGGAAGGTGATCGACAATCCGTTCTCCGAAACGCCCGACCCCATCGTCGCCATTCCCGCGATCCGGCCGGACGTCGCGATCTTCCATGCGCCCGTCGCCGACCGCGATGGCAATGTCTGGATCGGCCGGCGGCGCGAACTCGCCTCGCTCGCCTATGCCTCCGAGCAGACGCTGGTCACGGTCGAGCGGATCGTCGACGAAAGCCTGCTGAGCGACGAACGCACGGCGGCGGGCGTCATCCCCGCCCTCTATGTCGAGGCGGTGGCCGTGGCGCGGGAGGGCGCGAAGCCGCTCGGCCTTTGGGGCGAATACGGTCCCGACATGATGGAAGTGGCGCGCTATGCGCGGGAGGCCCGCAGCGAGGCCGGGTTCCGCGCCTTCCTCGATGGTGCCGATCATGCGCTGGAAGCGGCCCGATGAGCCCGGTTCTCCCGCGCGAGCGGCTGATCGTCGCCATCGCCAACCTGCTTGACGGCGTGCGCCATGTCGCGGTCGGCGCATCCTCGCCGATACCGGCAGCGGGCGCGATGCTGCGCCGGGCGCTGGCAGAAGCCGCCGACGCCCCGCGCGTGCGCATCTCGATCCTCGGATCGGTGGCGCACAACTTCTTCACCAACGGCAGCGCCGAGTTGTTCGACTGCGCCGGACAGGGCCGGATCGACGCGTTCTTTCTCGGCGGCGGACAGATCGACGGCGAGGCCAATATCAACCTTGTCGGCATCGGCGACTATCCACAGACCAAGGTGCGCTGGCCGGGCTCGTTCGGCTCGGCCTATCTCTATTTCGTGGTGCCGCGGGTGATCCTGTTCCGCGAGGAACACTCGCCGCGCGTCTTTGTCGAGAAGGTCGATTTCGTCTCGGCTCCGGGCACCAGTCCAGAGGGTGTGCACCGCACCGGCGGCCCCCATGCGCTGCTCACCGGCATGGGACAGTTCTCGTTCGACCGCGAGAGGCGGCGCTTCCGGCTGACCAGCGTCCATCCTGGCCATACGCTGGAGAGCATCAAGGCCGCCACAGGCTTTGCCTTCGACCACGACCCGGTTGCGGCCATGACCGCCGACCCTGATGCGCGCGTGCTGGCGCTGCTGCGCGGCCGGGTGCTGGACGAACTCGCCGAGACCTATCCGGAGTTCGCGCGCGGGCTTTCGGCGGAACTGGCGGCCTGATCCTCAGTCCACTGCCGAGAGCGGACGCGCCACTTCTTCGAGCGGCTTGCGTTCCGCGGCGATGCCGTGGCGCCACATCACGGCGGCCGCGATCAGCATGAGCGCCGCGCCGAAGATGTAGCCGCCGAACAGCGACCAGCGCGACCCGCTCTCGATGAGCTGGCCGAAGGCCCAGGGCCCGACGATGCCACCGATGCCTGTGCCGATGGCGTAGAAGAAGGCGATGGCGAGCGCCCGCAGCTCCAGGGGAAAGGTTTCGCTGACCGTCAGATAGGCCGAGCTCGCCGCGGCGGAGGCGAAGAAGAAGATCACCATCCAGGCGACGGTCTGAGTCTGCGCGGTGAGCAGTCCTTCGGCGAACAGCCAGCCCGAGCCGGCGAGCAGCAGGCCGGACATGGTGTAGGTGAAGGCGATCATCGGCCGGCGGCCGAGCGTGTCGAAGAAACGGCCGAGCAGGATGGGGCCCAGCACGTTGCCGAGCGCAAAGGGCAGGATGTACCAGCCGACATGGTTGGCCTGGATGCCGTAGAAATCGGTCAGCACCAGCGCATAGGTGAAGAAGATGGCATTGTAGAAGAAGGCCTGCGCCGCCATCAGCGTGAAGCCGACCGCGGTGCGCCCGCGCTGGCGGCGGAACAGAGTCTCGGCGACTTCGGAGAAGGGCGTCGAGGCGCGCGCGACGAGGCGGACCTTCGACAGCGGAGTGTCGGGGATGACGTGACCTTCGGCGCGCACCCGCTGCTCGATTCCGGCGACGATGGCCTCGGCTTCGGCGATGCGGCCGTGGGTCATCAGCCAGCGAGGGCTTTCCGGCAGCCACATGCGCATCAGGAAGATGAACAGCGCCAGCAGCGAGCCGATCAGGAAGGCGAGCCGCCAGCCGTGATCCGGCGCGAACCATGCGGGATCGAGGAGGATGATCGCGCCGAAGGCCCCGAGCGCCGCGCCGATCCAGAACGAGCCGTTGATGACGAGGTCGGTCCATCCGCGCACGCGTGCGGGGATGAGTTCCTGGATTGTCGAGTTGATCGCGGCATATTCGCCGCCGATGCCCGCGCCCGTGAGGAAGCGGAACAGCATGAAGCTCCAGAGATTCCACGAGAAGGCCGTGGCGGCGGTCGCCACCAGATAGACAGCGAGCGTGATGAAGAAGAGTTTCTTGCGCCCGAGCCGGTCGGTGAGCCAGCCGAAGAACAGCGCACCAAGCACCGCGCCGGCAAGGTAGGCACTGCCGGCGAGGCCGACATCGGCATTGGAGAATTGCAACGTCGGGCTCGCCTTCAGCGCGCCCGCGACCGTGCCGGCGAGCGTCACCTCCAGCCCATCGAGAATCCAGGTGATGCCAAGTGCGGCGACGACCAGCGTGTGGAACCGGGCCCAGGGCAGGCGGTCGAGCCGCGCGGGGATGTCGGTCTCGATCACGCCACCATCGACTGCCGGATTCGCCCTGGTCGTCATGTGCAACTCCTGGCGGGCGACAACGCATGACGGGGCCCGAAGGTCCGGGCATGGGGCCTGCCATGCGCGCCCGTCACAGCCCCTCCTCGAACTCCTTCACCCGCTGGCGCTTCCGCAGCCGCGAGGCGTCGAGCAGGATCTGGCCGGCCCAGCGGTAGACGTTGCGCTCGCGCACCTGCGCGCGCATGAGGCGCATCCGCTCGCGCTGCTCGTCTTCCGGCATGATCAGAGCCCGGCCGATGGCCTCCGCCATGCCCTGCACGTCGTAGGGATTGATGATCAGCGCCTCGCCGAGCTCGCTCGACGCGCCGGCGAAGCGGGAGAGCACCAGTGCGCCCTGCTCGTCGTCGCGCGCGGCGACGAACTCCTTGGCGACGAGGTTCATGCCGTCGTGCAGGGACGAGACGACGCAGAGATCGGCCGCGCGGAACAGTTCATAGACCTCGTCCGGCTCGTGATGGCGCACGACCAGCAGGATCGGCTTGTAACCGTCCGAGCCGTGCCGCTCGTTGATCTCGTCGGTGAGGCGCAGCGCCTCCTTCTGGAGGCTCGTATAGCTCGGCAGCTTGGAGCGCGTCGGCGCGACGATCTGGACGAAGGTGAAGCGCCCCTTCCATTGCGGCTGGCGGGTCAGCAGTTCGTCGATGGCCATGAGCCGGTCGAGGATGCCCTTGGTGTAGTCGAACCGCTCGATGCCGACGCCGATCTTCATGTCCTCGGGCAGGCCGAAGCGCTCGCGCACGGCACGCCGGCACTCGGACACCGGCTGTTGCGACAGGAGCGCGGCGGGCGGCCATTCGATCGAGATCGGATAGGGCCTCACCATGGTCTCCTCGCCGCCGAAGACGACCGAGCGGTGCTCGCGGTCGATGCGGCTTTCCATGAAGCGGTCGACCGTCTCGAAGAAGTTGTTGCAATAGGCCTGGGTGTGGAAGCCGAGCACGGTCGAGCCGAGCAGGCCGGCAATGATCTCCTCCTTCCACGGGCAGATGCCGAATGCCTCCGCATTCGGCCAGGGAATGTGCCAGAAGGTCAGGATGGTCGCCTTCGGCAGTTGCGCGCGGATCATCCGCGGCAGCAGGGCGAAGTGGTAATCTTGCACCATGATCACCGGATCCGACCGGGTCGCCTCCCTGACGATGGCGTCGGCGAAGCGCTGGTTGATGGCGACATATTGCTGCCAGTCGCTCTCCCGGAAGATCGGCCGGACATAGGCGAGATGGCAGAGCGGCCACAGCCCTTCATTGGCGAAGCCGTAGTAGTAGCCCTCCTGCTCCTCGTCGGTGATCCAGATCCGGCGCAGGCGATAGGCGGGCTTGGCCGGCGGCACGAGGAC
>Ga0209794_1001322_pt1 | contig 20119 bp, 3 predicted proteins | sample EBPBio232013_DNA_FD_185869 | JGI IMG/M metagenome (GOLD analysis project Ga0209794, IMG submission 185869) | Wastewater treatment Type I Accumulibacter community from EBPR Bioreactor in Madison, WI, USA - Reactor 1_5/23/2013_ DNA (SPAdes)... | ecosystem: Engineered > Bioreactor > EBPR >... | reverse complement strand
GGACAACGACGAATACATTTGAAGTGACGGCGAATGGCCAAAAGACGACTTGTTCTTTCACGGTGACGGTGGTTGACGCCGAACCCCCGACCATTACTTGTCCCACCAATATCAGTGTGAACAACGAGGCAGGCAAGTGCTCTGCGGTAGTGAACTACACGGCTCCCGTAGGAACGGATAATTGTTCAGGCGCGACGACGACGCAAATTGCGGGATTAGCCTCAGGCGCAGCTTTCCCAGTTGGGACAACGACGAATACATTTGAAGTGACGGCGAATGGCCAAAAGACGACTTGTTCTTTCACGGTGACGGTGGTTGACGCCGAACCCCCGACCATTACTTGTCCCACCAATATCAGTGTGAACAACGACGCCGGTAAGTGCTCTGCGGTGGTGAACTACACGGCTCCCGTAGGAACGGATAATTGTTCAGGGGCGACGACGGTGCAAATTGCGGGACTGGCCTCAGGCGCAGCCTTCCCCGTTGGGACAACCACGAATACCTTTGAAGTAACATCGAATGGCCAAAAGACGACTTGTTCATTTACGGTGACGGTAGTTGACGCCGAACCCCCGACGATTACATGTCCTGCCAATATCAGTGTGAACAACGAGGCAGGTAAATGCTCTGCGGTGGTGAACTATACGGCTCCCGTAGGAAGTGATAATTGTTCAAGTGCAACGACGACGCAAATTGCAGGTCTAGCCTCAGGCGCAGCTTTCCCAGTTGGCACAACGACCAATACATTTGAAGTGACGGCGAATGGCCAAAAGACGACTTGTTCATTTACGGTGACGGTGGTGGATGCGGAAGCGCCGACGATTACTTGTCCCGCCAATATCAGTGTGAACAACGAGGCAGGTAAATGCTCTGCAGTAGTGAACTACACGGCTCCCGTAGGAAGTGATAATTGTTCAGGGGCAACGACGGCGCAAATTGCGGGACTGGCCTCAGGCGCAGCCTTCCCCGTTGGTACAACGACAAATACATTTGAAGTGACGGCGAATGGCCAAAAGACGACTTGTTCATTTACGGTGACGGTAGTGGATGCCGAGCCCCCGACCATAACATGTCCAGCCAATATCAGTGTGAACAACGACGCGGGTCAATGTTCGGCAGTAGTGAACTACACGGCTCCCGTAGGAACGGATAATTGTTCAAGTGCAACGACGGCGCAAATTGCGGGTTTAGCCTCAGGCGCAGCCTTCCCCGTTGGTACAACGACAAATACCTTTGAAGTAACGGCGAATGGCCAAAAGACGACTTGTTCATTTACGGTGACGGTAGTGGATGCCGAGCCCCCGACCATAACATGTCCAGCCAATATCAGTGTGAACAACGACGCAGGTAAGTGTTCTGCAGTGGTGAACTACACGGCTCCCGTAGGAAGTGATAATTGTTCAAGTGCAACGACGGCGCAAATTGCGGGTTTAGCCTCAGGCGCAGCTTTCCCAGTTGGCACAACGACCAATACCTTTGAAGTGACGGCGAATGGCCAAAAGACGACTTGTTCATTTACGGTGACGGTAGTTGACGCCGAACCCCCGACGATTACTTGTCCAGCCAATATCAGTGTGAACAACGACGCAGGTCAATGCTCTGCTGTAGTTACCTACACTGCTCCAGTGGGAACAGACAATTGTTCAAGTGCGACGACGACGCAAATTGCAGGATTGGCCTCAGGCGCAGCTTTCCCAGTTGGGACAACGACGAATACATTTGAAGTAACGGCGAATGGCCAAAAGACGACTTGTTCATTTACGGTGACGGTAGTGGACACTGAACCTCCGACGATTACATGTCCTGCTAATATCAGCGTCAGCAACGACGCGGGTCAATGTTCGGCGGTGGTGAACTACACGGCTCCCGTAGGAACAGATAATTGTTCAAGTGCAACGACGACACAAATTGCGGGTTTGGCCTCGGGGGCAGCCTTCCCCGTTGGTACAACGACCAATACATTTGAAGTGACGGCGAATGGCCAAAAGATGAGTTGTTCATTTACGGTGACGGTGGTGGATGCCGAGCCCCCGACCATAACATGTCCAGCCAATATCAGTGTGAACAACGACGCGGGTCAATGCTCTGCTGTAGTTACCTACACTGCTCCCGTAGGAACGGATAATTGTTCAGGGGCAACGACGACACAAATTGCAGGACTGGCCTCAGGCGCAGCCTTCCCCGTTGGGACAACGACGAATACATTTGAAGTGACGGCGAATGGCCAAAAGACGACTTGTTCATTTACGGTGACGGTGGTGGATGCCGAGCCCCCGACCATTACATGTCCAGCCAATATCAGTGTGAACAACGACGCAGGTCAATGCTCTGCAGTAGTGAACTACACAGCTCCCGTAGGAAGTGATAATTGTTCAAGTGCAACGACGGCGCAAATTGCAGGTCTAGCCTCAGGCGCAGCCTTCCCCGTTGGTGTCACTACAAATACGTTTGAAGTAACGGCGGCCAATGGTCAAAAGACGACTTGTTCTTTCACGGTGACGGTGGTGGACGCCGAGCCCCCGACAATTACTTGTCCTGCTAATATTGTAGTATGTGCCAACACCCTTGTAACGTACGTTGCGCCAGTAGGCACCGATAATTGTTCAGGTGCAGTAACTACCCAGACGTCGGGTTTAGGAACGGGCGTAGTTTACCCCGTGGGTGTGACAACAAACACGTTTAAGGTAACAGCCGCCAATGGTCAAACAACGGAATGCTCGTTCACGGTAACGGTAATAGATAAACCTACGATTACATTATCAGCGCTTCAACAAACGTTCACCGAAGGTAATAACCCTGTTTTGTGTGATACAGATGCGAATCCAGTTAACGGTTTGCAGTTTAATGTTTCGGGTTTGTGTGTAGTAGGCTCTCCCGTGTGGCGGGTACAGGTGGGTAGCGGCGCTTGGAGTACTTGGTCGGTGACTGCCCCCGTTTCGCAACCCTCCAATAACCAACCCCACCGCTACCAAGCGGCCTGCGATGCGAGTTGTGCTTCGACGTATTCGGGCGTGATTGAGTTGACGATTAATAACCGCGCCACTGTTCCACAAAACGTATCTTTGGTGGTAGATGGTGTAACAGTTGCCGTGGGTGAGAGCAAGGAAGTATGTAGTTTGGTGACAATTCCGCTGACGTTTAATGCCAACTGTGTGGTGGGTGAAGTGATTCTTTACTCAGTGGATGGCGGTGAGTACTCTTCGGGTGTACCAACTGGCTTGGTGGATAATCAATTCCATAATTACCGCGTTCGCTGCCGCAAATCAGACGGAACACCTTCTTGCGTAGAATCAGAGTCGGGCGTCATGCGATTAAAATTGGTAACTATTCCGACTGCTCCGACGGTTTCATTGTCATCGACAAGCAGTTGTGATGCGGCAGCCAGTTTCAGTGGACAATCATCTTGTGGCAGTTTACGGACGGTTTGGTACAATGCAACTACGAATGTGGCTTTGCCGAGTTTGCCTTCTACCGTTCCAAGCCAGACGACGTCGTACTACGCTCGTTGTCAGACAGAAAACGGTTGCGTAAGTGAGCGAAGCAATGTGGTGACGTTTACCTTGACACCAACGCAAGTGGCTCCCGTAATCACGGCTTCACAAGAGATAGTATGTACAGGAACAACGGTGACAATTTCGGCGAATTGCCCCGCAGGCAGCCAAACATTTTGGAATACAGGTGTAACTGCGTCAAGTTTTGAAGTAGCCTTCAACAGCGTCACGAAGCAGACGTATTGGGCGAAGTGTCTATTTGAAGGCGGTTGTCAGAGTTCGGAAAGTGTTCGTAAGGACATTTACTGGAATGCTTTTGTGGTGACGTTGATAAACGTAGGCGAAACCAAATCGTCGGTGAAGCCTGCGAATGACAAATCGTTGTGGAGTAGTCAGTTTATCAAGCGTGACGGTGGGCCAGAATTAGAACAAAGCACGCAGGGGAATCCGACGCTGTATTATGTAGAAAATGTGAATAAAGTAGCCCCTCGCTACTGGACAATCAATGTGGAAGCCTGTGGCTTGAGCACGGACGGTTCACTGACTTTTGATATGTTAGCAACACCTGAAATGGGGGTGATACGCTCTTTCAACACACACGAAAACAATGCCCCCTACTTTATGTATGCTAACCGCGACGGCTGGACGGAATTGTATGCCCAAAACCATCCCGCCTACGGGTTTTACCAAGACAATGGTGTAGGAGGTAACGTATATGATGCGGGGTTACCGAAAGGTTTGTACAAATTGGGGATAAGATATTGGGACATGAAAGGCTGGGGCAGTATTTACCCCTCGACACGTAAGCCACAAGGCAACGTGTTGGCTTATCAAGAATATTGGTTCAGAATCCAGTCGAAAGATGGGGTAGGCGTAGGGGCAGCGCGGACAGCGGATAGCGGTCAACAAGTGCAAACTACTTTGTCATCCCAGCAGTTCGCCGATGCGAGGGCTTTAAAAGCCACTGATAACGTTTTTGCGCAAGTGATGCCAAATCCAGTTTTAACTGTTTTGCGTCTCCAAGTGCAAGACAGCAAGGGTCAATCGGTGCAAACTGTATTAACTGATGCTTCTGGTCGCCAAGTGTTGCGTCGGATGTTTGTAGCTGAGACCAACACGCACCAAGAAGAGTTTGGGGTGAGTGAATTGCCGATGGGGATGTACTTTTTGCGAGTAACAACACCCGAAAAACAAACGACACTTAAAGTGGTGAAGGTAGGGCAGTAAGGCAAATGTTGCCGCGTTTATGACGGGTTGCTTGAGTGTATAATACAGTCAGGCGACCCGTTGTCGTATAAAAAAAACGGTATGTCTTTTAGTGAAAACCATAACAATCGTATTGCAAACAATTGAAAGTAGAATAGCTTCAGCAAGCACTTTGTTTCACAATTAGGCGCTTTTTATCCCTGTGCGTTATGAATAAATTCACGTTTTTGTATTTTTAGGAATTAGCAAATTGTGTCTCCTTAATAGTTTTAGTCATACTACACCTACACCCTTTCTACACATGAAGTCAAAACTACTTGCTACATTGCTGTTATGTTGTACCCTGCCTGTGTGGGTTGGGGCGCAAGTCACTCCGCAAGGTACTTTCAGCGGAAATACGATTTGTCCAGGAGGGCAAGCACAGCTTACCTTCACTGCCACGGCAGGTAACGGCCCATTTACAGTCCGCTATACCGATGGCAACGCTATTCGTACACAAACTGGGGTGAGTAGTGGTGTTGCTTTCAACGCTCTTAGCAATACCACCGCCACCAAAACCTACACGCTGCTGCATGTAACAGGCACTGACATGGGGGTACGCAATAGCGGTTTTACCGATGCCTCTGCGCAGGTGACCGTATCTATCCGCCCCGATTTGAAAGACCTCACACTTGCTCCCATTGCCCCCGTTTGTGCGGGCGCAGATGCCAGTTTGACCCTTAGTGGTTTTGTACAAAATCATAATTTTCAGGCCCAAACGCCCATCACTACCTCGGCGAATAGAGCTTTTATGGTTTATGCCGCGGACTTGGACGGCGACGGGGACCTGGACGTGCTGTCGGCTTCTAACAATGACGACAAAATCGCGTGGTACAAAAACGACGGCCATGGGGGCTTCACCGCGCAAACGGCCATTAGCACCTCAGCAGATGGTGCCTACTCAGTCTATGCAGCAGACTTGGACGGCGACGGGGACTTGGATGTGTTGTCTGCTTCTAATGACAACAAAATCGCGTGGTACAAAAACGACGGCACCGGGAATTTCACTGCCCAACCCGCCATTACCACCTCAGCGGCGGCGGCGAGCTGGGTTTATGCGGCGGACTTGGACGGTGACGGGGACATGGACGTTTTGTCGGCTTCTGGCTCGGACGACAAAATCGCGTGGTACAAAAACGACGGTAGCGGAAACTTCACTACTCAGCCCGCCATCAGCACTTCAGCGAACAATGCCTTTGCGGTTTATGCCGCAGACTTAGACGGCGACGGTGACATGGATGTGCTATCAGCTTCCTACTCGGACGATAAAATCGCGTGGTACAAAAACGACGGCAGCGGGAATTTTACCACTCAACCCGCCATCACCACCTCAGCAAACGGCGCCCACTCCGTATATACGGCGGACCTGGATGGAGATGGGGATCAGGACGTTTTGTCGGCTTCTGACCTTGACGACAAAATCGCGTGGTACAAAAACGACGGCAGTGGGAATTTCACCACCCAACCCGCCATCAGCACCTCGGTGGATGGTGCCACTTCGGTTTATGCCGCAGACTTGGACGGAGACGGGGACATAGATGTGTTGTCGACTTCCTATTACGACGACAAAATCGCGTGGTACAAAAACGACGGCAGCGGGAATTTTACCACCCAACCTGCCATCAGCACCTCAGCAGATGGCCTCTACTACGCGTATGCGGCGGATTTGGATGGCGACGGCGACTTGGATGTTTTGTCGGCTTCTGCCAATGACAACAAAATCGCGTGGTACGAAAACCATACGCCTTTTAGCGGCAATGCCACCATCACCTACACTGCCGGGGGCGGTGAGCTCCAAACGGCCACCTCAGCGGTAAGCATGGGCATGACAACCTTCTCCCTGCCTGCCCCCAAAGCGGGTACGCTCACCCTGCTCAAAGTGAGCAACACCAACGGCTGCACAGCGGGTGTAAGCAAAACCGCTAACCTCCGCCACTTGCCTCGTCCCGATTTGAAAGACCTCACACTTGACCCCATCGCCCCCGTCTGCTCCGATGCCAGCCTGAAAATCAATGGCTTCGTACAAGCTCAGGGTTTTGAAACCCCGTCTGCCATTACTACTTCGGCAAACGGTGCCAACTCTGTGTATGCAGCTGACCTAGACGGTGACGGCGACTTGGATGTGTTGTCCTCTTCTAACTTGGACAACAAAATCGCCTGGTACCAAAACAACGGCAGCGGTATCTTCACGGCACAACCGAACATCAGCACCACGGTGGATGCAGCCGCCCCAGTACATGCAGCGGATCTGGATGGCGATGGCGACATAGATGTAGTGACGGGTTCTTACTCGAACGCTAAAATTAAGTGGTACAAAAACGATGGTACTGGGAACTTCACGGAACAACCGATCATCAGCAGCCCGGGAGCCAGCGTAGCCATGGTGCATACCGCAGATATGGATGGAGACGGAGACATGGATGTTTTATCTTGTACTTTGAATAACCAAATCAGCTGGTACAAAAACGACGGCACTGGAAACTTCGGGCCCCAGCATCTGATTAGCACCTCTGTGAACCTTCCTTACTCAATTTATGCGGCAGACCTGGACGGCGACGGCGATATGGACGTGTTGTCCGCTTCCTCCGATGACGACAAAGTCGCGTGGTACAAAAACGACGGTAGCGGAAACTTCGATCCCCAGTTGGTCATCAGCACCTCGGCGAATGGTGCCCGCGCGGTGCATGCAGCAGACCTGGACAGCGATGGGGATATGGACGTATTGTCGGGTTCTGTGTATGACGACAAAATCGTTTGGTATAAAAATGACGGCAGTGGGGCCTTTATCGAACAAACACCCATCAGCATCTCAGCGGATGCCCCTCTTTCGGTGCGTGCGGCAGACCTGGACAGCGACGGCGATCTGGATGTATTGTCGGCTTCTGTCCTTGACCACAAAATCGCCTGGTACAAAAACGACGGCAGTGGGGTTTTCACTACCCAAACCGTCATCAGTACTTCAGCCAATGGAGCCGCCTTCGTACATACAGCAGACCTAGACGGCGATGGTGATCTGGACGTATTGTCGGCTTCTACAGGAGACGACAAAATCGCGTGGTACGAAAACCGTATGCCTTTTAGCGGCAATGCGACTGTTACCTACAATATAAGCGGCGGCACTTCTCAAACGGCCAGTGCGCCCGTGAGTACGGGTATGGCTACGCTGACCATCCCAACTCCCAGCACAGGTACACTCAACCTTACTAAAATCGCAAACGCTAACAGCTGTGAGACAGGTACTTCGTCTTCTGTCTCACTTACAGTGATTTCCCCTAGTGTAGGCGGCACAGTGAGTTCAGTCCAAACGATATGTTCGGGTACGAGTCCAGCAGATTTGAGTTTATCGGGCCAAACGGGCGATGTGGTGAAATGGCAAAAGGCTTCTGATGCTAATTTCAGCACTCCAATTGACATTGCTTCGACTGCAACCCTGACTACGTTGCCGAGTGCGCTAATTGGGAACTTAACGGGGAATACTTATTTCAGGGCAGTGGTGCAAAATGGGGTATGTAGCGAAGTAAATTCCTCTTCGGTGCTGATTACAGTCAACCCTGTAAGTGTGGGTGGTACAGTGAGTTCAGTCCAAACGATATGTTCGGGTACGTCTCCAGCAGATTTGAGTTTATTGGGTCAAACGGGCGATGTGGTGAAATGGCAAAAGTCTTCTGATGCCAATTTTACTAATGTGGTTGACATTGCTTCTACTGCAACCCTGACTACGTTGCCGAGTGCGCTAATTGGGAACTTAACGGGGAATACTTATTTCAGGGCAGTGGTGCAAAGTGGGGTATGTAGTGAGGTTAATTCCTCTTCAGTGCTGATTACGGTCAACCCTGTAAGTGTGGGTGGCACAGCGAGTTCAGTCCAAACGATATGCTCGGGAACGTCTCCCGCAGATTTGAGTTTATCAGGTCAAACGGGGAATGTGGTGAAATGGCAAAAGTCTTCTGATGCTAATTTCAGCATTCCAATTGATATTGCTTCGACTGCGACTCTGACCACGTTGCCAAGTGCACTAATTGGGAACTTAACGGGGAATACTTATTTCAGGGCAGTGGTGCAAAATGGGGTATGTAGTGAAGTAAATTCCTCTTCGGTGCTGATTACGGTCAACCCTGTAAGTGTAGGTGGCACCGTGAGTTCAGCCCAAACGATATGCTTGGGAACGAGTCCAGCAGATTTGAGTTTGTCGGGTCAAACGGGCGATGTGGTGAAATGGCAAAAGTCTAGTGATGCTAATTTTACTAATGCGGTTGATATTTCTTCGACTGCGACTCTGACTACGTTGCCAAGTGCGCTAATTGGAAACTTAACGGTGAATACTTATTTCAGAGCAGTGGTGAAAAGTGGGGTATGTAGTGAAGTAAATTCCTCTTCGGTGCTGATTCAAATTCACCGTAAACCCATAATTACACTGTCAACCCTCCAACAAACCCTAATTGAAGGTAATTCGCAAACCTTTTGCGATACAGATGCCAATCCTGATAACAGTTTACAGTTTAATGTTTCGGGTTTGTGTGTTTCTGGTAATCCTGTCTGGAGGGTACAAGTAGCCAATGGTGCATGGAGTGCATGGACAACCAATCCACCAGTCACCCAGTCATCCAATAACCAACCCCACCGCTACCAAGCGGCTTGTGATGCAGCTTGTGCTTCGACTTACTCAGGTGTGATTGAGTTGACGATTAATAACCGCGCCACTGTTCCCCAAAACGTGTCGCTGTTAGTGGATGGTGTAACGGTGGCCGTGGGTGAGAGCAAAGAAGTGTGTAGTTTGGTGACAATTCCGCTGGCGTTTAATGCCAATTGCGCGGCTGGTGAAGTGACACTTTACTCAGTGGATGGTGGTGAATATACATTGGGCGTGCCGACTGGTTTGGTGGATAATCAATTTCATAATTACCGTGTACGCTGCCGCAAATCAGATGGAACACCGTCGTGTGTGGGGGGGTTATGCGATTGAAATTGGTGACGATTCCGACTGCGCCGACGGTGTCATTGTCATCAACGAGCAGTTGTGATGCGACGGCTAGTTTTAGTGGCCAATCAACTTGTGGCAGTTTGCGAACGGTTTGGTACAATGCCACTACGAACGTAGCCTTGCCCAATTTGCCATCGGTTGTTCCAAGCCAGACGACCTCGTATTATGCTCGTTGCCAGACGGAAAATGGTTGCGTAAGTGAAAAGAGCAATGTGGTGACCTTTACGCTAACGTCCACGCAAGTCGCACCAGTTGTTGCGGCGAGTCAAGAGATAGTGTGTACAGGGACGACGGTGCGGATTTCGGCGAATTGCCCTTCGGGTAGTCAGACATTTTGGAACACAGGCGTAACGACACCAAGTTTTGAAGTAGCATTCAACAACGTCACCAAGCAAACGTATTGGGCGAAGTGTCTATTTGAAGGCGGTTGTCAGAGTTCGGAAAGTGCACGTAAGGATATTTACTGGAATGCTTTTGTGGTGACGTTGATAGACGTAGGCGAAACCAAATCGTCGGTGAAGTCAGCGAATGACAAATCATTGTGGAGTAGCCAGTTCATCACGCGAGACGGTGGGCCAGAGTTGGAACAAAGTACGCAAGTGAACCCGACGCTATATTACGTAGAAAACGCCAACAAAGTAGCCCCACGCTATTGGACAATCAACGTAGAAGCTTGCGGATTAAGCACGGACGGTTCGTTGACATTTGACATGTTGGCGACGCCAGAGATGGGCGTGATACGCTCTTTCAACACCCACGAGAACAACGCACCGTATTTCATGTATGCGAACCGTGACGGCTGGACGGAGTTGTACGCGCAGAACCATCCAGCCTACGGTTTTTACCAAGACAACGGTGCGGGCGGTAACGTATATGATACAGGGTTACCTAAAGGTTTGTACAAACTAGGCATTCGTTATTGGGATATGAAGGGCTGGGGCAGCATCTATCCTGCCACGCGCAAACCGCAAGGCAACGTCTTGGCCTATCAAGAATACTGGTTCCGTATTCAATCGAAAGATGGCGTAGGCGTGGGTGCAGCGAGAACAGCGGAGAGCGGTAGCGGAGAAAAAGAGGTATTAGTTCCCCCATTGGGACGGTCCGCTGCGCGGGCTAGGGGGCTGGCTGTCCTCCCCAACCCCGTGACCAACATCCTTCGCCTCCAAGTACAAGATAGCAAAGGGCAAGTGGTACAAACAGAGTTGACGGATGCTGCGGGCCGTCAAGTGCTCAGTCGGACGTTTGTACCTGAGACCAACGCTCACCAAGAGGAGTTTGGGGTTGGTGAGTTACCGATGGGGATGTACTTCTTGAAGGTGAAGTCTGATTCGCAGCAAACGGTGTTGAAGGTTGTGAAAAATTGATTAAGAATGTTTTTAAAAATGCCCTTTCCAGTTTCGTTGGAAAGGGCATTTTTTTGTCACAAAACAATGATAATTCTTATGTCTTTTAATGGATGTAGCTACCTCAAGCCCATAGCCATTATTTCAAAAAAAGCCTTTATTTTTGAGTGCTAACACAGTAACTCGATGCGCTTATTCTGGATTTGTTTGTTTTGTTCATTAAGGCTTTTTTCCCAGCAGACCTCCTGGGAAACGCTTACCTTGCAAGATGGACTGTCAAACGGTACAGTTTTTGACTTATTACAGGACAGAGAGGGATATTTTTGGATGGCAACCAAAGCGAGTCTCAACCGATATGATGGCTATAATTTCAAGCTTTTTACGCCTCATTCGGCGCCTAGCTACACCATTAGCTCAAACCAGCCGACTGCTTTGTTTGAAGATACGCACGGGCGTCTTTGGATTGGAACGCAAACGGGCGAGTTAAATTTGTACGATTCGCAGACCCAACGATTTTATAAATGCTTTTTTGCGAACCAAAATGGATTGATTAATCAACATATTTTTAGCATTGCAGAAGACAAACAACACAACCTGTGGGTTGGTACTTTAACGGGCGGGATTTATAAAATAATACTGCCTAGTGCGATAAAAGAAGGTGGGTTTCCTAAAAGTGAAGATTTTAGTAATGAGGTAAAAGTGATAGCCCTGAAAACGCCATTGTTGGCGACGGAGCGGGTGAGTTTTATCAAGTTATTAAAAAATGGGGAGCTTATGGTGGGCTCAAAAGGTGGATTAGCGCAGATTGATTACTTCAAAAACCGATACATACCTATTCCATTTCCTGAGGAATTTAGAAATCTTTTATTGAGCGTTTTTGAAGAAAATGACGGTTCTCTTATTATAACTGCCCGCAACAAGGTTATTAAGTGGAGCCATTCAAAAGTAGAATTATTGTTGTCGTTGAATGACAAGCCAGAAACGCTAATTAGGGTAAATGATAAAGGAGAGGTCTTGATATTGAGAGGGAAAAAAATGTATAAGGCCCATTATACCCAACTCTCCCCCGAGATTTTTCAAACACAACCTGTTTTGGACTCCGTCAATTTTTCGTTGTTTACTGCGCTCAAATCAGATAAAAACGGTTATAACTGGGTAAGTGGGGGTGGATACGGGCTGTTTAGGGAGGTGAGGGATAGACGAAAATTTGAACATAAATTAAAGGGAAGGAGTATTTGGAGAGTTTATGAAGATGCAAGTAAACGGCTGATTACCAGTTCTTTTATGAGGATGTACATTGCTGATGCCAACGATGTAGGTACCCCTAAAGAACGCTATTTTAAGGAAGTACATGATTGTCAAGGAGATGGAATGGGTGGGTACTGGCAACTGAGAACCGACTCAGTGTCGCATGAAACCATGACTCTTTTTCACCTTGATCATGAATTAAAAGTACGTGAGCAGCTTGGGCTCGGGAAAATAGCCATTGGTGAAAACTTTGGTCGAATCACCGTGCTTGCCCAGGGATATTTGATGATTTCAGGGTTGGGGTCAACGTTGATAAAGATAGATACTCGTTCAAAAAAAATTTACCGATATTCGTATGAACAGGTGCTTACCAAAAATACCGCAGTAAATCATTGTTATATTGATTGTCAAGGAATATGCTGGTTATCGACTCGAAAAGGATTGCTGAAAGCGGTATCGGATCCATTAAAAGGGTATAAATTTGAATTGTTTAGGCATAAGCCAAAAGAAGCGACATCATTGGCGGATGATTTGGTTGCGATGACGCTCGATGACCCGCAAAAACCCAATGACTACCTTTGGGTGGCTACCAATGGAGGTGGACTTGATCGGTTTGATAAAAAAACGCAACGATTTCAGCATTTTACGACACAAAACGGCCTTCCGAGCGATTATGTAGTTTCGATGTTAGGTGACAATAAGGGAAATCTTTGGCTAGGTACGTACCGAGGGTTGGCTTCTTTCAATACGACTACCTTTCATTGTACCACCTATTCGCTCCGCGATGGCTTACAGTCGAACGAATTTATGATGGGTTCTTGCTTTAAAACCGCCGATGGAAGGATGATGTTTGGAGGAGTAAACGGGCTAAATATCTTTCATCCTGAGCAGCTACAACGTAAAAAAAAATCAAATGTTCCGATTATTAATCAGTTGAAAATCAACAACAAAGAGGTTGTTCCGTTTGACGAGACGGGGGTGTTAGCGCAAAGCATCGAACGTACCAACGAAATAGACCTGAATTACCAACAAAATCAGCTACAACTCGGGTTTGCTTTTATTGATTTTGAGAATGGCGCCGAAAACCGTTTTCGTTATCAGTTGGTGGGCATTGATAAAGATTGGGTGGACATCGGAACGGCGCATCAAATCATGTTTTCTCAATTGGCCGAAGGCGCTTATATATTCCGACTGAGTGGATCGGAAGACGGAAGTCAGTGGAGCAAACCCGTTGAATTAAAGCTAACAATTCATCCACCTTTTTATCGGTCGTGGTGGGCGTTTTTGTTGTATGCGGTGCTTTGTATCTGGATAATTACCCGATTCTACAAAGCCCAGCTGAACCGAGTTCGGTTACAGCAAGAGTTAGTGTTTAAAAATCGTGAAACCGAACGTTTGGCAGAGCTAGATCAGTTGAAAAGCAATTTTTTTACAAATATTTCCCACGAGTTTAGAACTCCTTTGACGTTAATTTTGCCGCCCATCGTTCAACTTGCTAAACAAAACCCCACCGTTGATTTATACCAAATGATTGAGCGAAATGCCCAACGTTTGCTCGAACTCATCAATCAATTATTGGACCTCAGTAAATTGGAGGCAGGGCAATTGCGGGTAGTAAAGGAGATGACACCGCTATCCATTTATTTTCGGACGCTTGTGAGTGCTTTTCAATCATTGGCAGAATCGAAAAATATTCGTTTTGAATTTAACCAGAACCAAGAAAATGTGGCGGGGGAAATCGACAAAGATAAAGTGGAAAAGATAGTGACCAATCTGCTGTCAAATGCGTTTAAGTTTACTGAGCCCAATGGCAGAGTGAGGGTAGAGATAGACTATGGTGTGGATAAAAAAAGCATGACTTTAGAGGTAATGGATGAAGGGATAGGTATGTCAGAAGAGAAGCTGTTGCGCATTTTTGAGCGTTTTTATCAAATAGAAGAGTCTCCCAATCGCCGTTTTGAGGGAACGGGCATTGGCCTGGCTTTGGTCAAAGAGCTCGTCGATGTTTTGCAAGGCACCATCGAAGTAGAAAGTAAATTGGGAAAAGGAACTACATTTAAGGTGAAACTACCTGTCCAATACGAATATACTGAACAAGGGACGACTGCGGTATTAGTGGGGGGCGTTAAAACCCAGACGGAGGAAGTGCCCGCATCGAAGCGTAAGAAACGGTCATTGGGCGATGATGCCACCAATATTGTACTCATTGTAGATGACAACGCCGATATCCGAAAATACGTCTCCAGTATATTTGAAGCAGACTATGAGGTGGTAGAAGCAGCCAACGGGAATGAAGGATTCCAAAAGGCGCTAGAGATTATCCCGAGCCTTATTATTAGCGATTTGATGATGCCAGAGGTGGACGGTCTAACGTTTTGTCGTTGGTTAAAATCAGACGAAAAAACAAGCCATATTCCCATCATCATGCTGACGGCCAAAGCCGAACTCGCCAGTCGCATCGAAAGCTGGGAACTGGGGGCAGATGAGTATTTATTGAAGCCCTTTAGTGTAGCCGAAATGGAAGCAAGGGCAAACAACTTGCTTCAAAAGCAACAACGTTTGCGTCAGCATTTTGCTCAAATTCGCTTGGACGTTAAGCCGTCGGAAGTGAAAGCTAACTCTCAGGAGGAGCGGTTTGTTCAAAAACTAATCCTGACCATGGAGGCGCACCTTTCCAATGGAGAATTTACCGCACAAGAGTTTGCGCAAGAAATGAACATGAGCCAAACGCAGCTACTCCGAAAGCTAAAGGCATTGACCAATTTGACCATTAATGAATTTATGCGAGACTGCCGTTTACAGCGCGCAGCCGACTTACTTTCGCAACAAGCAGGCTCTATTTCAGACGTGGCGTTTCAGTTAGGCTTCACCAACCTGTCTTATTTTGGGCGTATCTTTAAAAAGAAATTTGGAGTGCTTCCTAGCGAGTATCCTCCGCAAGAAAAAGGTGACTATTGACTTCAAAATCATTGATATTGCATAAAATGGCTAAAATGGACTATTGATTGCCTAATTTGAGCTAACCACTAGGGTGCCATTTAGGGTAGTTTTACAGCTCTGATATACTATCAAAGTAATATGATGGAAAACTACTACAAAAACATCAGCCGATGTCTGATGCTGGCGGCGCTATGGTTAACGACTTGGGCAGGGCAGGCTGCCACCCTCACCGTCACCAACGGCAATGATGCAGGGGCAGGCTCCTTGCGTAATGCCATCACTTCAGCCAACGCAGGAGATAATATCGTTTTCTCAGGCGTCACGACCGTGAACTTGACGAGCGGGGACCTGTTTATTGATAAAAACTTGAGCATTGATGGCGGGGCAAGTGGTGTTACCATCATGCGCGTGAGTGTGACGCAGTTTCGTATTTTTACGATTAAGTCAGGTTCAACGGTTTCGATGACCAAACTGACCATTACCAATGGTAACGATCCTGGGCAAGCTGGAGGGCTACAAAATAGTGGGACACTGACCATGACGGATTGTGTGGTAAGCGGAAATCAGTCAAATCAAGCGGGTGGTTTGCAAAATGATGGTGTCTTGACAATGACCAATTGTACCATCGCTGATAATATTTCTTCTGGTTCTGAAGGAGGTTTGGTTATTTATGGTGCATCAACTACTTTGACTAACTGTACATTTACGGGCAATGAAGGAGCTTCTGGGGGGGCGATTACATCAGGAGGGACGGGAACAACATTAACGCTGACCAACTGTACGATTACTCAAAATAGAGCGGAACTGTTCGGGGGAGGGATAGTTTTAAATCCAGGTACGGTGTTAATGAAAAATACAATTTGTATTAACAACACGGCGCCCTCCAGTGAAAACATTGATGGTATTATAAGTAGTGCAAGTTCTTATAACCTGATAGGGGTGGATGGAACAGGAGGGCTGATCAATGGGGAGAACAACAACCAAGTAGGTGTCTCAAACGCGTATTTATCAAGCGTAGGGAGTTACGGAGGATATGGTCAAACCATTGCCTTACTGCCGGGCAGCCCCGCCATCAATGCAGGTACGGCAGTGGATGCACCAACCACCGACCAACGGGGTACTGCACGGGTAGGAGCCACGGATATTGGGGCTTTTGAATCCCGAGGTTTTACGATGTCGTATTCAAGTGGCGACAATCAGACCACGTTGGCAAAGACCGCCTTTCCCCATCCGTTGGCCGTCACTGTTGCCAGCCCTTCCAATGAGCCGGTTAATGGCGGTGGCGTTACTTTTACACCTCCGGGCAGCGGAGCAAGTACGACCATTGCAGGAAATCCAGCCCTCATTGTCGGAGGAGTTGCTACGACCGGCCAACTAACTGCTAACGTGACAGCGGGCGGCCCTTATACCGTAACCGCTACTGCTTTAGGAGCTTCCCCCGGAATTAATTTTTCTCTAACCAATACACCCAACGCACCTGACTACGCCATCACCACCGTGGGGGGGCATTTAGTCATCACCGATTTAAAAAATGTGGGAGAAACCATTGTAATGAGTGAAACTGGTGCGAACCTCCGCTTGGAAGTTACGGGGAAATCGTACAGTTTAGATGGCGCAAATCCCCTTGATTTTCCGTTTGACATGCCGATAAGCGGCTTGCAAAGCATCACCATCAATGCCGAGGGCGGCAATGACAAAATCAACTTCGGGGCTTTCACGCAAACCCTTCCGACGCTGACCGTCAACGGTGGTACAGGCAATGATCGGGTCTATTTCGAGGGGGACATTACCTTTGCCGCCAACGCCAACCTCGACCTTGACCTTCAAAACGATGATGCAGACCCTGGTGAAGATGAGGTAGAGTTTGATAGCGACCTGCGGCTTTCAGGCAGCGGAGCGGTTACAGTTAAAGTAAGCAAAGAATTTTTTAGCTATGAAGAAGCTACGCTCGAAACGGTGGATGGAGACATCACCATCGAAGTTAACCAACAGCCTGTGCCCTTGGCTACTGCACAAACTCTTAATATTGACTATAGCATATGGCGAGCAACGGGCAGGGGTAACATCACGTTGAAAGCTAAAACGATTTCTACGCCAGGGTTGATGTCACTTAGCTCGGTTCTTAGCACCCAATCAGGCCACATCAATTTACAAGCAGAATCTGGATCGGATGATGGGTTTTATGGAAGTCCCTCTATAACTACGGCTGGTGGCAACATTACTATTACAACGACAGGTAACTACATAGGTTTCGATTTATTTTATACGACCGTCTCAGCGGGAGGAATGGGAAATGTTAACATCAACGCACAGGGGCGAAGAACTGGAGTCAAACTGGAGTCGGCGACTATCACTTCTGCGGGGGGCAATGTCACCGTCAATGGAACCACCAATGGCACATACAATGACTCACGAGCTTTTGGAGTAGATTTACGCTTTGGTAGTAGAATCTCGGCGGGTGGTATGGGTACTGTGACTGTCGCTGGGACAGCAGGTAATCCTGGAACAGCCAATGATTACGGGATTGAACTGGAAGATTATTCGCAGATAACCTCCTCGGGAGGAAATGTCAACATTACGGCTATCGGCAATGCCTCTTCCAAAGCCTTGGAATTGAGTGCGGGTACGATTACCACCGCTACCAATGGCGGCAATATTACCATTATTGCCGACGATGCCAATATTGGAGCCAATGCCACCATCGCTACCAATGCTGCTGGCAGCGTCACCCTGCGCCAACGCACCAACAACAACGCCATAGATTTGGGTGGAAACGATGTTCGAGGCACTACCCTCGGTCTGACCGATGCCGAACTCGACCGTATCAACACTACGAGGCTCCTCATCGGTGATGCCAACAGTGGCCCCATCACCCTCTCACAGCCCATTTCGCGCACCGCTGCGACAGCCCTCCAACTCACCACCGCAAGTCAGGTAAGACCCGCGACCAACGGCAATGATTTGAGCAATGCCAACCTGAGTTTTGGCAACGGTACGGATGCGCGCTTTGTCATCAACGGCACCACGCCCGATACCCAATACGAGCAACTCAACGTGGTAGGGACAGTGAACCTAACGGGAGCAGATGTGGTGTTCAGTACATCTAATGCCTTTGTACCGACCGTAGGTCAGATTTTTACCATTATCAACAACGACGAAGCGGATGCCATCATTGGTACGTTTAATGGATTATCTGAAGGGGGTATTATTTCTAACTTTTTGGGTTCAGGCTTGAATGCGGCTATTTCTTATAGGAGCGGAACAGGCAACGATGTGGTGATAACGGTGCAGGCTGCACCCCTGCCCGACTATAGGATTACGACTACGAACAACGCTATCATCATTACGGATATTTCGGGCAATGGGGAAACGCTCGATGTGAGTGAAAGCGGCAGCAATATAAGTTTCAATGTTGCGGGGCGTACTTTTAGCCTTGACGGAGGAGCCACCACTGCCTTTCCTGCTGATGTGGCCTTGACGGACATATCTAGCATCACCATCAATGCCGAAGGCGGCAATGACATCATCAACTTCGGGGCTTTCACCCAAATCCTTCCAACGCTGACCGTCAACGGCGGTATCGGCAATGATCGGTTCAATTTTAACGGGGACAGTACCTTTGCCGCCAATGCCAACCTAGACCTTGACCTTCAAAACGATGATGCCAACCCTGGCGAAGACGGAGGGTTCTTTGAGGATGATATCGATCTGCGGCTTTCAGGCAGCGGAGCGGTTATAATTAAAGTAAACACTCAATTTTTAACCGGTGACAACACCACGCTCGAAACCGTGAACGGGGACATTACCATCGAAGGCAACCAACAGGCAGTGCCGAACCTCAATGCATGGAGAATCATTATTTCCAACAGTACATTTCGTTCAACGGGCAGCGGCAACATTTCTTTTAAATCAAAAACGTTCAATAACTCCGCAGATGGGGTTGTGTTATGGGGTACAACAGTCAGCACCCAATCTGGCCATATCAATCTACAGGGAGACGTCACTGGAAATAGGGCAATCGACTTGAGTAACTCCAACATCACTACTGCTGGCGGCAATATTGTCCTGCAAGGGACAAGTAGTGCTGCCTATGGATTTGACATGAGTAGGAGTGTGGTTTCAGCGGGGGGGATGGGTACAGTTAACATCACTGGACAAGGGCAAAGCTATGGGGTATTAATGATTAATTCGACCATCACTTCAGCGGGGGGCGATGTCGCCGTCAGTGGCACTGCTACCGCAGGAACAGGAATAAATTTAAACTTCGATAGTCAAATCTCGGCGGGGGGCATGGGTACTGTGACCGTCACTGGGACAGGAGGAAATCCTGGAGCAGCTAATGATAGCGGGATTCGGCTGGAAGATAATGCGCAGATAACTTCCTCGGGAGGAGATGTCAACATTACGGCTATCGGCAATGCCGCTTCCAAAGCACTGGAATTGAATGGAGGCGCCATTACCACCGCTGCCAATGGCGGCAATATTACCATTATTGCCGACGATGCCAACATCGGAGCCAATGCCACCATCGCTACCAATGCTAACGGCAGCGTCACCCTGCGCCAACGCACCAACAACAACGCCATTGACTTGGGTGGAAACGATGTCATTGGTACTACCCTCGGCCTATCCGATGCCGAACTTGACCGCATCAACACTACGAGGCTCCTCATCGGTGATGCCAACAGCGGCCCCATCACCCTCTCACAACCCATTTCGCGCACCGCTGCGACGGCTCTCCAATTCACCACCGCAAGTCAGGTAAGACCCGCGACCAACGGCAATGATTTGAGCAATGCCAACCTGAGTTTTGGCAACGGTACGGATGCGCGCTTTGTCATCAACGGCACCACGCCCGATACCCAATACGA